>Ga0075425_100008043_pt1 | contig 11165 bp, 12 predicted proteins | sample SoiMethybrSBSTD4_FD_75300 | JGI IMG/M metagenome (GOLD analysis project Ga0075425, IMG submission 75300) | Bulk soil microbial communities from a Populus tree surrounding site in Tennessee, USA - Soil MetaG P. TD hybrid SBSTD4 | ecosystem: Environmental > Terrestrial > Soil > Tree plantation...
CGGGACGGGTCCGATCGGGCGCTCTGCCTTCAACCTGCGAGGCCGGGAACCGGTCCAAACAGAACGTGAGGGAACAGCGCATGACGACCCGCTTCCGCCGCGCCGCCGGTCTCATCCTGGCCATGGCCCTGGCCGCGCCCGCCGGCATCGCCGCCGCGCGTCCTCGACCCGCGGCCCCCGCGGACGAGGAGGCACAAATCGTCCATGCCCTCAGCCGCCTCACCTTCGGGCCGCGTCCGGGCGACGTGGACGCCGTGCGGGCGATCGGCCTCGAGGAATGGATCTCCCGCCAGCTCCGTCCGGAGCGGATCGCGGACGGCGCCCTCGCCCCGCGGCTCGCTTCCCTGTCCACGCTCTCCCTGTCGACGGCGGAGATCCTGCGCGGCTACGACCCGCCGCCCGCGCTCAAGAAGGAAATCCAGAAGCGCCGCGCCGAGCTGGGTGACAGCGCGAGCGAGGAGGACATGCGCAAGGCGCGGCGCGATCTCGCGGCCGAGTACAAGGACCAGATGGCGGGCCCGCCGCGCAAGGTCGTCGAGGACCTCCAGCAAGCCAAGCTGCTGCGCGCGGTCTACAGCGAGCGCCAGCTCGATGAAGTCCTCGTCGATTTCTGGATGAACCACTTCAACGTGTTCGCGGGGAAGGGCCAGGACCGGTACCTCCTCACCTCCTACGAGCGCGACGTCGTGCGGCCGCACGCGTGGGGACGGTTCGAGGACCTGCTGCGTGCGACGGCGCAGAGCCCGGCCATGCTGTTCTACCTGGACAACTGGCTCTCGACGGATCCGAATGCCAACGTCGACGACCTGCGCCGGGCGATGGCGGAGGAGAACGGGATGCGGCCGCGCCGCGGCAACGCGACGGGGTTCGGACGGCGCCGCGGGGCCGCGAGCCAGGCGCGTCCTCCCCAGGGACAGGGCAAGCGCAAGGCCGGCCTCAACGAGAACTACGCGCGCGAGATCATGGAGCTGCACACGCTGGGCGTGGACGGCGGCTACACCCAGAAGGACGTCACCGAGCTGGCGCGCTGCCTGACGGGATGGACGATCGTCGGCCTCCGCCAGAACGATCCGCGCTTCGTGTTCCTGGACGCCGCCCACGACCACGGCGACAAGGTCGTCCTGGGCCATCACATCAAGTCGAACGGGATCAAGGAAGGCGAGGAGATGATCCACGTCCTCGCCACCCATCCCGCGACCGCGCGCTTCATCTCCTACAAGCTGGCCCGCCGGTTCGTCGCCGACGAGCCGCCCGCGGCCCTGGTCGATCGCGCCGCGGCCACCTTCCGCAAGACGGATGGCGACATCCGCGAAGTCGTGCGCACGATCGTGACCTCGCCCGAGTTCTCCGCGCCCGCGTACCGCCAGGCGAAGGTGAAGACGCCGTTCGAGTTCGTGGTGAGCGCGGTGCGGGCGTCGGGGGCGGAGGTGCGGGACGCCGGCCCGATGGCGCAGCGCCTCGCCCAGATGGGGATGCCCCTGTACCAGCAGCAGCCGCCCACCGGTTACAAGGACACGGCCGACGCGTGGGTCTCGACGAGCGGGCTCCTCGCGCGCCTCAACTTCGCGCTCGACCTGGCCGCGGGCCGCCTGCGTGGGGTCTCGATGCCGTCGCGCGACCTGCCCGCCGAACAGCTCGTGCCCGCCGGGCTCTCGGACACGACGCGCAAGACCCTGGCCGCCGAGTCGAACCTGGACCCGGCGCGGATGGCCGGGCTCATCCTCGGCTCGCCCGAATTCCAGAGGAGATAGGACCATGGTGTCGCGACGCTTCTTCCTGAAGTCTTCGGGCCTGGCCCTGGTCGCCTTCGGCGCGGCGCCCCGGGCCCTCGTGCGGTCGGTCTACGCGGCGGAGGGCGGCGCGCGCCGCCAGAAGACGCTGGTGGTCGTGTTCCAGCGCGGCGCGATGGACGGCCTCAACGTGGTGGCGCCCTACGCCGATCCCATCTACCGCCGCTTCCGTCCGACCATCGCCCTGCCCGCCCCGCGCGGCGGCTCGCGTGAGGCCGCCCTGGACCTGGACGGCTACTTCGGCCTGCACCCGTCGCTGGAGCCGCTCCTTCCCCTCTGGAAGGACGGCACCCTGGCCGCGGTCCAGGCCGTGGGCAGCCCCGACCCCACGCGCTCGCACTTCGACGCGCAGGACTTCATGGAGAGCGGGACGCCGGGAGTCAAGTCGACGGAAGACGGATGGATCAACCGCCACCTGCAGTGCGCATCGCCGGCGGAGGCGACGCCGTTCCGGGCCGTGTCCCTCACCCCCACTCTTCCCCGCTCCCTGGCCGGGCGCGCTCCCGCGGTGGCCATGAATTCGATCCGCGAGTTCGACCTCCGTCCGTCCGCGGGCCCGCGCGTGGCCAGCGGGTTCGAGGGGATGTACGAAGGCGCGGTGAAGGACGTCCTGCACGGCACCGGCCAGGAGACGTTCGAGGCCATCCAGTTCCTCAAGAAGTCCGATCCCTCGCGCTACGCGCCTTCGGCGGGCGCGGAGTATCCGCGCGGGCGCTACGGCGACAGCCTCAAGCAGGTCGCGCAGCTCATCAAGGCGGACGTCGGCGTCGAGGTCGCTTTCACCGAGATCGGCGGGTGGGACCATCACGCCGCGGAAGGCGGCGTGCAGGGCCAGCTCGCCCAGCGTCTGCGGGAGCTCGGCCTCTCCCTGGCCGCGTTCCAGAAGGACCTGGGCGACCGCATGCAGGACGTCGTGCTGGTGACCCTCACGGAGTTCGGCCGCACCGTCCACGAGAACGGCAACCGCGGGACCGATCACGGCCACGCCAGCGTGTCGCTCGTGATGGGCGGCGGCGTCCGCGGGGGGAAGGTCCAGGGGCGGTGGCCCGGCCTCGAGGAGCGCAGTCTCTACGAGGCGCGCGACCTGGCCGTGACCACGGACTTCCGTGACCTCCTGGGCGAGCTGCTCACGCGCCACCTCGGCGACCGCGACCTGGCCCAGGTGTTCCCGGGATACGCGGCGAGCCCCTCGAAGTTCCCCGGGGTGATGCGCGGCTAGGCCATGCGGTTCTTCCAGAACGCGTAGCCGAAGCAGCCCACGCCTCCGATCAGCGCGAACAGCGGCGTCAGGCCGGTGCCCGGGTCGAGGACCGCGGTCGCGGGGTCCCGGGGATCGTAGTGCACCTGGACGTCCGCTCCCTGGGGATAGCGGTTCACCGTCCCCGTCGCGCTCTCGAGAATGTCCGGCGCGTAGGAGACGATGTTGCCGTTGTAGAACTTCCCGTTCACCCCGTAACGGTACGTGACGTGCGAGCCCGACGACCTGCGTTTGCTCCCCGTCCCGCTGTACGTGATATGGGACTCGGTGATCACGCCGTTGACGACCGGCCAGCTCCGGCTGCGCAGGGACAACATGCGGAAGTAGACGCCGCCCACGATCAGGACGACGCCGGCGGCGACGATCACCAGCGGGTGGTCCCGGACTCTCATTTGGGGACTCCAGTCTCGGGCCCCATCGCGAAGACGATCATCAGCTTCTGCCAGATCTTCCGCGAGAGCCCGGTGGTCAGGTTCTCCACTTCGTTCACGGCGGCCAGGGCCACGTCGTCGTCGAAGTCCTGGATGTAGAGGGCCGCGATCTTGCCCGTGATCGACAGCATCTCGCTGCAGTAGTCGAGATAGCGGGACAGCTCGAACCGGGTCAGGCCGCGCTCCGGCAGCAGGGTGGACGCTTCCTCCGGCGTCACGATCCACTCCGGGTCCTTGGTGAGCTGGTGCATGTCGATGATGTGCGCGATCGCGCGCAGCTCGCGGATCGCGGTCAGGGCCCGCCGCCGCTTGATGCGCGTCTCCAGGGTCAGCAGGAAGAAGACGCCCGCGCCCACCAGCACGACGTCGTTGATCCCGGACTCCAGGAGCTGGACGAACTGGAAGACCTCCATCGGCTGGTTCGGGCGGTGCAGGGAGAGCACCGTGCCCACGAGGCCGGCCGCGATGACCGCGACCAGCGCGGCCACCCCCGCGCGCAACCCGAGGATGGGCGTGGCGATCCAGGCCGCGCGCTCGCGCGTCTGCCCCGTGATCGTCTCCAGCTCCCGGCACACGCGGCCGAGGCCGGAGTCGGGAAAGCGCTCTTCGATGCGGCGGCGCAGGAGCGCGACCGTGCGTGCGATCGCCTCCACGTCGAGGGCGAGGTCCTGGCGCACGGCGCCCGCTGGCTCTATGGGCGCACAACGTACGTCCCGGGGCCGTCCGCGTCAAGGACGCGGGGGGTGACCCGCCCGGGAGTATCATCGCGGCGGGGGGAGGTGAGGAACGAACATGGTCCTGGATTGGCTGGGCGGCGCGAAGGACGCGGACGCGCTGATGGCGCGCCGCAAGTACCCGCAGGCCATCGAGGCTCTCCGCCAGCTCCTCCAGAAGCACGGCGGGGACCTGCGGCTGCGCATGAAGCTCGCGGACGCGCTCGTGCTCGCGGGGCGGGAGAAGGAAGCGGCGCCCGTGCTCCTCGAGCTCGCGGACGCCCTCGCCGCCGAGGGACAGGCGGCCAAGAGCATCGCGCTCCTCAAGAAGGTGCAGAAGATCGATCCCGGGCGCGCGGACGTCGAGGGCAAGCTCGCGGATCTGATCAAGACCAAGGAGCGCCGGTCGAAGGGCTTCGACCCCCAGGGCGAGAAGGCGGTCGGCTACGAGCCACCCAGCTGGGCGGCCAGCACGTTCTCCCCCGAGCAGTTCGCGGCGCCGCGGATCTACAGCGACAAGGAGCGGATCGCGGCCGCGCGCGGCGCGAGCTGGGTGCCCGCGACCCGCGCGGAGGACGGCCCGGCGGCGCCCGAGAGCTCCGCCGCGCCTTCCGGTGAGACCACGGCCGAGGAGGCCACCCTCGTGGAGGTCGAGATCCAGATCCTGGACGTGATCCAGGATGCGCTCACGCGTCCCATGGCCGCCGCCCCCGCCTCGGCCGCGGCGCCTCCCGCGGCGGCAGCCGCGCCTCCGCCCGCCTTCGTCGACACCCCGCTGTTCAGCGGCTTCAGCCGCGACGAGCTGGTCGCGGTGATCAAGGGCCTGCGGCTCCTCGTGTTCGAGCCCGGCGACATCGTGCTGACCGAAGGCGACCGCGGCGACAGCCTGTACGTGATCACGACCGGCACCGTGAAGACGTTCGTGCGCGACACCGCCCAGGGCGGGCAGCTCCTGATGCGCCGGTTGAAGGAAGGTGACTTCTTCGGCGAGATCTCCGTCCTCTCCGGCAAGGCCCGGTCCGCCACCGTCACCGCGGCCACGCACTGCGAGATGCTGGAGCTGGACCGCGCCACCCTCGACCAGATCACCGCGTCCTACCCGCACGTGCGACAGGTGCTCGAGGACTTCTACCTCGCGCGCGCCATGAACACGGCCGAGGGCGCCTAGGCCCGGGCAGGACGCGGTGGTCACGCGTTTCGGCGAATTCCGTCTCGACCCGCGGCGCCGCCAGCTCTTCCGCGGCGAGAAGGCGGTCCACTTGACGCCCAAGGCCTTCGAGCTCCTGAGCGCGCTCCTGGAGGCGCGGCCGGAAGCCGTGGCCAAGGCCGACCTCGAGTTCCGCATCTGGGGCCAGATCCACGTCGCGGAAACGAGCCTGGCCGGCCTCGTGGCCGAGCTGCGGGCGGCGCTCGGCGAGCGTCCCCGCGAGTCGCAGTTCATCCGCACGGTGCACGGCTTCGGCTATGCGTTCTGCGGGCTGACGGCGGCCTCCCCCGCCGCCCGCGACCCCTTCCGCGTCGGCGACCTCGTCTATCGCATCGCCTGGGCGCGGCGCGAGGTCTCGCTGCGCCCGGGCGAAAACGTCCTGGGCCGGGAGCCCGATGCCGTGGCCTGGATGGACTCCCCCACCGTCTCGCGCCGCCATGCCTGCATCCGCGTCTCGACCGAAGGCGCCATGATCGAGGACCTGGGCAGCCACAACGGCACCTACGTCCGCGGCGAGAAGGTCACGGAGCCGGTGCCGCTGCGCGACGGCGACGAGATCCGCCTCGGCTCCGTCGTGGTGACGCTGCACATCGGCCAGGCGGGCGAGACGCAGAGCCGCGACTGACGTCAGCGCGCGTGCCCGCTAAGCCACGGGCAGCGTGAAGGAGAACGTGCTCCCCTCTCCGGGGACGCTTTCGACGGACATGCTCCCGCCGTGGGCCTCGACGATGCACTTCGCGATCTTGAGCCCGAGGCCGAATCCGAGGCGAGCCGTCTTCTCCGCCTGCCAGAAGGGATCGAAGATCCGGTCCACCTCCTCTTCGGTGAGGCCCGGACCCGTATCGCGGACGGAGCAGCGCACCTCGCCCGGTACGGCCTCGGCTTCGATCGTGACCGTCCCGCCCGTGGGCGTGAACTTGAGCGCGTTGCCGACGAGGTTGGAGAGGACCTGGTGGATCCGGTCACGGTCGGCGTGGACGCTGGGCAACGTCTCCGGCATCCGGCACTCCAGCCGGCGGCCGTTGCCGCGCGCGGGGCAGGCGAAGGCGGCGTGGACCTCCTCGAGGAGGGATCGGAGGTCCATGGTCGCGGGGCTGACCGGGAGGGTCTGACCGCAGTCGAGGCGCGCGACGGCGAGAAGGTCGGCGAGGAGGCGTTCCATCCGATCGGACGCGTTCTTGATGACGCGGAGGATCTCCGCGCGCTCGCGCTCGGAATGCTGGCCGCCGTCGAGGAGCGAGGCCCCGACCGAGATGATGTTGAGGGGGTTGCGGAGGTCGTGCGAGACCACGGCCAGGACTTCGTTCGTGATCGACCCGGTCCCGAGCCCCATGGCACCCATGGAAAGTGCGTGCTGCTCGCCCATGACATCCTCCCCCGGCCCATCCCCCGCGGCTCGTGCCGGCTAATGGGATGGACGAGGTGAGGCTCGGGACCGTTCCTGGTCCGTGAAAGCTTCAAGAAGCTTGAGGATTCCCTTACTTCTTGCCGCTCGCGGACGAGCGGCGCGAGGCCGGGCGGCTCCGCCGCGCCTGCCGGGCCAGGGCCGTGCGCGAGGCCGCGCTCCGGCCTTCCTTCTTCAGCGCGCCCAGCGTCGCCCGCGAGCGGCGCGGGGAGGGCTTGCGTCCGCGCGACGTCCGGCCCTTGCGGACATCCCGGGCCGCCTGCTGCTTCGTGCTCTTCTTGGCGCGGGCCGGCGGAGGCAACCGCACGCCGGCGCGGCGCGCCTTGCTGAGGCCGATCGCGATCGCCTGCTTCGCGGAGCGCGCGCCGTGTTTGCCCTCGCGGACGTGGTGGATCTCCTCACGGACGAACTCCCCGGCCTGCGTGCTCGGGGACTTCCCTTCCCGACGGTCTTCCTCCGCGCGTTCGAGCGTTTCCTTCTCGGGCATGTGTCCTCCTTACGGTCGGCACACCTCCGCCGATCAGGAGAGGGTGGTGCAAACATCGGGCCACTACCGCGGCTATGATGCGCGGCGGAACCTGGAGCCCATGGAGACACCGCGCGTCGCATCGCTGCTCGACTTCCGAGGGAAGGTCGCCCTCGTCACCGGCGCCGGAGGAGGACTGGGCCGCGGCATCGCCGCCCGCTTCGCGGAGGCGGGAGCGGCGGTGGCCGCCCATTTCCGGCAGAGCGCCGGAGAGGCCAACGCCCTCGTCCTCGAGATCACGAAAGCCGGAGGACGGGCCATCGCCGCCGCGGGCGACCTCACCCAGGCCGCGGACGTCGAGCGCCTGGTGGCCCAGGTGAGGGAGTCCTTCGGCCGCCTGGACGTGCTCGTCAACAATGCCGGCACCTACCCCGTGGCCGGGCTCCTCGAGATGACGGCCGCGCAGTGGGACGAGGTGATCGCGACCAACCTCCGCACCACTTTCCTGTGCACGCAGGCGGCCGCGCGCCAGATGGCGGGCCAGGGAGGGGGCGCGATCGTCAACATCACGTCCATCGAGGCCGAGAACCCCGCCCCCGGGCACAGCCACTACAACGCGGCCAAGGCGGGCGTCCTGATGTACACGCGCGCCGCGGCGGGGGAGCTGGCCGCGCACGGCATCCGCGTGAACGCCGTGGCCCCCGGCCTCATCTGGCGCGAGGGCATCGAAGAGGCCTGGCCGGACGGGGTGGCGCGGTGGAAGCGCGCCGCTCCCCTGGGCCGCCTGGGCACGGCGGCGGACGTCGCCGACGCCTGCCTCTTCCTGGCCTCGCCCGCGGCGCGCTGGATCACGGGCGCGAGCCTCACCGTCGACGGCGGCGTGATGACCCACCAGATCTTCTGAGGGCGGATGCAGCTCGAAGGGCGCACGGTCGTGGTCACGGGAGCCGGCGGAGGCATGGGCCGCGGCATCGCGGAAGCGGTGGCGGAGGCGGGCGCATACGTCGTCGCGGGCGACCTGGGCCTGGATCCGGTCGCGGAGACCGTGCGGCGTATCGAGCTCGGCGGCGGCCGCGCTGTGCCCGTCGTCCTGGACGTGACCGAGCCCGAAAGCATCGCCGCCGCCGTCACCCGCGCCACGCGCGCGTTCGGGCGTCTCGACGGATGGGTCAACAACGCGGGCATCCTGCGCATGGACGCGGCCCTCGACGTGCCCGCCGCGGACTGGGAGGCGCAGATGCGCGTCAACGTCTCCGGCCTCTTCTCCTGCTGCCAGATCGTCGCCCGCCAGCTCATCGCCCAGGGCGACGGCGGCGCCATCGTCAACGTGGCGTCGAACGCGGGCAAGGTCGGCTATCCGAACATGGCCGGCTACAACGCGGGCAAGGCCGCCGTCATCAACCTGACCCGCTCGCTGGCCGCGGAGTGGGCCACCCACCGCATCAACGTCAACGCGGTGTGCCCGGGCGGGGTCGAGACCCCGATGCTCATGGCCGTCGCGGAGTGGATCACGTCGCGCCACGGCGGCGATCCGAAGGAGCTGGTCCAGCGCATGGTCCCGGCCCAACTGGGCCGCCACATCCAGCCCATCGAGGTCGGGCGGGTGGTCGCGTTCCTCCTCTCCGACGCCGCGGCGATCATCCGCGGGCAGTCCGTCAACGTCGACGGCGGGGACACGCCGTATTGAGCGATACTCGCCGGTGTCCGTGAGGGTTTCGCCATGAGCTGGACCCGGCGCCTCTTCGGCCCGGCGTGCGTGCTGAGCCTGCTGGCGGCGGGCCCTTGCGCCTCCGCGGCCGAGATCACCGTGTTCGCCGCGGCCAGCCTGGCCGACGCGCTGTCGGAGATCGGCAAGTCCTTCGAGTCCGCCACCGGCCATCACGTCGTCTTCAACTTCGGCGCGTCCAGCGACCTCGCGCGCCAGATCCGCGCCGGCGCTCCCGCGGACGTGTTCTTCTCCGCCGACGAGGCCCAGATGGACATCGTGACGCGGGCCGGCCTGGTCCGGCCCGCGGAGCGCGTGGACGTCCTCTCCAACACGCTCGTCGTGGTCGTGCCCGCGCGGACGCCGCGGCGGCTGCAGGCGCCGTCCGAGATCGCGAGCTTCGAACGGCTCGCGCTGGCCGATCCCCAGGCCGTGCCGGCAGGCGTGTACGCGAAGAGCTACCTGGAAAAGGTGGGGGTCTGGTCCCGTCTCGCCGATCGCATCGTGCCCACGTTGAACGTGCGGGGCGCGCTGGCGGCGGTCGAGTCCGAGAACGTCCCCGCGGCCATCGTCTACCGCACGGACGCCGCCACCTCGTCCCGCGTCGCCGTGGCCTTCGAGGTGCCGCGCGCCGCCGGCCCCCCCATCGTCTACGTGATGGCGCCGCTGGCCCAGGCCTCCGGTCCGGCCCGCCTCTTCGCGGACGAGCTCGCCTCCGCGCGCGCGACGCGCGTCTACCAGAAATACGGGTTCATCGTCCTCACCCGCACGTAGTGCCGACGCGGGAGGAGTGGGCGGTCGTCCTGTTCACCCTGCGCGTCGCCGCGCTGGGGACGGCGATGATCCTGCCTCTGGGCGTGGCCGCGGCCGCGCTCCTGGCCGGCCGGCACGGGCCGGGACGAACGCTCCTCGACACCGTGTTCTCGCTCCCGCTCGTCCTGCCTCCGACCGCGGTGGGCGTGGTCCTGCTCGACGCGTTCGCGCGCGCGAGCCCCCTCGGCCGCGCGCTGGCCGAGGCCGGGATCCAGATCGCCTTCGACTGGAAGGGCGTGGTGCTCGCGACCTCGGTGATGTCGTTCCCGCTGCTCGTCCGCTCCGCGCTCACCGCTTTCGAGGAAGTGGACCCGCGCCTCGTCGGGCTGGCGCGGACGCTGGGCTGCGGGCCCTTGGAGGCCTTCTTCCGCGTGACGCTGCCCCTGGCCTGGCGCGGCGTCCTCGCGGGCAGCGTGCTCGCGTTCGCGCGCGCGCTCGGGGAGTTCGGGGCCACGGTGATGCTCGCCGGCAACATCCCGGGCCGCACGCAGACGCTGGCCCTGGCCATCTTCCACGAGGCGCAGATCGGGCATGACGAACGCGCGCGCGTCCTGGCCGGCGTGACGGTGGTGCTCGCGTTCGTGACCCTGTGGTCGGCCGAAGTCGTGGGGCGCGCGCGGACGCGCCGGGCCGCATGATCCGCCTCGACTTCGAGGCCCCGCTGGCGCGCTTCCCCCTGAGGATCCGGGCCGACCTGGGCGCGCCCGTGACCGCGGTCATGGGGCCGTCCGGCGCGGGCAAGACGTCGCTCCTGGACGCGATCGCGGGACTGCGCGGGATCGCGTCCGGACGAATCGCCATCGACGACGACGTGCTCGTGGACACCGCGGCCGGGGTCCGTGTGCCTCCGCAGCGCCGGCGAGTCGGCTACGTTCCCCAGGACGCGGGCCTCTTCCCGCACCTGAGCGTGCGCGAGAACGTGCTCTTCGGCGCGCGCGGGGCGACGAAGGAGGTCGCGCACGCGATCGAAGCGCTCGAGATCGGGCCGCTCGGCGGCCGCTATCCGGGGAACCTCTCCGGCGGCGAGAAGCAGCGCGTCGCCCTGGCCCGGGCCCTGGCCACGCGCCCGCGGCTCCTCCTGCTGGACGAGCCCCTGGCCGCGCTCGACGTCCCCCTGCGCGAGCGGATCGTCCCCTACCTCCTGCGCGTCCGCGACGAGTGGGCGACGCCGATGCTCTACGTGACCCACAACGTGGGCGAAGCGCGGGCCCTGGCCGGCGAGGTCCTGCTCCTGGAGGGCGGCCGCGTCGAGGCGCAGGGAGCGCCGCTCGCGCTGCTCGCCACTCCCGGACTCTCGCGCGAAGCGCGCGCGGGCATCGAGAACCTCTTCGAAGGCGTGATCGTGACCCACGACGCGGGAGGCGGGGTCACGCGCGT
>Ga0075425_100008045_pt1 | contig 11164 bp, 7 predicted proteins | sample SoiMethybrSBSTD4_FD_75300 | JGI IMG/M metagenome (GOLD analysis project Ga0075425, IMG submission 75300) | Bulk soil microbial communities from a Populus tree surrounding site in Tennessee, USA - Soil MetaG P. TD hybrid SBSTD4 | ecosystem: Environmental > Terrestrial > Soil > Tree plantation...
CTGCCCAGTCGCCAGGCAGCTGGGCGCCAAAATGGGGAGCGAGGAAATTGTCGTGGCGCAGGAGGCGGAATTCGAAATGGATGCGCGTCAGCAGGCCGCTTGCTCCATCAAGCCCGAGATTCCGGAACTCTATTTCTGCGCGGATATGCGCGGCTACGGCTGGTGCTTCCGCAAAGGGAATGTGTTGAATGTGGGGCTGGGACGGCTGGACCGGCGCAGTCTGTCGGGACACGTGGCCGAGTTTCTCGCGTTTCTCAGGCGCACGGGCAAGGTGGCGTTTGACCTTCCCGCCTCAATCCTGGGCCATGCCTACCTCATTTATTCCAAGACCACGCGCAAGCTGGTGCACGACGGTGTGATGCTGATCGGCGATGCCGCGGGGCTGGCTTACTCACAGAGTGGGGAGGGCATTCGGCCGGCGATTGAATCGGGGCTGCTGGCCGCAAGAGTGATTAACGATGCGGCGGGTGATTACCGGCGGGAGAAGCTTGAACCCTACGTGGGATTGCTGCGCCAGCGCTATGGCCATACCCGGGGCGACTGGGCCACGGCCGTGGGTCGCCGGCTTTCGCCCAAAATGGTGGCGGGAATTGCGCGGCACCTGCTGCGGATGCCGTGGTTCGCGAGGAACGTGGTAATGGAGAAGTGGTTTTTGCATATGGTGGATGAGCCGCTGTTTTTGGAACAAGGAATTAGTTGTCAGGAGTCAGGAGTCAGCATTTCACGCCGCTGAGCCGTTGCGCGAGCAGACGACGAGTGCCGTACCCACGGGACTTGCGTCTTTGCTTTACGCTGCTTACCCATGGCTTCGGAGTCTGGGTGAGAACTCAGAAATTCAGACGGCGATGGAACAGTACCTTCATTCTTGAGCCGCGGAGCGGTACCAGAATGTAGCCCCGGACGTACGTCCGGGGTACAAAGTGGAGTAAATTCATAGCCCCAGCGGGGCGAAAGAACGTTTCACAAGAACTCTTCCGTCTTCGGGGCTGGAGCTACTCGTAACGAAGCGCTTCCGCGGGCGCGATCCGCGACGCCGACCAGGAAGGATAGATGGTAGCCACAAAGGAAATGGCCAACGCCACCGCCGCGACCAGCACGCCATCGAGCACGGTGGGCGCGAAGGGAACATAGTCAATGGAATAGACTTCCGGCGAAAGCGAAATCAGATGGTAGTGACCACCGGCCCAGGAAAGCGCGTAACCGATAATCAGGCCGATGATGGTCCCCAGCACGCCGATGAGCCCGCCTTGGGTAATGAACACGCGGCGAATCTGCCGCTTGCGCGCGCCCATGGACATGAGCACAGCAATGTCGCGCGTCTTCTCCATCACCATCATGGTGAGCGAGATCAGGATGTTAAGCGCAGCCACAAACACAATCAGCCCAATGGTGATGAAGGTGACCACCTGCTCTAGGCGCAGGGCGCGGAAGAGAGCGCGGTTCTGCTCCATCCAGTTGGTGGTCATGAAGCCCTGGCCCGCGGCTTTCTCCAGTCCCTGGCCGATCTGGGCGGCGCGGTAGATGTCGTCCACCTTGAATTCAAGCACGGCAATTTCATCTCCCAGGCCAAACAATTTCTGCGCGGCGGAGAGGCTGGTCAGGGCCCAGGAGCTGTCGTAGTCGTAGAAGCCGGACTCAAAAATTCCCACCACGCGGAAATTCTGGAATTTCGGTACCAGGCCAAAAGGCGTGAGCTCTCCCTGCGGGCTGGTAACCAGCACGACGGACCCAACGGTGGCGCCGAGCTGGTCGGCCATATCTTTGCCGAGGACGATAGGCGGCAAAGATTGCACGCGCTGGCGCGCCGCCTCCAGGGAGGAAGGCGAAGCCGAGGCCGCCGGCGGGGCTGCTTGCGCTTCGCTGAGCTCGGCGGCAGAGCCTTGCTTGATGCTTCCCAGCAGGTCGCTGACCTTGCGCTCATCAGCGGGAATAATCCCCTTGAGCACAGCGCCCTGGGCACGGGCGCCGCGCGAAATCAAAAGTTGTTCGTAGATGGCCGGCGCCCCCGCGACAACGTGCGGCTGCCGCAGCATCCTGGCCAGAAGCTGCCTCCAGTTGGTGATGCCCTGGCTCTGCACGCGCATCAGATTGATGTGAGCCGTGGCGCCAAGAAGGCGCTGCTGCAGGTCAGTGCGAAAGCCGTTAGTAATGGAGAGGGCAATGATGAGCGAGGCCACGCCGGCAGCGACTCCGGCGATGGAAATGGCAGTAATGACGCCAATGACAGCTTGTCTGCGTTTGGCACGCAGGTATCGTCGGGCGACGAAAAGTTCGAAGGACATGAAGAAGCAGCTATTGGCCTTTAGCTCTTAACTGAAAGGCGATTATAGCGGCAAGGAGGCGAAGGGAGACGTTACAAGTAACGTCTCTACCACAAGGAAGCACGGGCGCCCGCGAATGGTGTGTAGCGCCGGCGTCTCGCCGGCTGTCCTAAGGGCGTCCCGCCCTTAGCGTGGTCTCATTCCGAGCCATAGTTGATGTTGGCAAAGCACGCCATCAAAAGCCGCGGGCGAGGGCGCCCGCGCCACAAAGGTTAATGATCAACCGGTGAATGCCTGATTGTAGCTGGCCACTTATTTTCCCGGCTGCGAAGAAGCAGCTTTCACCACAAACTTGGCGGCGCCCATGTTCTCAAAGCGGTCGTAGGCGCGGACTACGACGATGTGCTCCTGGGGGTCGCCCGCGGCCAGGGGAATGCTGAAGTCATAGCTTTCCGTTTTAGAATCGGAAATCTGGCCCACCGGCTCGATGTATTGCCAGTCCTTGGCGTCAATGGAGTATTCCGCTCGTTTTATGGGTGAAAAGCTGTCCGTGGCGCGGAAGGTTACGCGCAACTGCCCGCCGGAAGCAGTCCCGCGCAGGTCCTGAATGGCCGGCGGCGTGGTGTCCACTTCGAAGCGCGAGCTCTCCTGGGAAGAGGTCAGCGCCTCATTGGGTGAGTGCGAAGGCGCGTCCGAGGCGACCACCTTCATGGCATAGCCGCCATCGGGCAGAAGGCTGGCGTCGAACGAATAATAGCGGTCGTCCAGGCCATTCTTCAGTAGCAGCCAGCGGGTGTCGCCATCGCCGCGATAGTAAAGCGAGTAGACCAGTTGATCCTCATTGTCGTCGTGTGCCGTCCAGTGCACGGCGATGGAATCGCGGTCGTGAATCGGCGGGGGAAGGGGCGTATTCCCGGGGGGAGGCCCGCCCGCGCCGCCGGCTTCGACAGGAGGCTTGGGTATGGGCTGATACCGCATGCCCACCTGCACCACCACGTCGTCAATCTCGGGAGCCACGTTCTTGGGCAGGTAATTGACGACCACCCTGTCTACGCTGGCCGAAGTGTGGCCGGCGTGAAGCACCGCCTTCCACTGCACAAACCGTGCCGATGGAATGGAGACCGTGCCTTGGTTAAGCAGGTCAACCTTCTGCCATGTGCTCCAGTTGCGGTCGGGATTATCTACATTGCCGCTGCGGGCGTAAAAGTCCACCGGGCCGCTGGAGCGCACCTCGGCGCGGCCCCAGCGGGAAAAGATGTGCGCGTCGAAAACATCGCTCTCGTATGTGCCCTCGGTTTGCGGCTGCGACCCGAGCACGAACACCTTCCCGAAGTTGCTGCTGCACGCGTACAGCCCGCCCTGCGGCGCCTTGGCAAAAGCAGTTACCTGGTTGGCCGGAGCTTTCAGCAGGTCGGTAAATTCATCGTTGCCGGTTATAGCGTAAATGTGGCCCTTGTTCCCGGTGCCGGCCAGCAGCCTGTTCGCATGATCGAAGGCCAGGGCGTAGACCAGATCGTCGTGCGAACTCCACACCGTGAGCGGCGACCCGTCAGGCGCAATGCGGTAAATTTCCGATCCTCCTGCGGTAGGGAAGCTGGGAACCGAGACCATAGGGGCAGGAGTTGACGGCCCGGCACTGACAGTCAAGCCCATCTGCGGGCCGGAAGGCACGGGGACAACCGGCACCTGGACAGGCAAACCGCCGCCAGGCTGGCCACGCTTCTCGCCCACTGCGGCGGCGTAAATGTTTCCTTTGTCATCAATGGCTAGGGCGGTGATTTCCTTCTTGGGGGCGCTATAGAGAACAAAAGCCTGGCCATCGGGGGAAATGCGATAAACCAAACCACTGCCGTCGGAACCGGCGATCAGGTTACCCTTGAAGTCGAAGGCAAGGACACGAATGTGGGCGTCGTCGCTCTTGAAGAACAGCGAATGTTCCCCGTTTTGCGCCACCTTGAAGATCTCGCCATGGTCGCCGGTAGCCACGTACAGGTTGCCCTGCTTGTCCAAAGCCAGATCCCAGATGTACTTAGAGCCGGGAGTGAAGAGAACGGTTGAGGAATAATTCGGGTCAACGGTGAATGTGCTCTTGGAGTCTGAGGCGGCCTGGCCTTGGTCAGCTGCGCCGGAAGCTGCCTTCTTGCGCTCGATTTTGTAGACCTTGCCATCCGGCGAGGTGCCCGCATAAATCGTGTTTCGCGGTCCCACCACCAACGTCTGCACCTGCAGTTCCTGCGGCGCGAAGATCACGCTGGCATTTCCCTGCGGCGTGATGCGGTAAACCCGGGCGGGAGAGCCGGCAGCAACATAAACATTGCCTTCGCTGTCCGTGTCCATGGCCCAGGTATAGGTGGACGGGGTGACGTACAGTGAGCGGAACGAAGGCGCCAGCTCGAGCGCGCCGTCGCTGGTGATGGCCACGCCATTGGCGGTGCCTTTCTCGAAATCGTCAAAGCTCGATTGCTCCCAGGTGCGGGTGCCTTCAGCCAGGACAAGGGTTGTAGCCAGAATGATGACGAAAAGCGCGAGGAATTTGGGCATCTTGCTTGCGGCCTCTAAATACATTGGGGGAAAGCTCAGAGTATCACGGGAAGCAGCCACTCTGCGTATGGGCGCGGGACCCCAAAAGGTAGCTGGTAGTTTGTAGTTGGTAGTTGGCGATTTGCCAACGTTTGGTAGCACGAGCTACTAACTACCAGCTACTAGCTACCAACTACTTTATTGTCAAAGCAATGATCTGCGCCCCGGAGACCTGGTAATCCAGCGGGGTAGAGGCTTCATTTACCGAAGACTCGCCCAGCACCACCATGTCCTGTGTGCCGCGCATGCCATCCATGACGTTCATCACTGAAAGCGGCAGACTGGGCATGACCTTGTCCTGCACCATGGCTTCCGGATCAGCCTCCAGCAGAGAAACATAGAGGCGGTCATTGGAGTGCTCTTTGTTGAGCACGGCAATAATGGAGCCCAGATCGAGCTGGCGACCCATAGGCAGGCCGCTGCTGCGGATTCGGTCCAGGGTATCGCCATCGCTCACTAGAATGCGCAGCGCACCCTTGGAAGAGGAAGTAGGAACGCGAATGGGGATCCTGCGCACAATGCGCTCACCGCGGTAGGGCCGCAGCACCGCCTCCACCATTACTTCGTCGCCAGGCCGCGCTTCGGTCACATCCGTGCGAGCGCTCTCCAGGCGGGCAGAGCGGCGGTCGTTCACCAGGTCGAAACTCAGGTCCACGCTGCGGAGATTTGGCACCTCGTAGGAATTATCAAAAATGCGGCTGAAGCAGTCACCCAGTGAAAGCGCCACCATCACCCCAGTAGGCTGGCCGCCATCGCCGGGAGCAAACATGTCCCGCAACTCCACCTCAGGATAACCATTAACCTTGATGCGGCCTTCCAGCCGATATGTGGTGTCCTCGCCGTATTCGTTCACCCCCTGCAGGGCGCTGAAAACGGTGGCCATCATGGCCAGCGGCGTCAGCTTGCTGTTGTCCAGCACCTCATAGTGGAACGTTTTGGGGCTGGTGACGCCGTGAATGCTCAGCGTCACCGGAATCATCTGGGGCTGCTTGTTGAACACGCCCAGGATGCCGTTGTGGCGGTCCTGCACGAAAGCGCCGACCTGCTCGGTGGTGTTGACGATCTTGAAAGCGTTTGCGGGGGAGGGAAGAGTGGCGAGCACCTCCGCCTTATCCATGGGCAGGTTCACATTGCCGAACTGCATCAGGGGATGGCCGCAGGCCAGCAGGTGGCTGGCATCCAGATAAGTCACGGTGCACGTGGCGGCAATATTCATGTCACCACGCACCAGCACGGCGCTGATGGAGGAACCAGGCACTAGCGGCTCAGGCTGTTTTTCATCCGGGCTCACCGAACCTGCGCCCATTACGGGCACGATGCCGGCAGCATGGAACTGCGATGCGAAACGCTGGAAGGCCTGATCGCTGAAGCCGGTAAACACCAGCGGGGTTTCGATCGGAGTTAGGTAGTCCTTGTACCCCGCAGGCGCGGAAGCGACACCGGGCGAAGCGGTCTTGGTGGTTACCTGCGGCGCCTTGGCGGAGGCGGGCTGGATGTCATTCGGCTTGCTGCGGTCCAGTTCGCTGATCTCCAGCATTTCCTGAATAGGAGTGACGCCGGCAATAGGCTCTTTCGAGAACTCGCCGATGCGGAACGCTAATGCGCCCACCAGCTTGCCGTCAATGTAAACTGGGCTGCCGCTCATGCCGGCGACCACGCCGGTGTATTCCACCTTTGGGCCGTGCAGGCGCACTAAGATGACATCGCCCTTGGGGCCGTTTACATCCTTCAGAACTCCCAGAACCTCCACTTCCATGGGCTCGGGCTTAGTTCCCTCGAACACCGTGTATGCGACTCCGCGCATGCCGGCGTGGATCTGGCTCAAGGGCAGAATTTTGGTTTTCAGGGACAGGTCACTGGCAAGACTGGTGACCGTTAACAGAAACAAACTGAACACAACCAGGGGCGCGAAATTCTTATTTTTCATCCAGCTACTCTGCCTGAATAGACTCCGTATGCTGAAGTCTGGAGCCAGGTTTTTAAATGTCGGGGAGGTAGGCCGCCGCGATATCTATCCAAATCGCGTCAGGGTGCATCTATACTAGCACAGAGAGAGTCTCGTCTAGAGGGATTCATGTTGAGTCTGCCATCGTCCTGTTCCCCAGGGCAAAGGCCTGCCCTGCGGGCAGTTAGCCTGTTTGCCGTTCTTTGCCTGCTGCTTACTAGCCTGGTGCTGGCCGGGGCGCAATCCCAAGACCAAAGTTCCAGCCAGCAGCAACAGAAGCCTACCGAGCAGGCGCCGCCGGAAGCTGGTGGTCCGCAAGGAGATATTGGCCCCATCGCGGTCCCCAAAAAGAAGGAAGAACCGCCTCCGCCGCCTCCTCCCGCACCCAAGAAGGTCCCTGGGATGCCGGACTACTCCATCCAGGTCAACGTCCCACTAGTTACTTTGGACGTAATGGCGCTTACCAAGGAAGGACAGTTCATTCCCGGCCTGAAAAAGGACAATTTCAAGGTGTTCGAAGACGGGGTACAGCAGAACTTAAGCAGTTTCAACCAGTCGGAGGCTCCCATCACCGCGGTGCTGCTGGTAGAGTTTGCGGCCACTAACTACTCCTTCATGTACGACGCCCTGAACGCGTCCTACTATTTCGCCAATTCCCTGAAGCCGAATGACTGGGTGGCGGTGGTCTCTTATGACATGAAGCCTTATATCCTGGTGGACTTTACCCAGGACAAGCGGGCCGTCTTCGGTGCTCTGAACCAGTTGCGCATTCCTGGCTTCAGCGAAACCAATCTGTTTGACGCTCTCTACGACACCCTCGACCGGCTGGACCGCCTCCCCGGGCGCAAGGCGATTGTGGTGGTTTCCACCGGGCGCGACACCTTCAGCAAGCTCACGCTGGACCAGATCATGCAGAAGGTCAAGGCGACGAAAGATGTCACCATCTTCCCGGTCAGCATCGGCTTCATGTGGCGGGAATATGTGGAGTCGCACTACGGAATGAATCCCGACGTCTCCGCCGCCATGATGGACTACCTGCAGGCCGATAACCAGATGCGAACCTTCGCCAAGCTGACCGGCGGCAAGGCCTACTTCCCGCGCTTCGAGGGCGAGTTGCCGGATATTTATCGCGATATCGGAGCTTCCCTGCGCAACCAGTACACCATTGCCTATCACCCCACGGACTCAAAGCTGGATGGCACCTACCGCAAGCTCAAGGTCGAGTTGGTGGCGCCGGACGGACAGCCGTTGAAGATCCATAATCAGAAAGGCAAAGAAGTGAAGTACCAGCTGGTGTATCGCGACGGCTACACGGCAAAACACCAGGTTGAGTAGGGTTCGGAGCTAGTATCCAGTACCCAGGTATCCTGTCTGGTCAAACCGACTGGGAACTGGCTACTTGGGAGACTCTGATTCAGTATGGCACGACCTAGCTGAAGGCCGTTTCTTTCCAAGACAGCACCTTGATCAGAGTTTCCCTAGGTACTGGGTACTAGGTACTACCGGCTCCGCCCGCTTCACATCTTCGGCAAAATTTCCCGCAGCGCCCACTGAATGCGATTTACCGCGCGGTCAATATTGTCCACCTCCTTGGCGTGCTCCTGGTTGGCGTGGACGGTGAAAGAAATAACCTGCAGGGCATTGCGGATATGGTGGTTCATCTGGTCAATGGATTCCAGCCGCTGCAGGATCAGTTTGCGGCGCTTCCGTCCGGCGTCGAGGATCTTGTAGAAAAGCATACCTGCGAGCAGGGCGGCCAGCGCGTCGGAAACCTCCACCGTGGCCACTGGCGAATCGCGGTGGACGAGCAGAATGTAATCTACCGCCAGGCTGCTGCAAAATACAAACAATGCGAACAAAAGAGAGATGATCACCAGGCGTTGCCAGGTGGGCAGCCAGTCATGGGCCAGCGACCTTCCCAAGCTGGCTGCTTCTGGGATATGAATTTGGTTCTGTGGTGGGGAAGGAACATCGGGCTGGCGCCCAGATGAAACCGTGTGCATGAACAAACCCTGAGACTGCTTCGCACCAATTCTACTACTTTGCAATCGCAGCTAGTGGACGTGAAAAATTCTGTCCAGCACAAAAAGAAAAGCCACTCCCACGAAGACCACCAGCGCCATCTTGACGCCGGGCTCCTTATTGACTTCGGGGATGAGGTCGGAGGCGGCAACGTAGATGGTGACGCCGGCGGAAAGCGGCAGTCCCGCGCCCACCTGGTGCCGGAATAGGGCCATGGTCAGCACGCCGGCGAGCGTGGCCGCGCCCAGCAGAGCCGAGGCGCCCCAGGCCATGCCCCGGCTGCGCCCGCTGGCCAGCATCACCGAGGCCACGGTGAAGCCCTCCGGAATCTTGTGCAGGAAAACGGCGATGAAGATGATCCATCCCAGCCAACTGGACACCAGAAAGCCGGAGGTGATGGCGATGCCGTCAAAAAAAGTATGGATGATCAGGCCGAGCAGGACGGAGATTCCTTTGTGCGCCTGCACAAACTCGGCGGTGTGAGTCTCCTCCCCGAAATGGAAGTGAGGCGTGACCGTGTGCTCAAAAAAATGGATGAGCAGGTAGCCGAGCAGAATCACAAAGCCGGCGCTGAAACCGCGCAGTTTGACGCTCTCCGGCACCATTTCCACCAGCGCGGTGGCCAGCATGAAGCCGGCGCCCAGGGCCACAAAGTACTTCAGATAACGCTGTTCCCAGGGCCGGCTCGCTACCACCGCGCCGCCCACCACGTTGGCGGCGGCAGCCGTCAGGCCGAGCAGGACGCTGAGGGCGATGGTGTGCATGGATCAGTTCTCGGTTCTCAGTTCTCGGTTCTCAGTTGCCATAGTGCACGCCTACTTGGGCTTAATCGAAGCAATGAGGCCGTTAAGTATTCGACCTAGCTCGGCAGTTTGCTCAAGAATACTGTGATATACCTCCGGCTCAAGATACTTCAGTTTCTCGGAGATTATGACCTGCGTTTCAATTTCGACGAGCGAACCACGTGCGGTAGCGAGGAAATGGTGAAATTCCTTAGGCGAAAATCGCGCCTGGCCTTCGGCAATGTTGCTGGGGACGGATACAGCGGCGCGTCGTAATTGGTTACTTAGGCCATACAACTCCTCTCGCGGAAACTGTTGCGTGACTCGATAGATCTCGGTCACAAGGTCATTGCCTTTTTGCCACGCAATCAGGTCACGATACGACTGTCCCATGGCCTTCCTCCGGGCCATCCTACTCAAGAATCTCTCCTTTGAGAACCGAGAACCGAGAACTGAGAACTGAGAACCGAGAACTGCCTCTACCCTGAATGGCGGATATGCATCACGTCGCCATCCTGCACAATGTAATCCTTGCCTTCCAGGCGCAGGGTGCCGCGGGCGCGCGCGTTGGCTTCAGAACCGGCGTCCAGCAGCGCATCCCAGTGGATGGTCTCGGCGCGTATGAAATGCTTTTCCAGGTCGGAGTGGATGGCGCCGGCAGCTTCCACCGCCCGGGTGTTGCGGACGATAGTCCAGGCACGGCACTCGTCTTCACCCACGGTGAAGAAGGAAATCAGGCCCAGTAGCTCGTAGGTTTTGCGGACCAGGCGCACCAGGCCGCTTTCCTTTAGGCCGTAGCTGGCGAGGAATTCGGCCGCATCTTCGTCGGGCATTTCCGCCAGTTCAGCTTCCACCTTGCCGCAAATCGCGGTAGCCCCCGCGTTGGGCCGAGAGGCCACTTCGGTGAGATCGTATTTGGCAATCGCGCCTTCCAGTTCGCGGCCGAGGTCGGGAGTCTCACTGATGTTGACCACGTAGAGGATGGGCTTCTCGCTCAGGAACATGAAGCCGCGCACGCGCTTCTTGTCCTCTGCAGTCATGGTCATTTCGCGCAGCGGGCGCTCGCCTTCCAGATGGGCTTTGGCGCGCAGCAGCAGGTCGTGCTCGCGTTCGAGTTCTGGCGAGCGCATCCTCTTCAAATCTTTTTCCAGTCGCTCCAGGCGCTTCTCCACCTGGCCGAGATCGCTCAGGATGAGATCAAAGTCCACGTTCTTGATGTCGCGCAGCGGGTTGATTTCCCCCACGTGCGGAATGGAGGGATCGTCAAAGGCGCGCACCACGTGGGCAATGGCGTCCACGCTCCGGATGTTGGTGACAATGGATTCGCTGAGGCCTTCTTTGGGTCCAGCGGCGGTTTTGCTGGATGCCACCGGCATGGCGGCCACGTCCACATACTCGACGGAAGCGTGGATCAGCTTGCGCGGATTGCACATGGCCGCCAAACGGTCGAGACGGTCGTCCGGCACTTTGGCCACGCCAACGTGAGCTTCGCGCGGATTGGCATAAGCCCGCTCGGAGACGTGCGTCTTGGTCAGCATGCGGAACAGCGATGATTTGCCTACCTGCGGCAGGCC
>Ga0075425_100008047_pt1 | contig 11162 bp, 9 predicted proteins | sample SoiMethybrSBSTD4_FD_75300 | JGI IMG/M metagenome (GOLD analysis project Ga0075425, IMG submission 75300) | Bulk soil microbial communities from a Populus tree surrounding site in Tennessee, USA - Soil MetaG P. TD hybrid SBSTD4 | ecosystem: Environmental > Terrestrial > Soil > Tree plantation...
TGCACATTTCCCATCACAGCGCCGCCTCCTGAAACCAAGCCAGCAGGGGAATAGGTACCAGATTAGACGCGGCAAAGCCGAAGATTTCTCTTGGCGCTACCGGTGCATGCCCCTTACTCGGGAAGCGCCGGGCAGCCGGGCCATTCGCTGCGAGTCACGTTGCCGATGTATTGCAGGTCCTCAATTCCGATTTTGCTGGTATAAAAACCGTCGCAGGTCATGTTGCGGAGGAAAGCGAAGAACGCCACGCCCTGGTGCAATTCCGGAGTGGCTTTGGCATTTTTCCGGTAGGCGATCAATTCGACCACTTGCTTGCGCTCTTCAGGGGTGCACTCCAGATATGTTTTCCCGTAGTGGTCAATACAATGGGCGTCCAGCCACATCAAGCCGCCGCCGAGTCGGTTTTGGAATTCCACGTTTTCGCTGGTGAGCAGATCTATAAATTCCGGCGCGCCGGCTTCCACCGCGCCGCCGGACTTTTCGTCTTTGGGAAGGATGGTGTCGCACAGCGAAGTCAGAGTCTCGTACTGTTTCGCGGGGAAATACTTGGGCGTGTACTTTCCCGCCGGCGCCGCAGCCTTTTCCTTGTGCACCATTTGGTGGGCAAGTTCGGCGGCTTGTAGTGGGATTACTTGCAACACGGATCCGGCGGCTGCGCCCGTCGCCAACGTCTTCAAAACATCGCGCCTCGAAATTCCCTGAGTGCTCATTGGCTCTCCTAACCTAAAGTCCAACCGCGCCGCTAGATGTTTCCCTTTTTTGCTTCGTCCACAAGGTATTCCGATGCACGCCATGCCAGCGCCATGATCGTCAGCGTCGGATTTTTATCCGGATTCGTCACCAGCGGCGCGCCGTCGGTGACAAAGACGTTTTTCACATCGTGTGTCTGACAATATCCGTTAAGCACGCTGGTTTTTGCGTCGGCGCCCATGCGCGCTGTGCCGACTTCGTGAATGATCTTTCCTCCGGCTAGAATCCCGAATGGATACTGCCCGTCGATCCTGGTGCGTGTCTTATAAGTTCCACCCATCATTTCGATGATGGACTTGAACGTTTCCTGCATATCCTTGGCCTGGCGCAGTTCGTATTCGCTCCACTTGAAATGAAATCGGAGAATGGGAATACCCCATTGGTCCACTCGGTCAGGATCCAGCTCGCAATACGTGTCGGCATTCGGAATCATCTCGCCGCGGCCAGAGAATCCGACCGTCGTCCCATACACTTGGCGTGCGCGGCGCTTCAGTTGCGCGCCATAACCTTCTTCATCGCGGCAAAGCGAATCGAACATGCCTACGCCGGGCATATCGCGACCACCCCACAATTCAATGTGATAGCCGCGCGGAAAATCGTTCTTACGGTCGAACTTCCACCAGGGAACGTAGTAATGCATGCCGCCTACCCCGTCGTGGTTGTGCGGTGGCATTTTCTCCAAAGCAGGAATCTCGCCCCACCCGTCGCTGCCGACCGAGTCGGTCAAATATTTTCCGACGTTGCCTGTAGCATTTCCCAACCCGTCGGGAAACAGGGCCGACTTGGAATTGAGGAGCAGCCGCGCGGATTCGCAGGCGCTAGCGGCCACAACAATGGCCCTCGCGTACACGCGCTTCTCCGTCCTGCTGGCCTTATCAATATAAGAAACTGCTTCGGCTTTCCCATCTTTACCCAGGACAATTTCGCGCGCCATTGCTCCGGTAACGAGGGTTAGCTTGCCCGTGGCCATGGCCGGCGGAATCAGCACCTGGCTCGAGCTAAAGTTGGACGCAGTGACGCAGCCGCGGCCGCACTGCCCGCAGTAGTGGCAACCTAAACGGCCGTTATGCGCTTTGGTGAGAATCGCCAAACGCGCAGGAATGCAGGTAATATTTAATTTGTCGCACGCCTTCTTGATCAGAATTTCCGTGCACCGCGGCTTGGGCGGCGGCAGAAAAACGCCGTCCGGCGCACTCGAAACGTTCTCCTTGGTGCCAAAAACTCCGATGTACGACTCAACTTTGTCGTAGTAGGGCGCGAGGTCTTCGTAGGTAATCGGCCAGTCGTCGCCGAGACCATCGCGGGTCTTCGATTGAAAATCCACCGGGGCGAACCGCAAAGCGATGCGGCCCCAGTGGTTGGTGCGGCCGCCTACGATGCGCGAGCGAAACCACTGAAAATTCGCACCCGGAGCGGACGTATACGGCTCGCCTTCGATCTCCCATGCTCCATTCGGCGCCAGAAATTCGCTGAAATTTTCGCTGGCTCGCCCGCCGACACCCGCACCGCGGTGCGGCAGTTCATACGGCCACATCAGCATCTTGTAATCTTTTTCGGGATAGATCTGCGGACCGGCTTCCAGCATCACTACGTTCAGTCCACCTTCGGTCAAAACCTTTGCCGCCATGCCGCCGCCCGCGCCGGATCCGATCACGCAGACATCGTAGGTTTTGGGCGAACGAGTAATTTGAGCCATGCGCCGTCCTTCTTGGATTTTCAGGAATTTCCCTGGCTGGTCATCCTGCGAGGTCGGCGCTCCTGCGCCGAGGCCGAAGGATATCAGCCGTTATTCGTTCCGCTGAAGATTATAGTTCGTTCTTCTTCATTTGCGAGACGGCATAGTCGCACGCGCGAGCGGTCAACGCCATGTATGTGAGCGAGGGATTCACGCAAGCGGCGGAAGCCATGCACGCACCGTCGGTCATGAAAAGATTCTTCACGTCGTGCGCTTGATTGTGTTCGTTCAGCACGCTGGTCTTGGGATCGCGCCCCATGCGCGCCGTTCCCATTTCGTGAATACCCAAACCGGGCCGCGAAATGTCCTGGAATGTGTTGACCTCCCGCGCGCCCGCGGCTGCGAGCATTTCTCCGGCCTGAATGGCGATGTCGCGCGACATGGCGTGCTCGTTGTCGCCCCAGTCGCAATGAATCTTCAGCGTCGGGATTCCCCACGCGTCCAGTTTTTCCTTGTCCACTTCCACCCAATTGGTGTGGTATGGCAGGCACTCGCCGAATCCGGCAAACGTCATGCGCCACGGGCCCGGCTTGCGCAGCATGTGCTTGAAGTCCACGCCGATGCCGGCCAGGTTGGTGCCACGGCTCCAGCCTTCACGGCTTCCGCCCCCCTGATAACCATAGCCACGCTGGAAATCTTTCTGCTTGGTTCTTACGTTGCGGAAACGCGGTACATAAATTCCATTGGGCCGGTTGCCGAACGGCATCTTGTCTTCGTGCCCCGGAATGATTCCTGAAGCACCCGCGCCCATGTGATGATCCATCAGGTTGTGGCCGAGTTCGCCGCTGCTGTTGGCCAGGCCGTCGGGAAATTCCGCCGTAGCCGAATTGAGCAGGATACGCGTCGACTCCAGCGTCGCCGCATTCAGGAAAACGATGCGGCTCTTGAACTCCATAGCCTTCTTGCTTTGTCCATCAATGACGCGTATTCCGGTTATCTTGCGCGTCGCCGGATCAAAAATCAGGCTGTGCACCACGCTGTAAGGACGAATCGTCAGCTTGCCAGTTTTCATTGCAGCCGGCAGCGTGGAACTCTGGCTACTGAAATACGAACCGGTAATGCAGCCACGATGACACACGCCGCAGTAGTGGCAAGCCGCGCGGCCTTTATGCACGCGCGTTAACACAGCCGAGCGCCCAATGGTCATGATGCGATCGTCAAAATGTTTGGCGATGGCGTCGCGAACATCCTGCTCCGCGCAGGTCATCTCCATCGGCGGCAGAAATTTTCCGTCGGGCAATTGCGGCAAACCTTCGGCCTGGCCGCTGATACCTGCGAACTCCTCCACGTAGTCGTACCACGGCGCGATGTCCGCATAACGGATCGGCCAGTCAATGGCGACGCCATCTTTCAAATTAGCTTCGAAATCGAGATCGCTCCAGCGATAGCTTTGCCGTCCCCAGGTCAGCGACTTGCCGCCCACCTGCCGGCCGCGGATCCAGGAAAAATGTTTGCCGGGATCGCTGGTGTAAGGATTATCCACGTCGCTTACGAAGAATTTATTGGAGTACTCGTCGCACGCGTAATAGCACTCGCGCTGCACGAACTGTGTTTTGGCCCGCTCCGGACGAATGTCCCAGCTGCGATATTTCAATTCCCATACCGGGATGTGCTCGACATAATCTTTTTCCGGTGTGATCGGCCGGCCAGCTTCCAGAATCAACGTGTTCAGGCCCTTTTCTGTCAGCTCCTTGGCCGCCCATCCGCCGGTGATTCCCGATCCGACAACGATTGCGTCATACGTAGGTGTAGGCATTTTTTCTCCGGGAGATCAGGCTTCGCCAAGGCCGGCGGGCAAGGGATTGCATCCGTGCTGTGCGCCGGGAATAATTTCCAGTTTCAACTCCTGCGTAAAGCCAACTTCCGATGTGTAGTAACCATGGATCGTAATTCGCTTGAACACTTCCCAGAAGTTGCCTTCCAGCTGGCTGTCGGGCTTGGGAACCGTGTTGCCGTGCCGCGGCCGCACGCTGCGATTGGTCATCACGGCATCATCAATCGCGCGCAGCTGCACCACTTGTTGTTCGGCGGTCGCGTCAGAGAAATTCTTTCCATAGAGTGCCTGGCTCTGCTTGTCGATTCCCGCCAGGCCATCCAGAAAATTCTTGCGCTCTTCCGGAGCGGCCCATTCGGTCAGAATCAGGTCGATGAATTCGTTCACGCGCGCGCCCTTTGCTCCGGGCGTGTCGGTGGCCGGAATGATCTGGTCGATCATGGCCACCACCGTGTCGTTCCAATGGCCCGTGAGCGTGCGCAATGTATAGCCGGGCGGCGGCTGCGCCTGGCGGAACATTGCGAACAGTTCCGGAGATAACGCAGGCAAAACCGCGCCCGCGGCGAAAATGCGCAGCGCTTCACGCCGTTGCATGGACCCTCCCGAGAAAAACCAAAACCGTTGCATAAGACGAAGTGCGATTGATCCTATTCACCCAAAATTTCCTTGCGCACGTTTTTCAGCACGTAAGCGGCACGTTCGACGCCAACCTCGCCCGGCAAAATGGGATCTTCATTTTCAATCGAAAGAATCCCTTCGTAACCGATATCCATGTACGCCTGCACCACCGACTTCCACAACGTGGCACTATGCCCGTAGCCGACGGCCCGAAACGTATCGGAAGCCTCGGCGAGCTCGCTGGCTTCGGAAGCGAAATTCAGCACTCCGTACTTCGCGGCGTTCTCAGGATAAATCACGGTGTCCTTCATGTGCGCGTGAAAAATCGCCCCTTGCTTGCCGAGAAAATGAATAACTTCCACCGGATCGCAGCCTTGCCAGAACAGATGGCTCAGGTCGCAATTCGCACCGATCTCCTGGCCCACCAATTCGCGCAGCTTCAGCAGCGTGCGCGGGTTATAGACCACGAAATTAGGGTGCATCTCAAACGCCAGCTGCTTAATGCCGTGCGAGCGGGCATAAGCAGCCGCTTCCTTCCAGTACGGAACTACTTTTTCTTTCCACTGCCACTGCAGCATCTGGTTGTATTCGGGTGGCCAGCGATAGGTAATCCAATTGGGCTGCGTATCGGTCGGAGTTCCGCCGGGACATCCGGAAAAACCGACAATCACTTTTATGTCCAGAATCTCCGCCAGCAGCACCGTTTTGCGAAACGTCTCCACATCCTTTTGCGCATGCTGCGCGTTCGGGTGCACTGGATTGCCATGGCAACTCAGCGTCGCCACGCGAATTCCTTTGTCTTCAAATTTCTTTTGCCAGGCGCGGGCTTTGCTCTTGTCCGCGATCAAATCGTCGAGTGCGCAGTGCTTGTTGTTGGGGTAACCGCCCGTCCCGATCTCCATGGCTTCCAAACCGAGCGCGCTGACCTTGTCCAGCATTTCGTCGAGCGACAAATGGTCGTAAACAGGATCGAACACGCCGATGGGAATTTTCTTTTTAGCGCCCGCGGGAGCCGTGGCGTAAGGAGCACGTTTGCGGGAAGCTTCCAAAACCGCGGGAGAAGTCAGCGAGACGGACGCGGGCAGCGTAGCAGCGAGGAGTCCGGTACCGGTTTGCGAAAGAAATTCACGACGATTGACCGCGTTCTTTCTCGAACGGGCATCCATCCAGAGTACCCCCGGGGAGGTTGGCGTTAACGTTTACAATCCGGTCGAATTATACCCTTCTTGGAAAAAGGAGCAAGCCACGAAATCGCAGTAGAAAATCCTTTTACTAGAACCAACACGGGCGGTGCCAGATGAACTTAGGCCGGCTTGGGTTTCAGTTCCGCCAGCGGCGGAACCGATGACGGCGCCGTCAGCGCAAGTTCCGGCTGTTCTTTGTTCTGCGCGAGCGCCTGCACCAGCATGTCCATGGCCTGCCCGACATTGGGCGGAGCGAAGACCGTGGCGGCCAGCGCGCCGCTGCGCACCCAGGCCTGCCCCGTCTTGGGCAAGCCGTCACATCCGGTAAACGGCAGCTTCAGCCAGCGGTCGCGTTCGGAAGCATTCGTCAACTCCTGAAATGCCTTGCGCGCGCCCATTGCCATAGAGTCGTCCTGAGCGGCGACCAGATCAATCAAGGCCTTTTTTGAGGTGGAAAGTTGCAGCCAAGAACGCACCGAACGCATCGCGCTCTCTTCTGTCCACTGCCCTTTCAACGTCGTCACCTGAACATTTGCGGGTTTGGTGGACATCATTCCGGCTGCCCGTTCTTTCGCCGCGGAATTTTCCGACGGACCTTGTATGTAGAGAGTGCTGCCGCCACGCGGCAGCAACGCTGCAAATTGCCGTCCCTGAATGCGGCCGATCTCGGTGTGATCGTTGCTGACGCAGAAAATCGGAACCTTGTACTGTCGCCGCAAATCGGAAATATAACTGGCTTCGCGGTTCAGCACGACCCAGCCCACGCGGGCCGCCGCCGCCGCACGAGCTACTTGCGGCAGGGCGGTTGCGCCAACCGGCTCGAAAATAATTGCATCGGGCCGCAGTTGCGGCGCCGCTTGCACCGCACTGAGCAATTGGGTGCTTTGCGTTACGGAATCGTTTCCGGAGTAGATGACTTGCGCATCTACATTCAGCCGCCGCGCCGCCTCTTCGGCAGACTTGGCCTGCTCGATCTGATAATCGTTGTCGTTGGTGGTCAGCGAAACTAGGAATCGCAGCCTTTTCATGGTGAAAGGCCCCACGGCCATTAACCATACAATATGACGGCGCGCGGGAATCAGGGCAAAAAATCGAGGCGGCGTTACCTGAGATTAAAGATGGTTGGCGAAGCGACACGGTAAGATATTGCCGACAAATCGCGGCTATCCCTTAACGCCGCAGCCAGTCGGCGCGGAGCGGAAAGTGGCGTAGGCTGGAAGCACAGCAGAATGGCCCCCGAGCAGAGGCAATGCGAGAAACACGCAACGACGACAACACCAAAGATGACCGCGCCGAGAGCGATACCCGCCAGAAACTGAGCAGGGCGCGGCGGGTGGTCATCAAACTGGGTACCAGCACCGTGACCGACGCGCAGGGCGGGATCTGCGCGGAGCGTGTGGATCCGATCGTTCGTTCCATCGCCGCGCTGATGCGGGACGAGCGACAGGTCGTTTTGGTATCTTCTGGCGCAGTCGGTCTCGGCAGGAGTCTGCTGGGCCTGCATCCATCGCGATTGAAAGATATGGCGGTAAAGCAGGCTTGCGCGGCCGCAGGGCAAAGTTTGCTGATGGAATCGTACCAACGGCGCTTTGATGCGCTGGAGCAGAAAGTTGCGCAAGTCCTCTTGACCGAAGAGGACTTCAGCAACTGGAATCGCTACTCCAACCTGCGTCGCACCATGGAAAAACTACTGGGGTTCGGCGTTTTGCCGATCGTGAATGAAAACGATACCGTCTCCACGGCAGAGTTGGAAAGTGTGGGGCGGCAGGCTGCTTTCAGCGACAACGATCGTCTGGCCGCGCTGGTGATGAGCGGCCTGGAAGCGGACGCCCTGGTGCTGGTGACCAATGTGGACGGTTTTTTGCAGAAGCGCGCGGGAGCTAAACAGGCAGAGCTTGTGCCGTTCGTCGAGCGAGTCACCCCGCAGATCAAGGTGGAGGCTTCAGGTCCTTCGCAAAGCGGGCGCGGCGGCATGACCACGAAAATCGAGGCGGCAGAAATTGCCATGAATTGTGGAGGCGTCGCAGTGATCGTTAACGGCAGGGCTAAAGAGTCGCTGGAAGGTGTATTCGTTGGCGAACGGGTAGGTACCGTGTTTGCACCGGCGACGAGGATGCGTGGAAAGCGCCGCTGGCTGGCTTACGCCGCGGGCGTGCGGGGGCGCGTGGTGGTTGACGCTGGAGCGCAGCGAGCAATCACCGCAGGCAAGGCCAGCCTCCTGAATTCGGGCGTAGTGCGCGTCGAGCGGGAATTCGGGCCGATGGATGTGGTGAGTATCCTGGACCTGGACGGGCGTGAATTTGCGCGCGGCATCGCTGCGTGCAGCAGCGGGGAGCGAAACTCCGATGGGAAGAAAGCCACCCGCGTGATTTTCTCTCGTGAAAACATTGTTCTGCTGGAAGAACGACCAATACAGGAAGAGCGGACGGAGGCGCGGGCATGAACGCAGGCTCGGCTGAAGGGCGGGGAAAGGGACCGGCTACGGCGCCAGAAGCGGCTCGGCTGGCGCGCGTGGCCTCACGTAAGCTGGCCGCAGTTTCCGAACAGCAGCGAAACTCCGCCTTGCTGCTGGCCGCGGAACGCCTGGAAGAGGGCGAAGGACAAATTGTAGCCGCCAATGCGGAAGACGTTCACGCGGCGGAAGTCCTGGCGCGCACGGAAAAAATGTCGCCGGCCATGTTAACGCGGTTGCGCGTGACCGAGAAGTCGGTGGCAGATATGGCGGAAAAAGTCCGCAGCGTGGTGCGGCTGCCCGACCCGCTGGGACGCAAACTGAGTGTGACGGAACTCGATACCGGCCTGGTTCTAACCAAAGAAACATGCCCACTCGGCGTTGTGGCAGTGGTGTTCGAGTCGCGCCCGGACGTCGTTCCGCAGGTGGCCTCGCTGGCGCTGAAGTCCGGCAACGCGATTTTGCTCAAGGGCGGCAGCGAAGCGGCCCGCACCAATGAAGTGTTGATGGCGACCTGGAACTCGGCGCTAGAGGAGAGCGGGATGCCTCGCGGCGCGGCGCAACTGTTGCACTCCCGCGCGGATGTGATGGAGTTGCTGCATCTGGAGCGCGATGTGGATTTGCTGATTCCGCGCGGCGGAAAGGATTTTGTCGAATCAATTTCGCGCCAAAGCCGCATTCCGGTGCTCGGCCACGGCGCAGGGATTTGCCACGTCTACGTTCACTCGGCTGCGGACCTGCAAAAGGCGGAGCGAATCGTACTGGATGCAAAGACCGACTACCCGGCGGCGTGTAATGCTGCGGAAACTTTGCTGGTGGATGCCGAGATAGCACCGCAATTCCTGCCGCGCATGATCGAGAAACTGCGAGCCGCGGGAGTAGAGGTGCGGGGTTGCGAACGCACGGGAGCAATCGTCTCGTCGGGAGTGGATGCAGCTTCGGAACGAGACTGGGCCACGGAATACAGCGACTTGATCTTGTCGGTGAAAGTGGTGGACGGCTTGGACGAGGCGATCACGCACATCCACGCGTACGGCAGTAACCACACGGAAGCGATCATCACCGAAGATTCCGCCGCCGCGGAGCGTTTTCTAAGCGAAGTGGACGCAGCCGGTGTCTATCACAACGCATCCACACGTTTCGCCGATGGCTACCGCTATGGTTTGGGCGCGGAAGTAGGTATTTCCAACGGCAAGCTGCACGCCCGCGGCCCTATGGGCATGGACGGCCTCACCACCTACAAATACAAGCTGCGCGGCTCCGGCCACACGGTGGCCGACTACAAGTCCGGCAAAAAGTTCACCCACCGCGCACGGTAAACCGTCGTACCTCATCCACGAAGCTTGCTGCCGCCCTGGGTCCTGGAAGAATCGGTGCCTTGTCTTCAGGCGTCCTCTTCCAGGCGAAAACGCAATTCGCGATGGACGCACTTCCGGTATATACTTTGCCCACTCAGGCGGTGACAGCCTCTATGGGCGCAGACAATTCCCCGAAAGTATGGATTCCGATCTGTTGCGGGCGCGTCATGCGCTTCAATCGCTTTTTGAAGGCCGACGGCGAAGCGTTTGGTTCGATGGTCTGCACCATCTGCAATAAGAACATTATCCTGGAGCAGGAAGCGACGCCGGCCGAGGGCGCCTATGGCGAAGGAACGCGCATGCTGACGGTGGTGGGCACGCCGAAGCCGCCCAAGACCGACCGGCGGAAGGCCAGCGATGTGCTGAGTGGTCCGGGCTCCGAGGATCAGACACTTTAGGGTTTGGCTTTTTGAGAGTGCTGCGAAGCGATGATCGGCCAGACCATCTCGCACTACCGAATTGTTGAAAAGCTGGGCGCTGGCGGGATGGGTGTGGTCTACAAGGCCCACGACATGCGCCTGGAACGCCCGGTGGCCCTGAAGTTCCTTCCCGACGATCTCGCGCACAATCCGCAGGCGTTGGAGCGCTTCCGGCGCGAGGCGCTGGCCACCTCCGCGTTGAATCACGCCAACATCTGCACGGTACATGATATCGGCGAACAGGACGGACGCCCGTTTCTGGCCATGGAGTTTGTGGACGGCGAAACGTTGCGGCAGCACATCGGGGGCAAACCTCTGGCGATTGAAGAAATCCTCACTCTCGGGATTCAGATCGCGGACGCGCTGGACGCGGCGCACAGCCAGGGGATCATTCACCGCGACATCAAGCCGGGCAACATATTCGTTACCAAGCGTGGACAAGCCAAGGTGCTGGATTTCGGCTTGGCCAAATTGATTGCGCGGGGACCCGCGGCACGCGACGCCACGGAAGTTTCGCAGGTGTCGGAAGAGCCGGTTTCGATTGTAGGAATTATCAGCGGCACGCCATCCTACATGTCTCCGGAACAGATCCGCGGCGACGATTTGGACGTTCGAGCCGACGTGTTTTCTCTGGGCTTGTTGCTGTATGAAATGTCTACCGGGAAAAAAGCGTTTGGCGGAGGCACAGGCGGCGTAATCATCGAGGCGATTCTGAGCCGTGCGCCGGAACCGGTCCGTATTTTGAATCCGGAATTACCGGTTGAACTGGAAGCCATCATTAACAAGGCCATAGAGAAGGACAAGGAGAAGAGATACCAGAGTGCGGCAGAACTCCGGGCGGATTTGCAGGTGCTGCGGCGCGGATTTGAATC
>Ga0075425_100008048_pt1 | contig 11161 bp, 9 predicted proteins | sample SoiMethybrSBSTD4_FD_75300 | JGI IMG/M metagenome (GOLD analysis project Ga0075425, IMG submission 75300) | Bulk soil microbial communities from a Populus tree surrounding site in Tennessee, USA - Soil MetaG P. TD hybrid SBSTD4 | ecosystem: Environmental > Terrestrial > Soil > Tree plantation...
CCCGACCTGACGCCCTACCGGCGCCTCATTGCCAATGGCCTCCCAGGGGTCATGGCCGCCCATGTGCTGTTTCCGGGGGTGGATTCCGCCCCTGCCAGCCTCTCGGCGCGTTGGATTCGCGACGTGCTGCGCGGAGAGCTGGGGTTCCAGGGGGTAGTGTTCAGCGACGATCTGTCTATGGGAGGGGCAGCCGCCGCCTACGGTGATGTGGTCACCCGGGCGCGGCAGGCCCTGTCGGCGGGTTGCGACATGCTACCGGTCTGCAACAATCGGGCGAGCGTCCTTGAGCTGCTGGCGAGACTCGATATCGAGCCGCAGCCGGCCTCGAGCCTGCGTCTGGTGCGTCTGCACGGGCGCACCGGAGCGCCGGGGCGCGCTGCCCTGGAGGCTTCCCCCGAGTGGGGGCGAGCCCGCGAGCTACTGGCGCGGACGAGCGCGGCTCCGGACCTCACCCTCGACCCGGGAAGCCGTGCATGAACAACTGGGCGGCGGAGGCCTGGCGCGTCGTCGTCGAGAGCGCGCCCGACGGCGTAGTAGTCTGCGACGCCACATCGAGCGATTGCCCGGTGGTGTTCGTCAACCAGGCCTTCGTGCAGATGTGCGGCTATCCCGCCGCCGCGCTCCTTGGCACCAACCTGCGCATCCTGCAGGGGACGGACCGGGATCAGGAGGCGCGCACGCGTCTCGCCGAGGCCGTGAGCAAGGGCGAAGCCGCGCGCGTACTGGTCCGCAACTACCGTCCCGACGGCACGATGTTCTGGAACGAGACGGTCATCCATCCCCTGCATAACGCGGGCAAACTCACTCATTTCATTGGCTACCATCGCGATGCCAGCGAGCGGCTGAAGCAGACCGAGCGGCTTCCCTGCGGACTGCCATCCTGGTTGCGCGAGGATCGGCTCACCGGCTTGCACTCACGCGCGTACTTCGAGGAGCTGCTGCTGCGCGACTGGCAGCTCGCGCAACGCGACTCGCATGAGATCGGCCTGACGCTCTTCGACATCGACGACCTCGGTGCCTACAACGAGAAATTCGACCGCTCCGCGGGCGACGCCTGCATCCGGCGCATCGCGCGTGTGATCGGAGCCTCTTACCGGCGCGGTGGAGACCTGGTCGGACGCTGGGAGGGAGGTACCTTCGTGGTGCTGACTCAAGGGGAGGCCGCGGAGAAAGCGACGCAGTACGCGCAGGTCGTGAGCCAGCGAGTACGTGATCTGCTGATGCACCATCCCACCGCCGGCGCGGGGCGTTATGTGACCTTGAGCGCTGGGATCGCAAGCCTCGTGCCGCCTCGCACCCTCGCACTCGAAGGGTTGCTCAACGCGTGCCGCGCAGCCCTGCGGCGCGCCAAGAAAAACGGCAAGGACGGTATCGCGACCGCCGAAGCGGCGGACTTCCAGGACGGCCAGGTTCTTCCGGCCGGGACTGCGGCGGCGGCCAAGCACTCCGCGGTCAGCGCCTCTACCGAGTGACTCCCGCAGGCGCACCAGCCAGCGGGGAGCCCGCGCACCCTCTGCAAGGGTCCCCGCGTCAATAGTTAACCAAATGGTGAACTATCACAGCGGGGACCTGCTGCATGGTGTCCTGCGTCAATAGTTAACCAAATGGTGAACTCTCGGCCTGAGCGCGTTCAGAGGCTACGCGGGCAGCACCGCACACCGCAATGGTCAGGGGCTCCGCCACTTTGCCTACTTTGCCATAGAAAGAATAAAAGCGTATTATTTCCAATGAAATGAAAGCACGGCGTACCACGCGGCCGCAGCCGGCACCCGACGCCGCGACCACTCTCTCGCGGGCTACGGTACGCGCCGCGCGTTTGCTGGGCCTCGCACAGTCGGATCTGGCACCGGTCCTCGGCGTGAGCGCTGCCACGCTCTCGCGCCTTGCCAATGGTCAACGGCAACTCGAGCCCGGCTCAAAGCCCTGGCAGCTGGCGGCCCTGTTCGTGCGGCTGTTCCGCTCGCTCGACGCCATCGTCGGCTCGGACGATGCCGCCGCGCAGGCGTGGCTGCGCAGCGAGAACAACGCACTCGGAGGAGTACCGCTCGATCTGATCCGGGAGCCCGCGGGCCTGGTGCGCACCGTTGACTACCTGGACGCCGCGCGCGCTCGCATCTGAAGCGCGCGCCTACACGCGCTCGTTGTGGCGCGGGGTCGAGGCTCAACATACCGCATCGACCATGCGCCTCACGGATTCGCTCGAGGAGCAGGCGGTGCTCGAAGCGGTGCTCGAGGAGAGCAAGCCGCCACTGCCGCCAGAGGTGCGGCGGCTGCATTACCTGCTCGCAACGCCTTATCGCTACCGGCCGCACCTCGGATCACGCTTTCGCGCAGCCCTCGAGCCGGGCGTCTGGTACGGAGCAGAAACGCTGCGTACGGCGCTTGCGGAGAAAAGCTACTGGCGGCTGCGGTTTTTGCTGGACGCTCCCACTACGCCCGATCTGAAGCCGGTGCCGCACACCGTGTTTCAGGCCACAGTGCGCACCCAGGCGGCGCTCGATCTGACCCGCCCGCCGTTCGTGCGCGAGCGTGCAGTATGGACTCACCGCACGAGCTACCAGGGCACCCAGGAGCTTGCAGCAGCGGCACGCGCCGCGCACATCGCGCTCATACGCTACGAGTCGGTGCGCGATCCTGAGCACGCCGCGTGCGCGGCGGTCCTCGACCCGGGCACGTTCGGCCGCGGCGCGCCGCGTGCGCTCGAGACCTGGTTCATCGCGGCGGCGCGTAGCCGGGTGCGTTGTGCGCTCCAGGGCAGTGATGTGCCGCAGTTTGAATTCACTGCAGCGCAACTGCTCGCTGAGCAGTGAGCCCGCGCTAGCGACCCGGTGGCCGCGACCCTTGCGCGGGACTGACCAGCGCTATTACGCCAAATGCCGGGTGGTCGAAGTAATTGCGCTCGTAGAAGCGCACACGGCGGCTCTCATTGATGATGAAGGGGGTGCCGGGCGCGGCGCCGAGACTCTGGGGCGGCGAGGGCATGGCGTAGGTAAGCGTCATGCCGAGGTGCAGCCACTGCCCGCGCTCCAGGAATACGCTCCCGGAAAGCCCCGGCACATCAATCCCGAGCTTCTGCAGCGTAAAGCCGGCGCGCGTCCCCCAGGAGCTCGCGGTCTGCGACCAGCCCGTGTGCGCCACTGGAAGGTACACGCCACTCGCGCGCAGGCGGGTCTCGAGCTCACCGAGCTGCAAGGCCGAAGAGGGCAGTGGCGCGACGAAGTGTCCCACCAGCGCCGCGCCGCTCGGCGACTCCTCACCGGCGATGTTGCGTGCGCCCGCCTCGGCACTCCAGTCCTCCGGGGCACCGAGCGCATTCGTGGCACGAAACACGATGATCTCGATGTTGTAGACCGTGCTGCCAGGTCCCGCCGGTACGGCAGGCGGTGCAGCAGGCGGTGCAGTCTCCTCGGCGGGCGCCGGCAACAGGCGGCCGCAAAGCACCAGCGCAACGAGGACAGTCAACAGCGGCGGCGCGCGACGAGCACCCATGTGAGTCATTCTACATGCGCGTGAGTGTCAGTGGACCTGCGGCCGCTCGCCGAGATGGCGCAGCAACTGCGTGGCGAACTCGAAGCGCGCGCTCTCGGCGGGCAGCGGACGTGACACGCGCAGCTTCAACGGACCCTCCAGCCGATACTCGCGCGCGCCCTGCTGGACCATGCGCACCAGCGTCGAGGGATCGACCGCCGAGCGCTCCTCGAACAGCACCGAGCCGCCCTGAGGTCCGAGGTCGAGCCGTCGCACACCGAGCACGCGCGCACGGATTTTCAGCTTGGCGATGCGCAACAGGTTCTGCGCCGCGGGCGGCAACGGGCCGAAGCGATCGTGCAGCTCCGCCGTGAGCTCATCGAGCGCCGCCTCGCTCGGCGCGGCAGCGATACGCTTGTAGAGCGATAGCCGCACGTGCACATCGCCGACGTACGCCTCGGGTAAAAAGGCGGGCAGGCGCAGCTCCACTTCGGTGGCGGCGGCGAGCGGCTGATCGAGCAGCGGCTCGCGGCCCGCCTTGAGCGCCTTCACGGCGGCATCCAGCATGTCGAGATACAGCGACAGTCCGATCTCGGTCATCTGGCCGCTCTGCTGCTCGCCGAGCAGCTCACCGGCGCCGCGGATCTCGAGATCGTGCGTCGCCAGCACGAAGCCTGCCCCGAGCTCTTCCATCGACTCGATCGCCTCCAGCCTCTTCGCGGCATCGCGCGCCAGCGCCTGGCGCGGCGGCGCGATCAGGTAAGCGTAGGCGCGGTGATGCGAGCGGCCGACGCGGCCGCGCAGCTGGTGCAGCTGCGCGAGCCCCATGCGGTCGGCGCGGTTGATCATGATGGTGTTGGCGGTCGGCACGTCGATGCCGCTCTCGATGATGGTAGTGCACACCAGCACGTTGAAGCGGCGGTGATAGAAGTCGACCATGAGCTGCTCGAGATCGCGCTCGCGCATCTGGCCGTGGCCGACGCGCACGCTCGCCTCCGGCACCAGCGTCTGCACCTCGGCGGCGATTTTCTCGATGCTGCGCACCTCGTTGTGCACGAAGTAGATCTGCCCGCCGCGCCGCAGCTCGCGCAGCGCCGCCTCGCGCAGCGTCGGCGTGTGCCACTCGATGAGGAAGGTCTTGATGGCCAGCCGCTCGGCGGGAGCGGTGGTGATGAGCGACAGATCGCGCAGCCCGCCGAGCGCCATGTTGAGGGTGCGGGGTATCGGTGTGGCGGTGAGAGTCAGCACGTGCACGTTGGCGCGCAGCGCCTGCAGGCGCTGCTTGTCGCGCACCCCGAAGCGATGCTCCTCGTCGATGATGAGGAGTCCCAGGTCGCGGAAGCGCGCATGCGCGTGCAACAGCCGGTGCGTCGCGATCACGATATCCACCTTGCCCTGCTCGAGTCCCTCGAGAACCGCCTGGGTCTCCCTGGAGGTGCCAAAGCGCGACAAGCCTTCCACCCGCACGGGCCAGTCGGCAAAGCGATCGCGAAAGTTCGCCAGATGCTGCTGCACGAGGAGCGTCGTCGGCGCGAGCACCGCGACCTGCTTGCCGGCCTGCGCGGCGACGAAGGCCGCCCGCATGGCAACCTCGGTCTTGCCGAAGCCGACGTCGCCGCACACGATGCGGTCCATGGGGCGATCACCGGCGAGATCTGCGAGTACCTGACGGATCGCCTGCGTCTGGTCTTCGGTCTCCTCGAAGGGAAAGGCGTTGGCGAACGCCTGGTAGTCGAGCTCGTTCACCGCGAGCGCGAGCCCCGGCTGCGCCTTGCGGCGCGCGTGCAGGTCGAGCAGCTCCGCGGCCACATCGCGGATCTGCTCGGCGGCGCGCCGCCGAGCCCGCGCCCACTGGTCCGTGCCGAGCTTGTGCAGCGGCGCATGCTCGGGAGCCGCGCCCGTGTAGCGGCTCACCAGGTGCAGCGCGTGCACCGGCACATAGATACGGTCGCCGTCCTGGTACTCGAGCACCAGAAACTCACCGGGCTGGCCGCCAACCTCCATCGGTTGCAGTCCCAGGTAGCGCCCGACGCCGTACTCCTCGTGCACCACCGGGGAGCCGCGATTGAGGTCCTGCAGGTCGCGCAGGATGGCCTCGGGGTCCGAGACACGCTTGCGCCGGCGCTCGACCGGCGCGCGCGGTCCAAACAGCTGCGCCTCGGCGATGACCGCGACCGGCGGCGTGGTGAGCGTCAATCCGCGCAGATCGGGCGCGACGCTGAGTGCCAGGCGCGCCTCGCCCGCTGCGAATGCGTCCCAGCTCTCGAGGATGCTCACCTCGTGCCGATGCGCGCGCAGCATCTCGTGCAGCACCTCGCGCCGGCCGGCGGAGTCCGCGGCGACCAGCACGCGCCCTTCGAATGAACGCAGAAACGCATCGAGCGGCGCGAACGGCTCCGCGGCACGCACATCGATGCGCAACTCTCGTGGCGCGGTCGTCGGGAAGTTGCGCACCGCCGCCGCCTCGCCCTGCAGCTCGGTATCGGCCTTGAACGGATCGAGAGTAATTCTGGCGAACGCGGCGAAGCGCGCCTCGAGCTGCGCCGGCTCGAGAAATAACTCCGCGGGGTGCAGCAGCGGCCGCTCGAGATCGTGCCGGCGCTCCTCGTAGCGCTCGCCGATCTGCTGCCAGCTCTTGATCAATGAGCCTGCGAGCGAGGCGTCGTGCACCAGCACCGCATCCTCTGGCAGGTAGTCGAACAGCGTCGCCATCGACTCGAAAAACAGCGGCTGGTAGAACTCCACTCCCGTCGGCGCCAGCCCCTCGCTCACGCCGCGGTAGATGCTGCCGCGGTTCGGGTCGCCCTCGAAGCGCGTGCGGTAGCGACGGCGAAAGTCCTTCACCGCCTGGTCATCGAGCGGCACTTCGCGCGCGGGCAGCAGCCGCACGCCCGGCAGCGTGTCGAGTGAGCGCTGGGTATCCGGATCGAAGCGGCGGATGGCCTCGATCTGCTCATCGAACAGATCGATGCGCAGCGGGGTTGCGGCACCCATCGGGAACACATCGAGGAGCGAGCCGCGCACCGCGAACTCGCCCGGGCTCACCACCTGACTCACGCTCGCGTAGCCCGCCTCGGTGAGGCGCTGCCTGAAGGGCTCGATGGGGAGCGACTGACCCACGACGAGCTCGAATGCACGGCCCTGCACATACTGCCGCGGCGGCAGGCGCTGCATCAGGGTATCGGCACTGACGATCAGGCAGCCGTGGCGGGTGTGCGGCAGCTCGTAAAGCGTCTGCAGCCGCTCGGAGATGATGTCCGGGTGGGGTGAGAACACATCGTACGGCAACACCTCCCAGTCGGGCAGGCGCAGCAGTCCCAACGCGCCCGAGCTGAAGAAGCGCAGCTCTGCCGACAGCCGTTCGAGCTCGCGCACCCCATCGGCGACCAGCACGTACAGCCGCTCGTCGGCGCGCGCGGCTTCAGCGAGCGCGAGCGCCGCGGCGCTGCCGTAGAGCTGATGCCAGCGCAGGCTTGGCGCGGCACGGCTTGGCACCGGAGGATGCAGGAGGGCGGACATCGAAGCAGCTTACCTAAGGGCGCCGCGCCCGTGGCGAGCCGCTTTCAGGCTGCGATCGGCCCCTCGGTCAGCTGCATGCGTGTCATCCGCGGTACGCAGTAGATGTCGATTGGATGCGAGCGGCCGCGCAGCTGCAGCGGGGGAAGCGGGGTCGCGCCGATGTCGACGCCGTGCGCATCGAGCGAGCGCTTGAGTGCGCTCGAGAAGAGGATCTCGCCCGCCCGTGCCCGCTGGCAGAGCCGCGCGGCGATGTTCACGGTGTCACCGATGATCGTGTAGCTCATGTAGGTGGAGGAGCCGACGTTGCCGGCCACCACGTCGCCCTCGTTGATGCCGATACCCAGGCCCGCCTCGATGTGGTAGCGCTCCTGCCACGAGCGGGCGAGCTCCCCGAAGCGCTCGAGCATCTCACGCGCGGCCTGCACTGCCCGCTGTGGGCTGTCCGGCTGCTCGAGCGGCACACCGAAGCCGAGCATGAGGCAGTCGCCGGCCATGTGGAACACGGTGCCCTCGTGGCGGAAGGTAATCCCGGTGAGCAGCGAGAAGTACTCATTCAGCAGCGGCACCACGCGTGGCGGCTCGAGCTGCTCGGAGATGCTGGTGAAGCCACGCAGGTCGGCAAACAGCACCACCGCGTGTGCGCGCGCATCGGCCGTCGAGAGCAGCGTGTCGCGCAGCTGTGCGTCCTCGAGGATCTTGTCGGCGACCTTCGGCGAGACGTAGCGGCGGAAGGTCTGTCTGAGGACCTCCTCACGCCGGCGAATCTCCGCTTCGAGCTGTGCAGCGGCGGTTTTTCGGCGCACCGCGCCGGCACGCACCAGGGCCTCGATGTGCGCCCTCAAGGCTTCGTCCAACGCCATTGAATCCCCAAGGAAAATTCTTTTCTTGAGCGGGAGCCTAGCACATCTGTGTCAAATGTCGTGCTTTCTGCGCAACGACGAGGGCCTCAGGCCGTGCCCGCGCGGGGCTTGCCCGGGTCGATGACGGGGAAGGCCGCGGAGCTGCGGCCCTCGCACCGGTGGCGGGGATCAGGAGCCGGCGGTAACCGAGTTGCTGGCGGTAGCCGAGACCGCGTTATCCATCGAGCCGCCGGTGACCACCGAATCGATCACCCGGTCGCGCTCGAAGAACACGGAGAAACCGCTGTAGTCCCAGCGCGTGATCGGCGGCTGCTGCTGGGAGCTGCCGCCGACTGCCGCATGGCGGTTGGCGGGTGCCCCGAACTGTTTCTCCACCTGCTCCATCGTGGTGCCGCGCTTTGGCCGAGCGAGCTGCGAGTCACGCACCTGCACCGCATCGTTCACCACGATGGTTTCGGCGATGGCGGTGCTGATGAGCGCACAGCCGCACAGCAGTGCGGCGAGAACGCGGGTCTGCATGCGACAACTCTCCTCGAGACTCGTCCTGACTATAACACCGCACGAAATCTGTCAAAACTTGCCGCGGCGGCAGCGCACCGATTTGTGACGCACGTCTGATAACGACCGCAACTGTGGTTAAATCGCGACGATGTTTCATCCACTGCCGCTCTATGTCGGGCTGCGCTACGTGCGCGCGCGCTCGACCCGTTTCTTCGTGTCCTTCATTACCTGGGCGTCCCTCATCGGGGTATGCGTGGGAGTGGCTGCACTCATCGTCATCCTGTCGGTAATGAATGGCTTCGAGAGCGAGCTGCGCGACCGGCTGCTCTCGCTCAGCGCCCCGGTGCGCGTCACCGCGGCGCCCGCCTACGCCCACGTCCCGGTGGCGGCCGCGGGCGAGGCTGCCAGCCCGGCGGCGCAACCGGACTGGGCGCACATCGTGCAGCTCGCGCGCGCCACTCCGGGAGTCACGGATGCCGCCGAGTACGCCGAGGTGCAGGCTCTGGCGGTGCACGGCCCCGAGATGGTCCCGGTGCTGTTGCGCGGCATCGAGCCCGCCGACCCGGCCACCGTGGCCGAGCTCGCGCATACCATCGCCCAGGGACACCTCGCGGATCTCACTGCCGGCGCCGAACGGGCAATCGTGGGCGAAGTGATCGCCGAGCGGCTCGGGCTGTCCCCGGGAGACAGCTTGACGCTCCTGGTGCCGACGGTCAGTGCCGACGGGACGCCTGCGCCGAAGCTGCGCGACATGCACGTCGCCGGCGTGTTCGAGGTCGGCCTGCAGGACCACGACGCCACGCTGATTTTTGTGAATCTGGCCGATGTGCGCGCCCTCGGGCCGGCCGGTACGGTGAGCGAGGGCCTGCGGGTGCGGGTGCAGGATGTGCTCGCCGCGCCGCAGGTGGCCGCGCGGCTGCGGGCGCAGCTGCCGCCGACGCTCGAGGTGAGCGACTGGACGCGCGACAACGCCAACTATTTTCGCGCCATTCGCATCGAGAAGACGATGATGTCGCTGATCCTGCTGCTCATCGTCGCGGTCGCCGCATTCAACATCGTCGCGATGCTGGTGATGGTGGTGACCGACAAGCGCACCGACATCGCCATCATGCGCACCTTCGGTGCGGCGCCTACCCGGGTGATGGGTATCTTCATCACCCAGGGGCTGGTGATCGGCTGGCTCGGGGTCGCGCTCGGGGCGGCACTCGGGCTGCTGCTGGCGCTGCACGTCGACAGCATCGTTCCGTTTCTCGAGCACACTTTCCGCTTCCACATCATGGATGCGGACGTCTACTACATCACGGCGATTCCCTCGGAAGTGCACTGGCGAAACGTGTCCGCCATCGCGCTCGCAGCGCTGCTGCTGACCGCGCTCGCCACGATCTACCCGGCGGTGCGCGCGGCACGGACCGCGCCCGCCGAGGCGCTGCGTTACGAGTAGCCGATGAGCGCTTACGAGTGGCTGATCGGCACGCGATACCTGCGCTCGACGCACCGGCGCGGTTTCGTATCCTTCGTCGCGCTCATGTCGGTGTGCGGGCTCATGCTGGGTGTCGCTACGCTGATCGTGGTGCTGTCCGTCATGAACGGCTTCGAGCGCGAACTGCGCAACCGCATTCTCGCGGTCACCTCGCACGCCACCATCGCCGGGCTCAACGGCACACTCCCCGAATGGCAGGCGGTGCAGGCGGCGGTGCGCCGCCAGAGCGGCGTCGAGGCTGCGGTCCCCTACATCGAGAGCCAGGCGATGCTCGCCCACGGCACTGCCTTGGCGGGCGCCAACGTACGCGGTGTGCTGCCCCAGGAGGAACGCACCGCCACCGGCCTCGCGCAACACATCGTCTCAGGCCGCCTCGATGAGCTCACTGCCGGCAGTTACGGCATCATTCTTGGCAGTGCGCTCGCGCGCGAGCTGCACGCCGCGGTCGGTGACACAGTCGTGCTGATCGCACCGCAAGGCACCGCCACCCCGACCGGTGTGGTACCGCGCATGCGCCGCTTTCGCGTAGTGGGTGTCTTCAGCAGTGGCATGTACGAGTTCGACCGCGGGCTCGCCCTTACGCATCTGCAGGATGCGGCGCGGCTGTTCCGCGCCGCGGCCGGTGTCACCGGGCTGCGTCTGGCCTTCAACGATCCGCTGCACGCGCCGACTCTCGTGCGCCAGGTTGCGCGCCGGGTGTCGCAGCAGCTCGGCATCCAGGGCTTTTACGTGACCGACTGGACCCAGGATCACGCCAATTTCTTTCGCTCCATCGAGATCACCAAGTCGATGCTGTTCGTGATACTGCTGATGCTGGTCGCCGTGGCGGCGTTCAACATCGTCGCGACACTGGTGATGATCGTGAAGGAGAAGCAGACGGACATCGCCATCCTGCGCACGCTCGGTGCGGCACCGCGCAACGTACTGCTGACTTTCGCCGTGCAGGGAGTGCTCATCGGGCTCGCCGGCACACTCGCCGGGGCGGCGCTCGGCACGCTGCTCGCCGACAATCTCGAGAAGCTGGTGGCCGGGCTCGAGCGGCTGCTCGGTACGCAGTTCCTCGACGCGCGCGTTTACTACATGAGCGATCTGCCCGCGTACGTGGAGCTCGGCGATGTGGTGCGGGTGTGCGCCGTCGCGCTCGCGCTGTGCGTGCTCGCCACCATCTATCCCGCCTGGCGTGCCGCGCGCACCGCGCCTGCGCAGGCGTTGCGCCATGAGTGATACCGTCCTCGAAGCCGAGGCGGTGCACAAGAGCTTCCGCCAGGGACCGGTGGTGCTCGAGGTGCTGCGGGGCGTGGCGCTCAAGGTGGCCGCGGCAGAGCGCGTGGCG
>Ga0075425_100008050_pt1 | contig 11160 bp, 7 predicted proteins | sample SoiMethybrSBSTD4_FD_75300 | JGI IMG/M metagenome (GOLD analysis project Ga0075425, IMG submission 75300) | Bulk soil microbial communities from a Populus tree surrounding site in Tennessee, USA - Soil MetaG P. TD hybrid SBSTD4 | ecosystem: Environmental > Terrestrial > Soil > Tree plantation...
CGAGGATTGATCGGGTACTTTCCCGTTCGCAGCGGCTCCTGCCAGATGCCGCGATGGCCGGGCCGCACGAGGCTGCCGAACTTGAACTCAATCCCCGATGTATCCTGCGTCGGGAGACCGACGTACGCTTTCATCACGGCAACTTGACCTTGCTCGACGACCAGCATGGGTACTTCTTCGACCCGGACCAGAAAAGGGTTGAGGTTGTACGCCCCGTACAGCAGTGGGTCGTGCTGCAGCCCGATCTTGCCGCCCAGTTGCAAAAACTTCTGAAAATCCTGGTAGGCGCTGTGCCTGTCATTTTGGTTGCCCAGAATGGTCTCGATGAGTCGCGCATCCGTGGCGGAGTTCGCGGCAGCGACGGACTCCAAGGCTTCGATATCTTTGAATCCGCCCAGGCGGCTCGCGATATCACCGGCGGGCAAGGGCTCGCCTTCCAGCGTCGTGACGACACCCACCATGTCGAGGACTTTTCCGGCCTCGGTTGGATGTGGAGCGATTCGGGTGACTTCGAGTTGCCGTGCGTCGAGCCCGAACGCCTCGTACGTGAGCGCACCCTTCTTGTGAGCTAACGTGCTGAGATCGGAAGAAATGGGTTGGCCGAACACCTCCGGTTTGGTGATCACCATGAATGCGACGGGGTGAATCGGAGCCAGTGTGCCGGGAGACAACACCGGCCGCTGAACGCCCTTTTGCCCACCTTTTTCGATGAACGTGTTCAGGTCACTGAAGTTACCGAACTCTGGTTTGTACACCGCCGACTTAGCGCCGATGGGCAGCGGCTGTCCAACTTGGGCAATCACCACGCCGATTTGGCCCGCGGGCACCTGCACCCAAGGATGCTTCGTCACCGCGTACACCATGCCGAATTTGAAGCGGAGGCCGGGCATGAGCAATTGCGCCTGGTACCCGGCTTCCCCCCTGAACGCCAGGGGATTATCTCCGGGCAGTTTGGCTCCGAATCGTTTGCGGACCAGTCCGATCTGAGTGGGGCCGATGCTATAGGTTGAGTGAAGAAGCGAGAGTAAGACCACGACTGCTGCGATGAAGAGAGGCAATGACCCAGCATGGAATATCACAGGGCAGCTCCTTGCAACCGTCTTGACTTTGGCAGGAGTCTACCATTTCGTGTCAGAGGCGAGGCGTGGGTCCGCGTCAGCTTCAGAGTGTTAGTACGAGAACCCGATCCCGCCGGAGACGATGGCCTTGTGTCCCTCGCCGCCGTTGAACGACTTGGTGGTGTCGCCGAGCGCCTGAAACTCCACGCCGCCGTGCAGATTCCATGCACCGAAGCTGGTCGACCCCCCAAGCGGCGCGGTCACAACGCCAGCAATGCTCAGATAACCGAATGTGTGGTCGACAAATCGCGGCGCTGCCGCCGTTCCCGAATTCAACTCGTAGTAATTCGCGAGGCTCATACCCAGCTTGACCGGGAAGCTGACGGATACTCTCGATGCGGCGTAACCCGGTGCGACACCAAGCTCGAGATAGCGACCGGCCTTCGATCCGCCATCCGCCTGTCCAACGCCAGGAGCGGTGTCGAATTCGAACGACAAGAAGGCGTACGGTTTCAGCGATGCCTTCCCCAGAAACCGGCTGTCGTCGACACTCAGTTTGAGCGCGATTTCCTTGACGGTTGTGAACGCGTTGTTCGGGCTGGTGATGGCGGTATAGCTGGTGTTGAGGCTCGTGCCGCCGCCAAAACCGAGTGCCAGCGTCGTATAGAAATCCGATTCGTACCACAGCTTGCCGTTCGGACCATCGGCGCCGGTGTCACCGGTGTGCAGGCTGTTCCATGTCCCGAGATTCAGCCCCACGCTCTTCAGGCTTCCTTGGCCCGAATGGATGGCGACGGCAAGGTCGGCGGCCGGCCAGAGCGCGATCCCCGTGGAGTGCTGACGGATGCCTCTGAACATGTATGTGCTGACTGCGTCGACGCTCCCCGTGAGGGTCATGTTGCCTGGGTTCGGATCTGGCGGTTGCGCGCCCGGCGTCTGGGCTCCCGCCGACGCAGCCAATACCGTGAGCCACGTCAGACCTGCCAACGCAGAGACGCCCCGTGTGAGTGCTCTAGTGCAATGCATTCGTGGCACCTGGGAAGAGGTCAGTGTTGATAGAGAAGCCATAACCGGGGGTGGAACGAATTCAGGGAAAAGTATAAAGAGTTCATAAAGGCGGCGATCCCTCCGAAGTCGGCACGCTACGATGAAACCGTGCAGGAGAGAAGCCGACCAACCGGCGAACAGGTGCTCGCCAAGATCCAGACGGAACAGCGCGCCCGTCTCCGTATCTACGTCGGCGCCGCACCGGGCGTGGGCAAAACCTATTCGATGATTGAGGACGCACACGCGTTGCGGCGCGAGGGAGTCGATGTCGTCATCGGCTACGTCGAGGCGCACGGGCGTGCGGAGACCGAAGCGAAGGTCGGCGACCTGGAGGTCATTGCTCGCCGAAGGATCGACTACCGTGGCGTCGTCCTGGAGGAAATGGATCTCGACGCGATCCTGGCTCGTAAGCCTCAGCTTTGCCTGATCGACGAGCTCGCGCATACAAATGCCCCTGGCAGCCGCCACGAAAAGCGCTATCAGGACGTGCTCGAAGTCCTCGATGCCGGCATCGGCGTCATGACGGCCGTGAACATCCAGCATCTCGAAACTCTCAACGACGCCGTCGGCCGGGTGACCGGCGTGCGCGTTCGCGAAACCGTCCCTGACACGTTCCTCGATCGAGCGGACGAGGTCGTCAACGTGGACGTCACGGTCGAAGAACTGCGAACGCGCCTGCGGCAGGGAAAGATCTACAAGCCGGAGAAGGTTGAGCAGGCACTGACGAATTTCTTCCGCGAGACCAACCTGTCGACGCTTCGCGAACTGGCGCTGCGGGCAGTCGCCGACGAAGTGGGCGAAAAGGCCGCGTCGCACCGCCAGCGGGAAGGACTCGAGCCGGCGCTGATTCCGGAGCGCGTGATGGTCTGCATGAGTTCCAATGCCGACGCACCGAGAGTGCTCCGCACCGGCGCCCGGATTGCCGGCCGACTGGGAGCTCGGTGGTACGCCGTGTATGTGGAGACGCCGCGAGAAGCGCCGGGACAGATCAAGTCCACCGACCGGCACGCGTTGCAGAGGAACATCGCGCTCGCCGAAGAGCTTGGCGCCACGGTCGTCCGCGTCCGGGCAAATCGGCCCGCGGACGGGTTGATCGCCTTCGCGCAGCGCGAAGGCATCACCCATGTCATTTTTGGTCAGAGCGCGCGGAGCCGATGGGAAATCTTGATGAAGGGCTCTACGTTGAACCGGTTCCTAGAGGAGGTCCGCGACGCCGCGGTCCAGGTCGTGCCGCTCGGAGAGTCGTGAAACTTACGGTCTTTTTACGGCCTTCTTAGGCGCTTCTTACGCGGTTCTGGCCGACAGTGGTGGCATGGAGAAATCCGTTCCCCGCCCGACGGTCGTAGCGCTCGCGCTGCTCTTGGCCCTGTCTGTGCTCGTGCTGCTTGCAGGCATGCCCTCCTGGGCGACCGCTGGGCTGGCCATCGTCGCCGCCGCTTCCTGGTGCTACTGGCTCGATCGACATCCTGCCTCTTGATCTCATGGGGCAGCCGGCGTCACCATCAGGGACCGAGGCTGCTGCCCTGTCATTTCTGCTCGTCCCGCACCGGGTTCAACGCGCAGCCGAAGTGCGCGCCCTCCTGCTCGGCTTGGTCGCGTTGGGCGTGGTCTCCGCCTGCTACGTGCTCTGGCTGCACCTCACCAATCCCACCATCGTATCGCTGTCGTTCTTGCTGATCGTGCTGGTTGTGGCGACGATGTCTACGCGCCGTGTCGCGATCGCCACCTCCTTTGCCGCGTCCTTCTGTTTCAACTTCTTTTTTCTGGCGCCAATCGGCACGCTGCGGATCGCCGATCCGCAGAGTCTAGCGGAGCTCTTTGCGTTGCTCACCGTCAGTCTGCTGGCGAGCCATCTCTCATCACAAGTCCGTGAGGCGCAGGTCGTAGGCCGGGCGGCGGAGCTGAAATCGTCGCTCCTGGAGTCGCTCAGCCACGCGCTGAAAACGCCGCTGACGGCCGTTACCGTTGCCGCCAACAATCTAAACGCGGCGTCCCTGAATGCCGAAGAGCGGCGAGAGCAGGCCGGCATCGTTCGCGCAGAGCTGGAGCGGCTGAACCGGCTGTTTCAGGACATCGTCGACATGGCGCGCATCGAGACTCGCGCGGTTGCCGCCGAGAAGGAGTGGGTGCAGCCCTCCGAGATCGTCGAAGCCGCCGCGCGCCAGGTCGAGTCGTCGTGCAACGCGCATCCTCTGGAAGTTGACTTGAAAGGGGATCGATCGCTCGTTCGGGTTGACCCGCGCTTGACATCGGCGGCGCTGGCGCACGTGCTGGAAAACGCGGGACAGTACTCACCGCCCGGTTCGCCGATCGACGTCAATGTCGCGGTCGTCGCCAACGAGCTGCGCATCGCGGTCAGAGATCGCGGCAACGGAATCAAGGCGCACGAGCAGCATCGGCTGTTCGAACGGTCGTACCGCGGAGCGGAGGCACAACTTCAGCGGTTCGGAACGGGATTGGGGTTGACCATCGCCCAGGGCCTCGTCGCCGCGGAGGGAGGGCGAATCTGGGCCGCCAATCATCCGCAGGGCGGCGCGATCGTGACGATTGCCGTGCCTACCGAGACTCGCGCGGCAGCGGTGATGGACGGACAGCCCTTGTGACCCAGCCGGCGCAGATCCTGCTCGTGGACGACGAGATTTCCATTCAGCGCGCGATGGCACCGCTCCTTCGCTCGCGCGGCTACGGCGTAACCGTCGCCGGAACCGGCCATGAAGCGATCGATCTGTTTTCGCGCGAGCGGCCAGATCTGGTCATTCTGGATCTGGGCCTTCCGGACATGAACGGAATCGAGGTCTGCCGGAAGATTCGTGATCGCGCCGACACGCCTATTCTGATTCTTTCAGTCAGAGGCGATGAAAAGGACAAAGTGGCCGCGCTCGATCTCGGAGCGGACGACTACGTGACGAAACCCTTCGGCCCTGACGAGCTGATGGCGCGCGTGCGCGTCGCGCTACGTCGGTCACTTGGTCGTGACGCGATGCTGCGGGGACAGCTGACGTGCAGTGGCTTCACAATCGACTTCGATCGCCACCGCGTCAACCGAGGCGATGACGAGATTCGTCTCACGCCCAAAGAGTTCGAATTGCTTACGCTCCTGGTTTCGCACGCCGGACGCGTGCTCACGCATCGAGCGATCCAGAAAGCCATTTGGGGCTCCCCCGCAAGCGATCAACCGGAGCACTTGCGCGTGCTGATCGGGCAGTTGCGCAAGAAAATCGAACCGGACCCGGCCAAGCCGCGCTACCTGATTACGGAGCCGTGGGTCGGCTATCGTTTCGCTGACGACGACAACGAACTTCCACAAGGATGAACACCATCGTATTTGGCGCAACCGGCATGCTTGGGCAGGGTGTGCTCCGTGAATGCCTCCTGGCGGCCGACGTCGATCGTGTGCTGACGATCGGCCGATCCAGGACCGGCCGAGAGCATCCAAAGCTTCGCGAGATCGCTCATGCCGACCTGTGGCACTACGAATCGATTCGGGATCAATTGCGCGGATTCGATGCCTGCTTTTTTTGCCTCGGTGTTACGTCCACTGGGATGACCGAAGCGGATTACGAACGCGTGACTTACGGAATCACGATCGCGGCAGCCCAGACGTTGTGCCGCCTCAACCCGCAGATGACTTTTGTTTTCGTCTCCGGCGCCGGGACCGACAGCTCAGAACGCGGCCGGATTATGTGGGCGCGAGTGAAGGGAAAGACCGAGAACGCGATCTTTCAGCTGCCGTTCAAGGCATCCTACGCGTTTCGCCCAGGGGCGGTCCAGCCGATGCACGGCGAGAGGTCCCGGACGACGGCGTATCGTGTGTTGTATGTGATGACGAAGCCGCTCCTCCCACTCCTGCGGCGGCTTTTTCCAGGTCAGATTCTCACCACCGAGCAATTCGGCCGCGCGATGCTGACTGTGGTCAGGCATGGCGCGCCGAAGCGGGTCTTGGAAAGCTCAGACATCAACGACTTGGCACGGGCATGAACGCCGCATCACGTGCACGAAGCGCGCGCGCGACCGGGCCGAGTTGCTCCACTTGCTTCTCGTTCAACGGAGAAACGTACGGTGGAATGGGTCCCGTTGTCGCGATGCCGGCGAGTTCAGTCGCGTGATGCAGAACGCGCGCGGGGCCCCACGCATCGCGCAAATCCTCGAGCGGCATGAACTGCGCGCGCAATTCTTCTGCCCGCGACCAGTCCTCACGTGTGCAGGCGTCGAACATCAGGCTGCACGCACGCGATGCGATGCACCCCGACCCGGTCGTGAAGCCCGGCAGAGAGAAATCGCGCATGTGCACGATCGCGGGCCGCTCGCCCATGCCGCTGACGACGCGTTTCCGTTCGACGCGGCGGAGCAGCCCTTCGAGATAGGGATCGCGCGTCGGATCGTCGAGCACGACCGCATATTTGATCGCCACAGCCACACCGTCATTCACCAGCCGCCCGACCGCATCGAGTCCCGCTTCTTTGTCGCTGCCGAATCCGTCCTCTGATTTCAGATAAAGGATGAGCGGCACGCCACACGCGTCGGCGATCTCTCGCAGGCCCGCCTCCATTCCGCGTGCATCCCGCGGGTCGTTGCACGGCAGAACCATGACCGTTCGGAACGTATACCGCCGAACGAGTTTTGCTTGATCGATCGCGCGGCCAAAGGACGGGCCGACCGACGGAATCGGCCATCGTGGCGCCTCAAATCCGTCCAGCCAGCCAAGGAGCGTTTCATACTCATCGAGCGTGATGTGGTACAGGAACGCGTTGCCGCCGTAAAGATAGCGGGTAATCCCGCCATCTTGAATGTGTTTCGCGACCTCCTCGGCCGCGTCGAAGTCGATGGTGCGGCGCGCGCCAACACGGCGTGGCAACGGCGGTACCGCGAAAACACCAGCAAGGTCCTGCACGTCGACGAATCCATTTGCCATACAGAGAGGATAGCGCGGAATCCGATGGCCCTGTCTCCCACGCGCCAGAGCGGGGCCACACCCCGGTTACTTCTAACTTGGCATATGATTCCGGCACCTCGACGCGTCTTGACCGCCAGAACTCATACCGAGTCACGTTTCACGCGGCCATGAGCGCCAGCCGGAAACGGACCGGGCCGAGGGAGCGGCAATGAAATGTCTCGCCTGTGACGCCGAGATCGCGGGTCCCGCCGCGGACTTTTGTCCGAGCTGCCGGGCCCAACTCGCGTTGGGAGCTGCCCGTCTCCCAGATGCTCACATAGGTGCAGCGGACGTCCGGGACCATCGCACTCCGCCGCTCGCATCCGGCACAGTCATCGCCAACCGCTACCGCATCGTCCGCCGTCTCGGCAGTGGCGGTATGGGAACCGTGTATCAAGCTGACGATCTCACGCTGCACACGCCGGTCGCACTCAAGTTCCTGAACGCGGCCGCAACCGGGAACCTGAGACGGCTCGAGTTGTTCCTGAATGAGATCCGAACCGCCCGCCAGATCACGCATCCGAATGTCTGCCGCATGTTCGATATCGGCGAGATCGACGGGCAGCTGTTCCTCTCCATGGAACATGTCGAGGGTGAGGATCTCGCGTCGCTGCTGCGACGAATCGGTCGGTTGAGTGAAGACAAAGCGGTCAGCATCGGGTTGGAAATCTGCCGTGGTCTTGACGCGGCACACGCTCGCGGAATCCTGCACCGCGATCTGAAGCCGTCGAATCTCATGATCGACGCGAGCGGCCATGCGAAAGTGATGGATTTCGGCCTGGCCTATTTCGTCCGCGGTGCTGACGGCGTCGTCGAGATCGCTGGAACACCGGCCTACATGGCGCCCGAGCAACATCTTGGTGAAGCGTCGGTCCAGAGCGATATCTATGCGCTGGGGCTGGTATTGTACGAACTGTTCACCGGTCGAAAAGCTGACACCGATCCCCGTTCAGATGATCCGGCAGGGAGTTCTCCGCCGCCCACGCTCGCTCTAGACGACCTGAGCCCCATCATCGAACGTGTCATTAACCATTGTCTCGAGCGAGACCCAAGGCTTCGTCCGTCTTCTGCCGGCGCCGTCGCAGCCGCACTGGCGAAGCTGCTGCAGCCGCCGTGGCATCCCGCGGCGGGACTCGGCATTCCGCATCGAAAGCACTGGATGCTTCAACGCAAGCTGGGCGAAGGGGGCTTCGGCGAAACCTGGCTCGCCGAGCATGCGAACACACATGAACGCCGTGTCTTCAAGTTCTGCAGCGACGTCAAGAAGCTGAAGGCGTTTCAGCGCGAGATCACGCTGTTTCGCTTCATGCGCGAAACGCTTGGCGATCGCGACGACATCGCCGCGGTCCTCGACTGGCAACTTGACGAGCCACCCTACTTCATCGAATCCGAGTTCGGTTTGGCCGTCAATCTCGCCGAATGGCTGCGAGCCGAAGGCGGCGCCGACGCCGTTCCTTTCGACGATCGGATCGACGTCATCAGAAGGACGGCCGTGGCGTTGACCGCGGCGCACTCGGTTGGTGTGCTCCACAAGGACGTCAAGCCGGCCAACGTCCTGGTTGGGCGAGAGCCGACCGGATCGATGCGTGTCCGGCTCTGCGATTTCGGCATCAGTGTGGCGACTGACGCAGCGCGATTGCGTGATGCTGGTGTGACCGCCACCGCCATGACGCAAGCACACGGCGAACTGCGGTCGCCGGACTCGGGCACGCGGCTCTATATGGCGCCGGAGCTCATCGAAGGCAAGCCGGCAACCACCAGCGCCGATGTCTACGCGCTCGGCGTCATGCTCTATCAGATTGTGATCGGGGATCTGACGAAGGCTCTCGCGCCTGGCTGGGATCGGGATGTTGTCGACGACGTGCTTCGTGAAGATATCGCAGCGGCTGCGGAAGGCGTTACCGATCGGCGGATCAGCGCGGCGCAGATGGCGGAGCGTCTCGCATCGCTCCCGGACCGCCGCGCGATGCGCCGTAACGACGAGGAATCGCGGCAGCGCGCAAACATGTTGCAACACGCGGCGCGGCGGCGGCGCAACTGGGCGACGGCCGTGCTGGCGGCGCTCCTGTTCCTCGGTCTGGGGCTCGGGGTGGCCTTTGAACGCGCCGAGAGCTCCGCACGTCAAGCACTCATCGATCAGACCCTGCGAAGCAACGCGGCGATGACGCGGCTCGCGGCCGCGGCAGTATCAGACAAGCTGCAGGATGCCGTTCGGCTCGTCAGAGAACAAGCCTCGAATCCGAAACTGCGCGACCTGCTGACGCGCACCGCAGATGCCAACGACAGTTCAACGCGCGCGTCGCTCCGCGTTGCGCTGCAGCAGCACCTCGATCAGGTCCTCGCCGGTGCAGAACGCCCATGGTTCCACAGTTGGGCCGTGGCCGACAGGCAGGCATCGGTCTGGGCCCGTGCGCCTTACGACTCCATTGTGGTAGGACGAAATTACAAGTATCGAGAATGGTTCAACGGTCGACAGGAACTGCTTGCCGATAGTGGGAAGGAGACATCGCCGCGCTCTGAGATTGGATTCTCGCAGGCGTTCGTGTCGACCGCGCAGGATCATGCGTTGCTGATCGGTCTCGCATCGCCGGTGATTGATTCGCGCGCGCCGCTCACCGGCACCGATCGCATCATTGGCGTCCTCAACGCCGGAATCCGCCTCGATACGTTCAATGGATGGCTCCAGATCGCGGAAAGTCAGCCGGGTGGCGGCCAATGCCGCGACCGTTTCATTTTGCTGATGCATCGCCAACAACTCATTCGTCATCCGTGTCCGGCGTCGAACGCCATGCCGCTTCCAGTGAGCGGCTTTTCAGACCTTGCCGCAGTGCGGGAGCTTCTCAACGCGCCCGCTCAGCGCACTGCCAATTTCGTCGATCCACTCCGCGCCACGGGCGAACATGGAACGACGCGGGCCAACCCAGCGCCCGGTCCTACTGCGCTCGCCGTGGCCAGCTCACCGCCAACAATGCCCGAGTGGACCTTGATTCTCGAGCAGGACGTCGACGCGGCGCTCAGGCCAATCACCTCCCTCACGGCGGACTTCCAGGGTCCCGCTCATGTCGCGTTTGCGTTTGGCGGTGTCGCGTTTGTGTCGCTTGTCGTGCTTCTCTGGTGGGGTGGGCAGTTACGACTGGGAACCTGGAATATCGGACCTCGCTGAACCACCGACTTGGCTGAGCTACCTGTACACTTTTCCATCCTTCATCACGAAGCTCACGTGTTGCAATGCCCGTACGTCCTGTAAGGGATTGCCATTCACGCCGATGACATCAGCGAGTCGCCCCGGGGCGAGAACGCCGACCTCTCCGGCCAAACCGACAGCAGCCGCGGCCGACAAGGTGGCGGCGCGAAGCGCAGCAGGTGCTTCGAGGCCAATCGACGCGAGATGCTCGAACTCTCGCGCGTTGTCGCCGTGGGGAATGACGCCGGCATCGGTTCCAAACGCAATCGGAAGCCCCGCGGCCGCCGCAGAGCGCATGTGCGTGCGCAGCGCTGACAGATGTTCCGGATTCCCCGTCGAGAGCGAGAACAGAGTCGGCAGTTGCCTGATACCGCGCGCCTTCATCGTCGCCACAGTTTCTGGTGATGGAAAGCCGGCGTGGGCGACGAGATCAGCTCCAAGGCGAACCGCGACGGTGATACCGCCGGAGCTCAACGCATGAACCGCCACACGTTTGCCGAGCCGGTGGGCCTCATCGACAGCGGCGGCCAATTCGCCATCGCTGATTTCATATTTTGATGGCTGCTCGACGGCGTCGGCCAACCAACCCGTCACGCATACCTTGATCAAATCGACGCCGTGTTCGACATCTTGGCGAACGCGCGCGCGAAAGGCCTCCGCGCCGCGCACACCTATTCCATTGAAATCGCATGTTCCTCCCGAGATCCCCAGCCACGGGCCCGATGCGACGACGCGCGGGCCGTCGATTCGACCAGCCGCGATCGCATCGCGGAGCGCGACGTTCGTGTAGGCCGCCGCGCCCAGGTCCTGGACCGTCGTGAATCCCGCACTCAACGTGGCACGCGCGTTGGCCGAGGGCTGACCCGCAAGAGTCAAATGAACATGCGCGTCAATGAGTCCAGGCAGCAATGTGACATCAGGAAGCTGAACGACTGTCG
>Ga0075425_100008051_pt1 | contig 11158 bp, 10 predicted proteins | sample SoiMethybrSBSTD4_FD_75300 | JGI IMG/M metagenome (GOLD analysis project Ga0075425, IMG submission 75300) | Bulk soil microbial communities from a Populus tree surrounding site in Tennessee, USA - Soil MetaG P. TD hybrid SBSTD4 | ecosystem: Environmental > Terrestrial > Soil > Tree plantation...
GTGATCCTTAACGGGCGAGTGATCGATCCCGAATCGCGCTCCGATTCAATCCGCAATATCGGCATTTCAAACGGCACTATTAAGGCAATCGCCACAAAGAAGCTCGCTGGACGAACAGTAATCGATGCTCGCGGTCTGGTCGTCTCACCCGGTTTTATCGATCTTCACCAGCATGGACAGGATGACGAGAACTATCGTTTCAAAGCAATGGACGGCGTGACGACTGCTTTGGAACTCGAAGTAGGCACCGGCGATATCGATGCGTGGTATGCGCAACGCGATCAAAAGACGCTCATCAACTACGGCGTGAGCGCCGGACACCTCGCGGCGCGAATGGCAGCGATGCGCGAGCCGGTCACGTTTCTTCCGAGCGGAGCGGCCGCGCATCGCGCTGCAACCGACGCTGAGATTAATGAAATGAAACAGCGACTCGAAGACGGACTGAAGCGCGGCGCTGTCGCGGTCGGTTTCGGAATCCAGTACACGCCCAACGCTTCGCGCTGGGAGATCCTTGAGATGTTTCGCGTCGCCGCGAGTTACGGTGCATCATGTCACGTGCATATGCGACACGCAGGCGTAAAAGAACCGTCGAGCAGCGTTCAAGCCTTGGAAGAAGTGATCTCGGCCGCGGCGATTACTGGTGCGCCTTTGCACGTCGTCCATATTCAGAGCACTGGTGGACCAGCAACACCGAAGTTGTTGCAGATGATCAGTGAGGCGAAGTCGCGAAATATTGATGTGACGACCGAGTGTTATCCGTACATCGCCGGAATGACTGATATCAAGTCAGCAATCTTCGATGAGGGGTGGCAGGAAGTCTTTGACATCGACTACAAAGACTTGCAATGGGCTGCGACCGGTGAGCGCCTCACGAAGGAGACTTTCGATCGATACCGCAAAACCGGCGGGATGGTGGCCGTGTTTTCGATGACTGAAGAAGTCGTAACTGCTGCCATCAAGAGTCCGGTTACGATGATCGCCAGTGATGGCATTCTCGAAAAAGGGAAGGGACATCCGCGCACAGCAGGCACTTACTCGCGTGTCCTGGGCCATTACGTGCGCGAGCAAGGGGCACTGAGTTTAATCGAGGCGCTGACCAAGATGACATTGATGCCTGCCCGGCGTCTTGAAAGGCGCGTGCCTTCAATGAAGAACAAGGGACGCATACGAATCGGAGCCGATGCCGATCTCACCATCTTCGACCCGCAAACGATCGTCGACAGATCCACTTTCCAGGAACCCGCGAAATACTCCGAAGGCATCAGGTTCGTGATCGTGAATGGTGTTCTGGTGGTCAAAGATGGCCAGCTACAATCCGGCGTCAAACCCGGCCTTCCCATCCGTGCTCCGCTGCAGTGACAGCTTTGTTTAGCCACAAAGAGGGCACAGGTGCGGCACAAGATTATTTGACATTTTTTCAAGCTAACTTTATTGTCGCGCGCATAGTTAATACGGTGAACTCTCAGAGCCTCCCGTCGCCCTTATTTGCAACTATTCAAAGGAGCCGCAATGAACGAAGAACGAGAGGATAAAACCATTTATAAAGTTGTCGTTAATCACGAAGAGCAGTACTCGATCTGGCCCGCCGACCGCGAAAACGCGCTCGGCTGGACAGATGCCGGCAAGACTGGCACTAAAGAGGAATGCCTCGCGTACATCAAAGAAGTCTGGACGGATATGAGGCCGCTCAGTCTGCGAAAAAAGATGGAACAGCAGCAGAGCTAGCGCAAGAACATGCGCTGCATGAGTGAGCGTTTTGTGGATTTTGTGTAGCTTTGCCGCGCGACGGCTGCATCAGGCACATGTCTCGCTTTAAATCATTTGCGGAGGAAAAGATGTATGGAAGCAACCAGAATCACGGTTGATGAAGTCAAGGAACGGTTGGATCGGGGCGAAGAATTCGTGTTTCTCGACACGCGCAACCCTCAGGCGTGGGCAGAGTCAGACAAAAAATTACCGCACGCGCTCCGAGTGCCTGCGGCGGAACTTAACGAACACCTCGAAGAGATTCCCAAAGATCGTGCAGTTATAACTTATTGCACTTGACCGCACGAAGGATCGAGCGCCCGTGTGGCGCAAGATCTCGCCGAGCGTGGCTGGAAAAATGTGCATCCGCTTTACAACGGATTCGATGCCTGGGTCAAGGCGGGAATGCCACTCGAACCGAAGTAGCAGTTTTGGCCACAAAGAGGCACAAGAATCACGAAAAACAGCAAAGACAGTTGTGCTTCTTGTACCTCTTTGTGGCCAAATTTTGTGCTTTTTGTGGCTTACCTGTCGACTCTCGCCGTTCCGCGCTTCATCACGCGCTCAACTTCAGACAGCGTTGCCATGGTTGTGTCGCCTGGTGTCGTCATTGCCAACGCGCCGTGCGCGGCGCCACACTCCACCGCCCACTGCAAATCTCGCCCACTCAACAGGCCATAGATCAATCCACTCGCAAACGAATCACCCCCACCAACGCGGTCAAGAATTTCCAGGTTCTCGCGTAACGGCGCCTGGTAGAGTTCGCCGCCTGAATAACACACCGCGCCCCAATCATTCAGGGTTGCGGTCCTGGCATTGCGTAATGTCGTCGCCACGATCTTGAAATTGGAAAACTCCGCCACCGCCTTTTCGATCATGCGACGAAAGTTCTCGACCTCGAGTTTTGAATGATGTTCGTCAAGTCCCTCCACTTCGAATCCCAGCGCGGCAGTGAAGTCTTCTTCGTTTCCAATCATCACGTCGACGAGTGGCGCGAGCTCGCGGTTCACAACGACGGCTCTTTCTCTTCCGCCGATCGAGCGCCACAACGAATCTCGATAATTGAGGTCGTACGAGATGATCGCTCCGTGTTTCTTCGCCGCTTCCATCGCTTCGCGCGCGACGGCCGGCGTTGTTTCTGACAGCGCACAAAAAATTCCGCCAGTGTGAAACCAACGTGCACCCTCGCGTGCAAAAATCTGCTCCCAGTCGATGTCGCCCGGTCGCAACTGCGAGACTGCGGTGTGACCTCTGTCGGAACAACCAGCAGCAGCACGCACGCCGAAACCGCGTTCGGTGAAGTTCAATCCGTTACGTACGGTTCGCCCGACGCCATCGAACTTAACCCACTTGACGTGCGACTGGTCCACGCCTCCTTGATAGATCAGATCCTGGACCAATCGCCCTACCGCATTATCAGCAAAAGCCGTAACGATGGCCGCATCCAATCCGAAACAACGCTTCAGTCCACGGGCGACGTTGTACTCACCACCGCCTTCCCAAACCTGGAAAGTGCGCGTAGTGTGAACGCGTCCCTCACCCGGATCGAGCCGCAGCATCACCTCGCCCAACGAGACGATGTCCCAGCGACAGTTCTCCTTATTCTTAATATTCAAATCCATTGTTACTTTTGTTGTTTTTGTGCCTCTTTGTGGCTACTGGTTTACTCCACTAGCGAGAAATCCACCGTCGACAACCAGTATCTCCCCGGTCACAAAACTCGCTGCGTCCGAAGCAAGAAAAACTGCCGCACCTGCAAGTTCTTCCACCTTGCCGAAACGTCTCATCGGTGTCCGCAGCAGAAACTCGCGGCCGCGTTCCGTCTCGTCGAGTAACTTTTGATTGAGTGGCGTACGGAAAACACCAGGCGCGATCGCGTTTACGCGAACACCGCGGCTGGACCACTCAATCGCCAACGATTTCGTTAACGAACCAACCGCCGCCTTGCTCGCGGAATAGGCTGCAACTTCGTGCAGTGCGACGAAGGTCGAGAGTGAAGCGATGTTGATGATGCTCCCCGACTCTCGTTCGAGCATGTGTTTGCCGAACACCTGACAAGCGCGCAGCGTGCCCGTCAGATTTGTATCGAGGATGTTGTTCCAGTCCTCTTCGGAAAAATCTATTGTTGGCGCGCGCTTCGTATGCCCCGCGGAGTTAACCAGAATGTCCACTTTGCCGAACGCCTGAATCGCTTCACTCAAGACGCGCTGCAACGATTCGCGATTGGAAACATCGGAGGTAACACGCAGAGATCGACGACCAAACTCTTCTATCTCTCGAGCCGCGGCTTCCACCTGTTCTGCGCGGCGGGAAGTCGGAATCACGTCGGCGCCGGCTTGTGCGAAACCGTGAGCGATGGCGCGTCCGATGCCGGAAGTGCCGCCGACAACCACGGCCACTTTGCCATTAAGCTCCAGCGGAGAATAGGTCATATCGTGACGAATTGTCGTTAAAGGTTAGACCACTTTTAGAAAGTGCGGATACTGTGTAACACCCTCAGTCTCCTACCGTCAAGCACAAAAAGTCGCGTAGTAATCGATGATTAGCCGGCTTTACCGGATCGATTTTGGACGTGGTAAACGTTGCTTGTATAGTTGTAGTCGGCATGTTAGAGTCGTGTCTTCCGTGAAATTGGTATTACCATTTCGAGCGTTGTTCGCAATTGTAGGGGCGGCCCTCCGTGGCCGCCCGTCATGGAATCCCGAAACGGGCGGCCACAGAGGGCCGACCCTACAGTTGCGGTAAACATTATGAGTGCCACGACGAAACAATTGATCCGTCGCCGCTCCGTCGGAGGAAACACCTGGCTCTGCCACGACGTCGCCGAAAGCGATTATCTCGCGAAGCTGCCGGTTCGAGATCTGACCTGTGAGGTGCTGCCGTCAGAAGAAGCGGTGGGACGTGCGATGCTCGAGGAGCTTACCAACGCCGTGGCAGCGAAAGACGGATCGCTCGTCATGATTCTCGTGGGCGGACGCGGCGGTCAGGCGTTGCACCGGCTCTTGGGCGCCATGGCCAGGACGAACGATTACGATTCGTTGTTCAACCGTCTTCACGTTTTCACACAAGATGCACTCGCGCCTTTGCGAATGGACAACGGCTTGAGCTTCGTGCGCGATTTCGAGCGATTGCTCGGCCCCGACTTCTTTCGCAAGGTGCAGAGCTTCAACACGATGCGCACCGACGCTGACGATCTCGAAGGCGAACTGGTCCGTTACGTTGAACGACTTGAGTCGCTCGGCGGAATTGATCTCTTCTTTCTTGGCCTCGGTCCGGAAGCTGGCGGAGCTTCACACCTCGCGTACATCAAACCGGACTGCGGTGCTACTTACAACGACGTTGCCGGACTGATTCCGATCTCGCAATCGATTCTCGGGCACCACATCAATAAGTTTAAGGCAGGTGGTACTGTCGTCACTGAAGCTGACGAGGCTGAGTGTCGCGCTGCAAGGCACATTCTCACACTTGGCCCAGCCGCAATTCTTGGCGCCCGACGCGTAGTGCAATCGATCGTCGATGCCGACACAGCTCCCGCAAAGCGAGAGAGCTATCGTCAGTTGTTGACGACGAGGATCGCCGATGAAGCCGCGACGCGCCAAACGCAATTTGATCAAAATCCCGGACTTTGGTTGCGAGTTCATCCAAACGTCCGCTCGTTGATACTGCAAAACGTTTTGGAAAACTGAGATATGTCGAGCGTTCAAACGCCACCAGCTTCGTTACTGAATGAGTTTGCGATCATTGTCGATCCAAAGGACAACGTTGCCGTAGTTAAGAAAGAGACGTGGCCAGGCCTCGAGTTGTTGTTGTCGAACGAATCGTCGCTTGAGATCCGCAGCGCCGTTCCGCCGGGTCATCGTTTCGCGACCAGAGATGTTCCTATGGGCCGGTTTGTGCTTCAGTTTGGACAACCGATCGGAACGTCTTTGGGAATCAAGCAAGGCGAACAGATCACGCACGACAATATGTCTGATGATGTGCCGATTGTTCGTGATCTCCCGGAAAATCTGCACACTCCTCCGCCGGATTATTTTCCGCTGAACCAACGCGCCACCTTCATGGGGTATCGAAGACCAGACGGGCGTGTCGGCACGCGCAACTATGTCCTGATTGTTCCGACGAGCATGTGCGCCAGTCACGAAGCGTTGCAGATTTCGACCATCGCGGAGTTCACGCTTTACGATCGACTGAAGTATCCGAACGTCGATGGCGTGGTCGCGATTCCGCACAACAAGGGCTGCGGTTGTCAGGATGGTTCAACGATCGACGTGATGCTGCGCACGCTTTCGAATTATGCGGATCATCCAAACGTCGGCGGCGTTGTTTTGATCGATCTTGGTTGCGAGAAGACGAACCTTGCCCAGGTTGAGAAGTACCTGTTGAAGCGCGAGAAAGCGTTTGCGAAGCCGGTGGCGAAGATCGGCATTCAGGAGGTTGGCGGCACGCAGGCCGCGATTCAACAAGGACTGAAAGAAGTCGAACGGATGCTGCCGCTGATCAATGAGGTCAGTCGTGAAGCATGTCCGGTCAGTGAGCTTGTACTCGGCGTGAAGTGCGGTGGTTCGGATGGTTTTTCAGGCATTTCTGCGAATCCAGCGTTGGGCCGAGCAGCCGACCTGCTGGTCCGTTCGGCCGGAACTGTTTTGATTACCGAAGTGCCCGAGTTTTGCGGCGCTGAACATCTTCTCGCCACGCGCGCGAAGGATGTTGAGACAGGGCGCGCGGTATATCGCATGGTTGATTGGTACAAAGAGTATGCGTCGAAGTTTGGCGCAGTGCTGAACAACAATCCGAGTCCCGGCAACATCTCCGGCGGGCTGCTCAACATCACGATCAAGTCTTTAGGGGCGATTGCGAAGGCTGGAACAACTCGCGTCGAAGGCGTCATTGAATATGCTGAAACACCGACGCAGCGCGGCTTAAACCTGATGCAGGGACCGGGATACGATCAGGAATCTACACCCGGCCTCGTTGCGGCCGGAGCGACGGTAGTCGTTTTCACTACCGGACGCGGGACAACGATCGGCAACGCGATCGCACCAGTGATCAAGCTCGCGTCAAACACACCCGTGTTCGAGCGGATGTCGAACGACCTCGATCTGTCAGCCGGCGGTGTTATTGATGGGACTGAAACGATCGACGAAGTGGGCCAACGAGTGTTCGAACATGTCGTGGCGGTCGCGAGCGGGCTCCAGGCAAAAGCCGAAGTACACAAGCATCGCGAGTTTCAGTTCTGGGCCGAGCAGACGGTGTCGTTGTAGTTGCCGCAAAGAGGCACCAAAAAATACAAAGAAAAGGCCCTTACTTCTTCGACGACCGCTTCTTCGAAGAGCGTTTCTTTGAGCCCTTCTTCGGGACCTTAGCGCCTTCCTCTCGCGCTTCTGAAAGTCCGATTGCTATCGCTTGCTTTTTGCTCGTGACTTTCTTTCCCGATCGTCCACTCTTCAACGTGCCGTGCTTTCGCTCGTGCATCGCCTTCTCAACTTTTTTGCTGGCCTTCTTTCCGTATCTTGGCATCTCCGATTCCCTCCTTGTTGATTGTGTCTTGCAATTAAGGGACCATTATCTACACCTCTGTCGTGATCGAAGCGCGATTTCTTCGCCTATGCTAAGCTCATTTCCAAAATAGGTGTTACGAGGTGGGGTTATGCAATACAAGAGTGATTTGCGTTGGCGGATTGTGCTGTTGGTCTGTATCGGGCTTTTGGTTGTTGTGAATGTCATCAAGATTTCATCGGCGGCTGGCAGGCGCATTGGTCCAGATCCGCAACAGGATGTTGTCCGTTTGGAGAGTCGCCTGACTCAACTTGAACAGCGCTTGTATGCTATTGAGACTAGCGTCCGTACTCTCGAACAGCAGTCGCGACTGGCAAATGTGAGTTCGCGAGCAATCAGCGCGGAAGATGTGCTTCGATTGCAGGCAGACATCCAGACGTTGCAGCGCCGGATCATCGATGACGAGTGTAGTTTGGCAAAACTGGATGAGAGGACATTGACTTTGGCCATGCGCGACGCGCGGAGAAAGTCTGGCGCTGCTAATAGCGATCCGTGCCGGAATAATTACGAGTCGCCATTGCGATTACCAACCGACCGGCAGTAGTTATAATTCACTCTCATGAGCGAAAGAATTCAGGCGTTACTAAAAGTTGTTCCGGCGCTGCTGATTTGTTGCTGCTCGATTGTTTGTTTTGGTGCGGAGCGATTCAACTTTGAATCAGTGCCGCTACGACTGATCGCCGTTGAAGCCCTTTGGCTCGCGATACCAGCGGTGGCCTGCGGCGTATTCCCGATCGGTCGGCCGCAGACGATTTAAGGAACGTTTCGGATCGACGTGGGCGCAAGCGACGTGTATCGCACTTATTGCGGCCATCGGCGCAACGTAGGAATTCAGGAATGATGGGCTGACGACAGGTGTAATGAGATGAGCATTGCAGTAACGCGCGATGGGCGACGTGTTGCTGTCAGTGATTCCGAAAGTCGGTACGCCTTGTTTCTTCGCACGCAACACTGATTCAACCGTGTCTCGCAAACACTGACCAAAGCTGATAGCCACCAATAGATCTTTGGAAGTCAACATCTCCACTTTGTATTGCAGACTGCCGCTGCTGCCAATCGGTGCTTCTGCATCGAAACCAAGAGCTAACAACCCATAAGCAAGGTAATACGAGAGAGACCTCGCGAAATCCAAACCTACCACCAGCACACGCCGCGAACGTTTGATCTGTCTTGCAAACTGTACGACCAGTTTTCTATCCAGATCCGACTTAAGGATATTCAAGCTCTGAAGCGACTTATCGAGCGATTGATCGATGTGGTCCTCGAGACTACGTTTTTCGCGAGTCGCAGCTTTCAAAACCGTGTACGGCGTGATCCGCGTCACAAAGTGTTGTCGCAGATCGGCCGCGAAGTCAGCGAAAGTTTCATAGCCGAGAACCTGCGTGGTACGCAGGATAGTTGTGGCGTCGATGTGGTATCGCTTCGCCATCTCGCGCGAGGACAGAAAATAGGTCTCGTCTGCGGAATCGATGATGTGCCGGAGCAGACGCTGGCGCCGCGCGTTTAGCTGTGACCTGGATTTAGTGAAGCGCGCTTCAAGAGAACTCAATGGAGTGCTACTGTCAGCGCCATCAGAACTCTGCTGAGGTTTCTTGGACGAATTGGAACCCATCGTAATCTCCGAATTTCAGGGGGCCTCAAGACACTCTACGCTCTGCGTGTGTGAGTGAATGTAATCTATATCGGCATTAAAGCCGAGTCCTGGCTGCGTGGGTACCTCGATGGTGCCGTCAGTAGCAACCTGCACCTCAGGAAAAATGACATCACGTGAGAAGTAACGAGAGCTGGCGGAAATATCGCCGGGTAGAGAAAAGCCAGAGAGACTGGCGAGACTGATGTTGTGGGCGCGTCCGATTCCCGACTCCAACATCCCACCGCACCAGACCGGAGTCCCTTTGGCAAAACAAAAATCGTGAATCAAGAGTGCTTGTGAATATCCGCCTACGCGCCCGATTTTGATGTTGATAATGCGACAACTTCCGAGCTCGATAGCCTGCCGCGCTCGTGCCGGTCCAGTTATGCTTTCGTCAAGACAGATTGCGGTCTTCAGGATCGATTGCAACCTGGCGTGGTCGATCAGGTCGTCATGATTGAGCGGTTGTTCGATCATCAGCAGGTCAAAATCGTCCAATTGTTTGAGATGATCTTGATCGCTGAGGGTGTAAGCGGAATTGGCATCGACGGAAAGCATGATCTTCGGATGTCTGCGGCGTACTTCCCGCACCACGTCAATGTCCCAGCCCGGTTTAATCTTGAGTTTGATGCGTCGATAACCATCGGCAAGATACTTTTCAACGCGGTCCAGGAGCTGAGCGAGAGTGGGCTGTATGCCGAGGCTGACACCCACCGGAATGCGAACGCGCGTGCCACCTATTGTTTTTGAAAGCGACTGGTTGCTCACCTGCGATAGCAAATCCATGTACCCGAGTTCCAGTCCGGCTTTGGCCATGTTGTGTCCGCGAAACGAGGCAAAGCGGGTCGCGAGATCGTTAAGGCTCGTGACCGGCTGGCTCAGCATTGCGGGCGCGAGATAGTCGCGAATTACGTGTTGGGCGGTACCGACTGTTTCGTAACTGTAGCGTGGCTCTTCAGCGGCGACCACTTCTCCCCAACCAGTCAATCCATCGGCATGGATACTGACCAAAAAAATAAGACGCGAATCAATGCTGCCGAAGCTGGTTTCGAACGGCTCGTTTAAAGGCAGTCGGACCGTTCGCATTTCAATCTTCTCGATCGCGATTGGATCATTGGCGCTGTTCAACCATGGCGCCGCGGTGACGGATGCAGAGTGCATGGCGCGGCAAGATAACAAATCGCCACTTGCGTTGGCAAGAAAGTTTGCAGCATCTGTAGCACTATTGACATTCTGCAACACTTGCGGTAAAGAAGCGGCTACTTCGTCGGCCATGCAACCCTCTGTGCCTCTGTGTCTCTGTGGTTGGTTGGCTGAGGGCAAACCACAGAGACACAGAGGCACAGAGAAACTATTAAACCTCGGAGGTGCAGTGATGAGGATCAGCCAGATGATTCTTGGTTGGGTTTGTGTGTGTCTGCTGTGGAGTTTGCCGGTATTGGCCCAAACCACGTCGAACATTGAGGGCACGGTCAAAGATCCCAAGGGCGCGGTCGTTGCAGGCGCGGAGATCAAACTTACCTCCAGCTCGCTGGCCATTGAGCGAGCGACGACGAGTGATGAAGAAGGTTTCTATCGCATCACTGCACTTCCCGCTGGAATCTATTCACTCACAGTCTCGGCCCGAGGGTTTACCAACAGCACCCTGGAAAATGTTGAACTGACACTTAACCGCACGTTGACGCTGAACATCGAGCTCGAGGTCAGCGGCGTTAAGGAACAGGTCAGCGTTACGTCCGAAGCGTTGGTTATTGACTCAACCTCCGCCGCAACTGGTACGACCGTCACGCCGCAACAGATTCGCGAGATGCCGGTGAATGGGCGCAACTACCTCGATCTGTTGCAACTGGTGCCGGGCGCAGTTATCAATCGCCAGGCCAATGTGGGCAGTGATAATTCAACACCGGTGCTCGGAGAACGCGCGGGTAACAATAACTTCATGATTGACGGCCAGCCGAACAAGAACACCGTCACCGGCGGCGCTGCGGCGCAATTTAATCAGGAAACCATCGCGGAATTTCAGGTTCTGACAACAGGATATAAAGCCGAGTTTGGACAAGCTTCAGGTGCGATAGTCAACGTAATCACCAGAAGCGGAAACAATGAATATCACGGCGTCGGATCGTTGTTCTTTAGAAACGACGCATTCGACACCTCCAATTCTTTGGACCCAAACGTCACGGACGCACCAGCGTTGCGCCGGTACGATTACAGCCTCGCGTT
>Ga0075425_100008052_pt1 | contig 11157 bp, 7 predicted proteins | sample SoiMethybrSBSTD4_FD_75300 | JGI IMG/M metagenome (GOLD analysis project Ga0075425, IMG submission 75300) | Bulk soil microbial communities from a Populus tree surrounding site in Tennessee, USA - Soil MetaG P. TD hybrid SBSTD4 | ecosystem: Environmental > Terrestrial > Soil > Tree plantation...
GCTTCCAACTGCGACCAGCCAGCAGCGAGAAGCCAGGAGCGAGGAGCGGGACGCGAGAAGCGAGGAGCGAGTAGAGGACGGCCTGTCACTAGCCGAGCACAGCCCGGCGGCAACCCCGGCAACAGAACATGCGAATACTGGCCGAAAACACGAAGTAGGCGGACTTTCAGATCATCAAGAGCACGGCAAGGCTTTTGCCGCCTCTGCCACGACGCAATGTCTTCTATCAGCACCGTACCCGACGTGTTTACCGCGCGGGAAATCGCCGCCGCTGCCGGCGTTTCCACCAGCGACGTCCGGGCAATGATGGCGGACGGTTCGATTTACACGATCGGTGGGCGGTTCGTAGCCGCTTCGGAATCCGTTCGGATCGTGCGGAGACTCCGCGGACTGGCGGTTCCACTCTCGGACCGGCCTATTTTTGGCCCACGGGCGTCAATGAAACGGTCACCGGGCGCCCTCCTGGCGTCTGGAGCCTTGCACGGCGTGGGACTGCTGGCATTTCTGCTGTTGGCGACGATGGGCGTGGTGGCTCCCACGACGTTCCCCATGAGCGAGATGCGCCTGGTATTCCTCGCAACGCCGGGCCCCGGAGGAGGCGGCGGCGGTGGCGGGCTCAAGCAGCCAGCTCCTCCTCCCGCCGCGAAAATGAAGGGCGCATCGGCGGTAAAGAGTCCCGTGCCGCCTCCGCGGCCGAAGACGACACGTCCACCTGAGCCGGAGCCGAAGCAGACTCCGCCACCGCCTGCGCCGGAACCCGTGGCGAAGCCGGTCGAACCGCCACCCCCGGCTCCGCCCAAGCCATTACCTGAAGTGGTGGCTCCGGTTGCCCAGGCGCCGGCGGATACGACGGACAAAGCGGGTATCCTTGCCAACTCACGCGACTCTGACAGCCACGGACCGGGCGCGGGTGCCGGCGCCGGAACAGGGCAGGGAACCGGAATCGGAGAAGGAACCGGATCTGGGATCGGGCCCGGGACTGGTGGCGGGACCGGCGGCGGCCCCTACCGGCCAGGATCAGGGATTACGCCTCCGAGCATTCTCCGGGAGGTGCGGCCGGATTACACCGAAGAAGCCCGTCGTCGCGGCATCGCCGGCGACGTCGAACTCGAAATCGTCGTCCGCGCCGATGGTACGGTCGGCAACGTAAAAGTGATTCGGGGGCTGGGAAGTGGGCTCGATCAACGCGCGGTCGATGCCGTTCGGCAGTGGAGATTCTCGCCGGCAAAGCGGTTCGGCACACCTGTCGACGTGCTGGTTGAAGTCGCGGTGGAATTCAAGCTGAGATAATCCGCCGTCGCGCCTTCGGCGCTTTGGCGAAACAACCTTCGCGTGAAACGCGCGCGCAGGTTGGGTGCAAAATGGGAACCGGAACTGATATGAACACCATCCTCATCATCGTGACGGCAGTTGCGTCGGCAATGGCCGCAGGAATGGCCGTTGTCGTGGTGACGATGCTGCGGCATGAACGAGCGCGATCGGATGCGCGGATCGAAGCACTGAGCGCGCTAGCGGCCGAGAGCGGTCCGGCGGCTGGAGAACCGGCCCGTGGATCGGCACACTTCGCTGCCGAACAGGTCGCGCAATGGCGCGAAGCCGTCCAGCCATCGCGCGAATCGAATCCACCAGTCGAGTCTGCACGCCGGCCCGCGCGCGTCGTCGCTGAACCGATCGCGATCCGAGAAACCCCATCGAGTGCGACCGATGCGATCGATGATTTCGAGATGCGTCCCGCCGTCGCCGGCGTGGCCGATCTGTTTGTCGAGCCCGAGCGGTCGTCTCCATGGGTGAATCGGCTCGTCGCGATTGGATGCTTTGCCGCGATTGTGGTCGCGATCGGAGTCGGATTGACGACGTTCGGAACGAGCGCCGCGCCATCGTCGGAGACGGCCTCAACACCGGCTGCGGCGGCGGCAACAGCTGGTGTTGCGCCGCTGGAGCTGGTATCGCTGCGCCACACGCAGGAGCCGGATCGGATCGTGATCACCGGTCTCGTCCAGAACCCGCGCACTGCCGCTCCCATCGCCCACGTCGCCGCCACGGTGTTCGTGTTCGGACCCGACGGTGCCTTTCTCTCGAGCAACCAGGCACCTCTCGACTACACCACGCTCACGCCCGGCGGAGAATCACAATTCGTCGTGAGCGTGCCGGTGACGGGGCAGGTGTCGAGATATCGAGTCGGATTTCGAACGGAAGACGGCAAGGTACTGCCGCATGTCGACAAGCGCGGCCCTGACGCGCTTGCACAGAAATAGGGGTCGGTCATGACACGCAGCAGATCTCTCGCGCTTGCGATTGCCGCGGTCGCCATCGTGCTGATGAGCGCGTACACCAATGCGCAGAGCAGTCAGCAGGCTCAACAGCCACAGCCGCAGTCGAACGGCAACGAGCAGCAGTCGTTTCGTTTCAAGACCGGTGTCGAGTTAATCAACGTCACCGCAACGGTCACCGACGATAACGGCCGATTCGTGTCCGGACTTCACAAAGAAGACTTTCGCGTCTATCAGGACAACGAGCTGCAGGAAGTCACGCATTTCACCAACGAGCGCGTGCCGGTCAGCCTCGGTATCGTCCTCGACACGAGCGGAAGCATGGAAGGGGAAAAGATGAACGCCGCACGAGAGGCGCTCAACAGTTTCCTCGATCAGCTGAACGATCCGGACGACGAAGTCTTTCTCTACCGGTTCGACAATCATCCAACCATGGTCGAGGGTTGGACGCGGGATAAACGTCGACTGAGTTATGCGCTCTCGCGCATGGTGCCGCGCGGTGGCACCGCGCTCTACGATGCGGTGGCCGACGCCATTCCACTCGCGCAATCCGGTCACAATCGGAAAAAGGCGATCGTGATCATTTCCGACGGCAACGACACCAGCAGTCGGACCGACGTGCAGTCACTGAAGCGAATGATTCGCGAGGCGGAAGTACTCGTCTATGCCATCGGCATCGACAGTCAGAGCGAGTTCGGCGGGTGGATGCCCGGGGGCGTCCGTTTTCAGCGGCCTCGCCCGCGCTTCCCTGTCCCGTTTCCGTTCCCGATGCCTGGTGGCGGCGGTCGGAATCCGCCACCCTCGCCGCCCAACTATCCCTCCCCCAACCCGCGGAGCGGAGGAGGCCGCATGGACGATCGCGTGAACGCGTTTGCGTTGCGCGAGATTACCGACGACAGCGGCGGACGCACCGAGATCGTCCGAAGCACGCGCGATCTGAATCCCGCGACGAGCGGGATCGCCGATGAACTGAGCCGCCAGTATTATCTCGGCTACGCGGCGTCGGGCGCGAAAGACGGCAAGTGGCACGCCATCCGCGTCGAGGTCAAGAACGGGGCCTATCGCGTGCGCGCGCGTAGAGGATACGTCGCGACCCCGTAGAGCATCGATTTTCACGATCGAGGATTCGGGGATCATTCAGTTAGAATTCGTTCGTGAATCTCTACGCGGTCGCGATTGGCCTCAGTGTCCTCGGCAGCTTCGGTGGAGTGATCGCGGCGTCGGCGTTTCTGCTGCTCGGCGACTCGCTCCGCATCAAAGTGTTGCCGTGGGCGATTAGTTACGCGGTCGGCACGCTGCTCGGCGTCGCCGTACTCGCGCTGTTGCCGCAGGCGCTCGAGCGGCTGCCGCCTGCCCGCGCGCTCAGCACGCTGCTCGTCGGCGTCCTGGCGTTTTTTCTGCTCGAGAAGCTCGTCATTTGGCGTCACTGTCACGATGCCGACGAATGTGAAGTCCACACGAGCAGCGCCGCGTCGCTCGTCATTGTCGGGGATGCGTTTCACACGTTCGTCGACGGGGCTGTCATCGCCGCCGCGGTCGTGACCTCAATCCCGCTTGGCGTGACGACCGCATTGGCCGTTGCCACACACGAGATTCCGCAGGAAGTCGGCGACGTCGCGATCCTGTTGCGCGCAGGCTTCACGCGCGGGCGCGCGTTCATTCTGAATCTTCTGTCCGGCATCGGCGGCATTCTCGGCGCCGCCGGAATGTTGCTGGCGTCGCAATCGCTTCCGAACGTGCTTCCCTATGTCCTCGCGTTTGCGGCCGGTAACTTTCTCTATGTTGCGATGTCCGATCTCATCCCCGATCTTCATCGCGGCGGGCTGGAAGGGGGGCCCTTCCGGCAGTTGCTGCTGATCGGGGCGGGGATTCTGACGATCGTCGCGCTCTAGGGTGCTTCGATGTCGGGATCCGTTGTCCGGGATCCGCTGTCCGGGATCCGTTGTCCGGGATCCGGGAACCGGAAATTTCGGATGGATCGGATCACGGATCCCGGAGACCGCATCCCGGCAACGTCAGGGTCATCCCGGAGACCGCATCCCGGCAACGTCAGGGTCATCCCGGAGACCGCATCCCGGCAATGTCAAGGTCCGACCTCGCTGAAGGACACCGCAACCGCACGACATCAAAGAATCCCGCGACATTCTTGGGGATCGATGTGGCATCCCCTTTGCCCTTTCCTGAGGTGCCATGTCATACCGGCGCGCCTGCCGGCAGGTCGCACGGATTCACGTGTTGGCCGGAGGTTGGGGATCATGAAAGTCAGGGTTTCACTCGTTGCCACTCTCGCGATGCTGGCCGTGCTGGCGTCCAGCGCGTTTGCACAGGACCGGCGCGACGTCCGCCTGGCGGAGGACGTCGGGCGATCGATTACGGCCTACGCACGACTCACCATTTTCGACGACATCAACGCCACCGTGGAGAACGGGATGGTCGCGTTGACGGGGAAGGTCACCATGCCGTTCAAGAAAGACGACATCGAGAAACGGATCTCGAAAATAGACGGCGTTCGCGGCATGCGCAGCGACATCAGCGTCCTGCCCGTGTCGCAGTTCGACGATGAGCTTCGCTATCGCGTCTCGCGCGCGATCTACGGCAATCCATCGTTCTGGAATTACGCGTCGATGGCCAACCCTCCGATTCACATCATCGTCGAGGGCGGCCACGTGACGCTTGCCGGCGTCGTCAACAGCAACGTCGAGCGGATGCTGGCGCGCTCGCTGGCGACCGGGCTCGGCGAGTTGTCGGTGACGAACGCGCTGAAGACAGATGCGGAGATCAAGAGCGAGTAGCTCGGTTCGGTGAGGCGGCCCGAAAGGGCCGCCTCCTTGGCGCATCACCGAGGGCGGCGCTCAGTTGCGACTGCTCCGGACGCATTGACAAGCCTGCTCCCAGACCGCCGTATCGATTTCACCACGCCGTTGACATGCACGGGTCCCGCCGACGTATACTGAGCGTGCTTAATAAGCTCGCTATGTATGCCGACACGTCCAGACACGTTGCAAGGGTCGTTGCCACTACTGGTCCTCACCGTCCTGAGTCGACGAGGTCCGCTGCACGGCTACGCCATCACCTCACACATTCACGGCCTTTCTGACGCCTTGCGGGTCGAGGAGGGCTCGCTGTATCCGAGCCTCCATCGAATGGAAGAAGCCGGTTGGATCAAGGCACGAACCATCATGACCGAACACAACCGCCGCGCGCGGGCCTATAAGATCACGGCCGCCGGACGCCGCCAGCTCGGTATCGAAGAGGCGCGATGGCGATCGGTCACCGACGCGGTCGACTACGTGCTCAAGCACGCCTAGGTGCACTCATGTCCTGGCTGTCCCGGCTCGCGAACGTCTTCCGTCCGTCCGGCGTCGATCGCGCCGTCGACGACGAGATGAACTTTCACATCGAATGCCGGATTGCCGAACTCGTCGCCGGTGGGATGACGCGCGACCGGGCGGAGGCCACGACGCGTCGGCAGTTCGGAAATCGTCTGCGACTTCGCGAGGAGAGCCGCGACGTCAAGCTGCTGCCCTGGCTCGATTCACTCGTACGCGACGCCCGCCTGGGTGTACGGATGCTCCGCAAAAACGGACTCGTGACGGCTGCGGCGATTGTGTCGCTGTCACTGGCGCTAGGCGCGTGCATGGCGGCGTTCTCGTTGGTCGATGCGCTGATCCTCAGGCCGCTCCCGGTACGCGAGCCCGGGCGGTTGATTTACCTGACCTTTCCCAGCGCCAATCCCGACAGGCCCGAAGACGACGTCTTCAGCGATCCGGCGTTCGTGCGCCTGCGCGACGCCGGCCGGGGGCGGATCGACCTGTTCGCCATCGGATACCCCAGCAAGCCCCGCGTGACTTTCGACGAGGCGAGTGGAAATCGCGAGACGATACGCGCGCAATACGTTTCCGGTGATGCGTTCGAACATCTCGGCGTCGCCCCAGCCTTCGGCCGGTTGCTAACGATGCAGGATGATCAGCGCAACCCGGCGCATCCCGTAGCCGTCTTGAGCCACAGGTTCTGGATGCAGCGGTTCGGCGGCGACCACGGGATCCTCGGGCGCTGGGTCGTCGTGCATGGACCCAAAGAAGATCGTCAGTTTCAGATTATTGGTGTCACCGAACCCCGCTTCAACGGTGTCGAGCCGGGTTATTCCACGGACGTGTGGCTACCGTACGCGCTGCAAGACCCGTACGCGTTTGGCAACAGCGGCTACCGGACGCTGCGCGTGTTTGGACGCGCAAACGAGGGCGTCGCACTGGAACAGGCGGGCGGAGTGCTTCAGGCGGCGTTCACGAAGTTCCGCCGTGAAGACGCAGCTGACAATTTCGGACCGAACACTCCGCCGGATCGTGTCGAGCACTTTATCAATGCGCCGCTGTACTTACGATCCGCAGCGACCGGACCGTCGGCGGTCCGCGCCAGATTTCAGCGATCGCTGTGGATTCTGACTGGGATCGCCGCGCTGATGCTGCTTATCGCCGGATCGAACGGCGCGAACCTCTTCCTTGCGCGGATTGCGGCGCGTGGGGATGAGATGTCGCTTCGCCTCTCGTTAGGAGCCGGACGCGGCCGCTTGATCCAGCAGATGCTCATCGAAAGCGCGATCGTCGCCGTTGCCGCATGCCTCATCGGCGCAACGTTCGCGATGTTTGCGGCGCCAGCAGTTGTGAGCATGCTCAGGTCGGCAGACGATCCCGTGCTGCTGGATCTCCGTGTCGATTGGCGCTTCGTCGCGTTCATCAGCGCGATGACCTTGCTGAGCAGCGCATTGCTCGGGCTCGCTCCGGCGTGGCGTGCGTCGAGCGTCGAGCCGGTCACCGCCGTGAAGGCGGCCGGCGGTCGCACGTCCGTTCGCGCGCGCGCCATGCATCCGTTTGTCGTCATGCAGGTGGCGTTCAGCCTCGTCGTCCTCTTTATCGGCGGCCTGCTGGTACACTCCTTCGCCAAGCTGACCAGCGTGAATCCTGGATTCGCCGCCTCCGACGTATTGCTGGTGTCCTGGGAAGGCGTCCAGCGGATGGAATGGAATCAACAACGCGCGGCATTGCTGCAGGTTCTCGACCATCTTCGCGAGGTGCCCGGTGTCGCCGCGGTCAGCGCGGCCGAGGACACCGTGCTTAGTCGGGTTCGGTACAACGTCGCCGTGCCGGGCACCGCGCGCGACACGATCGAAGCGACCATGGCGGCGGTGGCGCCGGGATTCTTCGAGACGATGCGAATCCCGCTTCTCGCCGGACGGACCTTCGTTCGGAACGACCTCGACATCGAGCGTCCCACGGTCGTTGTCGTCAACGACTCCTTCGCAAAGCGGTACTTCGGCGGCGAATCAGCGGTCGGCCGCCAGTTCGTTGGACGCATCGCCGGGTCGCCCAGTCACGAGGTAATCGGCGTCGTCGCGGATGCTCGTTACGACCTGCGCCTCCCGCCAGCGCCCACGATCTACGTCCTGGTCCCCATACGCAGCCTCGGCACTCTGCACGTACGCGTCGCCGGTGATGCGACGGCGATCGCCTCAAGGCTGCGCGAAGAAGTGCAAGCCGCGACGCCGCTGTTTCGCGTGACCTCGGTAACGCCGCTGATTGCGATGGTCGATCGCACACTCGTGCGCGAGCGGCTACTCGCGCTACTCTCCGGGTTTTTTGCGCTGGTCGGTCTCGTGTTGACGACCGTCGGGTTGTACGGCGTGTTGAGCTATGCGGTCGTGCAGCGCACGCGCGAGATCGGCATCCGCGTCGCGCTCGGGGCGCGTGCAAGCGCCGCCGTGCGCTCGGTGTTGACAGACACCGCCATCACGACGCTTATCGGAGCCGCCTGCGGCATCGCAGGCGGGCTGTGGGCGTCACGATTCGTGGAGACGATGCTGTACGAGGTCGCGGCGTTCGATGTCTCGAGTCTTGCGCTGCCACTCGGCACACTGCTGCTTGCGGCATCAGTGGCGGCCGCCGTTCCCGCGTGGCGTGCGGCCTCGGTCGATCCGGTCATCGCGCTGCGTAATGAGTAGAACTGGTTTCAAACCCCTTTACGACATGTAGCGCAGGGCTTTCCGCCTTCGCGCGGAATACTCAGGCGCGCTCCGGCGAGACCTCGCCGGAGCTTTAGCGGAGGCGGGCAGCCCTGCCAATGCGGCAGCCCTAACCAGCCTCCGCCAAGGCTACGGCGGTCCGCCGTAGCGCTTCGCGCGAAGGCGGAAGGGCTGCGCTACACGTTTTGAAACCACACTAGTACCCAGCGTGCAATGGTCTCCCATGGCGTTGTTCTATTGTCTTGCCGTGGAGTAAAAAAAGGTGCTGTCGCACTCGTTCGGGTTCGGGCCTGTCGTTCTGTCACTGTAGCGCACGACCGACGGTGTGAAATAGTTTCAGCCGCCGCCTACTAAGCATCTGTGCGTACCTCGAAGCCAATGACTGCACCTCGAATACTCGTCATCGGAGCCACAGGCACAGTGGGGCGGCAAGTGGTTCTTGGATTGACAAACCAGGGCTCGCGTGTGCGCGCGATGACCCGCAATCCTGAAGCCTCGGACCTGCCGCCACATGTGGACGTCGTACAGGGCGATCTCACGGTTCCCGACACGCTTGATGCATGTCTGGACGGCATCGATTCAGTGTTCCTGGTGTGGACCGCTCCGCCCGCCGCGACCGATGCAGCACTCGCGCGAATTGCGAAACGCGCGCAGCACATCGTCTTCCTCTCCGCTCCGCTCAAAACGCCGCACCCGTTTTTCCAGCAGCCGAATCCCGCCAGAACGCTCATGCTGCATATCGAAGAACTGATCGAGCAGTCAGGACTCGAATGGACATTCCTGAGACCCGGCATGTTTGCCGCCAACTCGGTCGGCTTCTGGGGCCCGCAGATTCGGGTCGGCGACACCGTTCGGTGGCCTTACCTCAGTGCACCAACAGCGCCGATTGACGAGCGCGACATCGCCGCCGTTGCGGTTCGCGCCCTGACCGAACAGGGCCACGACCGGAGGGAATACGTGCTCACTGGACCACAATCGCTGACCCAGCACGAACAGATCGCAACGATTGGTCGCGTGATCGGCCGGGCGTTGAAGATCGAGGAAATCTCGCGCGACGAGGCGCGACGGGCGTGGGCAGCAGTGATGCCGGCTGCCGTCGCCGATATGCTGATGGACGCGTGGGCCGCCGCACTGGGACAACCCGCGTACATGACATCCGGGGTTCAGGAAATCACGGGCACACCGCCGCGTACATTCGCGGACTGGACAACGGACAACGCCGCGGCATTTGTCGGCCCCGGCAGTTGAGGCACCTGGATGGCAGCCGGCCACAGAAATTTCACCTCAACATCGCCCCCGAGATCTCACTCAACATTGCCTGCGCCAGTCTAATATCTGCGAGAGCAATGATTCGGTTCTTCGCCCGTCTAACGCATTCGATAGCATGGGCCGTCCCGGCGCTCGTTCTCGCGCTGTACGGCGCCTCACTCTTCGCGCAACAACCAGCCAACCAGGAACAGAGTCAGCAGCCACAGGGCCGCGGAGCAGGTCCGGGCGGCGGACGCCGCGGCGCGGCACCACCGCGCGACGTCGCCGCGCCGCCGACAGGAACAGCCACCATTACCGGACGAGTCGTTGCGGCGGACACTGGCCGTCCACTCAGGCGCGCGCGTGTGGTGATCGGCGGCGGCGGACGTCCGCGTGCGGCAAGCACCGATGAACAGGGACGCTTTCGCGTCTCCGCCCTGCCTGCCGGCAGCTACACGATTACCGCCACCAAATCCGGATACGTCAACGGCGCCTTCGGGCAGCGCCGTGCGTCGGGCAACGGCACACCTCTGGAACTGACGGACGGACAACAAGCCGTAAACATCGACATCAGGCTCGCGCGCGGCGGGGTCGTCACCGGGCGTGTGCTCGACGAGGAAGGTGAACCGCTCGCTCGAGCGACGGTGAGCGTGTTGCGGCAGCAGTATGTGCGCGGACAGAAACAGCTCACGGCAGCAGGAGCCGATCAGTCTGACGATCGCGGCCAGTACCGCGTGTTTGGTCTGCCGCCTGGTGACTACTTCGTGAGCGCGACAGCCGGTGGGATGGAGCAGGCTGTGCGGCAATTCCTGGGCAATCCTGACGGCACTCAAACGCCGGAATCGAGCGGTTATGCCCCGACCTACTATCCGGGGGTGACGACGGCCGGCGACGCAACAAGGCTCAAACTCGCCGCCGCCCAGGAGATCACCGGCGTCGATTTTCAGATTCAGGTTGTTCCGTTCGCCACGGTCAGAGGAATCGTCGCGGGCGGGCCGGCAACCGTGACCCTCATCTCTGACGACGGCGGTGGAATGGGTGGATTCGGAGTGGCGCTGGCGGCGTTCGCGGGCCGTGGCGGCGGGCGCGGAGGACTTGACGACCCGCTTGGAGGTGGACTCCGCAGCACCACCACTCGCGCCGACGGGAGTTTTTCGATTCCAAACGTCACACCCGGCAAGTACACGATTGCCGCGCGTGCCGGCGGCGGACCCAACGGATCGTTGCGCAGAGTGGCGCAGCCCCTCGTCGTCGCCGGAGAAGAAGTCACCGTTGCGCTCACACCGATCCCCGGTGTTCAACTTGGCGGAACCCTCACACTCGAAGCGACAGGCGCGCCACCCGCCAATGGTTTCAACGGATTTCGTGTGATGCCCGTTGCCCTCGGTGCGTCGACGGCCATCGGTGCGGGCGGCCGCGGCGGGCGGCCCGGCGATGCCGGGCAGACCGGTCAATTCACAATCAACGATGTCATGGCTGGCGTGTACCTGATTCGTGCATCGGCGCCGCGTGGCTGGACGATGAAGGCCGTCTACCTCGATGGGCGCGAGGTGACCGATCAGCCGATCGAGGTGAAGGGAGACAACGTGACCGGACTCAACGTCATCTTCACCGACAAGATCA
>Ga0075425_100008054_pt1 | contig 11156 bp, 8 predicted proteins | sample SoiMethybrSBSTD4_FD_75300 | JGI IMG/M metagenome (GOLD analysis project Ga0075425, IMG submission 75300) | Bulk soil microbial communities from a Populus tree surrounding site in Tennessee, USA - Soil MetaG P. TD hybrid SBSTD4 | ecosystem: Environmental > Terrestrial > Soil > Tree plantation...
TGCACCTCACCGTGCGGGGAGCGGACGGCTTCCTCCCGCGTGTGATCCAGGTCGCCGAGGCCGGCGGCTTCGCCGTTCAGGACATCTCCGTCGACGAACCGACGCTGGAAACGGTCTTCATCAACCTCACGGGCAAGGACCTGCGCGAATGACGGACGTCGCGGCCACCAACCGCCCTGCGCTCCCCGAGCGGAGCACCTCCAGGGGTACCCCGGCGATCGCGTTCGGGGCGCTCTTGCTTCGGGACCTGTCCGTGCTCCGCAAGGAGTTCGTGCAGTTCATGGCGCGCACGGTGATGCAGCCGTTGCTGTTCGTGTTCGTGTTCGCCTACGTCTTCCCGAAGATCGGGCAGGGCGTCGGCGGCGCCGCGGGGTCGGCGGCGTTCTCGAGCATCCTCGTCCCCGGGGTCGTCGCGATCGCGTGCATCTTCCAGGGGATCCAGGCGGTCGCGTTGCCGCTCGTGCAGGACTTCGGCTACAGCCGTGAGATCGAGGACCGGATCATGGCGCCGCTCCCCGTGTGGGGCGTGGCGCTCGAGAAGGTCGTCGCGGGCGCGATCCAGGGTCTGATCGCCGCCGCGATCGTGTTCCCGCTCGCCCTCGTCGTGCCCGCGACGCCGGTCCACCTGGACGTCCGGCCGCTGCTGCTGCTCACGTTGCTCCCGCTCGCGGCGTTCACGGCAGCCTCGCTCGGGCTCGTGCTCGGAACCCGCGTGAACCCGCGCCAGGTGCCGTTGCTCTTCGGCATCGTGGTGATCCCGATCGTGTTCCTCGGCGCGACGTACTACCCATGGGCGAACCTGACACCGATCCCCTGGCTGAAGGCGCTCGTCCTGCTGAACCCGCTCGTCTACATGAGCGAGGGGATGCGGGTCTCGCTGACCCCGTGGGTGCCGCACATGTCGTACTGGGCGATCTACGGGGGGCTGATCGGGTTCATCGCGCTGTTCCTGGCGCTCGGGATCGACGGGTTCCGCGGTCGCGTGCTGTCGTAGCTATCCGCGCGGGCCTGCCTCGATCCGCGCCCGGGCGAGACGGTCGGCGGCCTCCGCCGTGCTGATCCCCTCGTCCTCCGAGGTCCGGTACAGCTGCAGGAGCGTCTCGCCGATCCCGGCGAGACGCGCCTGCATCATCGCGTCGTCCCAGCCGAGCGTCTCGTAACCCGCCAGGTGGATCACGCCGCCGGCGTTGATCACGTAGTCCGGCGCGTAGAGGATGCCGCGCTGCTGCAGTAGCGCGGCATCCTCCGGCTCGCCGAGCTGGTTGTTCGCGGCGCCGGCGACCACGCGGCAGGCGAGCGACGGGATCGTCTCCGCGGTGAGCACGGCCCCCGTCGCGCACGGTGCGTACACGTCGCACTCGGTGCCGATGACGGAGTCCGCCTCGACGACGGATCCACCCACCCGCTGGGCGGTCTTCTCCGCGCGGACCGGGTCGACATCGGCGACGAGGACGGTCGCGCCGGCGTCGTGGAGGTGATCGGCCAGCCGGTCGCCGACCGATCCCGCGCCCTGGATCAGCACGCGAACGCCCGCGAGGTCGGGGGAACCGGTCACGTGCCGCCACGTCGAGCGGATCCCCTGGTAGACGCCGAGTGCCGTGCCGGGTGCGGGATCGCCGGCTCCGCCGTGATCCCGCGACCGGCCCAGCACGTGGGTCGTGCGTTCGCCGATCACGTCCATGTCGGGCGACGCGGTGTTCATGTCGGCGGCCGTGACGTAGGTGCCATGGAGCGAATCGACGAGCGCGGCGTAGCGGAGCAGGAGCGTCCGTCGCTCGGACGAGCCGGGCGGCGGCACGTCCGGCACGGCGAGGACCGCCTTCCCGCCGCCGTAGGGCACGCCCGCGGTCGCCTGCTTGTACGACATGGCGGCGGACAGGCGGAGAACGTCGCGCAGACCGTCCTCCGGCGCCGCGTAGCTCTTCATCCTCGTCCCGCCCATCGCGGGGCCGAGAACGGTCGAGTGCACGCCGACGAACATCCAGGTCTGCGTCGGTTCGTCGAACCGGACGGCGACCTCCTCGCCATCCCATCGCGTGAGGGCATCCTCGAACACGACTTCGAGTCTAGGGCGTCGGCCCCTCAGAGCGGCCTCCGCTCCCTTGCGGAGCTGCGCTCCGTTGCGGGCTTCGACGCGGGAACAACGATCAGTAGGTCCTGTCCAGGTCTCGTAAGCCTGGACGCCGAAGGGGTGGGCGCCTCCGGCGCCCACCCCTCCCGGTGTGGTTCGGACATCTACCGGTTCGTGTCGCTCCCGACAGGAAGGGTGCCCGGCAGGGCAGCGGCTTGCGGACCGACGGCCGCCGTCTTGTAGAAGATCTGCACGCGATACAACGTGACGGTTGCTCCGGTGTTGTCTCTCGCGAAGATGCCGTAATCGCGCTTCGCGTTGTTGATCTTGTTCGGAGAGACGATCGTCGTGCTGCTCTTGCACGGATCGGTCGTACATGCCGCCTTCCCGAAGAGAACAACCATGTCATCGTGATCGTTCGCGGGGATGTTCGCCTCGAGGTGGATCTCGATGTCGTTATCGGCCGCGACGGGCGCGTACCAGAGCACAACCTTCGTAACGATGGCTCCGTTCGGCAGCTCGACGGGTGCAACCGCGTTCGACCCGTTCAGGTCGAGCTGGCCCGAGTAGTTGCTGTGATCGACATCCGAAGTCAGGTTGTCGTCCGCGACGAACGCGGATCCGGGGACGTTCAACATCGCCGTCCTCGGATGAGAGAACTTGAAGTTCTTCGCCGTGACCGTGCCGGTCACGACCAGGTTCCCTTTGATCTTCGTCGTGATGGCCCAAGCAGCGCCGACGAACATCGTTCCGATCAAGAACGCGGCCACGAGTGGGACGGCCTTCCGCAACACTCTCGTCATCGAGCTCCCTCCTTCTCGGTGTAGAGACGGTCCAGCGACGAGAGGCTAGTCGCCGTCGTTCACCGAGTCGAACGCGCTGGCCACACCCCGAACCCGGGTCTCGACGACCCGTCCGAACAACGAAGAAGGGGCCCGAAGGCCCCTTCTTCTGAACCGGTTGGAGACCCGATCAGTGCATGTGGCCGCCGCCCGCGGGCGCCGGCTCTTCGTCCTCGGGCTTCTCGACGACCGCCGACTCCGCCGTGAGCACGATCGCCGCGATCGACGCCGCGTTCTGCAGCGCAGAACGCGTCACCTTCGCGGGATCGATGATCCCGGCCTTCACGAGGTCGGTCCACTCGCCCTTGGCGGCGTCGAAGCCGCGACCGTTCCCCTCAGAACGGATCTGCTGAACGATCACCGAGCCCTCGTAGCCGGCGTTGTCGGCGATCCGGCGGGCCGGCTCCGACAGCGCCTTGGCCACGATCGTGGCTCCGGTGGCCTCGTCGTCGGTCAGATCGAGCTTGGACAGGGGCTCCTCCGCGCGGATCAGCGTGACGCCGCCGCCCGGGACGATCCCTTCCTCCACCGCAGCGCGGGTCGCCGAGACGGCGTCCTCGATGCGGTGCTTCTTCTCCTTGAGCTCGACCTCGGTGGCCGCGCCCACCTTGATCACCGCGACGCCGCCCGAGAGCTTCGCGAGCCGCTCCTGGAGCTTCTCGCGATCCCAGTCGGAATCTGTCTTCTCGATCTCGGCCTTGATCTGATTGATCCGACCCTGGACGTCGTCCTGCGATCCGGCGCCCTCGACGATCGTCGTGTCGTCCTTCGTGACGACGACCTTGCGAGCTTTGCCGAGCAGGTCCACGGTCACGTTCTCGAGCTTCAGGCCGACCTCCTCGGAGACCACCTGGCCACCCGTGAGGATCGCCATGTCCTGGAGCATCGCCTTGCGACGGTCACCGAAGCCCGGGGCCTTGATGCCGACCGCGTTGAACGTGCCGCGGATCTTGTTCACGACGAGCGTGGCGAGGGCCTCGCCGTCGACGTCCTCCGCGATCACCGCGAGCGGCTTGCCCGTGTTGAGGACCTTCTCGAGCAGGGGCAGCAGCTCCTGCGCGCTCGAGATCTTCTTGTTGACGATCAGGACGTACGGCTCGTCGAGGACCGTCTCCTGGCGCTCCGGGTCCGTCACGAAGTACGGCGAGATGTAGCCCTTGTCGAACTGCATCCCCTCGGTGAACTCGAGCTCGATCCCGAAGGTGTTCGACTCCTCGACGGTGATGACGCCGTCCTTGCCGACCTTGTCGAGCGCATCGGCGATCTTCTCGCCGATCTCGGGGTCGGCGGCGGAGATCGACGCGACCTGCGCGATCTCGTCCTTCGTCTCGATGTCCTTCGCCTGCGACTTGATCGCCTCGACGGCGGCGTCGACGGCCTTCTCGATGCCCCGCTTCAGGGCCATCGGGTTGGCGCCGGCCGCGACGTTCTTCAGACCGTTCTTGACCATCGCACGGGCGAGAACCGTCGCCGTGGTGGTGCCGTCACCCGCGACGTCGTTCGTCTTGGTGGCGACCTCCTTGGTCAGCTGGGCGCCCATGTTCTCCCACGGGTCCTCCAGCTCGACCTCCTTGGCGATCGTGACGCCGTCGTTCGTGATCGTCGGCGCACCCCACTTCTTGTCGAGCACCACGTTCTGGCCCTTGGGGCCGAGCGTGATGGCGACCGCATCGGCGAGCTTGTCGACGCCGGCCTCCAGGCCGCGCCGGGCGTCTTCGCCGAACTTCAGCAGCTTCGAAGCCACGTCCGGCCCTCCTTACTTCGATACGGCGAGCACGTCGCGGGCCGAGAGGATCAAGTACTCATCCCCGTCGACCTTGACCTCGGTGCCGCCGTACTTCGAATAGATGACCGTGTCGCCGACCTTCACGTCGAGCGCCACGCGACCCGTGCCTTCGTCGTTCCACCGGCCGGGACCCGCCGCGACGACGGTGCCCTCTTGCGGCTTCTCCTTGGCCGTGTCGGGGATCACGAGGCCCGAGCTGGTCGTCTCCTCGCCCTCACCAGGCTTCACGACGATCCGGTCCTCGAGCGGCTGGAGCTTGAAATCCGCCATCTACGACTACCTCCTCCTTCTGGCCATCGCCCTCTTCCGTGGCCCTTCGTTAGCACTCCCGGGCCCCGAGTGCTAACAGGATAGCCACGAGAGTGCCAACCGGCAACGCGGTCGCCCCGAGCTAGGCCGACGAGGGGGCGCGAGGTCACCATCGATAGGCACGACAGATACGGCGTCTGACGTATCCATCTGACACCGTCCGCGACTACGGTTAAGTCCTGCACGAGAACCACCGACAACCTGATCCCCCCGGTGAGAGCCGAGCAGGGCGGAGATGCCACCGGAGAAGCACCAGGCAGTCCTCATAGATCCACCCGTCAGCGTCCTGGTCGCGGTGCCGACGCCCCTCCAACGGTCGCTCGTGCACTTCTTCCTCGAAGAAGCTGGATTCCGCGTCTTGCCCGAGGCGCTACCCGCTGAGGTCGTAACCGCGGCCACGGACGCCCGGCCTGACGCCGTCGTCCTCCACGAGATCCTCGCATCGCGCGACGGTACGGGTTTCGTGCAACGCATCAGGCGTGCCTCGCCGTCAGCACGGATCGTCGTGCTTGCGAAGCAGCCCAACGAGGCGTGGTGCGGTCCGGCGCGGGGCGCAGACGCGTACCTCGACGAGTGGATCGGGATCGCCGGCCTCGAAGACGTCCTCCGGTCAACCCGACGCGGTGCGGTTGCGCAGACCGCATCGACGGCGCGCGCCAAACCCGTCGGCCAACAGCTTCGGGACGATGCGCCGGCGGATCTGCAGACGCGATCGGTGCGGGCGTGGCGAACGACGAGTTCGCGACGCGCTCGCTGGTGGCAACGCCTCGAGGGGGCAGCCGTCGCGGTCGTGATCCTCCTCGCCCTGCTGAGAGCCACCGGTGTCCCGCATGTAACGGAGGCGACCAGCGACCCTGGGCGCCGCATCGCAGCTGAGCGCCTCCACCACGCATACACGCTGTTGGTCGACGACCTGTCCACCGATACGCCCCGCGGGACACTCTTCGCCGAAGCCCACGAGCTTCTCTCTGCCCATGATGCCGCGACGTATGCGGGTGTCGACGTCCGCGGCATCGACGCGATGATCCGCTCACGGATGCCGGCACTGCTCTCGAACATGCCGTCCGGCACCGCTTCGGGGATCCTGGCGATCCTTGGACCGATCTGGCCGGCGCCATCTCCTTCGCCCGGACCATCACCGACCGCTTCACCGACCGCGTCGCCGACCGCTTCACCGACCGCTTCACCGACCGCTTCACCGACGGCTTCACCGACCGCGAGCGAGACCCCAACATCGGCCACTCCTACCCCGACCGCGAGTTCGACGGAGCCGCCGACGGCTCCACCGACGGAGTCTCCTCCCGCCACGGAGTCGGGCGCGACTGCTCCGGCGGTCAGCGACCCTGGCGCTTCCATCGCGGACTAGTCGGAAGGGGATCTCTCGGGCCAACGCCGACCCGAACGAAACCACCCACGACCGCAGTACGAGCGGTCCTCCGGCATGACCCCGGTCGGCGGATTCGCCCTCCGACGGATCCACGAAACAGATCGCCTCGCACGACATCTGATCGCGCGCTCGGCGCGGTCGTCGTCTTGGCGGTGTTGCCGACGGCGTCGTGGTTGAAGACGGCTATGAACCCGCCGGCGATCCTGGGTCCCAACTGCCGACGCTACGGCGTGTACTCGACGTGCAGGACCGGCGCGAAGATGCCGCCGTCGAACGACTCAGCCGTTCGCACACCGGTTCCGGTGATGATGAACGCCATCGCGTTCCCCGACGTCCACCCCGATCGGTTCACGAGCTCCTGCACGATCGGAGAGAGGTTCGGCGTCTGTTGGTCCGTCCCATGAGCGCCAACGGTCGGCCACGTCGCGGGCGACCATCCGGCGCTCGCGGACGTGAGTGGCCGAGAGGAGATGTTGTTCGTCGTTCGAGCGAACGTGTCCGGGTTGTCTGCGGCCTGCCCTCGAACGGTCAGCGAGCAGGTCCCGGTCGTCGATGCGGCCGTCTGGAACTGGACGTACGCGTTCTGGATCGTGGCGCCTTGCGGGATCGTGAGCCCGGTGAACCGCAGTCCCACCGTCTGGTTGATCCCGGCGCGGAGCACGATCTTCACGTTCGGGTTCGTTCGCGCGACCGTTCCGGCTGATTCCTCGGCATCGTCGGAGCTCACCGAGATCGGAACGTCGAGCGTCACCGTGGTCCCCTGCGCGTTCGCCGTGACGGTCACATCGTCGACCGCCTGGAGGGCGCCGTCATCCCCGGTCAACCGCAGCACGTATGTCCCTGGCGTGTCGAAGGAGGCCGTCGTCGTCGGCGAATGCACGTCGCCGAACGAGGCCGTGCCGGGGCCGCTCAACTTCGACCACGTGGCCGTCGTCGCGCCGGGCGGGTTCGGGAGGCCATCATCTGTGACGGATCCCTGGAGCGTCACCTGATTCGGCAGCGTCACGGTCTTATCGGGTCCTGCGCTCACGGTCGGAGCGTGGTTGACCGCAGCGCCGCAGCCGACCGAGCCGTCGTGGAGGTCGGTGCCGCCCACATCCTGCCATTGCCAGCCGATCCCGGTCGCGACACCGCCGTTGGCCGCTCCCTGCAGGGTCATCTCGAGCAAACCCGCCGTCTTCCCCTTCGACCAGGCGATCCTCGCTCCTGGCTGCTTCGTCGAAACGCTCGCGAGCGCGTGACCGCCCGCGCCGGAGATCAGCTGGACCATGTGCGCATCCGTGGTCCCGGCGTCGAAGTTCGCGTCCAGCGGCTTGTACTGCTGCATGTTGTGCTGATGGCCGTTCACGACGAGGTCGACCCCGTTGTTCGCGAGGAGCTTCCACATGTCCACCTCGTTCGAGGCGACGGTGGTATTCCCCGTGACGGCCGGTTCGTGGTACACGGCGACGACGCACGGCGGCACGTTGGGCCCCGAAAGAACGTTCTGCACGAAGTTGTATTGCGGCTTGCCGACCGTCATGTTGGCGCTCGAATTGATGTTGATGAACAGGACACCGCCGAACGAGAAGGTGTTGTACAACGGATGCCCGTGCCAGTAGTCCTGGTACGCGGAGATACTGGTCTTCTCGTGGTTGCCGACCGTCGGCTGGGTGGTGTCCGCCGTCGCTCCCCAGAGCGTGCCTTGCCCCGGCTGATCCAGCGAGGAAACGCCGTAGTGGTTGCGGAGCTCGGTGAACGTGCTGGTCTCGTAGACATCTCCGAGGAAGAGGAACAGCGGGGGATCGACGGCCGCGATCCTGTTCGCGACGGCGTTCGATGCGACCTCGTTCGAAGGTCCGTCGCCCACGGCGAGGATCTTCGGGTCGGTCGCACCGGTCCATGGAGCGGGGAGGTAGTTCTGCCAATCATTCGGATCGTGCTGGAAGTCCGTCGCGTTCCCATTGCTGAGCGTGACCGGGATGCCGACGTCGGCGCCACTCGTCGTCTGCCGGACCGTGAGCGTCCCGGACCCGTCGAGGTATTTCTGCGTCGGCCACACGAACGTGTAGTCGTTCGTCTGGGGAGCCGGGGCGACGCTTTGGATCAGCTCGATGGCGGAGCCACCCGATGGTCTCCAGGTCGCGACCACCACTCCGTTGTTCGGCGAGCTCGTCACGGTGACGGTCGCCTCGCCAGTCAGCGTGCTGCCGGCACTCACACAGAGCGTATGACCGCTCGACGTTCCGCAGTTGCTCGCGGCGTGAGCTGCCGGGGACGTCACGAGCAGCGGGCAAAGCACCGCGATCACGACGCCCATCCGCGCGAGGATCCGGATACCGGTCCTGCGCACAGGACTTCCTGAGATGCGTGCCTGCGGTTGCATCACGAGAGATCCTCCACGATGACTGGTCGGCGTTCGCCCGCTGGTATGCCTCGGACGCACCACGGCGCCCGGAAGAGTTGCACTCTACAAGGCGGAGGGGCGGACCGGCATGGCACACCGCGCGTAATTCCCATACGTATCACCTCACGCACAGTCAACCGACCCCGACCGAAGCACGGTCCCGCTGGGCTCTTGGAACTCCCATCCGATGGCGGTCGCCACGCCGCCATCGGCTGCGCCGTCGAGCGTGACCTCCACCAGTCCCGCGGTGCCACCTTTCGACCAAGCGATCCTCGCTCCCGGAGAGGAGTTGGACACACCTGACACCGCGTGTCCTCCAGCGCCCGACACGAGCTGAACCAGGTGCGCCCCTGCCGTGCCCGCGTTGAACCCCGCATCCAATGGTCTGAACTCGACCATGTGGTGTTGATGGCCGACGAGGGGGCACGAGAACGATCGGGCCGACGGCGATGAGCGTCATGACGACCAGCAGCGCCCTCCCCGCCCCGACCGATCGGATCTCCGCGCGATCGCGTCGGATCGGGGAGCGGTGCCGACACGCCTACGTTCCGTCCCCTCGGAGCAAGACGCCGATCGTCCGCATGAGGACCACGATGTCGCGCCAGAGCGACCAGTTCTCGATGTAGTAGTTGTCGAAGCGCACTCGATCGGGGATCGACGTCCCCGCACCTCGCAGACCGTGGACCTGCGCCCAACCCGTCATCCCGCCGAGCACCCGATGGCGATCGTCGTAGCGCGAAACGGTCGCCGCGAACTGATCGGTGAAGTGCGGACGTTCCGGCCGCGGACCCACGAGGGACATCTGTCCCCGCAGCACGTTCAGCAGTTGCGGCAGCTCATCGATCGTCGTGCGCCTCAGGAACTTTCCGACCGGCGTGATCTGTTCCTCGTCCGACCATGCGACATCGGAATCATCGTTCTCATACATCGTGCGGAACTTCAAGATCTCGAACACCTCGCCGTTCAGTCCAACCCGCTTCTGGCGGAACAGGACGGGCCCCGGACTCGAGACCCGGATCGCGAGCGCCACGATCGCGAGGATGGGAGAGACGAGGAGGAGGAGGATCGAAGACCCGACGAAGTCGAAGACCCGCTTCTCCACCCGGGCGGCGGGGCGCAACGCAGGACGGCGCAGATGCAACAACGGGTAGCCCGAAACATCGTCGACGGCGGCGCCTTGTGGGATGCCGCTGAGCTCGAAGAAGCGGGGCACGACATGGATCTCTGCAGGGATGTACTCGCTTTCCCGGAGGATCGTTGCGAGGTCTCGGTCCTCGGTTTCGCCCCATGCCACCAGTACACGGGTCACCTCATGCTCGACGACGACGCGGTCGAGCTCCTCGCATCCACCCAGGAACGGAAGGAACGAGGCTTCATCCCACGCGCGGCCGATGAACCCGACCGGCTCCAGACCGAACTCCTGATGTCCCCGCAGCGTCCGCGCCAGACCGACGGCGACCTCTCCCCCACCCACGATCACCGTGCGCTCGGACACCTTCCCGTGGGCCTTCGCGGCCCGTGCGAGCGAATACGCAGCAGCCCGTCCCAGGAACACGACCCCCACCCCGACCGGAGCCAGCGCCGCCAGCGTTCTCAGACTCACATGCGGGTCGAGCCAAGAGACGATCCCGATCGCCGCGACGGAGAGCAGGATCCCGAGCGCGATCGACACACGTCCAAGCAGCCAACCCGCGTCGTCCCCGATGCGTGGGTTGATCCGGAACACACGCGACGAGTCGCCGTAGAGGATGAGGAACGTCAGGACGGCGAAGACGAGGGCAGCAGGGCGGAAACTGAAGATGGCGTAGACGCCCAGCAAGGCGACCGCGTCGAAGACAGGGATGATGCTCGCGAGCGGCGGCCGGAAGCGCAAGGCGCGCGCAGGCCGGAGTGGGATGTGCACGGGGGGATTGCGAACAGCCACGGGTCAGCCCTCAGGAAGACCTTCGTGCTTCACCCTGCCGGAACTCGCAACCTGCATGCGCACCCTCCCGCGCCACCTCTCGTGAGGCCTGTATGGAGTCTCGCCGGGGAGGGTTGCCTCGACATGCGCGTTTCGCCGTAGGAAACGTACCGATTGAACGCGAGAAGACCACGGGGTGAAGACCGGATGACGATCTGCAGCCGCGCAGAATCGATTTCGCGGGGCGCACGTTCATGACCGTAGCCCTCCTACGCAGTTCATCAGATGGCCCCCTCTCCTCCTTGACGTATCCTCTGCCCTGCAAGACACATGCGCTATCGAGAGGAGCGACACGATCGACGGGAGGGTTCGCCTGTTGAGGCGAAGTGCGCGAACGGTCTCTGACGGTCGCCTGGTCGAGGTCGCAGGCGTCGCTGGAGCGGGGAAGTCCACGGTCACGCGGGCGATGTGT
>Ga0075425_100008055_pt1 | contig 11155 bp, 10 predicted proteins | sample SoiMethybrSBSTD4_FD_75300 | JGI IMG/M metagenome (GOLD analysis project Ga0075425, IMG submission 75300) | Bulk soil microbial communities from a Populus tree surrounding site in Tennessee, USA - Soil MetaG P. TD hybrid SBSTD4 | ecosystem: Environmental > Terrestrial > Soil > Tree plantation...
TCGAGATCGAAGCCGTTCCGGTCGTACGACGTCTCGTTGCCGATCTGCCAGTGCCGGACGCCGAGCGGCGCGGCCGCGCCGTGCGCCTTCCGCTCGCGATCGTTGGGATCGTTGCAGTAGGCGACCCACGCCGCCGCTTCGCTCGCGTCGGCGGTACGCACGCGTCCGCCCGCGCTCATGTACTGCTTGCGGCCGTCCGATTCGAAGTTGACGCAGATGAGCGGGTCCGCGCCGACACGGCGGCAGAAGTCGACGAACTCCGCCGTCCCGATCTGGTTCGACTCGATGCCGCCCCAGAGCAGATTCAGCAGCGGCGTGCGGCTCTCCCGCGGCCCGACCGCTTCGCGCCAGCGGTAGAAGTCCACGAAGATCCCGCCCCACCGCATCATCGTCGGCCCGAGCTCGCGCGTGGTCGAGACGACGTCGTCGCGCCAGTCGTTGCGGAGGTGATCCCATGCGGCTTCGACGGAGCCGTCGGTCGCGCCGAGCGGCTCCATGAACTGCATGAACAGGTAGGGCGACAGTTCGTACTGCGGCGCCGGATCGAGCTCGATCGTGTCTGGCTCGGCTGCCGCACGCTCGGCTGAAGACCTCGCGCTCCAGAGGGCGAGTCCTGATGCGGTGAGGAATTGCCGTCGATCCATCGCGATCACAACTGCGAGCGAATTGCCCACAAGTCCGGAAAAATCGGGCGGCCGATCGTGTCGTGGAGATACGCGGCGCCGGATGATCCGCCGGTTCCCGGCTTCGCGCCGATCGTCCGCTCCACCATCTTCACGTGCCGATAGCGCCACTCCTGGACGCCTTCGTCGAGGTCGACGAGCCGTTCGCACAGCTCGGCGTTCTTCACGTCGCGGCGATACACGTCGACGAGGATCTGTTGAATCTCCGCCGAGGGCTGCACCGCGGTGGTCGTCTTCGGCACGAGATGATCCGCGGGAATGGGGTACCGTTCGCGCGACAGATACCGGAGAAACGCGTCCCAGAGCGTCGGCTCACGATGGCGGCGTTCGAGCGCCGCCCTCGCGCGGCTGCCTTCGGGGAAGCGGCGGATCGCCTGCTCCGATTTGAGACCGAGGACGAATTCCATCTGGCGGAACTGGTCCGACTGAAAGCCGCTCGCGGCCTCGAGACGCTGGCGGAACGACAGGAACTCGAGCGGCGTCATCGTCTCGAGGATGTCCAGCTGGGCGACCATCACCTTGAGGATCGTCAGGATGCGCTTCAGCGTGTGCTGCGCGCGATGCGTTTCGTCTTCCTCGAGCAGCCGCATCACGCGATCGAGCTCGTGGAGCAGCTCCTTGAACCAGAGCTCGTAGATCTGATGAATAATGATGAACAACATCTCGTCGTGCTCGGGGCCGGCGGACCGCGGCTGCTGCAGCGACAAGAGCTCGTCGATCTTCAGGTAGCTGCCGTAAGTGACGGCTGCCTTCTCGTGTTCAGACAATGGTCGATCCTCGAAGCAGTATAGTCGCGACCGGCGCGGCGTTTCCGGTCGACGACATCCGCCGCCGCTTCCCCGCACTCGCGCGCGCGGGGCGCTTCATCTTCTTCGACAACGCCGCCGGCGCGCAGGTGCCCGCGTCGGTCGTCGACGCCGTCAGCGATCATCTGACCGCGCGCAACGTGCAGCGCGGCGGACCGTACGGACGCTCGCGGGAAGTGGACGCGATGATCGTCCGCGCGCGAGAGAGCGTGGCGGCATTCGTCAACGCGCGGAGCGCCGACGAAATCGCGTTCGGTCTCAACGCGACGTCGTTCATGCGCGCGCTGAGCCTCGCGGTCGGGCAGACGATCGATCCGGCGGGCCGCGGCGCTTCCGCGCGATCCGAGATCGTCGTCAGCGAACTGGATCACGAAGCCAACATCGCCGCCTGGCTCGCGCTCGAACGCTACGGCGCGCGCATCGTCTGGTGGCGCGTGCGCGGCGACGGGCGCCTGCATCCGACCGATCTCGAAGAGGTCGTCGGACCGCAGACGCGGCTCATCGCCTGCACCATGGCCTCGAACGCGACCGGCAGCCTCGTGGATGTCGCGGGTGCCGCTCGCATCGCACGCACCGCGGGCGCGGAGCTTTTCGTCGACGCCGTTCACTACGCACCGCATGGACCGATCGACGTGCAGGCGATCGATTGCGACTATCTGGTGTGCTCGGGCTACAAAGTGTTCGCCCCTCACATGGGGTTCGCGTGGTGCCGGCGCGAGGCCATCGCTGCACTTCCCACGTTTCGGGAGCACTTCATCCCGGATGCGATGCCCGACAAGCTCGAAGCCGGAACGTATTCGTATGAAAGCGTCGCGGGCGTGGAGGCGGCGATCGAGTATCTGCACGATCTCGGATCGGATGCAGGCCGGCGCGGGTCGCGGGTCGAGACGCTCCGCCTCGCGATGACAGCGATCGCGTCGTACGAGCAAACGTTGGCGCGCGAGTTCCTCGATGCGATCGAAGGCATTCCGGGCGCCACCGTACACGGCGTCGTGGATCGCGATCGCCTCGGTGAACGCGTGCCGACCCTGTCGTTCACGGTATCCGGCGTCGACTCAGCCGCAATCGCCGCGGCCCTGGCAACGCGCGACGTCGGCCTTCGTTCGGGCCACATGTACTCGCCGCGCCTCATCGCGCGGCTCGGCCTCGCCGGCGGCGGCGTGGTGCGCGCCTCGCTCGTGCACTACAACACGACGGCGGAAATCGCGCGGTTCCGCGCGGCGCTCATCGAGGTGATCGACGAGGCAAGGTCCGGCTGAAGCCGGACACTACGTCCGCTGTGGTCGGTTGAACGGAATGATGTGCTCCCATTCGCTCGCATCCGATCGGGCGACGACGGCGACGACCGGCTCGGTGTCGCTGATGTTGAACACTTCATGCGGCACGCCCGGCTCGATGAAGATGAAATCGCCCGCTTCGTTCTCGACGGAGAACTCGAGCGCCGGCCCGTACTCGTGCCGCACGCGGCCCGCCAGGATGTACAACATCACCTCGAAGTCGACGTGGATGTGTGCGGCAGCGACGCCGCCAGGCGGAATCGTGGCGACGTTCATCGACAGCTGCCTCGCCTTGACGTTCTTCGCGGACAAGCCGGTCTTGTATTGAATGCCGTTCCAGCCGCGTACATTCCCGCCGCCTCGAATAACGAAGATGCCGTTGGCGCCTTCGGCTCGGCCGACTGACGTTTCTCCCATCGCCACATAATGCCCGTCCACGCCGACGTCCGCAACGAACAAGTGCTCGCGCGTCAGCTGTCGGCGCCGCAGCAGGCGATGATGGCACTCGGCGGCGCGATCGGCACCGGCCTCTTTCTCGCCAGCGGCCTCGCCGTGAACGTGGCCGGACCCGCGGTGATCCTGTCGTACGTGCTCGTCGCGATCCTGTCGCTGCTGCTCGGCGCGGCGCTCGCCGAGATGGCGGTCGCGCATCCGACCGCCGGCGCATTCGGCGTGTACGCAGGCATGTATCTCTCGCCGTTCGCCGGGTACGCGGTTCGCGTCAGCTACTGGCTCATGGAAGTTGTCGCAACCGGCGGCCAGCTCGTCGCCGCGTCGATCTACATGGGCTACTGGTTCCCCGCGGTCCCAGGCTTCATCTGGATGCTGGCGTTCGCGGTCGCGCTGATCTTCGCGAACTCGCGCGCCGTCGGTCAGCTCGGCATCGTGGAATCGTGGCTCGTCACGATCAAGATCGCCGCCGTCGTCCTCTTCGTGGCGATCGCGATTCTTGCGCTCGCGGGCATGCTTGGAGATGCGCCGATCGGACTGCGAAATATCACAGCGCAGGGCGGGTTCATGCCGTTCGGCATTACCGGTGTGTGGCTTGGATGCTGCTTCGTGATCTACTCGTTCATCGGCGTCGAGATCGTGGGCGTGACGTCGGGCGAAGCGGCCGATCCGTCGCGCACGATTCCGGCGGCCATGCGGCGCATGGTGCTCGGCCTCTCGGCGATCTACATCGTGACGATCACGCTCCTCGTGGCGCTCAAGCCCTGGACCGAGCTCGGGATTGGCGAGAGCCCGTTCGTCAGCGTCCTTCGGCGGATTCGCGTGCCGGGCGCGGCAGGGCTCATGAACTTCGTCGTCCTGTCCGCGGCGCTCTCGAGCGCAAACGCGAATCTCTACATCATCGTGCGCACGGCGTTCTCGCTCGCGAAAGCGCGATTCATCCCGCAGTCGTTCGGCGCCGTCACCGGGCGCGGGACGCCAATCGCCGCGCTGTGGATTTCGAGCGCGGGGCTCGCGGTCGCTGTCGTCGTGCAGGCCCTCTGGCCGGCGTCTGCGTACGTGTGGTTCTTCGGGGTCGCGCTCTTCGGCGCGCTCTTCGTCTGGTTCATGATCTTCGTGACGCACATCGCGTTTCGCGCGCCGTCGGTTCCGATCGGCTCGTACGTTGGCGCGGCGATGGTAGCGGCGATCGTCATCTCGACGTGGTGGGTGCCGGCGCTGCGCGCGACGCTGATCGCGGGAGGACCGTGGCTTGCGGCGCTCGCGATCGGCTACCGCCTGTCGATTCGGACCTGACGGCTGCTCCCCGCTATTGCTGAGCGCTCCCCGGCGTGGTAAGGTCTTTCCTACCTCTGCCACACCAATGTCGCGCGGCCCTTGCTCGATGAAGCTCTGTGCCTCGGGGCGGACGCGCGCGACCGTCGCCGGACGCGTCGTCCGTGTTCGCTCGTGCCGCAGCGGCGGCTGGCGGATCCGTCTGACGGACACGGGCGGCGCGCTCGCCGCCGCCCAAATCCGGCCGTCGAATCCGCTGCCGCTGCCTCGTGTCGGTGCGCGCATCTTGCTGCGCGGCACCGTGCAGTACGACGCGGAGCACGCCTGGTACGCCGTCGATCCGGTCGAGGTCTGGTTCGAGCCGCCGCTATGCTTGCTTTCGCGGTGATGCGGCCGTAGCGGGCGTCTCGGCTTCCCGGCCGGGCCCGCGCCCGCGCCGCCGCGATGCAATCGACACGTTGTTCTGCACGTCCAGCACGCTCGGAATCGCCCACGCAATCTCGCCGGCGTCTCGCTTGAGGCGCTTGTGCTGCACGCTGCCGGTCAGTGTCGCGCGTCCGGCCTCGCAGCGGACCTCGACATCGGATGTGCCCGGGAGCAATTCGAGCGCGTCATAGATGAACTCTTCCACCTCCTGGTCGTTGGTCGGACCTTGCGGCTGGCCGCGGTGCATGGCAACCGCGCTCAGCAGCGATGAGGGCGTGAGAAACCCTTCGGCGCCGAAGAGCGCCGTTGCCGGACTCGCCGCCAGTGGATAGACGGCGGCCAGGCTCGGCCCGGACAGAGTGGGCTGAGCGCCGTAGATCGCGGTCAGCGTACCGGGCGCTGGCAGCGGCTGCGCCGCAGCAGACGGTCCGCCGATTCCTCCCGCGATCGCCGGAGGGCCCAGCGATGGCGCACTTATCGGGCGGTTGGCGAGGCCGAATGGCCCACCCGTTGACGGCATTGCGGTCCACATCGGCGATGCCGCTCCAAACATCATCTCCATCATCGGATTCTCCTGTTCTCCCGGCTCATGTTGGAATCACGGCCTGCGGCCGAGAGCGACCGCAGGCCTGACCTTCTCACGTCGCTCGAACTCACATCACAGGGCCGGACGCCTGTCCGGCAAACTGCGATGGAACCAACCCGAATCCCACCGGTCCGCCGATGCCCGCACCGAAGGGCTGCGTATGCTGGAGCTGTTGGATCTGGTACGGGACGAACTGGATCAACTGATGGAGTTGCTGGAGTTGTGCGGGAACCTGTTGAAGCAGCTGGTGAAGGTACTGAAGCTGCTGCTGCTGCAGCGCGTAAAGCTGCTGCAGCTGCTGCGGCACAATCTGCAGCAGCTGAGCGATCTGCTGCAATGGCTGCTGTATCGGCGCGCCGAGTCCGAACTGGCCGCCGATACCACCGGCGGCAAACGGACTCAACTGTCCAGATCCGAGAAACGTGTAAGGGGAAACGCCCCACGGGTTCTGTGAGACCGGATAGGCCGATGGGATTCCCGCTCCAAATGCTGTTCCGACGAATGGATTCATTTGACCTCCTTTGATGCGGTTGTCGTTCGCCGCCCTCAGGTCGACAAGCCGCGCGTCGTTTCGAAGTCACGTCGCGTTTACGCTGCGCGATACGCGCATGAACGCCGATCCGTCGAATGGACGAATGCAGGAACGTTCGATCGTCGTGTGCGACTTTGACCAACGCTCACGCCGCGTGGTCATCTTTTCTGATTTGCGGCCTCTGTGATCGTGCGCGCAGTGAGTCCTAGGCCAGTCGCAACGGTCGTACCAATCGAAAGATCGCATTGGCGTCGATCTCTCGCATCGCGCCGCGCGCCGATGAGTAGCGCATTCATGCTCGCGTGTACGACATCGCACCAGAACCGTTCGACGCGCGGTCGTTTTGTGTCGTTGTAACGAATCGTTAGGCGATCGGCAGGACGGCCGTAACTTCGATCTCGACCTTCGCGCGGTCCTCGATGAGGGCGCTGACCTGCACTGCCGTCATCGCGGCCTGGTACGTGCCGACGAGCTCCGTGAACACAGCGCCGATTTCCTTGCTCCGCGAGAGGTATTCGCGCTTGTCCGTCAGATACCACGTCATCCGCGTGATGTGCTCCGGCTTCGCGCCCGCTTCGGCCAGGACGGCGTTCACGTTTGCGAGCGCCTGACGCACCTGTGCGACGAGGTCGTCGGTCTCGAACTCGCCTCGCGCGTTCCAGCCGATTTGTCCGGCGACGAAAATCACCGTGCCGCGAGCGGCGATGCCGTTGGCGTACCCGCTCGGCCGCCGCCAGCCCGACGGCTGAAGGACGCGTGATTCCCCGCGCAGGCGGAATCGCTGCAGCTTCCCTGTTTCGGTCCGCGGCAGCGCGTCGCGAAACTCAATCGCGCGCGGGTATTTGTACGGCGCGATCTGCTGCTTCACGAACTCCTGCAGCTCCTTGACCATGGCCGCGCCGCGTTGGTGAGACGGACGCAGCACGACGAATGCTTTCACGATCTGCCCGCGCTGCTCGTCCGGCGCGCCAATCACCGCGCACTCGGCGACGGAGGGATGCAGCAGCAGCGCGCCTTCGACTTCAGGCCCCGCGATGTTGTAGCCGCTCGAGACGATCATGTCGTCGACGCGCGACTGATAGACGAACCAGCCGTCTTCGTCGACCAGAAACGCGTCCCCGGTGAGGTTCCATCCGCGCTGCACGTAATCCTTCTGCCGCTCGTCGTCGAGGTACCGGCACCCGGTCGGCCCTTTCACGGCGAGCCGCCCGACCTGTCCCGCTTCCACCGGCCGCATGTGCTCGTCCACGACGCACGCGACGTAACCGGGCACCGGCTTGCCGGTCGCGCCAGGGCGCACGTCGTCCGCCGGATGCGAAATGAAGATGTGCAGCAGCTCGGTCGATCCGATCCCGTCGATCAGCTCGAGACCCGTTGTCTCCTTCCACAGCCGGCGCGTTGCCGGCGGCAGCCATTCGCCGGCGCTGACGCACTTGCCAAGCGACGAGAGATCGCGTCCGGCTGCACGCGCGGCCATCGCGCGATACGACGTCGGCGCGGTGAAGCAGACGGTCGCGCGATATCGCTCGATCGCGTCCATCAGCGCGTCGGGCGTGGCGGCCTCGACCAGAACGGTGGAGGCGCCAATCGATAACGGAAACAGCAGCAGGCCGCCGAGGCCGAACGTGAATGCGAGCGGAGGAGTGCCGATGAACACGTCAGAGGCCGAGGCTTTCAGCACGTGCGCGGGCCAGCAGCAGCACGCCGCCATCACGTCGCGGTGGAAATGCATGGTCGCCTTCGGCGTGCCGGTGCTTCCCGACGTGAACGCGATCAGGCAGACGTCATCTGCGGCCGTCGCGGCGCTCTGAAACGTCCCTGGTTTGGTTGCCGCGCGCGCCTCGAGCCCATCGTCGGCAGCGGTGTTGTAGCTGAGCACACTCGTCAGCATCGAACAGTCGGCTCCGGCGCGCGCCAGCTCGTCGATGCGCTGCGCGTCGCAAAGTGCGTGGGTGATGCGCGCCTTCGTGATGATCTCGACGAGCTCCTTGCGCCGCAGCAGCGGCATCGTGGTGACGACGATGCCGCCGGCCTTGACGATGGCGAGCCAGCAGGCTGCGAGCATCGGAGAATTGCCGCCGCGGAGCAGGACGCGATTTCCGGGCACCAGGTCCATGTCCTCGACCAGAACGGCGGCGATGCGATTCGACCACGCCTGCAGCTCGGCCCAGGTCCAGCAGACACCGGTCCCGCGGATGCAGATCCGTTCGGCGCTTTCCTCGCGAATGCGGCGGTCGAGGAGCTCCGTCGCGCAATTGAGCTGCGGCGGAAACTGCAGCTCGGGCCGATCGAAGATGAACTCGGGCTGCTGATCCGACGGCGGGAGATGATCGCGCGCGAACGAATCGACGTGCGCCGACGGCGTCATGATCAATCTCCGGCGAAGACCGGCTTCGTTTTCCCTGCAAACGCGGCGTACGCGCGCTGAAAGTCTTCGGTCATCATGCAGATTGCCTGTGCCTGCGCCTCGGCTTCGAGGGCCTGGTCGATGCTCATCGCCCATTCCTGATGCAGCATGCGCTTGGTCATCGCATGCGCGAACGCCGGGCCCGCGGTGAGCTCCGCGGCCCACGACATCGCTGCAGCGCCGATCGCGTCCGGTTCGGCCATCCGGTTGTAGAAGCCCCAGCTGAGCGCCTCGTCGCCTCGCATCGCGCGGCCCGTGTAGAGCAGCTCCGACGCGCGGCCGTGGCCGATGATTCGCGGCAGCACGGCGCAAGCACCCATGTCGCAGCCGGCGAGACCGACGCGAGAGAACAGGAACGCAACCTGACTGCGCGCCGTGCCGATGCGGAGATCCGAGGCCATCGCGATGATCGCGCCGGCGCCCGCGCACACGCCGTCGATCGCCGCGACGATCGGCTGGGGACACGCGCGCATCGTCTTCACCAGATCGCCGGTCATGCGCGTGAACGTCAGGAGATCCGGGATCCGCATCTTCGTGAGCGGCCCGATGATTTCGTGAACGTCTCCGCCCGAGCAGAAATTACCGCCCGCGCCCTGCACGACGATCGCGCGCACATCGTCGGCGCGCGCGAGCGTCTCGAACAGATCGCGCAGCTCCGCGTACGAGTCGAACGTCAACGGATTTTTTCGTTCGGGCCGATCGAGCGTGATCACGCCGACCGCGTCGCGTATGCTCCAGCCGGCGTGCCGAAGCGTCAGCCCCGCGGCGCTGCGGCGATTGCCGGCGGCAAGATGGGAATCCATCGCACGGCTCATGCGGCATGCTCCTTCGCGCGATTCGCCTTGCGCCGGCTCGGCGCCCGGCCGTCGACCGCCGTCACATGCTGCTTCAAATCGCCGAGCAGCGCGTACATCGAGTCCTTCTGTTTCGCGCCCAGCGCCGAAAACAGCTCGATCACCCACTCCTCGTGCACGGTGGCCATGCGCCGGAACTGCCGGCGCCCGCGCGACGTCAACCGCACGGCAAACGCGCGCCTGTCGCCCGGGTGCGCCGCACGACGCACCAGCCCTTCGGCCTCGAGCTGGTCCGTGAGGCCGGTGACGTTCGCGCCCGTCACCATAAGACGCTGCGAAAGCTCGCTCATCCTCAGGCCCTGCGGCTCGCGTTCGAGCTGTGCGAGCAGGTCGAACCGCGCCAGCGACGTCTCGAACTGCGCTCGCAGACGGTTTCGAATCACCCCTTCGACACGCGTCGTGCACGAGAGCAGCCGCAGCCACAGCTTCAGCGCCTGGTGATGCTCGTCGCTCACGCGCGACTCGAGATCCCGCACGTCACACTCCGCTCTGCGCAGCCAACGCGCGTTCGCGCTCGAACCCGCGTTCGAGCTGGCTCTTTCCCTTCACGTATTGCCTGGGCCAATCGGCGCCGACGCCGCTCGTGTGCCCGATCTTCGCAGCCTCGATGAGCGTCCAGGCCGGGCTGGCGAGGTGCGGCCGCGCAATCGCGCACAAATCGGCGCGGCCGGCGGCGATGATGCTGTTCACGTGGTCCGCTTCCGAAATCGCACCGACGGCCATCGTCGCGATCCCGACTTCGTTCCGAATCGCCTCCGCGAACGGCGTTTGATACATGCGGCCGTAGACCGGCTGCTGCAGCGGACTGACCTGGCCCGACGACACGTCGATGAGATCCGCCCCGGCGTTCTTGAACGCGCGTGCGATTTCGATCGCATCGACCTCCGTGTTGCCGCCCGGCACCCAGTCGTGCGCGGAAATCCGGACCGACATCGGGAGCTCCGCGGGCCACGCAGCGCGCATCGCGCCGAACACGTCGAGCGGCCAGCGAAGTCGATTCTCGAGGGAGCCGCCGTACTCGTCGGTGCGCTGATTCGTCAGCGGCGAGAGGAACGCCGAAAACAGGTAGCCGTGCGCGCAATGCAGTTCGAGCCAGTCGAAGCCCGCGACGATCGCGCGGCCGGTGGCCTCCACGAACTCCGAGGTGACGCGATCCATGTCGGCACGCGTCATTGCGCGCGACCACGCGCTGACACCGTCGAGATACTGTTGCGGCGACGCGGAAATCAGCGGCCAGTTCGGATCCGGGCCGTCATCAGGAAGCGGAAGATCTTCTCCTTCCCACGGGACCCGCGTGGAGCCCTTCGGCCCCGAGTGTCCGAGCTGCAGCGCAATCTTCGCCGTCGTCCCGCTGTGGACGAAATCGACAATGCGCTTCCAGGCCGCGGTGTGCGCGTCGGTGTAGAGCCCGGTGCACGCCGGCGTGATGCGCGCATCGGGCGACGGGCACGTCATCTCGGTGAAGACGAGTCCGGCGCCGCCGAGGGCGCGCGCACCGAGGTGCACGAGATGATGATCGGTGGGCAGCCCGTCCACCGCGCTGTACTGCGCCATCGGCGACACGACGACGCGATTCTTCAGCGTGAGCCCGCGCAGCCGGAACGGCGTGAACATCGGCGGAACGGGCGACGGCGGCGTCAACCCTGCACGCTCGGCCATCCACTGTTCGTAACCGCTCAGATAGATCGGATCGCGCCGCCGGAGATTCTCGTGTGAGATTCGCTGCGACCGCGTCAGGAGCGAATACGCAAATTGCTCGGGCGCGAGCCGCGCGTGACGCTCCACGTTCTCGAACCACTCCGTCGAGTTCCGCGCCGCGTTCTGCATGCGAAGCACTTCGACGCTTCTCCGCGATTCGT
>Ga0075425_100008059_pt1 | contig 11154 bp, 7 predicted proteins | sample SoiMethybrSBSTD4_FD_75300 | JGI IMG/M metagenome (GOLD analysis project Ga0075425, IMG submission 75300) | Bulk soil microbial communities from a Populus tree surrounding site in Tennessee, USA - Soil MetaG P. TD hybrid SBSTD4 | ecosystem: Environmental > Terrestrial > Soil > Tree plantation...
CATATAGTCAGAAAGATTCGGGTTGGTGATGCTGCCGTTGGTGTCCTGGACGAGTTGTTCGAATAACACCTGTCCAAGTCCGAAGGTGGTCGCTCCCTGGATCTGCAGCTCGCAGAGACGTGGGTTGATCACTTTACCGGCGTAGAGCTCGGCATGGATGCGCGGCACGGTAACATGGCCAGTCTCGGTGTCAACTTCGACCTCGCAGACAACTACTGCGGGATGCCACTCTGCCGAGCCGTAACCTTGACCCGTTTCAAAATCCATTACGACCGGGCTGCCGTCCGGTCCCGATCCGGATACGAACACGCCGTGGCCGAGGAGATTGTTGGTCTTGCTTGCGCGGATGGCATCGACATACGAGAGCGACTTGCCGGCAACGCCGCGCACCATGATTTTGCCGTCCTGCAATACCAGATCTTCTTTGTTCGCCTCGAGATGAGTTGCGGTCAGATCGCGCAGCTGATTTTTTACGTCTGCGATCGCTTCCCGGATCGCCGTTCCCATACAAAAGGTCGAACGGCTCGCGGCGGTCATCAGATCGAAGGGCGTGAAGGCCGTATCCGGCTCCGAAACGCGCACGCGGCCGACCGGCAGCCCGATCTCGCTCGCGGCGATCTGCGCGAGAGCGGTTTTCAGTCCCTGACCCATTTCCACCGAACTGGTGAGCACGTTTAAACTTCCATCGGCGTTCAGCTTTACCGTGGACGTGGAAGTGGTCGGCGTGGCCATCCCTTTAACGATGACACCTATACCCTTGGCGCGAATCTTGTTGCCTTCTCGCACAACAAGCGGCCCGTCGCGCCAGCCGATTTTTTTCAAGGCGGATTCAATCAGCTCGTTATAATGCATCTCCGGCATCGGCTCGCCAGTGGTGAATGGATCGCCCTTTTGCAAGATATTTTTAAGCCGCAACTCTGCCGGATCGAGGCTCAAGGCATCGGCGATGATGTCCATCTGCGTCTCGTGCGCCCACGCCACCTGCGTTATGCCGTAACCTCGAAACGCGGCCGAGGGTGCTGTGTTGGTGTAGACGCCGTACGAATCCATGGACAGATGCGGCACGCGGTATGGACCGGTGGCCGCATAACCGCGGGTAATTAAATTGGGTGACGTATCTCCATACGCACCGGAGTTGTAATAGCAATACGCTTCGGTCGCGAGCAATGTGCCGTCCCGTTTGACGCCGGTTTTGAGCTTGATCTTACATTCGTGCTGCACACCAAGCAAAAAACATTCGGCACGCGTGGCCGAGATGCGCACCGGTCGACCCGTTTTCCGCGCTAGCAAAGCGGCCGCAGGTTCCAGTTTGCAATTGAGCTTGCCGCCAAATCCGCCGCCGAGGGTGAACACGATGATCCGGACGTCGGCAAGCGGAACTTTAAAAATCCCGGCGAGCTGGCGCTGGATCACGTGCGGATTCTGTGTGCAGGTCCAGACTGTGATTCGGCCGTTCACGAACTGCGCAACGACCACGTGAGGTTCGAGAGCAACGTGATTGACGGCGGGGGACAAAAATGTGTTTTCAAAAATTTGATCCGATTCACGAAATCCCTGGACAATATCACCTTTGCGCTGTTTGAAGAGATGGACGATATTGGTTCCCTCGAGTGAGCGCGCCGTCACATCCCCCCGCCCGGCGATTACCCGCCGCGGTCCGGGGTAGAGCAGGGGTGTGGTGGGCTTGAGAGCTTCCTCGGCATCGAATACCGCGGGCAACTCTTCATATTCAACGTCGATGAGCTCCAACGCCTCGGTGGCCGTATCGACATCCGTTGCAGCAACGGCCGCCACCGGCTCACCCACGAAGCGGACACGATCCAGCGCCACCGGGGTTTGATCTTGAAGGATGAGGCCGAAATAAGGATCGATGTGTTCGCCGATCAAATCGTCGCGCGTGAGGGTCGCCACGACCCCCGGCACCTTTTCGGCTTTTGTCGTATCGACTTTGACAATCCGCGCGTGAGGATGCGGACTGCGGAGCATGCAGGCGTGCAGCATCCGCGGCAGCTCGAAATTCAACGTATAGTCGATGCTGCCGCTCACCCGCAGCTCCGAATCCATCATGCTGATCGGTTGTCCAACCGCCATAGTATCTTCTTTGCTTACCGTTAAACTTTATTCGCGACTTCGGTTCGTGTTACATCCTCTCCCTTTGGGATAGGATTGAGGTGAGGGTGACTGGGGCAAGCATTGCCCTCACCCTTGCCCCCTCCCGGAGGGAGAGGGTTTTAAATTGCAATGTGGGCGCTATTTCAAAATCCAACCCCATTTCTGATGAATCTTCCGCGTCCGCTCGGGCGTGCTGATCACGTCGCCCGCCAGCGGATGATTTTTCCAGTCAAATGGTGTCGTGGCGTCGATGATCATCCGCGAATTGGCGTTGAGCTCGCGTTTATCCGGCGCGATCGCCATATCGATGCGGCTGCCTTTGGTGTCCTTGATAATTTCCACGCCGCGCTCAGGATCGCAGCGCGCCACGATCGCCCAAACCACGTCTTGAAGACTGGTCGTGTCGACGTGATCATCGACGACTACTGTCAACCTATTCATGTCGATGCCACCGCCACACTGAGAAGCGATCAAGCCAGCCTGCTTCGCATGCCCTAAATATTGTGTCTTTAACGCCACCACCGTCATCAAGCGATTGCCGGCTTCGGGTGGACACCACACGCCGCACACTCCCGGCACGCCGGCTTTTTCCAACTGATCCCAGATCATCCCCGAGCGTAGATAAACCAGAAAGCGATTATCCTCGTGCGGCGGCTTGCCCTGTGGGCAACCCAGAAGAATCGGATCGTCGCGATGATAGATTTGCTTAATGCGGACTATCCGATCTTTAGCGTAGCCGTCCTGGTAGTAACCCATCCATTCACCGTAGGGACCTTCTTTGGAAAATTCGTCGGTGGTGATGAAACCCTCGAGAGCGATCTCCGCGTGCGCAGGGATCGGAAGACCGGTGACTTCACCCTCGATGACTTCGATGGGCGCGCCGCGCACGCCGCCGGCCCAATTCAACTCGCTTTCGCCATATAGAGGACCTTCGACACACGATGATAGAAACAGCAACGGATCGGTGCCGACGACCGTGACGATCGGACACGGCTCGCCTCGCTTCATGAATTTTTCCTTGATGATGCCGCCATGGTGCGGCGGCGCGGCGCGAATGCCAATGCCGTTTCGGTCGAAAAGCTGATTGCGGTATGTGCCGACATTGATGATCCCAGTGTCGGGATCGCGCATAATATTGATGCTCGCCGTGCCGATGAACCGACCGCCATCCCTGGGATGCCAGATCGGCGCCGGAAAAACAGTCAGGTCAACATCTCCATCGCGCAAAACGTTTTCCTGAATCGCGCCACGTTTGACTGTTGTCGGAGGAATTGGCTCAAACCCTTTCAGCAATTCGCGCCAGAAACGGAGCAGCCGATCATGAGACGCCTCAGCGGGATCCAAGCCCAAGGTGACAGCCTGGCGCCGGCGCGAGCCCATGCTGTTGACCAGCACGCGATAGCCCTTGTTAAAATTGGCGATCTCGTCAAACAGAACGCAGGGACTCTCTTCGGTATGGTCGAGCATCTCGGTGATGGCGCCGATATCTTCTTCGGAATTGACGCCGTTGACTCGCTTCAATTCACCAAGCGCGTCCACCTGAGCGAGCCAGTCACGCAAATCCCGCCACTGCCGATGAGCGCCCTGCGCCCGCAATGGCTTAGCCATCTATTTGCCTCCTCGAATATACGCCAGATCACCTTCGGATAGAGGCCGTACGTAATCGCCCGGGTTCATGCGCGCTTTTATCTCGGGTGGAACTCTTGTGGCATCGGGAAATTTTCTTCCCGCTGACAGGGGTCTGGTGCAATCGAAAATCAGTTTGGTCTCGAGCGTGCCTTTGTCATCGCGTCGATAGCCGTACGTAGGCGGATTCAAACGGCTGCCGATGGAATTATTGATCACGACCAAATCCTTATCGGCTTGAAATCGCGTGGCCAGCGCCCAGAGCACGTCGGCTTCGTTGGTAACATCGATGTCATCATCGACAATAAATACGTGCTTGGTTGCCGGGCTGTAGGCCATGACATTGAAGGCGGCAAGATGGGGCTCGCCATCGGCAACTTTTTTCATAGAGATGTAAGCATGATTGCGTGCGACGCCGGAGATCGGCAGGTAGAGGTTTTTCACGTTCGGGCATACGTCGCGGGCTCGATTGAGTAAGAAACCCATGCGTGCCAATCCGCCGATCGCCAAATGCTCGCTGCTGGCGTTGAACACATCAACGTAGATCGGATTACGCCGCATGGTGATGGCCGTCACCTTGATCACCGGATAGGGGCCGACGCCTGTGTAATGACGCGGGTATTCGCCGAACGGGCCTTCTTCGCGCATATTCTCCGGACTGGGATCGAGCACGCCCTCGATGACGATCTCGGCATGCGCGGGCACCTCGAGATCGACGGTTTCACCGCGCACGACTTCCAGCGGCTGCTGCAAAAGCCCGCCGGCCACTTCCAATTCGCCGCCCATGCCCGGAGGATTGGTGGTTCCTGCGAGCAGCAAACAGGGATGGTGGCCGATGGCCATGGCCACGTGCATTGGCTGCTTGCGCTCGCGATGCTCGACGAGAATATAGTTGCCGCCTTGAAACGCTCCGGTCATGAACCCGACTTCCTGTGGACCGTGCAGCATGGAGCGGTAAATGCCGGCATTCTGGGCGCCGGTTTTTGGATCGCGCAGAATAAAAACGGCCGAGGTGATGTATTTGCCGGAATCCAGCTCCTGATGGCGCAGGATCGGGAGCTTGGTCACATCGGCATCCGCGCCTTTCCAGACGATCTCTTTGACCGGCGCCTGCGATCGATCGACTCTCTTGACCGGCAGAGGTGAATTTTCTCGTCGACCAAATTCTTCAACCATCTTTTGAAGAGTCGAATCGATCGCCAGGGCCAAGCGCTCGTAAGTTCCTTGGAGGTTGATCAGCAGCGGGATCGAAGAGCCTTTGATCTTGCGGAACAACACGGCAGGATAGTTCGCGTAACGGCCGTCGGTGCGCATCTGGTCCACGATCGCAGTCGCTTCGAATATGGGGTCGATCTCTTTTTCGACCACCATCAATTGTTTCGGATCGTGCTCAATCAATTTTTGCAGGTAGCTGCGGAGGTCCTTGGGCCTCGCTAAAGCTTGCTCCGCCATTGCCTCCTCGCTCTGCGACGCCGACGTGAATGCTGGCTGTCGTGCCATATCGTCTTCTCCCTTCAAAAATTACTCGAGCCAATGAGCATATCTAGCGTTTGAGCGACTCGAAAGCCTTTCTTGCAAAGCTCATATCTTCTAAATCCTCAGGCGTAAAGGGTTGTGCAATCTTGAGACTTTCCCGGTAAATATCGATTTCTTTTTGTACGGACTCACGGGGCTTAGTGCCGTCCTTGCTATAAACCGCCATCACCGTTGCTAAAGCGTGAGCGGCGACGTTGGAGTCGATTTTGTGGATCTTTAAAATGTAGTCGATCAACTCGCCATGGTTTTTTGGATCGCGCATGTAATTCATCGTCTGGAGCACCGCGCGAATCACCGAAACTCCCTTCGCCGGATTGGTCTTGAGCGTATCCGCGGAAGCTAACAAGCCAATGCCGCTAAGCGGCGAGTAATCCTTCGCTTCGGCGAGCCGGTTAAACGCTCTCCCCTGAGTTTCTTCGGCAAAAGGCGGAGGCAACATTGCGGCAGCGAGCTTCTTCGAAGTGAGGGCCGTGCGCGAGCTCTCCGTGCTTTGAGTATAGAAAAAATTCACGGCGGACGGCTCGATACCGTTGCCCTTCAAAATCTCGCGGGCCGCGATAGCGGTGGCGTCGGTGAGTGCGACCGCTCCTACCGATCTACCGACGAGCTCGCGCACGCTTTTGATTTCCGGAGCAGCCATCAGCGCAAAGGTCACGAACTGTTGAATATAGAGCACGCGCTTGATCGGTAATCCTCGCATGGTGGCGGAGATGCCGGCACCGACCGTGGTGGAGAAATCGAGCTCGCCGGCGACCAGCGCTGCGATCGCGGTGGGCGGCGACATCAAGACCAGATCGACGTCGATGCCTTCACGAGCAAAAAAACCCTTGTCTTTGCCAAAAAAGAGCGGCATGGAAGTAAGGCTTTTGGTCGGAATATGAATCAGCGCCCGCGTGTTGGTTTGCCCTGCCCAGCCTGGAAGGGGAAGCATCAACACAGCCGCATATAACCCGCCGGCAAGATACGGTCCTATTCGCCGTACTCTAATCGCCAAAGTATAACCTCCGCGGATTGTTGCTAAGCATCGCGCTCACGAGCTTGGCATCGAGATCTTTTCGTTTGCGAATCTTTTCGACCGCACCGGGATAGAAGCAATCGTGATGTGGAAAGTCAGACGCAAACACCAATGTCTCAGCGCCGATGGTTTCGGCCACGTAGGAAATGGCGCGCTCTTCGAGTTCGAAGGAAACAAAACATTGCCGGCGAAAATAAGTGCTCGGCCGCTCTTTCAAATACGGTACCTCGAAGCGGTAATTTTCTGCGTGCTCATCCATGCGCTCCAGCCAATACGGCACCCAGCCGCAACCCGCCTCCATGAAGCCGACGCGGAGTCGCGGATGGCGCTCCAGTACGCCGCCGAGAATTAAGCTCGCGGCTGCGGTCATCTGCTCCAGCGGATGAGCGTGCAAATGGAAAAGGCAGTAGCGGTTGAAACGCTCCGCCCCCGCCGTCGGCAAGCGAATGCCGGTGCTGACATGAACCAGAGCTGGGACATTCAATTGTTCCGCCAGATCCCAAAGCGGCTCATATGCGGGATGATCAAGATTGCGGTTGTCCACCGGATGGGGTGAAATAAAAAGCCCCCGGTGGCCGAGCGTGGTGACGGCACGCTCGGCTTCAGCGAGTGCTACTGTTGGTTCCTGAAGCGGAATCATCGCAATGCCTAGAAGCCTTTCTCGATTGAGCGCGCAATGTTCCGCCAGCCAGTCGTTATAGACGCAAAAAAGAGCAGGTGCGAGCCGCGGATGGCGAACACCGCCGAGCCGGAGCGAATGGGTAGGGAAGAGCGCCACCCGATCGATGCCTTCGCTGTCCATGACCTCGAGACGAGCGCCGGGATCGGCGGCCAATTGCAGCAAGTCTCGCCGACCCATGTCAGTAATGAATCCTAGGGGAAACAGACTCTCGGGGCCGTCGTTGCCGGTGCTGTTACCGTTCTCGAGTCCCGGGGTTTTTTGCACCATTGCTCGCAGCGGTTCTTCGAGATAGCGCAGCCAGATGTCGCGCGGTTCGACTACATGCGCATCCGCATCGATCACCAGTTCTGGACCTGTCACGGATTACTCCGGCTCAATGGCTCATCCCGTACGCAGGCTATACCTGATGCCGATCCTCTCCGCACTGTAAAAATCTTCGAGAAACTCTTCCTGCCGTGCGTAACCGCGATTGGGCAGAAGCCGCCCTTCGAATAAAAGAGGTAAAGGCGAAATATCGAACGGATACGGCTGCACGATCGCTTCGTATTCGTTCTGCACATCGATGGTCAGAGTGATATCGGGCGTTCCGTCTGCCACAGGCACGGGAACATTGCTCAACTTGTTGGTCGGGCCATTCTTTCTTGCCTGACTGTTGAATGGGTAGCGGTTGCAGACAAATTGGGCAAACTGATCGAAAACTTCCATCAACTTAAAATTCGTCCAGAGGTGGGAGTCTTGAGTTAAGGCGATTAGATCAGGGTCCGTTCTCAATTGAGCCAGCCAGCGGGCGCGCGGCGCTTTTTGCTCGGCGATGAAATTTTGCACCGCAGGGTCATTGCGATAATCGGGCATGCTCGGCAAGAGTCCCATTCCCTGACTTAAGAGTGCTTCGCCGTGCATCGAAACAAAATAAGCGGCGTACGGATCCCGGCTCGCCAGCCGCTCGATGACGCCGCGATAGAGGTCCAACCAGACTCCCTGGCCCAGATGCTTGATGCTGCCGATGTAATCGGATGGATAACCTTGCTCGTTGACCGAGGGTTTGATCTCCCATTCCCACCAGCCGCTATCGTGCTCCTGTGCCGCGAGGACCATGGAAGCGTATGGGCAAAGTCTGGCGAATCGATCATTGCCCCAGTGAGCCGCGATCCATCCGGCGATGCGCGAGTGATCGATCTGCAAAATCAGTAACAGTCTCGAATCATCATAGGGGCATACCATCATGGGTTTTAGCCTCCGAGATTGGCGGTATCTCTCTCAAACGGGCCGTCATCTATTATGCAAGCGTAACCATAGCTACGCGCGATCGGGGACATTGTCCAATATATATTATTCATGGTAGGCATAGAAAAACGGTTATGGATCAACAGCTAGAGTAATTGCTATGACTTTCCATCAACTGGAAATATTCGACGCTGTCGCCAAACAGGCGAGCATTACCGAAGCTGCGCGAAAAATAAAAATCAGCCAGCCGTCGGTATCCAAACAGTTACGCTTTCTCGAGCGCGAGTGCGGGGTCAAGCTTTATGTGAAATTCGGACGGGGTATCAAGATAACGGAAGAGGGCCGCATGCTGCATAACGCGGCCAAACCGATTTTGAAGCAGATGGAAGAGCTTCGCGTGTCTTTCTTAAACAATGTTACCGATGCTCGCAATGTCACCATTCGGGTCGGGAGCACGCCAAGTCCGGGTGCGTTCTTTTTGCCGGGCGTGCTAAAGTCCTTCGTTAAACTCAATCCGAAGATTCATCCGACGCTGCGCACCGGTTACCCTGATGCGATTAAAGCGATGGTACTCGACGGCGAGGTCGATATTGCTGTCACCACGATTGCGCCTTCTCATCCGGAGCTCGTCGAGGAGTCCATTGCTTCCGAACAAATCGTGGCGATCGTTTCTGCCAAACACCCGTTGGCCAGTAAAAAAAAGTTGACCGAGAGCGAAGTCAGCAAAGTTCCCTTCATCATGACCACGGATGGCCGGATCGCGGATGAGATCAAAAAGATCGGTTTACGCCTCAATGTCGTGATGTGGTGCGAGTCTGTAGACCTTAAGAGGGCGGCCGTTGAGGCGGGACTCGGTGTCGGGCTCTTTTACCGCGGCAGCGCCGAGGCGGGTTTAAGGCAGGGCTACTTTAAGGCGCTAGAAATACCGAAACTGAAGAATATCAAAATCACCTGCTACGTAGTCTATCGAAGAGGTATTCGCCTTTCGCCAAACTTGAGTAGTTTATTATCCTTGCTCCGCCGTTCTTCAGCCCGCTCTAGCCGGCATTAACAGATAAAAATTTGGCCGTGGATACGGCCGCGGCAACGCGCAAAAGAAATTTGCAGCGGTTGATATCTCTTCCCAACTTGATAGTAGTCAGGAAATTCAAAATTGCAGGATGAAAAATGGCGGAGCAGAAAATTTTAGCGGATGTATTGAAGCGCATTGATCGCAATGAGCTCGCCCAATTAACCAAAGAGCTTGTCGACATTCCGAGTCCGACCGGCGCGGAGCGGGCGATTGGCGAATTTATCTTGGACTGGTTCTCACGACACGGCATCAGGAGCGTCAGGCAGCAAATCAGCCCTGACCGTATCAATGCGGTAGGAATCATCGAAGGCAAAGAGAACGGCGTCTCCTTGACCATCAATGGCCATATGGACACGAGCTACACGGGCACCGAAGAAGATCGAATGTTCTGCCGCGCGCTGGAGCCCGATAGCGATCTCAGAGGCGCAGTGCGAGACGGGAAAGTCTTCGGTCTGGGTGCCTCGAATATGAAGTCAGGCCTCGCCGCATTTATGGTTGCGGGCAAAGCGGTTCGGCAGAGCGGCGCCACGTTGAAAGGTGATTTGATTCTCGCCGCTGTGGCGGGGGAAATCTCCCGAACACCGGTCGGTCCCTATCAATCGGAAAGTTACCGAGGCGAGGGAACCGGCACGATCCATCTTCTGACCCACGGCATGCAATCCGATTATGCCATCGTTGCCGACCGCTCGGGCCATTCGGTCGTGTGGGCGCAAAACGGGGTGGCGCAGTTCAAGATCAGCACTTTCGGCGACCCGCACGCCGCCTGGGGCGTCACCCGCGAGGAAAAGCCGCCGGAAGTCTCGAGCGCGATTCTAAAAATGATGAAAGTGCTGCAGGCGATCGACAGCTGGGCGGCCGAGTTCGAGCGCGCGCACGTTTATCAATCGGCGCACGGACCGATCGTGCCCAAGGTCAACATCGGTGCGATTCAAGGCGGCGCGCCGTTTCGGCCCAACTACTATCCGGGCGTATGTGCGGTGTATCTCGACGTGCGCACGCCGCCGAAGCTCCACCCCGTGCAGGTGCAGCACGAGCTGAAAGATGTCCTCGCCAGACTCGGCATCGAGCACGAGATCGAGATGTACGCGTCGAAAATGGGCTACGAAGCGAAAAACGCCGAGCCGATCATCAAAGTCGTGGAAGAAAGCTACCAAGCACTCTTCGGCAAAAAGACGCCGAAGCCGACTGGCCTGCACGCGAGCATCTGGACCGATACGAATGTCTACAACGAAATGGGCATCCCCGCATGCAAGTTCGGCTTGGGCGGAGGGCGCTGGAAACAGCGCTCCGAGCAGATCGACATCGAGGACATTTATCAAGCGGCGCAAGTCTACGCCTGTGCGACATTGGAAATCTGTAACTGGGAGAAAGCTAAAAACTAAGTAGCCGCGCGCAAGACCTTCGCGCTTTGCAAAAGACCCTCGGAGCAGGACCCGTCGCGGAATAAGTTGGCCGTCACCCCAATACTTCCAGACGGAGACGAAGCAAGTATTTTTTGAAACGTATGCGCGAACGCATTCATTCGGCGCGGCCCGAATGGGTTTTGCCCCATTTGGCGCGCATCGATTTCAGTGTCTCGCCTTCCCCGACGGGCACGCGGGTTTGGCGGAGAATTTCCCAAACTTTTTCATGTTCGCTGCGCGCCGCCAGTTCGGCTTCGTGGTTCAGATTCTCGGGCCACAAACCCATCAGATAACCATGCCAAGGCTCCTGCGGCTCGAGCTTCGGGAGGCCGAGCTCTTCCCAGATATGCTTGGCCCGAACCATAAATTCTTCTTTCGGCAGTGACAGGGGAGGAAAGTCTGCTTTGCGCGTCGCATCGATCAGGAGCGAGGACTCGGAGTTATCGTAGCGGCTCGACGGATGAGTCGCGACCATCCCGATCGG
>Ga0075425_100008060_pt1 | contig 11153 bp, 8 predicted proteins | sample SoiMethybrSBSTD4_FD_75300 | JGI IMG/M metagenome (GOLD analysis project Ga0075425, IMG submission 75300) | Bulk soil microbial communities from a Populus tree surrounding site in Tennessee, USA - Soil MetaG P. TD hybrid SBSTD4 | ecosystem: Environmental > Terrestrial > Soil > Tree plantation...
AGTCCGCCCATCGCCTTCACGACGCCGTCGTAGTAGGCGACGGTATCCATCGGCGGCACGACGGGATCCGCCCAGCCGGTGTACATCAACAGCCGGCCGCCGCGCTTCTTGAACGGCGTCATGTCGCGATCGACCGCGGCCATGAACGACAGCTTCTGTTCGGCGTACGCCAGATCGCGGTCCCAGTCGATGGTGTGGTAGTCCCAGTTCGGATCGTGAAAGAGGAAGTAGCGGAAGAAGTCCACCCGCATCGGCTCCGCCGGATTCATCACGTACTGGCCCCAGCCCTGGATGGCGGTCTCGCCGAATCCCTCGCTGCCGCGCGGCCAGCCCGTGTAGATCAGCTCGCCGGTCTTGGGGCTCTTCGTGCCGTCGTACATCTTGCGCACGGCGTCGACTTGCGGCTGCGTGAGGCACGTCGCGTCGTCGGTGCCGGCCTTGCAGAGGATTTTCGCCGGATCGAAGTGGCAGCGCCGCGGGTCGTCGATGAGGCCGTCCTTCAGCCCGTCGACGGCGTCGCACGCGTCGACCGCGGACTTCGTCACCAGTGCCAGCTTCGCCGCGGAGAGCAGCGGCTTGCCGTCCGCCCCGTGCGTCGCGAGCCACGAATTGAGAAAGCCGAACGTCTGCCGGATCCGGTTGTTGGCGGGATCGCCGGCGACGATGCCGTCGTAGTCGTCCGGATAGCGCTGCGCTTCGGTCAACGCCTGATGCCCGCCGCTCGAGCAGCCGACGAAGTACGACCGATCGGCGAACCGGCCCTGCGCGTTGCGTACGATGAGCTTCGCCGCCTCGGTCGTGACGTGCATCGCGCGGTACGCCCAGTCGACGATTTTTTCCGGGTGCCCCTGTCCGAATTTCATGTCGTCGCCGGTGTGTCCGGTGTCGGTGCTGGCGACGGCGTAGCCTCGCCCCAACCCGGCCGCCATCGCGGCGTAGCCGATCGCGCCGTTGTAGCCGCCGTTGCCGACGCCTTCGAGCTTGCCGTTCCACGCATCGACTGGGGGAATCCACACCTCGAACTTGATCTCGGAATCGCTCGTCGGGCGAGCGGTCGCTTCGACGCGGCAATGCGCGGGGCGCATCGTCGCGGTCTGCTGCGGGCCGGGCGGCGTATACGAGCCTGCCGGAACCAGCTCAGCCGTTTTAATGGTGATGCTCGGAATCGTGAGCGCCGCCAGGCTCGCGCACGCCGTGCCGCCTGGAGCAGCGGGAGTTGGAATTTCTGTCAGAAGCGGAATGCTCGCCAGTACGAGCGCGGCGAGGATGCGGCGACCCATGAAACGCCTCCGGCAGAATTATACGGGTGAGGTCGTGAGAACGATCTTGCCAATCACTTTCCGCTGCGCCATCGCGTGCAGCGCGTCCGCCGCGCGTTCGAGCGGCAGGATTTGAGACACGTGCGGCTTGAGTTTTCCTTCAGCGTGCCATCGTCCAAGCTGCTGAATCGATTCCGCGAATCGCTCCGGCTCGCGCCGCGAGAAGTCACCCCAGTAGACTCCGACGATCGCGCAGCCCTTGAGCAGCGGCAGGTTGAGCGGGATCCTGGGGATTTCCCCGGCCGCGAATCCGACAACCAGCAGGCGGCCGCGCCACGCGAGCGATCGCAAGGCCGGTTCCGTGTACGGGCCCCCGACCGGATCGTAGATGACGTCGGGCCCCTTGCCGTCGGTGAGCGTCTTGATGCGCTCGCGCAAGTCCTCCGTCGCGTAATTGATCGTCGCGTCGGCGCCGTGATCGCGGCACGACGCGAGCTTCTCGTCGTTCGACGCGCAGGCGATCACGCGCGCGCCGAGCGCCTTGCCGATCTCGATGGCGGCCAGGCCGACGCCGCCGCTGGCTCCCAGCACGAGCAGCGTTTCGCCGGACTCGAGACTGCCGCGGTCCCTCAATGCATGGTCCGACGTGGCGTAGGTCAACCCGAACGCCGCGGCGGTCACGAAGTCCATCCCGCCTGGAATCCGGAGCAGGCGCCGCGCGTCGACCTTCACTTCCTCTGCAAAGGCGCCGTACCCGGTGATGGCAAACACTGCGTCGCCGGCCGCCACGGCGTTGACGCCCTCGCCGACCGCCTTCACCACGCCGGCGAGCTCGCTGCCCGGCGAAAACGGCAGCGGCGGCTTCACCTGATATTTGTTCTGAATGATCAGGACGTCGGGAAAGTTCACGGCGGCCGCCCGCACCGCGACGACCGCCTCGCCCGGGCCGGGCGCGGGCGACGGCACCTCTTCGACGACGAGCGATTCGGGCGGACCGTACGCTTTGCAGAGCACCGCTTTCATGCCGGATCTCCTGCCGTGACCGGAATGCACTGCCCGGAAATGTTTCTGGCGTGCTCGCTGCAGAGAAACGCCGCCAGGTTGGAAATGTCGTCGGCCGTCGACATGCGTTTGAGCGGCGATCGATCGACGAAGCTCTGCCGGACCTGATCCACGGGCATGCCGCGCACGTCGGCCTGGCCCTGGATGACGCGATCGATGCGGTCGCCGGCGACCGCGCCGGGCGCGATGGCGTTCACCGTGATGTTGTGGCGGCCCAATTCCAGCGCGAGGCCGTAGGTCATCCCGATCTGTCCGGCCTTCGCGGAGCAGTAGCCGATGCGGTACGCCAGGCCGCGCCGGCCGGCCATCGACGCGATGTTGACGATCGCGCCGCCGCCGGCGGCGATCATCGCCGGCACCGCGAAGCGCGTGCAGAGATACGCGCTCGTGAGACACGAGTTGATCGTATAGAACCAGTCGTCGGTCGCGTACTCCTGGACCGGTTTCGTCGGGCCGCCGTCGCCGGCGTTGTTGACCAGCGTGTCGACGCGGCCGAACGCCCGGACTCCGGCGTCGACGATGCGCTGCGCATCGGCTTCAACGGATGCGTCCGCGACAACGGCCACCGCGTCGCCGCCGGCCGATCGCACGAGCGCGACGGTTTCGTCGACCAGCGACTGGGATCGGGCCGCACAGACCACCTTCGCGCCTTCGCGCGCGAACACCTGACTCATCACGCGCCCGATGCCCTTGCTCGCGCCGGTGATGACGGCGACGCGGTTTTGTAACAATGACACGCTGCCTCCCAATCGAACGTTGAACGACGAACGACACCGCAGGAACCCGAACGACAGCGGAGCCGCCCCGAGCGTCGAACGGCAGTTACCCGATTACCCGCTCGCGCCGAAGTCGCGCGATTTCTTCCGCGCCCAGCCCGAGCCGCGACCGCAGCACGTCTTCTGTATGTTCGCCGAGGAGCGGCGCGGGCGCGGGCGTGCGCGCCGGCGTGTCGGACATCCGTCCGGGCGGCCCGACCATCCGGATCCGGCCGGCCACGGGGTGCTCGCACTCGACGAGCGCGCCGCGTGCCGCCACCTGCGGGTGCTCCACCACCGCGTCGAGCGTGTTGATGGCGCCCATTGGAATCCCGGCCGGCAGCAGAATAGCTTCCCACTCCTCGTACGTCTTCGTGAGAAACGCTTCCTGCAGCGACGCGATGAGCGACTGCCGGTTCGCGTTCCGCGCTGCGTTGTTGACATAGCGCGGATCGCCGGCGAGCTCCGGCAGGCCTAGCAGCGGGCAGAACGTGCGCCACAGCTTGTCGCTGCCGATGCCGATCGCGATGTCCCGCGTCCGCGTCTGAAACGTCTGGTAGGGGAGCAGCGCGCCGTAGGCGGTGCCCAGCGGCTGCGGCACCACGCCGTCCGCGAGATACGCGCCAATCATGCCGGACAGGATGCCCAGCTGTCCCTCGAGCATCGACACGTCGATGAACTGGCCGCGCCCGGTGCGCTCGCGCGCGTGCAGCGCGGCAAGGATCGCGAACGCCGCATACATGCCCGCGGTGATGTCGGCGATCGAAACGCCGGCGCGCACTCCGTGGCCGCCGGACTCTCCCGTGACGCTAATCATCCCGCTCTCGGCCTGGACGACCAGGTCGAGCGCCGCGCGATCGCGGTACGGGCCGTCCTGGCCGAACCCCGAGATCGAGCAGTACACGACGCGCGGGTGGCGCTGGCTGACGTGCGCGTAGTCGATGCCCAGCCGCGCCACGCTGCCGACCCGCAGGTTCTCGAGCACGACGTCCGCGCGCTCGAGCAGCCGGAAGAAGATGGCGCGTCCCTCGGGGTGCTTGAGGTCGATCGTGACGCTCTTCTTGTTGCGATTCAGGTTGACGAAATACGCCGCCTCGCCGCCGTAGAACGGCGGTCCCCAGTCGCGCGCGATCTCGCCATCCAGCGGCTCGATCTTGATCACCTCCGCGCCGTAATCACCGAGCATCGTCGAGGCAAAGGGACCGGCGAGCGCGTGGGACAGATCCAGGATCGTGACGTCGTCGAGCGCCAGCATTCGGGGCACCGATTGTAGAATGAGTCCATGGCTGATGCAGTGATTGTCTCTACCGCGCGCACGCCGCTGTGCAAAAGCTGGCGCGGCGCATTCAACATGACGCACGGCGCGACGATGGGCGGGCACGCGCTGAAGCACGCGATCGACCGCGCGAAGCTCGATCCGGGCGAGATCGACGACGTGATCATGGGGTGCGCGAACCCCGAGGGGGCCACCGGGCGCAACATCGCGCGGCAGATTGCGATTCGCGCGGGATGCCCCGTCACCACGTCGGGGATGACCGTCAATCGCTTCTGCTCGTCGGGGCTGCAGACGATCGCCCTCGCGTCGCAGCGCGTCATGACCGGCGAAGGCGAGATCTACGCCGCCGGCGGCGTCGAGTCCATCTCGTGCGTGCAGAACGAGATGAACAAGCACATGCTGAACGAGGAGTGGATCCTCAAGTGCAAGCCCGAGCTGTACTGGCCGATGCTGCAGACGGCCGAGTACGTGTCGAAGAAATACAACATCCCGCGCGAAGACCAGGATCGCTTCGGCGTGCGCAGTCAGCAGCGGGCCGCCGCCGCGCGGGAAGCGGGGAAGTTCGACGCGGAAATCGTGCCGATGTCCACGACAATGAAGGTCGTCGACAAGGACACGGGCGTGGAATCGACGAAACAGGTGACCGTCTCACACGACGAGGGGATCCGGGCCGACACGACGTACGAGGGCGTCGCGAAGATCAAGCCGGCGATCGAGGGCGGTGTCGTCGCCGCCGGCAACGCCAGCCAGTTTTCAGACGGCGCCAGCGTGTGCGTAGTGATGAGCGATCGCGCGGCCGCCGCCAAGGGGCTGACGCCGATGGGCATCTTCCGCGGCTTCGCGGTCGCCGGCTGCGAGCCGAACGAAATGGGCATCGGCCCCGTGTTCGCCGTGCCGAAGCTGCTGAAGCAGACCGGCCTGCGCGTCGACGACATCGATCTCTGGGAGCTGAACGAGGCGTTCGCCGTGCAGGTGATCTACTGCCGCGATCGCCTGGGGCTGCCCGACGATCGCCTGAACGTGGACGGCGGGGCGATCGCCGTCGGCCATCCGTACGGCATGTCGGGCTCGCGCCTGGTCGGCCACGCGCTCATCGAAGGCAAACGCCGCGGCGCCAAACGCGTCGTCGTCACGATGTGCATTGGTGGGGGAATGGGGGCGGCGGGGCTGTTCGAGATCGCGTAGGGACAGTTGGAGAAATGGGTTAGTTGGTGAATTGGTGAGTGAGATTTCATTCACCAACTCACCAATTCACTGACTCACCAGTTTTTCACTTCACGACCGTCAGTGTCACGTCCACCTTCACGATCTCGCCACTGACTTTGTCCGCGGCGGTCGTGAACTGCGCCGTCCCGCCATCCTTCAGGATCATCGAGTCGCCCGCACGGAACGACCGAAACGACGGGAGCTTGGCGGTGCCCTCCTTTTCTTCGGGATAGACGGACGAATCGTCGATTGTCAGGTCCACGCGGAAGCGGCCGTCGTCCATCGGGTGCACGAAACAGTCGATGTTCGTGCCGACGTCCTGATAGTTGTACGACATCATCGGAATCGTGCCTGCGCCGCCGGGCGTAGTCGGCGCGAAACTGGCGGAAGGCACCGGCACTTTCGTCCCCATCCTGATGTTCGCGTGCCCGGCCTTGTCCGCGGCATCGGTGCTGTTGATCGCCATCGTGTAGGGCAGGCTGCTGATCTTCTTCTCGCCCTGGAAGCGCGAGATCACCACCTGGATTCTCAGTGGCACCGACGGCACAGCCACGGGCTTTGGGGGCGGGATTCCCGCCGGCTTGTCCTGGGGGCCCGCAGCCGCCATCGACGCGAACGCCATCACGATGAACACTGTGAGTGTTTGCGAGAGTCTGATCACTGTCGTTCTCCTTGCGCGCGCTCCGGCGGCGCGAGCGGATCGATGCTGAGTGGCTGGATCACGAGGTCTTCGATTGGCGGCAGCTCCATCGGCGGCTTCGGTGCCGGTTGGAGCAGCGGCGAGAGATCCACGTCGCCGCTGCGGAGCCGCACGATGAACGTCTGCAGCGCGCGCGTTTCGCGTGGATCGAAGATCGGCGTTGTTTCAGGTACGTGGCGTCCGGCTTCAGCCGGACTATCTGTCGACGCGCTGTTGGTCCGCCTAAAGGCGGACGCCACGTACGGCACGGACGAAACGCTCCGCCCGGGCGCCGCGGACGGCAGAGACGAGGACGCGCTTGCGATTGCGTGAGCCGTCAGTACGGGAGCAGGGCCAGCCGAGACCCGATCGGGTCGCGTCCGCGCGATCGCCATCACGATCACCGCGGCAACCACCGCGCCGCCGGCAAACGACATCACCCACGGAAACTGCCACGCGCGCGGCGCCGGCTCGCTCGCGATGCGCGTCCGCACGCGCGCGACGAACTCGGGCGAGGGGTCCACCGCGAGCGCGCGCTGCAGTTCGCGATCGAGCGCGGCGTCAGTCAGCGAGTCTGCGGATCGCCGAGTGTCCATTGCAAAAGCTCCTTCAACCGCTGTCGGGCGTCGAACATCCGCGACTTCACGGTGCCTTCCGGCACGTCCAGCAGCTGCGCGACTTCGCGCAGGTTGTGTTCTTCGATGCCGGCGAGGACCACGACGACGCGCAGCTTCTCGGGGAGCGCGTCGATCGCCTGCCAGAGGCGAGCGGCCCGCTCGCGCGCCAACAGGTCCTGTTCCGCGGGACTGAAGTCCTGCGCCACGTCCATATCCGAGCTGCGTTGCTCGCGCACGTCGCGGCGCTTGTCGCCGCGGCGGCGATCGATCGCCAGCCGCCACGTCATGCGCACGAGCCAGGCGCGAAAGCGCTCCCGGTCGCGGAGTTGGCGGAAGCTGCGATAGGCCTTCGCGAACGCCTCCTGCGCGACGTCTTCCGCGTCCTGCTTGTGCCGGAGCACGCCGTAGGCGACGCGGAACGCCAGCGTGGACGATTCGACGAGCCGCGCCTCGAACTCGCGGTCCAGCTCCTGGTCCACCGTCACGAGGCCGCCAGCCAGCCGCTCCGCGAATTCATGCATCCCGTGTCAGTGAGCCAGACGCCGCTGCGCGGGGAATGGTTCGGTGGTCGTAGAATACGACGCGTATGGCCCAAGAACTCAGCCGCCGCGAAGCTCTCGAGCTCCTGACCGCCATTCTCGCCGCCGGGGCCGCCGACGGCCTCACGGCCCAGCCGGCCTTCGAGCGCGGCGCGGTCGTCCGGACGCTCCTGAAAGACGTTCCGCCGGACGCGATTACGGGGTCGACGCTCTTTCACGAGCACCTGTCGATCCGGTATCCGCTCACGCGGGCCATGGCGACGGCACAGGGCCGTGATGTCCCCCCGACATACAGCGACGATGTCGACCTGATGGTCGAGGAGACGAGAGCGGCTGGCAAGGACGGCGTCGGCTGCATCGTCGACGGCGGTCATCCCGATATGGACCGCGATCTGGAGGCGTTGAAGCGGATCGCCAACGAATCCGGCGTCCACATCGTGGCGAGCGGCGGGTTCTACATGCAGCGGAACTATCCGCCCGACATCGCGGCGAAGAGCGCCTCGCAAATCGCCGACGATCTCGCGCGCGACGCGCGCGCACAGCGGCTCGGCGCCTTCGGCGAGATCGGTCAGCAGGGCGGCGTGCTCACCGACGACGAGCGGAAGGTGTTCACTGCAGTCGCGATGGGTCACGCACGCACCGGTCTCCCGATCTTCACGCACAACGCGTACACGGGAACCCGGCAGACTCAGACTCCAGTGCCGATGGACGCGGCGCTGAAGCAGCTCGACGTGCTTGAAGCCGCCGGCGCGAACCCGCGGCACGTCGCCATCGGGCACGTCTGCTGTCTCGACGATGTGAAGGCTGAGATTCCGAAACAGCTGGCAAGGCGCGGCGTCTTCGTCGGCTTCGATCGCGTGACGCTGCCCATCGTCCCGGACGCCCAGAAGGTCACCACGATCCTCGCGTTTCTCGAGGCGGGGCATGCGGACCACCTTCTGTTGTCGTCCGACTTCGCGACCGGACGGGCGCTCAAGAAAAACGGCGGCGCGGGCCTGGCTCAGACCGTCACCGTATTCGGCCCGATGCTTTTGAAGGCGGGCGTCAGTGAGGCCACGCTCCGCCACGTCCTGGTCGACAACTCGCGTCGGTTCCTCGCCTTCGTCCCCAAGGCCTGAGGCAGCTATCCAACTTTCCGTTGCACCTCGGTCGTTCTGACACTTCCCGCCAAATGGGTGCTTGACCGAAGGAAACCGTAAGCGTAGGCTTTCGTCACTTTTCGTCAGCACTCGTCTCTATTTGTCGTTCAGAGGAGGGCCGCGCTAATGCGCAGACGCTTCGCCGTTCTCTCGTTGGCCGTGTTCCTCGCCGTGCTGCCTCGCGTGGCGCACGCACAGAGCGCCATCGCCGGTGTCGTCAAAGACACATCGGGCGCGGTGCTGCCGGGCGTCACCGTCGAAGCGTCGAGCGCCGTGCTGATCGAGCAGGTCCGGACGGTCATCACCGACGGCGCGGGTCAGTACAAGGTCGTCGATTTGCGTCCGGGCATGTACGTCGTCACGTTCACGATGCCCGGGTTCCAGACGTTGAAGCGCGAGCAGGTCGACCTGCCGGCGGACTTCACCTCGGTGATCAACGTCGAGATGAAGGTCGGCGCGATCGAGGAGTCGGTGACGGTCGCGGCGTCGTCGCCCGTCGTCGACGTGCAGAACGCGTCGCACATGTCGGTGCTCAATCGCGACGCGATGGACGAGATCCCGACGGGCCGGACGATTCAGGGCCTCGGTCAGCTGATCGTCGGCGTGAATCTGAGCCTGCCCGACACGGCCGGCGCGCGCGGCATGCAGCAGACCTACATGTCGACGCACGGCCAGTCGGCGGCGAACAACACCGTCATGGTCGACGGCATGATGGTGAACGGGCTGATGTCGGACGGCGCGGTCCAGAGCTACTTCAACGATCAGATGAGCTCGGAAGTCGCGTACCAGACGAGCGGCATCGGCGCCGAGACGTCGGCCGGCGGCGTGCGCCTGAACATGATTCCGAAAGAAGGCGGCAACCGCTTCAGCGGATCGTTCACGGGCGCGGCCCGCCCCGGTCAATGGCAGGGCAACAACCTCTCCGATCGGCTGAAGAACGGTCATCCGGACTTCGTGCCGGCGGTGCCGGGCCTCACGCTCGGCAACGCGACCGACCGCATCATCGACTTCACGGCCGGCGAAGGCGGTCCCATCGTCAAGAACAAGCTCTGGTTCTACACGTCGGCGCGGTACTACTCGGTCAACAACTTCATCGCGCAGACGCAGACGCCCGACGGCAAACAGGGCATCGACGATCAGTTCATCAAGAGCGCGCTCGCACGCATGACGTGGCAGGTGAGTCCGCGGAACAAGTTCTCGGCGTACGACGACGAGATCGACAAGTACCGCGGCCACGACATGCAGGCGCTCTACGATCCGGACACAGCGGCGACGGTGTGGAACTCGCCCGCGTATCACACGAACCAGGCGAAATGGACCTCCACGGTGAGCAACCGCCTGATGATCGACGGCGGCTTCTCGAGCAACCTCGAGTACTACACCAACGAATACCGCCCCGGCATCGCCAAGGTTCGCGGCTCAGAGGACTGGCTTGCCAGCGCATCGCGCTCCGAGCTCGATCTCGGCGGGCGCAAGACGGCGGCCACAGTGCAGCTCGCGCACAACCCGGCGCGCTATAACGTCCAGGCCGCCGCGACGTACGTCACGGGCACGCATAACATCAAGGTCGGCTTCCAGCGCACCTGGGGCACGTTCACCCACAGCTACGACGCGAACGCGGACCTGACGCAGCAGTACCGGAGCAACAGCACCGGCGTGCCGTACACGGTGCCGAACTCGGTGGTCATCCGCAACACGCCGCTGGTGCTTTTCGGTGAGCGCCTGAATTACGACCTCGGCATCTTCGCGCAGGATGCGTGGACGCTGAACCGGCTGACGATCAACGCCGGGATACGCTGGGAAGCGTTGAACGCGCAGGTGCTCGAGGGCAATTCGCCCGCCGGCCGCTTCGTGCCGGCGCGGCATTTCGCCGCGATCGACAACCTGCCGGACTGGAAGGACTGGGCGCCGCGCTTCGCGGCCGTCTACGACGTGTTCGGCAACGCCAAGACGGCGCTGAAGTTCTCGCTGAACCGCTACAACCAGCAGCGCACGACGGGCATCGCCGACAGCTACAACGCGCTGGTCTCGGCGACGTCGTCGTCGCTGGCCTGGACGGATCTGAACAAGGACGACATCGCGCAGGGCGACCGCGGCTGCGTGTACCTCTCGGCGGGCTGCGAGATCAACTTCGCGCAGCTGTCGTCGAACTTCGGGACCGCGGCCTTGAACCGTTACGGCAACTTCCCGCGGACGTGGAATCTGGAGAGCGCGATCGAGATTCAGCACGAGCTGCTGCCGCGGCTGTCGGTGTCGGGCTCGTGGTTCCGAGGCACGTTCCACAACCTGACGGCGACGTATCACACCGAGTGGAGCGCCGCCGACTATACGCCGATCCAGATCTTCAACCCGATGACCGGCACGCCCATCACGGTCTACAACCGCAGCGCGGCGGCGAACAGCCGGCCGGCTGACATCCTCGACACGTTCGATCCGCAGCGTCAACGCATCTACAACAGCTACGCGGGTGAGTTCAGGTGGCGGCTGGGCCGCGGCGGACAGGTGTTCGGCGGCCTCTCGGTCGAGCGGGAGCTGAACGTGAACTGCACGAACCCGGACAACCCGAACTCGCTGCGGTTCTGCGACGAGCGGCACCTCGAGGACGGCTTCGCGATTCCCTG
>Ga0075425_100008063_pt1 | contig 11150 bp, 7 predicted proteins | sample SoiMethybrSBSTD4_FD_75300 | JGI IMG/M metagenome (GOLD analysis project Ga0075425, IMG submission 75300) | Bulk soil microbial communities from a Populus tree surrounding site in Tennessee, USA - Soil MetaG P. TD hybrid SBSTD4 | ecosystem: Environmental > Terrestrial > Soil > Tree plantation...
TGAGTCGTCGAATCCCGTCCTCGTCGATGAAGTATGGCGGGTTGCAGTTGACTGGGGGCTCTGCCGAGTGGGCCGGCCCGGCGTCGGACGATGCTTGGCGGACAGCCGGCGGCGGACGAACATACGATTTGTACGGGAAGAGTTTGAGAGCGACCTCCACGTCCTTTTCGAACGTGACGGTTTTCTGATCGGTCATGAAACCGGGTGCCTCGGCTCGAATCGAGTGCGGTGCTGCGTCCGACGGCACGTTGCCGTCGAACGGATTGGAGGCCAGCGGCTCGTCGTCGACGTAAAGCTTGGCCTTCGCCGGTTGCGCGCTGACTCGTAAGACGATGTGGGGAGCCTCTTCCGCAGGAGCCGCGGTCGACTCGGCCGACCCCAGCGAGCTCTCCGCATTGGCCGTGGGCGCGGACGGTCCATCGGCAGCAGGGACCTCCGCATTCGGCGCTTGCTTCCAGATGCTATGACCCACGAGCGCGCCGCCGATGATGCCGAGGAGCAAGAAGGGGAACACCACCCAGATGAGATGGGAGCGCCGGCGCCGCGGCAGCTCGCTGTCGGGGACTCGCTCGCTTTCGGTGGGTCGCTCGCTCGAAGGCTTGCCCGCCTCTTCCCCCAAGCTCGGAACTTGAACTGTCCCGTCGTGAAGCGCCGGAGAGATGCTGCCCTGAGCGTCGACGTTGGCGAGCTGGCTTTCGATGAGCTTGCGCGTCTTCGCGCGGTCCTCTCGAAAAATCGCGTTGACGAACTGTCCAATCGAACGATTGCTGATGGTGTGACCCTTCAGCCAATCCTCGAGATCGCTCTGGAGCTCGGCGGCGGTCGCGTACCGATCGTTCGGATGGAAGGCAAGCGACTTCATGCAGATGCGCTCGACCGCCTCGTCCACCTCGGGCCGTACCGTTCGAGGCGACGGAATGGCGCCGTTGACGATGTTGTACATGATCGCCGCGTCCGAAACGCCGCGCCACATCTTCTGGCGCGCCAGCGCCTCCCACAGCAGGACCCCGACCGCGAAAATGTCCGTGCGGCGGTCCACCATCTCGCCGAGGATCTGCTCGGGCGGCATGTAGCGGAGCTTGCCCTTCAAGACCCCCGTCTGCGTCTCCGCGATCGACCCGCTCAGCTTGGCGATTCCGAAATCGAGCAAGGAGATCTTGCCGCTGAACGATACGAAGACGTTCTGCGGCGTCATGTCGCGGTGGACGACGCCGAGCGGCTTGCCGTCGTAGTCGCGCAGCTCGTGCGAGTAGTGAAGACCGCTCAGTGTCTCGCACACGATGCGAAGATGCATGTCGAGGGAGATGGGCTGCCCCTGCTGTCGCGAGCGAGCCACGATGCGGGAGAGAGGAGCGCCCTCGAGGTATTCCATGACGATGATCGGACGCCCAGACTCTTCGAAGACTTCGTAAGTCTGTACGACGTTCGGATGATTGAGGCGCGCAGCCAGGCGCGCTTCGTTCAGAAACATGCGCCGAAATTCCGCCTCGCCCGCGAGCTCGGCTTTCAGAAATTTTAGAACCACGAGTTTGTTGAAGCCGCTCAGTCCGCGTGCGACGGCAAGATACACGTTGGCCGTTCCACCTTGGCCGAGCTCAGCCAAGAGACGGTACTTGCCATGCGTCCCGTTTTCTTCGTCGGGGAAGCCGAACATCGAACGATGCATGCTAGTGCACTGCGCTTAACACAGCAATTGAGCCGTAGTCTTCTGGGCCCTCAAAACTGCAGCGTCACGGCAACTGTCGCTCCCGTTCTCGAGGGGGACACGGCGACGGCGGCTCGCTCGGGCAAAGCGGGAACGGAGGGTCGGGCAAGCCAGACGATGACGCTGGACGTGAGGGCCGCGAGCCCGAAGACGAGTGAAATGTCGGCAAGAACGAGGTTGCGGTGGAGACCGTCGACCTGTGAATCGGTACATCGCGGCTGGCACTCCCTCTCCAGACGGTCGCGTTGGCTCGTGCTGACCAGGCCGAACGCCGCGAAACCGACACCGCCCGCCACGGCGAGACCACCCAAAATGTACACCGGGATGGGCACGGGACGGTGCATCGGAACCGAACCCGGCTTCGCGGCTCCGGCTGCATCGGGTGGCTCGAAGCCGACGTGCACCACCCGGAGCTGCTCGCCGTCGTGCACGAGGACGTTCTTTTTGACTGGCGGGAAACCTTCGAGAGAAAACGTGAAACTGTGCTGTCCCGGGTCGACTTCGATGCCCTTGCCGTCGATACGACGCGAAAGTAGCTTGCCGTCCATTTCGACTTTGACTTCGCTCCGATCTTCGCCTCCGGCCTCCGCATGGATGACGATCGAAGGAATGACGGAATCGAGACCGTCGAGCCATTGTCCGCATTCGCGCTGGACCATGGCGGGGCATACTCGGATGCACTGTTGTAGCTCGCGCCGCGCCGTCAGATATTCTCGGTTTTTCTTTAGGATCTGGGCGCTCTCGTAGCTCTTGGTGCAAGCGGCGGCGGTCGCGTCGTCGGCAAGCGCGGAGCCCGACGCGGAGAAAAGAAGCGCAAAGCAAGCGCACGAACCAAAGCTGATTCCGTTTCGAAGCCGGAGCATGCCGCACATTTTACCCCGTTGTAGGACGACGTGGAGCCCCTTCGAGGCCGGCGCGCCCGCAAAAAACCGCTTACGTCGGGCGGCGGTATCGCTGGGTCAGCTCGTCCAGGACTTGCTCGAGGTCGTCCGGTGGCTGGTCGAACGAAATGGCCACCATATGCGTCCAGATAGGGGACCGACCTGGTGGAAGTTTCTCGCGTCGCACGACGGACGCGCCGAGGATCCGGGGCGATGGTTCGCCGGGCACCCGAAGCCGGACCTGGACGGCGCTGCTGGGGGCAAGGGCGACGTGTGTGAACAAAAGAAGGCCGGCCGGACTCGCATCTCGGGAGATACCGCAACCGACGTACGTACCCTCGTGCGCGATCTCGGCCACGAAGTGGAGGGCACTCCTAGGGGCAGCGCGTCGCTCGCTCTGGATCGTCACAGGTCGCGGACATTAGCGCGAGCGCTTCTCGCATGCCACCGATTCCCGTCCGGCTTTCGTCGTCGGAGTCGTCATCGTGACGGAGAGGCGAAGATGAGCGAAGGAGTCGAGCAGTAGAGACCGAAAGCGTCGATCGACAAGCCCGTACGTAAAATGCCCCCGGTGGCAATGCTCCCCGTCGGGCAGCTGATCGGCATAAAGGGCACTCCCCCTGAGCCTCCAATGGACGTTAGCGGGACCGCTACGCCAATCGACAAAGTGTACCCGTCAGATCCCGTGGCAATCGTAAGTGGAGCGCACCGGAACGTCAGCTGTTCGACGTACGTGGCTTGACGAGAGTCGAATCCGACGACCACCTGATCGGAAGGGCACATGCGATTTTGAGGAACAGGCGAGATGGCTCCGTGGATCGGCATGGCGACGTCGAACGTCGTCTTGACCTGAAAAGAGCCACCGTTGCCAGTGACCGAAACTTTGCCGCAGACCAATTGGATGCTCGTCGGGTACGTGTACGCCGCGCCAGGCGGTTGAACCGTCCCGTTGAATCCGATAGCAACGCCTTGATCGCAGAAGTCGGTGGAGGCCGATCCCCCAGCGCTTGGCTGCACCTGTCCGCTCGGGTCCGTCGGCGTCAGCGCTACACCGAGCGGAGTCGGGGCAGGGGGACCCGATTCGCGCCTGTCGGCGGAGCCGTCCTCGCCGGCCGAGTCATCGTGGCCCGCGCCCGCCATACCCCCGTTGCCGTCCCGGAGCTCGCCGGCGTCGGACGACGATCCTGCCTGCCCTCCGTTACTGCCGCCTCCGGCACTTACAACGTCGCCGCCTCCACCGGACGGGCCCGTGGCCGCCCGCAGGTAATCGACATCCGTCGAGCAGGCTGCAGCGACCAGCCAGGACCCACAGAGCAGAGATAAAGCGAAACGGGATCTTTCGAGCCCAAGAACGCAAGGCATCGGCTGCTTTTTCGTATCACGCGGCAGAGCGTCGAGCCAAGCCTTCCGAAGCACCGAACGATCTCTACTCGCTCCGCGGGTGCCAAGACATAGCGAAACGACAAGTCCCGCCCTCGTTTTGCACTCGGATACGCACGGAACGATCGCAGAAGGAGGCGCTTCATCGAGCGAGACTCGCACCCCGTCTTGGCACTCCGCTTTCGAAAGGGTTCGTTGGCGGCGCTGCATGACCCGTGCTTTCGGTATATAGAAGCGCGTGACGAATACCCTCGAGGTCGATGGTCTCGGCAAAGTGTACGGGGACATCCGTGCCGTCGATGGCCTCGACTTCTCCGTGGCCGGGGGCGAGATCCTGGGCCTCGTCGGCCCGAACGGCGCCGGCAAGACCACGACGTTGCGTTGCCTCGCAGGCATCATCGCGCCGACGACCGGACGGGTGCGCATCGACGGCCGTGACATCCGCAGCGAGCCGGTGGCGGCCAAACGGGCGCTGGCATTTTTGCCCGACGAGCCGAAGCTGTTCGAGTACCTGACGGCGCGCGAGCACTTGAACCTCGTCGCCCGGCTCTACGGCGTCGACGGTTGGGAGTCGAAGGCCCGCGCGCTGCTCGACGAGCTCGAGCTCGCCGACAAGGAAGACGCGCTCCCCGGCGAGCTGTCGCGCGGCATGAAGCAGAAGCTCTCGATCGCGTGCGGTTTTCTGCACGACCCGAGGCTCATCGTCCTCGACGAGCCGCTGACCGGACTCGACCCCATCGGCATCCGCAAGATGAAGCAATCGCTGAAGGCGCGAGCCGCGGCAGGTGCGGCGCTCGTTCTTTCGTCGCATCTTTTGCCCCTCGTCGAGGAGCTTTGTCACCGGGTCCTGGTGATCGCCGCCGGCCACGCGGTCGCGCTCGGGACGTTGCACGACATACGCTCCCGCCTCGGGGCCGCGGGCGGGGAGACATCGCTCGAAGATCTCTTCGTGCGAATCACGGCGCCGAGCGGCGAGCTCGCCGCGAGGAGCCGATGAGCATTCTGCCCCTCATCGGCCTGTTGTGGTTGCCGAGTCTCAAGAATCGATTGCGCGCGCAGGCGAGACGGTTAAGGCAGCCGAAGTACCTGGTGGCGACATCGATGGGCGCGCTCTATTGGTGGTGGTACCTAGGGCGTCGCTTCTTCGGTCTGCCGCCGCCACGCTTCGAGGACCGCGTGCATTTGGTGGTGGAGGTGGGTCTCTCGCTGCTCGGCATCGCGACGGTGGGGGTGTACTGGATCATCGGCTCCGACCGCGGTTCGCTGAAATTCAGCGAACCGGAAGCTCAGTTCCTCTTCCCGGTGCTGACGCAGAGCCAGCTGGTCCATTACAAGCTCCTTCGCTCGGTCATCACCGGCTTCGCGGGCGCCACCCTCACGATGATCGTCTTCGGACGCCGTTTCGGTCACCCGCTTTGGTTCACGCTCGGCTCGTGGGTGGCATTTACGACGCTATCGCTTCATGCGATAGGCTCGTCGTTCACGAGGGCCAGCCTCGCGGAGCACGGAATTTCGCAAGCGCATCGCCGCATCGGCACGCTTGCGGCGGTGGCGGCGTTCGGAGGTCTCGTCTGGTGGTCCCTCGGGCGGATCGAGCTCCCCTCCCCCGAGCCTTCACTCGACTGGGTCGTGCGAGCAGCGTCGGCTTTCGATGTGGGTCCCGTCTCGTGGGTGCTCTTGCCCTTCCGCTCCGCCGTGCGCCTAGCGCTCGCGCCCGATGCAGCAACGTTCGCGGCATCGTTGCCCGCGGCGCTCGCCGTCGCGGGATTGCACTACGTCTGGGTGGTGCGCGCGGCGGTCGAGTTCGAGGAGGCGTCGCTCGAAGCGGCCGAGCGGCGCGCTCACCGGCGCGAATCGTGGAATCGCGGCGTCGGGACCCCCAAGATAGGGTCGTGGCGGCGCGCGCCGTTTCGACTCAGTGTGGGAGGCGGCCCCGAAATCGCCCTGGCTTGGAAAGGGCTCATTGGCGTGGTGCGCCGTCTGTCTCCCTGGAGCATCGTGGCGATGGCCACCGGCATGGCCATCGCCCTCTTGTCGCTCGGACATGCTCCCCCGGGGCGGATGGCGACGAGCATCCTCGCCCTCATTGCCCTGGCGGTCGCGGCGTTGTTCGGGCCCGCCCTGGCCCGTTTCGATCTGCGCCACGATCTGGTGAACCTCGACGTCCTGCGCGCTCTTCCAGTCACCGGCGAGAGCATCTTACTCGGTGAGATTGCGGCACCGGCGATCGTGTTGGCGGTTCTCGAATGGCTGGCGATCGCGGTCGCCCAGGCGACGTTCATGTGGCGGCCCGAATTCTCGGTCGGAGCGCGCGTATCGGTGTGGCTGACGGTCGGCTGTCTCGCACCGGCGTTGTCGCTGGCGGGCTTGATGGTCCAGAACGCCATCGTCGTCTTGCTCCCAGGTTGGGTGCCTGTGGGTCCCGATCGTCCTCGCGGCCCGGAAGCGGTGGGGCTGCGTCTCATCGCCGTCGTCGCCAACCTCTTCGTGATGACCTTCGCTCTTCTTCCGAGCGCCATCGTCGGTGCCGCGCTCATCGCACTCCTGTGGACCACCGTCGGGTGGTACAGCCTGCCCATCGGTGCGGCGCTCACGGCGTTTTTGATCGGTCTCGAGGTTCGGCTGGCGGCCGTCGTTCTCGGACGAGCGCTCGATCGCCTGGAGCCTTGAGCGCAGGGGATCTACCGCCCATCCCGTCGTCGGAAAACCGGTCATGGTACCGTGGATCGTGCAGAAAAAAGGCTTCGTTCATGCCATCGCGGCGTACGTCCTCTGGGGCGTTCTTCCCGTCTATTGGAAGTGGCTCGGGGCGGTGCCCGTGCTCCAATTGCTCGCGCACCGCATCGCCTGGTCGTTTCTGTTGCTGGTCGTCGTTCTCGTCGCGACCCGGAGGCTGGCGAACTTTCGTGCCGTCGCATTCGAGCGAACGGTCGTAGGCACCTTCGTCATTTCCGCGGTGCTGATCGGAATCAATTGGCTTACCTACGTCTGGGCGGTCAACGCCGGTTACATCGTAGAAGCGAGCCTCGGCTATTTCATCAGTCCTCTTTTGCACGTGCTCTTGGGGGTGCTCGTCTTCCGCGAACGCCTGCGCCCGTTGCAATGGCTGCCAGTGGCGATGGCAGCCATCGGCGTGGCCTACCTCACGGTCACCTACGGTCGCCTCCCCTGGATTGCTCTGACGCTGGCGTCATCCTTCGGGGTTTACGGCGTAGTGAAAAAATTGGCTCCTCTCGATTCTCTCTACGGGCTCACGATGGAGACGGGGTTGCTCTTTCTTCCTGCCATCGTCTATCTCGTCCGTGCGGCGCTTAGCGGCGCGGGTGCCTTTGCGCTCGCCGACACGCGCACCGATCTGCTTCTCGCCGGAGCAGGAATTGCCACGACGGTTCCCCTTCTGCTCTTCGCTTCGGCGGCTCGCCGCGTTCCACTTTCGGCACTCGGCATCATGCAGTACATCGCACCGAGCCTGCAGTTTTTGCTCGGCGTGCTGCTCTACCAGGAAGCATTCACCTCCAGGCTGGCGATTGGTTTCGGGATTGTATGGGCGGGGCTCGTCATTTTCTGTGTCGAAGGCCAGCTCGCCCGGCGGTCGGCTCCGGTCTCCCTGAACGAAGAGGTGCTGGGCGCGACGGGCGGCAAACCGCTCCCCTGACGAAGACGGTGGCGCCCCGGCCGGCGAAGTGGTGGTAGGATGCGCCACCCGTTCGGAAACTCGCAATTTCTACCGGTTGACCAGCACAGTCGTCTGGTCGCCCGGCTTCGATCGATCGCATCGGAGGAGACCACATGAGTGAGCGCAAGGCAGAGCCACCGCCGTACCTCGACCAGATGGGCCGTCGTGGGATCTTGGGGGGAGCCGCGATGGGTGCCTTTTTGCTCGCCGCTTGTCGCGGGCCAACCGCCGGCGACCAGCCGGGCGCCGCCAAGGGGGGCAACTACCCGTTCGGCAAACCTCTCAAAGCCGCCTTCGTCAACGCCGGCCTCGCGAACTCGTGGCCGGCGCAAGGCAAAGCGGCAACCGAACAATGGAGCAAGTGGCTCGGCGTCGACGTCACCTGGTACGACGGAGGCCTCAGCATCGACAAGCAGCGCAAAGCCGTCGACGACATGGCGACCAAGATGTGGGACTTCGTGGCCATTCAGGCGTTCGGCATCGACACGCTCGTCGATCCGGTCTCACAGATGATCCAGAAGGGCATCCCGGTCATCCAGATGGACACGATCATCGCCAAGAACGACCCCGGCGTCGTCACCTTCCTCGAGCCGGACAACGTGGCGATGGCAGAAACGGTCACCGAAACGCTCTTCAAGGCCATCGGCGGCACGGGCAATGTGATCATGACACAGGGCGCTCTTGGTCACAGCGGAGCGAGGAAGCGCGCCGAGGGATTTCGCCGCGCGCTCGCGCGCCACCCGAACATCAAGCTGTTGGCCGAGGACACCGCCGAATGGGACGTCAACAAGACGGCCAAGCTGTGGGAAGACTACCTCGTCAAATTCCCCAAGATCGACGCAGGCTTTTTTCACAGCGACGACATGGGGCTCGCCGCGTCCAAGGTCATCAAGAATGCCGGACGAGACATCAAGCTCGGCAGCGTCGACGCGATGCCGGAGGCGATCGAGGCAGTGAAAGACGGGCGCCTGCTCGTCTCGGTGCGCAATTCTTCGGTGCGAATCCACTGGGGCGCGCTCGTCCTCGGCGCGATGGCCGCCACCGGGACGAAGAACATCCCCAAATACATTCAAATCGATGGACCGGTCGTGACCAAGGAAATCGCCGACGGCATGGCCTTCATGGAAGCGCATTTTCTGCTGTGACGGCTCCCGCGATCGACTCCGAATCTCTGCTCACTCTCCGCGGAGTCTCCAAGCGGTTCGGCGGCGCCGTAGCGCTCGACAACGTCGACTTCGACCTCTACCCCGGCGAGGTGCACGGGCTCATCGGCGAGAACGGCGCTGGCAAGAGCACGATGATGAAGCTCTTGGCCGGAGTCTTCAGCGACTACGACGGAGAGATGCGGCTCGGAGGCGAGACAGTCCGCTTTTCGTCGCCCGCCGACGCGCAGGCGCGCGGCATCGGAATGGTGTACCAGGAGCTCAGCACTTTTTCTCACCTGACGGTGGCCGAGAACCTCTTCGGTCGCAACGTGCCGATGAAGCGCGGCTTCGTCGATTGGAAAGGGATGAACCGCACGGCCCAGGAGCACATGAACGAGCTCGGGCTCGGCATCGACGTGGGGCTCACTATGGGAACACTGCCCGTCGGCAACCAGCAGCTCGTCGAGATTGCCCGCGTGATCTGGAGCGGCGCCCGGAGCATCATCCTCGACGAGCCGACGTCGGCGCTTTCGCCTCCCGAAACGCGGCGCCTGTTCGAGTTCATGGCGAGGCTGAAAAGCCAGGGCAGGACGCTCATTTTCATTTCACATTTCTTGGACGACGTTCTCGCGGTCACCGATCGCATCACCGTCCTCAAGAACAGCCGACGCGTGGCCACGCTGTCCACCAAGGAGACGAACAAGCACCAGTTGGTCGAGCTCATGATCGGCACTGAATCAGCCGGCCTCAAGGCCACCTACGAGTCGAACGCGCCGATACCAGGGCGCGCCCCGCCGAGCGCTGGCGACGACGTTTTCGAAGCGCGAGACGTCACGAAACGTGGCGCCTTCGCCGACGTTTCTCTCGCCCTTCGCAAAGGCGAGATCCTCGGCCTCTTCGCCTTCATGGGAGCCGGTCAAACGCAGCTCGCGAAGTGTCTGTTCGGAGCCGACCGGCTCGATGGCGGAACGGTCTTTATCGACAAGAAGCCCTTGCGTCTCAAGAGCACGACCCGCGCCCGCGCGGCCGGCATCGCCTTCATCCCCGAGGACCGCCGCAACGCCCTCATGATGCAGAAGGAAGTCTACAAGAACATCACGATCGCTCATCTTAGCCGCCTCGTGCCCTTCTGGGTCAACGAGAAGCTCGAGCGCCAGATCGCGGCCGAGCAGATCAAGACCGTGGGCGTCAGGCCTCCCGATACCGAGCTTTTCGTCGGCGCTCTCAGCGGCGGCAACCAGCAGAAGGTCGTCCTGGCCAAGTGGCTCACCCAAAGGCCGCGGGTCCTCATCTTGAACGAGCCGACGCGCGGCATGGATGTCGGCGCCAAGGAAGAGGTCATCACGATCATCAAGCGGCTCCGAGCCGAGGGGGTGGCCATCCTCCTCATCACCACAGAGCCGGAGACCATTCTCGGCATGGCCGATCGCGCCCTCGTCATGCGCAAGGGTCGAATCACCGCCGAGCTTTCCGGCCCGGCTCTCAGCAAAGAGGCGCTCATGAAGAGCGCCTGAGGCAGCAGATGAACGAGATCGCAGCAACCGAAAAGCACGGCATACCCTGGGCGACTCTCGTCACTTGGGTCAGACGCCGGGCGCGAAACCTCGCCCCATTCGCGACCCTGGTGCTCTTGGTCGTGTTCTTCAGCGCGACGACCGACAGCTTCTTGAACCTCGTCAACCTGCGCAACATTCTCGCCCAGGTGGCGACTCTCGCGGTGGTGGCAACCGGCGTCACTTTCGTCCTTCTCTGCGGCGAGATCGATCTCAGCATCGCGTCGGTGGCCATGATGACCGGCGTCATCGCATCCATGCTCTTCGGATCCGCGGGACTGCCCGATCCGGTGGCTTTGCTCGTCGCACTTCTGGCGGCCACCGCGCTCGGAGCGCTGAACGGCGTGACCACGACCCGGGTCGGGCTACCCTCCTTCGTCGCCACGTTGGCCACGATGCAAATCGCGTCGGGGCTTGCCCAGAATTTCACGAGGGGCAATATTATTTATACCATACCGCCGGTGCTGAAGTACCTCGGCGGAGCCTACCTCGGAGCGAAGGACCCCTTCCGCTTGCCGGTCGTCGTGCTGGCCGGCGGCGTCGTACTCGCCCTCGGCCACGTGGTGCTCGGCTACACGAGATTCGGTCGCTACATCTACATGACCGGAAGCAACCGCGAGGCCGCGCGCCTCAGCGGCATCAACACCAAGAACGTGGTGGCCGCCTGCCTCGCGATCTGCGCTTCTTCGGCCGGAGCGGCCGGCATGCTGAACACGGGCCGTCTCGGCAGTGCGCAGAGCTATGGTCTCGACGACATGCTGCTCGATGGCGTCTCGGCGGTGGTTCTCGGGGGAACGTCGCTTTTCGGCG
>Ga0075425_100008065_pt1 | contig 11149 bp, 9 predicted proteins | sample SoiMethybrSBSTD4_FD_75300 | JGI IMG/M metagenome (GOLD analysis project Ga0075425, IMG submission 75300) | Bulk soil microbial communities from a Populus tree surrounding site in Tennessee, USA - Soil MetaG P. TD hybrid SBSTD4 | ecosystem: Environmental > Terrestrial > Soil > Tree plantation...
CGACAATACTGATGACGAATTTACCCACCAGAACTTTCTGAACGCGTATCTCGAATCCAAAGGCGCCTCGCCGATCAGTCTGGAAGCATTTCGCACTTTGCCTGGCAGTAGCGCTGCGGGGTCCAGCGGGAAGCTGCGCATCACCAATCTGACCGAGCTCACCGTGGACACCAGTTGGTGGACTCGCTACCGCATCGGGAATCACAACCCAGACCTGGATCCCAATTTCGTATTTCCGCAAGCGGTTCCTGACCTGTTCAAAGGCAAGCACACCGCGATTCCAAGAACCGATGCGGACACCAGCGATCCCAATTTCCTTCAGGTCATCGCCAACACCGCAGGCTTTCACTTCGCCACCATCGAACAGGGCGGCACCACTCTTTATCCCGCGATGGCGCAACGCGCTAACCATTCTGAGGTGTTGCGAATCCTGATCAGCATCGGCCCAACAGAAACCATGCACTTCCAGACCTGGCAGGACAAAGCCGGCAATGCGCCCCCGAAAACCGCGGTCGATCCGGTGACCGGCGTGTCCGTCACCTTCCCGGACCTCAACGCCGGCCCGTTTCCTTCTGGCTTTGGCCAGGAGGACTTCCAGACCAACCTGATCATGCCGGAGCCATGCCCCTTCATCAGCCGCAAGCTGCCTCCGTGCTCGGTGATCCGCCCAACCGAAACAAAAAACGTCGCCAAAGGCGTGGTCAAATTCCTGACCGACATGGGCCTCTTCGCCGGACAATCGCCGGCATTCTTTGCTCTGATGAACGACCTTGCCGAAGACGCCGACAGCGCTCACCGCGGCCAAATGTAGCAGCGGGTTTATCCGTCGCCCGGCGTGGGCTCACGAAATTACGGTTTCTTCACGTTGGGCCCACCCGGATATTACGGGAACAGCTGTCTGGTAGCGGAGGGCACGGCGCCAAGCTCCCCACACACTTTCGGCCCCGGAGGGCGCTGTAAAAAGCCGGGGCCGAAAGCCCCCTGCTCTACGTGACACTGGCTCTAGGCCGCCGCAGCGTTCAGCCGTCCGACGTCGCTTGCGCAACCCCCCATTGATTGCTGTTTCACTTCGGCCGCGACCGAATGAGGCGCTCAGATGAAAATGGGACTTCCAAGAAACCAGGAATAGTGCGATGAAGAAGACCTAGAACAGAGCCGTGAACCCTTCCATCTAAATCAGTCCACCGCTTTAACTCGGATGGTCTGAGAATTTCTATTCAATTCAATTGGATATTTAGGCGCGGCTTCGGCAGCCTCACAGCGACGTAAATTTCAACAGCGGATACAAGTCGCGGAAGATTTTGGCTGTGTCGGTCGGGAGCGATGCGCTCGTTACGGTGGACTTCGCGAGCTTCTTGCGCACGATCCAGGCTTGCAACCTTGGCCAGTCGGCAACCTCGGGCCAGCCGTCGTTTTTCGTCCAGTCACCTTTCACCGTGGAATACCAGTAGCTGTCGTACTGTTTCGCGAGGCGTTTCTTTTGCTTCGCCAACAAGCGCGGATTCGCGGCCAGCTTCGGCTCGGCCACAAGCGCGATCGGCGAATGTTTGCGTTTCGGCACCGCGTAAATCCGGAAGCCGCAGGTTACCGCCTCTGCGGAAATTCCCAGGTACATTTCACCGCCTTCCATTTCGCCGGGCAGTGGCACGCTGCACTTGACGTACATCTGTGTGCGGTACGGCGTTTTGTCCTTGGCGAAACGAATGTCGCGATTGATGCGCGAGAAATTCCGTCCGCCGCGCGCCGCCACGTCAAATTTCGCGTCCAGCTTGAGTAGCACCGGAGACAATTCTTCCAGCAATCTCCGGAACGGCTTGGTTACCGTTTCCTGATATCGCTCGCGGTTCGCGTCCATCCACGCTTTCTTGTTGTGCTTCTTCAAATCTTGAAAAAAACGGAAAATCTCCGCTGTAAAGATCGGTTTCGCCGTGAACATTGCGTCTCTCCCTCGTTCCGAGGATTTCAGCCTACCGCATTCCCAATTCCCGTCAATTCGACTATCCTTCTCCGTTCGCCAAACATCTCGAATCCAAGGATCCCCGATGCGCCGCTCTGTTCTGCTACTCTCCGTGCTCTTCGTTGTGTGCCTTTCCGCAAATCTTTCGTGGGCTGACGAAAAAGCTGGCACCGAGGACAAGAAAGAACCGTGGAAACCGGAAGATATCATCTACGGCGAAACAGCGGCGCCGCAGACGCGCATCTCGCCCGACGGCAAGTGGCTGGTGTGGGTAAAGGCCGCCGGCGACAAGGAAAAAGACGCCCGCGTCTCCAATCTGGTTCTCTCCAGCCTCACGGAAAACAAAGAGATTCAGTTGACGCGGGGCAGCGACAACAACGGCCAGCCGCAGTGGTCCCCCGACGGCCAGATGATCGCGTTCACCAGCAATCGCGCGCGGCACGGCATGAAGCCGGATACCGCGCCGGTGCAGATCTGGCTGATCAATCCATTCGGCGGCGAGCCGTGGTCCATCACGGAACTGGCGCGCGCGCCGCGCCGCATTGATTGGCTCGACAAAGACACCGTTATTTTCAGCGCGCAAGAAGATCCATCGCTTTACGCACAGGAAATGAAGCAGAAAAAAGATGATTCGGAAGTTGTGGACGACGCCGAGCATGAGCCGCCGGTGCGCCTCTACAAGATCAGCGTGAAGGACAAGAAAATTACACGGCTGACAACCAACACGGATTGGGTTGGCAACTGGGCGGTCTCGAAGGACGGAAAATCCGTGGCCGCAGTGCATGAAAAAAGTTTGCATTACACGTTCGATCAAAAAACCCCGCCGATTGCGATACTGCACAACTTGAGCGACGGAACCGAGAAGCGGATTTTTACGGAGGGTCGAATTTATCCACGCGGATTTGAGTGGTTGCCGGACGGTTCGGGTTTTTATGCGTGGGCACCGTACTCCAGCCATCCGAAATTTCTGACGGCCACGGTGGAGCTGCTTTATTTTTACGACGTAGCGGGGGGCAAGAGCGTACAAGTGCCGCTGGATTGGGAGAACGGCATCGGCTCGGACCTGGCGGCGACGCAGGATGGATTTGTGGTGGGACTCGCGGCGGGGGCAAGGTTTGAAACTTCGCGGTACACCCGTACGAAGTCTGGCGACGGATGGACCTGGAAGCGCGCGACACTGGAAGGCGAGCAGGCGAAGAACATTCAATTTTTTGAAGTGACGGAAGACGGGAAGGAGATTGTTTATTTCCATTCGACGGCCAGCAAACTGCCGCAGATTTATCGCTCGCAACTGAACGGCACCAAGCTGGTTTCGCCGGTGCAGGTGAGCAAGTTGAACGAAGGGCTGCTCAGGAACCGTGCCTTTGCGAAGAGCGAAGTGGTTCACTGGAAGGGCGCGAACGACGAGGAAGTAGAAGGAATTCTGTATTACCCGACGAATTATGAAGCCGGGAAAAAATATCCGCTGATTACCGCGATCCACGGCGGGCCCACCGGCCATGATGCGGATGCTTGGGAAGACAGCTGGGCGTATCCAAATAATCTGCTGACGCAGCGCGGCGCGTTTTTGTTGAAGCCGAATTATCACGGCAGCAACAACTACGGGCTGCAGTGGGTGGAGTCCATCTGCTGCGGGAAATACTACGATCTGGAAACTCCCGACATCAACGCGGGCGTGGATTCGCTGATCGCAAAAGGGCTGGTTGACCCGGACAAAATCGCGACTCTCGGCTGGTCGAACGGTTCGATCCTTTCGACCAGTTTGATCACCACCTATCCGGACCGCTACAAAGTGGCGAGCGTCGGCGCGGGCGATGTGGAGTGGATCAGCGACTGGGGCAACGTGATGTTTGGCGATTCGTTTGATTCATATTATTTCGGCAAATCGCCGTTTGAAGATCCGGAGCTGTACATTCGCAAGTCGCCGTTTTTCAAGATGGATAAAATTAAAGCGCCGGTGCTGATTTTCCATGGCACCGCCGACACCAATGTGCCGCCGGCGCAAAGCTGGTCGTACTTCCGCGCGCTGCAGTACTACGACAAAGTCCCGGTAAAGTTTGTGGTGTTTCCCGGCGAGCCGCACGGCCCGCGCAAACTAACGCACCAGATGCGCAAAGTGGAAGAAGAAGTGGCCTGGTTCGAGAAATATCTCTTCAAGACCGAAAAGCCCGCGTCTGATGCCGTGAAAAAAGACTCGCCGTTAGAACATTCAATTCGCCGTAACAACGTGAAGTCTGAGGACACTGTATATGGAGAGCGAGTCTCGGTGAAGGGGCAAGGCAAGCAGAAAAACTATTTTCTTCTGATTCCTGAAGTCGTCCAGAGAGGCGGCGTCGAAGTCGGACGGTTCGAGGTGACTCGATCGCAGTATTTCGATTGTGAAGCCAAGCATGGCGATTCTAAGGCCTTGAAAGAAAAGTCGGCCCAGCCAAATCACCCGGCAAGTGGAGTGAGTTTGGCAGCCGCAAAAGAATATGCTTCATGTCTGTCTGCGGTGACCGGGCAGGTGTGGCGGATTCCGTATGAGGATGAGGTGAAGAGCCTCTATGAAAAGCGCGTGGGAGAGAACACGCTGGATTTTTGGGCGGGGTATACGCCGAATCCGGAAGATGCGGCAAAGTTGCGCGAAGCGGCGAAGCAGTTGAGCGGGACGGCGCCGTTGTTGAAGGAGGCGGGAAGTTTTCACGGGCAAGGCCAAGACGACCAAGAGCCGCTTTACGATCTGGGCGGCAATGTGGCGGAGTGGGTGCTGACGCGCGACGGCAAAGGCAAAGTGATCGGTGGCAGCGCGGATTGTCCCGCGGACGCGAAGGCGAATTGCACGGCCGCTCCGGAGTATGTCGGTTTTCGCGTGGTGCGGGGCGAGGCAAAGCCGGCGCCTGCGGCGAAACCGGAGTGATTGACGCATCCAAGAGAGATTCCTCACTTCGCTCGGAATCACCGGTGGTGCTCAATCGTGCGTCCAGATTGGCTCTTGCGGCTTGCGAGTAGTGCCGTAGCATGGCCTAAGAAAGGCGCCCAGCCTCAGAAGGCGGCCGCTACAACTATGAGCACATTTACGCCAACGGAACGGACGCAGGTAAAGCGGTTGCCGAAGCGCGGCGCGTACGACCGCGAGACGGTCTTCAAGATTTTGGATGAGGCATTTGTTTGCCATGTGGGATTTGTAGTGGACGGGCAGCCGTACGTGATACCGACGAACTTTGGGCGGAGCGGCGAGACGCTGTACTTGCATGGGTCGGCGGCGAGCCGGATGTTGCGCACGCTGAGTGTAGGCATTCCTGTCTGTGTCACGGTGACACTGGTGGACGGTCTGGTGCTGGCGCGGTCGGCGTTTCATCATTCGGCGAATTACCGCTCGGTGGTGGCGCTGGGCACTGCGCGGTTGGTGGACGACCCCGCTGAAAAGCTGGAAGCGCTGCGGCTGTTTACCGAGCACATCATGAAAGGGCGCTGGGAGGACATCCGCTGGCCGACCGAGCAGGAGATGAAAGGCACCACCGTGCTGGCGCTGCCCTTGGAAGAAGTTTCCGCCAAGGTCCGGACCGGCGGGCCGGTGGACGACGAAGAAGACTATTCCCTGCCGGTATGGGCTGGGGTGTTGCCGCTGCCGGTGGTGCCGGCGGCGCCGATCGCCGATGGGCGACTAAAAGCCGGAACCGAGGTTCCGGCGTACATGAAGGGCTACCGGCGCGGGTAAGCTTCGCTGAGAGGCCAGGTCTAGAACACAGGTCTAGAACAAAGGTGCGCAAGGAGAGTCGGAGAGCTGGGCAGCGAGGGCGGCGGCGTCCCAGTTTTGCCAGGCTTCGACAAAGCGGCCGTCTTTGACGCGGACAATGGAGATGCCGGAGACGGAGGTGTTCTTGCCGGTGGCTTTGTGGACGGCACTGACGGTCCAGCGCAGGCTGACGAGGTCGTTTTCTGCGAGAACGACTCCAGGCGTGACACGGATGTCGGAGAGCTGGGACTGCAGGCGGTCGTAGAAGGCGGCGAATTCCTGCGGGCCGCGAATTGGTGTGTGTCCTTCGTAGAGGACACATTCGGGCGCGAAGAGTTCGGAGATGACGTCGCGGCGGGATTGGTTCCAGACGTCTTCAAACCAGCGGATCGTGAGTTGTTTGTTGTGTTCGAGGATGGAAGCGGGCGAGGCGGACATGGTGCCTCCGGAAACGGTAAGTGGCGGGATTGTATAGCAGCGAAGCGCCGAGGCGAAGAAAAAAAAGAAATGCGGGATGAATGAAGTAACGAGGTAAAGAAAAAAGGCGGCGCGGGGTCAGTCGTAGTGATGCGCGGAGAGCCCGAGGAAAGTGTCGCCGGAGTTGGAGCGGAAAACGCGCAAAGCTTCCTGGTGAAGCTGGGCGGCTTTCTGCATGATCGCGGCAAAGGCCGGCTTTCCACGGAGGCGATCGAGCCAGGGATCGCGGACAAAGGATTGGTAACAGAAGAAACCGTTGTCCACGGAGCGGCCAAACATTTCAAGGGCCCAATCGTCCGCGCCCAGATAACTTAGCTGGCGGGCTTGATAATACAGGCCCTCCGGATCGCGGAACGTAGCGCGAAGGAGTTCCCCGCTGGCTTGAATGCTTTCCTCGCGGTTCCCTTCAACCAACGCGCGCATGGAAGTCAGAAAGAGCTTGCCGAGACGCCAAGAGCTGTTTTCTTCCTGCTGCCGGAGGATGGCGATGGCTTCCGGAGCACGATCGAGCATGAGCAAGATCAAAGCCGTGCCGTAACCGAAGTCCTGGTGAGATGCGGCCAAGGCGCGTTCGTAGTCGCCGAGCATGAAATAGGTGTGGTTGAGGGTGGTGGGTACCTGGGGATCGAGGCGGCGCGCCTCATGATGGGCGAACAGGGCGGGTTGCAGGAGGCCGCAATAGCGGCAGACGTGCGCCAAAGCAGCGAAAAGTTCGGGATCACTGTGCCGTCTGGACGACAAATCGAGGAGCCGCTGCAGGGCCTGCAAGCTGCGGCCTTGATCGACCTGGAGGTGGGTATAGAAGTGGTGCGCCAGTGGAAGGTCCGGACTCAACTCGAAGCCTTTTTGAAAAGCATCATCGGCGGAGCGCAGTCCCTCGGCGGAGCCATGAGTGTATTTGTCGCAGAGCCAGCGTGCGCGGCCGAGACGAGCCCACGCCGCCGCGTAACGAGGGTCGAGGCGAACACAATCCTCATAGAGCTGAAGGGCCACGGGGAGGTTTTGCCACCCGCGGGAAAATTCATTGGCGCGAAGGTACAGCTGATAGACAGTGGGGCTGGCGGGGCGATCGTGATGAAGCGCGGCCTGATCGGTCGGCGAGAGCTGAGGAAGAATTTGCTGGACCACGCGGTCGACCAGAGTGTCATGGAGCTGCAGGAGTTCCTTAACGGTGGCTTCGGAGGAATGGGACCAGAGCACGGCCCCGTCCGGGACCTGCACGAGTTGGGCTGTGATGCGGAGCTGTTCGCCAACGGGCAGAAGCATACCGGTGAGAATGACATCCACTTCGGCTTCGCTGGCGATTTTCTGGAAATCCGGAACGTCTTGCGCGTATTGCGCGGCAATGATCGAAGAACGTACGACGAGATTATCGAGAGTGGAGAGCGAAACGGTGATGGATTCGGGAAGGCTATAGGTAAGGAATTGGAGTTCTTCGCTGCGGCGCATGAGGCGGAACGGGAGAACGATCATGCGGCGTAGCGTTTGCGCGCGTGCAACGGTATCGATGCCGTCGGCAAGAAGAGCTTTGCGGAGATCTTCAGCCATTTTCTCGGCGCTCTGGTAGCGCTCGTGGGGAGCACGACAAAGAGCGGAATGCACGATGCGTCCCATGGCGGTGATGGCGGGTGAGCCGGTGAGAGCGGGAGGCGCGACGTGCAGAACGGAATGGGCAAGCTCGGCGAAAGTTTCGCCCGTAAAGGCGGTTTTGCCGGTGAGCATTTCGAACAGGATGGCGCCGAGGGAGAAAAGATCGGAGCGGGCATCGACGGCGCGGCCGTTGAATTGTTCGGGTGACGCGTAGCGGGGAGTGCCGAGAAAAACGCCGGCTACGGTGGTGTCGCTGAGAGTTGCGGCGGTTTCGTCCGATTCGGGAATCAGGACATGCTTGACGATGCCGAAGTCGAGGAGCTTGGCACCGAGCGGAGACAGCAAGATGTTGGCGGGCTTCAGATCGCGATGGACGATGCCGAGTTTGTGGAAGGCCTGCAAGGCGGAGAGAACTTCCAGAGCGATCTGGGCGGCTTCGCGCGCCGGAAGCGGGCCTTGGCGGAGCCGCTGGGCGAGGGATTCGCCTTCGACGAATTCCATAACCAGGACGAGTTCACCGGATTCTTCGGTGATGTCGTAAAGGCGGCAGGCGTTGGGATGAGCGACTTGGGCAGCGGCGCGGGCTTCCTGCCAGAAGCGCTGGCGTTTGGCGGGATCGTCTCCCCTGGAGCGAATAAGCTTGAGAGCGACGGTGCGATCGAGGCGCTGGTCCTGAGCCTTAAGGACGACACCCATACTGCCCTCGCCCACCTGAGCAAGGATGCGGTAAGGACCAATGGACACTGGGAGAGCCGACACGCAACACACTCAATCTACGGTGGGCAGTAGGATACCGAAGTCTGGCACAGGCTGCCATGACGTTGAAATGTGAAAAGCCAGAAAGTTCAGTGACAACCGCAACCGCCGCCACAGCAGGCGCCGCCACTGCCGGAGGAGCCGGAGCTGGACTTGGACGAGCCACCGGCGATGGCAGAACTGAAGACGGAAAGCTGAATGGTGGCGTTTTTGGAGGTGCAGTGGGGACAGGAAATTTCCTGCTGGCGGTTGATGACGATTTTTTCGAATTGGGATTTGCAATCGTCGCAGATGTATTCGTAGATGGGCATGCTCGGCTCCGGATGGCGACAATAGTATAGCAAAGCAGGTGGTTCGGCGTTCGGCGGTAGACGACGACCGGGAGCCAGAGGGCGAGTCTGTCTGCCGAGAAGGAAAATTTACGAGCGGCAGATGCAGGGGCGACAACGAGGGGGCTGGTTCTGAGAGACTCAAAAGCACGGCCATCCGTAGTTGCGCCGTGGTCGCGTAGCGGTCATGCAGAATCCGAAGCGATGGAAAGCTATTTCGCGCTATGCGCGGGTTACGGTGATGCCCAGCGCTTCATAAGCAGAGGTGGCATCCGGCGGAGTATCGCGTTCCACCACGATGCCGCTGGCTTCGGTGGCGGGCGCAATCACATAGGGCGAAGCAGCATTCAACTTCTCGGATGAGACGAGGACGATGGTGTCGGCGGCAGCGGCGCTTAGCGCGCGCTTGATGTGGGCTTCCTCGAGATCGCCCGTGGAAAGGCCGAACTCCGGATGAATGCCGGTGACACCCATGAAGAACGTGTCGGCGCGGATTTGCGCGATGGCTTCGATGGCGGCTGCGCCGACAGCGACAACGGAATGTTTGAACAGACGGCCACCGACGAGAATGACTTCGACCGAGGGATGGGCGACGAGTTCGAGGGCAATGGTCGGGCTGTGGGTAACGATCGTGGCGCGCAAGTCGAGCGGAAGATGGCGCGCGAGTTCGCGGGTAGTGGTGCCGCCGTCGAGGATGACCACCTGATTGGCTTGCACCATGGCCGCGGCGGCGCGGCCGATGGCGACTTTGGCTTGCGAGGCGAGCTGTTCCCGGCCAGCGAAATTCACCAGCGCAGGCGACGAAGGAAGCGCACCGCCATGAACGCGCTGGAGAAGACCGTCATGGGCAAGTTCGCGCAAGTCGCGGCGGATGGTGTCCTCTGAAAGGCTCAGTTCGTGGCTGAGTTGCTTGGCGATGATCTGGCCGTCGTGGCGCAGTTTGCTGAGGATAAGCTGTTTGCGTTGTTGAGTAAGCATCCCAGGAGTCCTCGCTGGAAAGCATAGAATCTAGCATGAATTTGCCGGAAATGTCACGAATGATCTTGAATATACACGATATTGCATGTTATTCTCCACTGTGTTGCGAAAGAGACAGGAATGATGGCCACGACGGAGAAAACGATGCTGATACTGATTGCCGGACCGTACCGCTCGGGAAGTAATGATGTGCCGGCGCACATGTCGAGGAATCTGCGAGCGCTCGAAGAGTACGCACTGCCGCTTTACCAGGCAGGGCACTTGCCGGTGATCGGAGAGTGGGTGGCGCTACCGATTATTCGCGAGGCTGGGTCGGTGTGCGTGGGTGACCCGATCTACCAGGAATACCTCTATCCGGTTGCGAGCCGTTTGCTGGAACGGTGCGACGCAGTGTTGCGGATTCCGGGAGAGTCCAAAGGGGCGGACCAGGACGTGGCGATAGCGCGGCAGCGAGGATTGCCGGTGTATTTCCGGCTGGAAGATGTGCCGCGCGCTGCGGGTGCGGCGCAGAAAGGAAATGCAGCCTAAGGTTTCGGCGATGGAAGAGGGATACCCTAGAAGCAGAAAAAGAAAAAACAGCCTGGGGGAGAGTAGAGCAAGGGCCCGCGAAGGCCGGCAAGCGGAGTTTGAACTACAGTTTGAGCAGCTGAGGAGCTCCCTGAAATTGATCGCCAGGCAAGTGCTGCAGGGCGAGGACGAAATCGAAGAGGCGATTCAAAAGTGTTACACGGTCGCGGCGGGGCAGCGCGTACGATTCGAGTGCGACGGAGAATTTCGTTCGTGGCTGGTGCGAGCGCTGCTGAATGACGCGCTAATGATTCTGCGCGAGAAGCAGAGCGGATCGGAAATGACCGGCGAGCAGATGTTTTGCGACGGCGGTTAGAGGCCTGCACGCTACTGAGCGGGAAGCACCTTGGTGGTGTGCAGCCAGGCTTCGACAAGCTTGGGCCAGGCGGTGATCGGGAGAGCAGTGCGGCGCATGCCGTAGCCGTGGCCACCTTCGGCATAGATGTGCAGTTCGGCGGGCACCCTCGCGTTTTTCAATTGCAAAAAATAGAGAGTGGCGTTTTCGACATGTACGGAGTCGTCTTCGGACTGGACGATGAAGGACGGAGGAGTGTCGGCGGTGACTCGAATTTCGGGATTCGCGGCGAAATTCTGTTCGGCAAGAGCGAGGTAGCCGGGATAGACGATTACGGCGAAGTCCGGGCGGCACGGTAGCTGATCGGCGGCGTCAACGGGATCGTAGAGGCGTTTGTCGTAGTGGGTGCTGAGCGCGACGGAGAGATGGGCTCCGGCGGAAAAGCCTAGAACGCTGATGCGGTGCGCGTCCATGTGCCATTC
>Ga0075425_100008069_pt1 | contig 11148 bp, 12 predicted proteins | sample SoiMethybrSBSTD4_FD_75300 | JGI IMG/M metagenome (GOLD analysis project Ga0075425, IMG submission 75300) | Bulk soil microbial communities from a Populus tree surrounding site in Tennessee, USA - Soil MetaG P. TD hybrid SBSTD4 | ecosystem: Environmental > Terrestrial > Soil > Tree plantation...
GGCACCGGAAGCTCGCGGATCTCGATCGGCTTGCCGTACTCGGCGACGACGGCGGCGCGCGCGGTCTTGGGCAGGCTCATGGAACCCTCCTGGGTAGCAGCCGCGAGTATACCGATGTTCGCGAACCGTGAGGCGATCCGGTAGGATGGCAGCATGGCTCAGGCCCCGACGAGTGAGTGCAAACACGGATTGAAGCACGGGTGCGCGTACTGCCACGTGATGAAGCCGCCCCCGACCATGCCCGCCCCGTCCAAGAAGAAGACGCGCGGTTCGGCGCTGTCAGAGAAGATGAACGACCGGATGACGGCCCTGAAGCGCCGCCTGCGCGAGATCCGCGGCGAATAGGCCCCGATCGGGGCGTTTCGGTATTTGGGGCGCGTTCCCACGCTGGTGCATAGTGATGGGACCGCTATGCCACAGACGCGCACCGCCCGAGCGCCGGTCCGCGCGGCCAGGAGTGCGTCGCGCAGGGTGCGCGCGCGCCCATCGCGGTTCCCGCGTATCCGCGCGGTCCTTCGATTCCTTCACAAGGCGTGGCTGGTCCTCCTGGCGTTGCCGCTGGCGATCCGCATCATCGTCGCCGCGGTCCTGCTCATCGCAGTGTGGTCGGCGGTGAACTGGACGTATCAGGTGATCCGCAAGCCGACCGAGCTCTTCTTCCCGGTCAGCGGCTCGTTGTCGAAGACGCCCTCCGAGACGTGGAGGCAATACGCGCCGCTCTTTCGCGAGCACTCCACCGCGGTCATGACGCCCGAGCTGCTGGCGGCGCTGGCTCAGGTCGAGGGTGCGGGCAATCCCGTCGCGCGTACGTACTGGCGCTGGCAGCTCAGCTGGAATCCGTTCCGGCTGTACCGGCCGGCGTCGAGCGCGGTCGGCATGTACCAGATCACCGATCCCACGTTTCTCGAGGCGCGCCGTTTCTGCATCCACGACCACGTGGTCGTCGAGACCGGGCCGTGGCACGAGTGGCGGTCATGCTGGTTCAACAGCCTCTACACGCGCGTGGTGCCGAGCCACGCGGTCGAGATGACCTCCGCGCTTCTAGATCGCAGCGTCACCAGCACGGTGGCGCGCCAGCGGGTGGGCGCCGCCACCTTGCAGCAGAAGCAGGACCTGGCGGCCATCATTCACCTCTGCGGCGCCGGACCGGGCGACGCCTACGCGCGCCACGGGTTCAAGCTGACACCGGGCCAGAAGTGCGGCGACCATGACGTCAGGGGCTATCTCGGCGGCGTCAACGCGATGAAGCGCCAGTTCTCCCGGATGGCAGACGCAGGCCGCTGATAAGGGCGCATCTGCACCCTTCTCAGCGGCCTGCACTGTGACGTCCCTAGCCGCGCATCACGGCGGCGAAGTTGTCGAGGCGGGGGAGGATGGCTTCGCGGCCCTCGGAGGGCAGGCCGAAGATCGCGCGTTCGACGCCGGCGGCAGCGAGGGCGTCGAGGGCCGGTTTCTTCGGCGGCGCAAAGAAGATCGAGACCGGGGCGGTCTTCGGATCGCGGCCCGCTTTCTTCAGCCGCTCGCGGAGCTCGGGGATCTTTTCGACGGGGCTCGTCTTCGGGCGCATGATCGGCATCCAGCCGTCGCCGAATTCCACGACGCGATCGAACGTGGTCGCGCCGTCGCCGCCGATGAGGATCGGCGGGTGCGGCTTCTGCACCGGCTTGGGATCGGCCCAGATCTTGTCGAAGTTCACGAACTCACCATGGAACTCGGCCTCGCGCTTGGTCCAGATCTCCTTCATCGCCAGCACGCGCTCGCGAAGGAGACGCCAGCGGCTCTTCCACTCCGTACCGTGGTTGAGCATCTCCTCCTGATTCCATCCGCCCCCGATACCGAAGAGCACGCGGCCGTTCGATAGACGATCGAGCGTCGCGACTTCCTTCGCCATCGTGATGGGATCGCGCTCGATGACCAGGCAGATCCCGGTGCCGAGCTTGAGCCGCTTGGTCGCCGCGCTCGCAGCCATGAGCGCAACAAATGGGTCATACGACGACCAGTACTCTTTCGGGAGCTCGCCGCCGCCCGGCCACGGGCTTCGGCGGCTCGCCGGAATGTGCGTGTGCTCGGGGAACCACACCGATTCGAAACCGCGCTCTTCGAGCGCCCGCGCGAGCTCGTCCGGTGCCATCGCGTACTCGGTGGGGAACATGACGACGCCGTAGTGCATGAAGACCTCCTTGGGTTCGGGTAGCATACGCCGAGTGACACCTCCTCGGCACGTCATCGTCTGCGGCGCCGGCGTGGTCGGCGCCTCGGTCGCCTACTTCCTGGCCCGGCGCGGTGTCGCCGTCACCGTGATCGAGCGGACGGGCGTGGCGTGCGCCGCATCGGGTAAGTCGGGCGGGTTCCTGGCGCTCGACTGGTGCGACGGCTCGCCGCTCGGCCCGCTGGCGCGAGCGAGCTTCGCGCTCCACGCCGAGCTCGCCAAGGAGCTCGGCACCGACTACGGCTATCGCCGCATGGACACGTTCATGATGGCGGCGCGTGAGAACGGCGCGTTGGCCGGGGGCCATCGTGCGTCGGCGCCGCGCTGGCTCGACGGCTCGGGGATCGTCACCGCGACCTTGGGCTCCATCGAGACCACGGCGCAAGTCACGCCCGCCCGATTCACCGCGGCCTTGCTCGACGCCGCGCAGGCGCGCGGGACCAAGCTGCGCATGGCCGTCGTCGAGGACGTGGCGCGCCGGAACGGCGCGGCGTCCGGTGTGGTGACGGCCGACGGCGAGACGCTCGAGGGCGACGCCGTGGTCCTGGCGATGGGGCCGTGGACGGGTCGTCTGGCCGGCCGCGTGAAGCTGCCGAGTATCTATGGCCTCAAGGGCTACAGTGTGACCCTTGCGGCACCCGACGTGCCGGCTCACGCGCTGTTCGTCGACTATCGCACCGCCGACGGGCGCGCGCTGGAGCCGGAGATTTTCCCGAGGCCCGAGGGCGACGTCTACGTGTGCGGGATGGCGGATCCGGCTCCGCTGCCGGATTCGCCGGAGCTGGTCGAGGTGAACGACGACTCCTGCGCGGTGCTGGCGCGCGCCGCCGGCCGCGTGTCGACCACGCTCGCCGAGGCGCGCATCGTGCGGCGTCAAGCGTGCTATCGGCCCGTCACCGACGATGGGCTGCCGCTGATCGGGCGTGTGCCCGGCCTGCGCGGCGCGTACGTCGCGACCGGCCACGGGCCGTGGGGGATCCTGAACGCGCCCGCGACCGGGCTCGCGATGGCCGAGCTCGTCGCCGACGGTGCGGCGTCGCTGGTCGATCTGCGCGCGTTCGATCCCGCGCGCTTGACTCTCGGCGCCAGGCCGCTATAGTCCGGCCACGGTCATGAGTGACTTCCTGCTCGCCGGCGTGCGCGTCATCGACGCGGCCAGCTTCATCGCCGGCCCCGTGGCCACCACGATCATGGCCGACCTCGGCGCCGACGTCATCAAGATCGAGCCGCCCGACGGCGATCCGTATCGCAATCGCACCGGCGGGCCCGGCGTGGCCGAGAGCCCGTACAACTATCGCTGGATCATCGACAATCGCACCAAGCGTGGGCTCGCGCTGGACTTGCGCCAGCCGGCCGGGCAGGCAGTGGTCCATCGCCTCGTCGAGCGCGCCGACGTTTTCGTCACCAACACGCCGCTCGATTCACGCGCGCGCCTGCGCATTCGGTGGACCGACCTGGCGCCGCTCAACCCGCGGCTCGTCTACGCGTCGATGACCGCGTACGGCGAGCGCGGCGAAGAGGCCCCACGCACCGGCTTCGACGCGACGGCGCTGTGGGCGCGCACCGGCTTGATGGATCTCGTCAGGCCGTCGCCGGATTCGCCGCCCGCGCGCTCGCTGCCGGGGATGGGCGATCACCCGACCGGCGTCAGCTTGTTCGCGGCGATCATGACCGCGCTCTACCAGCGCGATCGGACCGGCCGCGGCACGATGGTGTCGACCTCGCTCCTGGCGAACGGTCTCTGGTGGAACGCGACGCAGATCCAGGCCGCGCTCTGCGGCGCACGCGTCGAGCCGCGCCCGCCGCGCGAGCAGCCGGCCACCGCGCTGGCGAATCTCTACCGCTGCGCCGACAACCGCTGGTTCCTGCTGAACGTGCTGAACGACGACCGGGACTGGCCGCATCTTTTGAAGGCGCTCGAGCGGCCCGAGCTCGCCGACGATCCACGCTTCGCCACCACGCCCGCCCGGCGGGCGAACGCTCGGGCGCTCGTGCCGATCTTCGATGCGGTCTTCGCCAAGCGTCCGTGGGCGGAGTGGCGGGTGATCCTGAATCAACACCGCCTGACCTTCGGCGAGGTGGGCACCGTTGACGACGCGCGCGACGATCCGCAGATGGTGGCCAGCGGCGCTCTGGTGCCGATCGACGATCCCCGCGCGGGCGCGTCGCTCACCGTGGCGAGCCCGCTCTGGCTCGAGGACGCGCCCAAGGTCGCCCCGCGCTATCCGCCCGAGCTCGGCGAGCACTCCGGCGAGATCCTTCGCGAGCTCGGCTACGGCGAGGCGGAGATCGACGCGCTGATCGCCGCGCGCGTCATCGTGCAAGGCAAGAGCGCGTCCTGAGGTTCGCGTAGGGTGGTGGCGGCGACGCGCGCGCGCGAGCAGGGCTACCTCGTCATCGCCGATATCTCCGGCTATACCTCGTTCCTGGCACGCACCGAGCTCGAGCACGCCCACGGCATCGTGGCCGAGCTGACCACGCTCGTGATCGCGCGCCTGGGCGAGCCGCTGCGTTTCGTCGAGCTCGAGGGCGACGCCGTCTTCGCGTACGCGCCGACCGCAGCCTTCGGCGACGCCGAGCGGTTGCTCGACATGATCGAGGGCTGCTACGTCGCCTTCCAGCTCCGCCTGGACGAGATGCGACGGGCGACGACCTGCACGTGCTCGGCCTGTGCGCTCATGGGCGCCCTCGACCTGAAGTTCGTCGCCCACCTCGGAAGCTTCGTGCTCCAGCAGACGCCGAACGGCTTGAAGCCGCTCGGCCCGGACGTGATCCTCGTACACCGTTTGCTGAAGAACCGAGTCGGCGAGGCGTTCGGGACCAAGGCGTATGCGTTCCTCACCGACGCCTTCCTGGAGCGCGCCGGCGGCACGCTCGGCCTGCCGGCGCACAGCGAGCGCTACGAGGATCTGGGCGAGGTGCACGGCCGCGTCGCGGACCTTGGTCAGGCGGTCGCGCGTCATCGCGAAGCGCGTATCCACGTCGAGCGGAGTGAGGCTGACCTCACCCTGGTGACGCCGCTCCCGGTGCCCCGCGCGATCGCCTGGGAGTACCACATCGACCCGCGCAAGCGCATGGGCTGGCAGCTCGACGCGCGCGAGATCGAAGCGAAGCCGAATGCGGCCGGCCGAGCGGGGGTGGGCTGGGAAAGTCACTGTGACCACGGCGCCTACACCTTGGTGCACCGGGCGGTGGACTGGCGACCGTTCGATTATCTGACGCTCGAGACCACGCCGATCAATCGCGGCCCGATCTTCTTGCCGCGAAGCCTCAGCACGTTCGAGTTCACCGAGGACGGGCCCGGCCGCTCGGTCGTCACCATGAACGTGCGCGCGGTGGACCGCGGTCTGCTGAGCCGCTTCACGATCCCGCTGGCCGCGCTCGTCATCCGCCGCCAGTTTCGCGCGCACTACGCGGTGCTGTCGCGCATTCTGGCCGAAGGCCGCGCGGCGTCGGCGAGCGTGCCCTGACATCTCGTGCTATCACATTGTGATATCGGTGCTAGCGGGCTATGCTAGCGGCATGGCCACGATCATCGTTCGCAATCTCGACGACGAGGTAGCCGAGCGCCTGAGGCTGCAGGCCCGGCTTCGCGGCGTGTCCGTGGAGCAGGAGGCGCGGCGCCTTCTGGCGGAGGGCACGCAGGTGAGCCGAGCCGAGATCGCAGCCCGGGCGGCGGTGATCCGCGCTCGCCAGCGCCCACACCGCTCGCGCGGCGTCGATCTGATCAGAGAAGATCGCGAGCGGTGACGCGCCGACCGGCCACAAGGGCGCCCCGAGCGCGCGAGCGCACCGCCCGATATGCGGTCGCACCCTCCGGCCCCATCGTGGTCGATGCTTCGATCGCGTTGTTCTGGTTTGCCAATGAGGCCGATCGCTTGGGCGCCGCACGACTCCTCGAGACCGAGGCTTCGCTCCTGTCGCCCGATCTCATGGCTGCCGAGGTCACCAACGCGTGGTGGAAGAAGGCCCGCCGGCGGGAGATGAGCCTGGCCGACGTCGAGCAGGCCGTGACCAATCTCCTCGCTCTGGGGATCGAATGGGTCGCGTCGGCCCAACTGATCAGGCCTGCGGCGCGCCTGGCCCTCGAGGTGGACCACTCCGTCTACGACTGCCTGTACCTGGGGCTCGCTGCGTCCCGATCGGCCCTGCTGGCGACCGCGGACGAACGGCTACGGCGCGCAGCGGAGCGCGTAGGCGTTCGGATCTGGCGAAGCTCGTAGTCCCGTGTCGATCAGCCCAGCCTGACCCCGTATTTCTCGAGCGTGTCCTGACGCAGCTCGAGGCCGAGCCCCGGCGTCTCAGGGACGGCCATGAAGCCGTCGACGATCGTCGGCTGCTCGCGGAACAGCTCGAACCAGAGCGGGTCGCGCGTCGGATCGGCGAACGATTCGAGGATGAAGCCGGTCGGGCTCGCCGCGACGGCGTGGACGTGGATCTGGGGATCGTGGTGGGCGGCGAGCGGCACCTGGTAGAGCTCGGCCATCACCGCCGCCTTGCGCCACACCGTGAGGCCACCGGCCCACGTCGAGTCGATGATCAGATAGTCGACCAGACCTTCGGCCACCATCGTGCGCAGGCCGAAGGGCGTGAATTCCGTCTCGCCCGCCGAGATCGGCACGTTCACCTCGGCCTTGAGCCGCCGCAGCGCGTGGCGCTCGTCGTACCAGGGCATCGGATCCTCGAGCCAGAAGATGTTGTAGGGCTCGCAGAGACGGGTCGCGCGCACGGCGCTCGGCAGATCCCAGCCCTGGTTCGCGTCGAGCATGATCGCCACGTCGTCACCGACCGCCTTGCGAATCACGCCCACGCGCTCCGCGTCGGCCTCGGGCGGCAGGCCCGCGACCTTTACCTTGATCGTGCGGTAGCCGTGGTCGAGATAGAGCGCCGCCTCGCGCCGCAGATCGTCGGGCCGCTCGCCGTCGCGATAGTAGAACCCGGTCACGTAGGCGGGCACCTTCGAGCGGAGCGCGCCGCCGAGCAAGGCATGCACCGGACGGCCCGTGGCCTTGCCCATCAGGTCCCACATGGCGATGTCGATCGCGCTGATAGCCGTGACGAGCTGCCGGCGCTGGTGCGCCAGGGTCGGAATGCCGCGCACGCTCGTATAGGTGAGCGCGAACAGATCCTGCCAGACGCGCTCGACCTTGAACGGATCCTGCCCGACGACAAGAGGCGTGACGCGCTCGAGGATCTGGCCGACCGCCTTCATGGCCTCCGGACCGCCCTGGGACAAGAAGGGGCCGTGCGCCTCGCCGATGCCGACCAGGCCGGAATCCGTCGTGAGCCGGACGATGAGCTCGCTGACGCGGCTGATCGTCGACGTGGAGGTGCGGACGGGCTGCGGCAGCGGCGCGGACAGAAAGTACGTGTCGAGCGCTTTGATCTTCATGATAGCCTCCGCGCCGATGATACCTTAGCTGGACTCGTCGATCTTTTACCGGAGGCGCGATGAAATCCCTCGTGATCCGATCCGTGCTGGTCAGCCTGCTGCTCTCGTCCGTTGCGTCTCGGGCGGCGCTTGCTGCGGACGCGCCCGCCGGAACGATGACGTGGGGTGTTCACGTCACCCTGGCCGCGCGCTGGCTCGACCCGAGCGATACCGAGGCATTCATCACGCCATTTCTCGTGCTGTACGCCCTCCACGATGCGCTGGTGAAGCCGATGCCGGGCGGTGACAACACGCCGAGCCTGGCCGAGTCGTGGACCGCGTCGAAGGACGGCCTGACCTACGAGTTCGTGCTCCGAAAGGGCGTGAAGTTTCACAACGGCGAGCCGGTCACCGCGGAGGACGTGAAGTTTTCGTTCGAGCGCTACCACGGCGCCGCGGCGAAGCTCTTGAAGGATCGCGTGCGCGAGATCACGATCGTCGACCCCGGGCGCGTGCGCTTCCAGCTGAAGGAGCCGTGGCCGGACTTCATGACCTTCTACGGCACCTCGGCGACCGGCGCCGCGTGGATCGTGCCCAAGAAGTACGTCGAGAAGGTCGGCGAGGACGGCTTCAAGAAGGCGCCGATCGGCGCCGGGCCATACAAGTTCGTGAGCTTCAACCCGGGGATCGATCTGGTGCTCGAGGCGTTCGACGGCTACTGGCGCAAGGTCCCGAGCGTGAAGCGGCTCGTGTTCCGGAGCATGCCCGACGAGACCACGCGCGCGGCCGCGCTCAAGGCCGGCGACGTGGACATCGTCTATCTCCTGAGCGGCCCCGTGGCCGCCGAGGTCAAGCGGTCGCCGGGACTACGCCTGGCCGCCGCGATGCCGCCCGGCGTCGTGTTTCTCGATCTGCCGGAGCAATGGGATCCGAAGTCGCCCTGGGCCGACCGGCGCGTGCGTCTGGCGGCGAGCTACGCGCTCGATCGCAGCGCCCTGAATCAGGCCGAGACCCTCGGACTCTCGCGCCCGACCGGCGGGCTAGTCCCGCGAGTGCTCGAGTTCGCGAAGACCTTCGAGCCGCCGGTCTACGATCTTGCTCGCGCCAAGAAGCTCCTCGCCGAAGCCGGCTATCCTTCGGGCTTCGACGCGGGCGACCTCACGCCGTTTCCGCCCTTCTTCTCGCTTGCCGAGGCCATCGGCAACTACCTGCAAGAGGCGGGCATCCGCACCCGCTTGCGCACGATGGAACGGGCCGCGTTTCTCACGGCGTGGCGCGAGCACAAGATCAAGGGCGTCATCATGGGGCTCGGCGCGCCGGCCGGCAACGCGGCCACGCGCATCGAGGCCTACGTGACCAAGGGTGGTATCTACGCCTCCGGCGAGGTGCCGGAGATCGAGGATCTCTATCAGCGTCAGGGCCGCGAGCTGGATCGGAAGAAGCGCGAGTCGCTGCTGCACCAGATCCAGCAGATCGTGTACGACCGGGCCATGTACGTGCCGATCTACGAGCTCGCGTTCCTCTGGGGCGTCGGGCCGCGCGTCGAGGAAGCGTGCGTCGACCACATCAAGGGCTTTTCGTACTCGGCGCCCTACGAGGATCTGAAGCTCAAGCCGGGCCGCTGAGCTCGCACGCCGCGAGCCTCGACGCGTAGAAGCGCTGCTCGCGCGCATTGTCGGTGAGCTCGAGCGCGCGCCGATACTCGGCGGCCGCCTCGGCGGCGCGGCCGAGCCGGCGGAGGAAGTCGGCGCGCGCGGCCGGCAAGAGGTGATAGCCGCGGAGCGCCGCCGCGTCGATGCCGTCGAGGGCGGCGAGCCCGGCGGCCGGGCCACGCGCGAGCCCGATCGCCACCGCGCGGTTCAGCTCGACCACCGGGGAAGGCGCGATCTCGGCGAGCGCCCGGTAGTGCGTCACGATGGCTTCCCAGTCCGTCGCTTCCCAGGAGGCCGCGCGCGCATGGCAGGCAGCGATGGCGGCCTGGAGCTGATAGGGGCCGGCGCGCGCGATCGGTCCCGCTCGGCCGAGCAAGTCGAGCCCGCTGGCGATCCGCGCTCGATCCCAACGCGATCGGTCTTGATCCGCGAGCAGCACCAGGTTGCCGTCGGCGTCGGCGCGGGTGGCGATGCGCGAGGTCTGCAGCTCCAGCAGCGCGAGGAGACCGAGCACCTCGGGCTCGCCCGGCATCAGCTCGGCCAGCATGTGGCCCAACCGCACGGCCTCGGCGCAGAGATCGTGACGGACCAGCGCGTCGCCGCTGTGCGCGGCGTAGCCCTCGTTGAAGACCAGGTAGACCACCGCGAGCACAGCCGGGAGCCGCTCGGACAGCTCCGCCCCTTCGGGCACCTCGTAGGGCAGGGCACGGTCGCGAATCGTGCGCTTGGCGCGCACGAGCCGCTGCGCGATCGTGGGCTCGGGCACGAGAAAGGCGTGGGCGATCTCGACGGTCGAGAGGCCGCCGACCAGTCGCAAGGTGAGCGCCACGCGGCTGTCGGCCGGCAGGCCCGGGTGACAGCAGGTGAAGATCAGCCGGAGCCGGTCGTCAGTTATCGTCTCGGGGTCGCTCACGTCCGGAGTCCCATCGTCCGCGCCGAGCGTGGCCTCGTAGGCCAGCGCCTCGGCCTTGGCTCCCGCCCGGCGCGTGCGCCGGAGACGGTCGATCGCGCGTCGCCGAGCCGTCGTGAGGAGCCAGCCGCCCGGCCGATCCGGCGTGCCGGCCACCGGCCAGCGGTCGAGCGCTTGCTCGAACGCCTCCTGGACGATCTCCTCGGCCAGGTCGATGTCGCGCACCATCCGGAGCACCGACGCGACGACTCGCGCGTACTCCTGGCGGAACGCCTCCGCCACGCGCGCGTGAGCGTCGGAGACCGGCGTTGGCTCGTGAGCGCTCCCCGTCACGAGCCAAGATGTTACTCGATGCGCCGCCGGCAGCCGTTACGGCGTGGCGTCACTCACATGGGCCACACGGTACGGATCTCGATGGTGCCGCCCTCGCCGAGCGGGATCTTCTTCGCCCATTCGATGGCTTCCGACTTGGAGTCGCAGTCGATCAGGTAGAACCCGCCTAGGACCTCTTTCGTCTCCGTGAACGGTCCGTCGGTGACCTGACGCTGGCCGGCCTTGAGGCGGATGCGGCTGGCGTCTTCGTCGCCGCGCAGGCGCTCGCCGTGGACCATCTTCTTGGCGGCCATGAGCTCCTCGCCGAAGCGCTGATGGCCCTTCATGATGGCCTCCATCTGGGCCTGCTGCGGGGGCGGCGCCGACTTGTCGTTGTTGATCAGAAGCATGTAGCGCATGGGTTGGGTTCCTCCTCATCTATACGACGCCGACACCAGGCCGGAATCGACAGTCACAGGGCGCATTCCGCTGGTAGGATACGCGCATGCCGCCGGGCACCGTCGACCGGATCCGCGTCACGACCGTGGTCGACAACTACATCGACAACCTGCGCCAGGACGATGCAATTGCCCGCCGTTACAGCGCCTTCGTGGCCGGCAAGATGCCGGATCTTCGGGCCGAGCACGGTCTGGCTCACCTGGTCGAGGCCACCCGGGGCGGGGACCGGTTCACG
>Ga0075425_100008071_pt1 | contig 11147 bp, 9 predicted proteins | sample SoiMethybrSBSTD4_FD_75300 | JGI IMG/M metagenome (GOLD analysis project Ga0075425, IMG submission 75300) | Bulk soil microbial communities from a Populus tree surrounding site in Tennessee, USA - Soil MetaG P. TD hybrid SBSTD4 | ecosystem: Environmental > Terrestrial > Soil > Tree plantation...
CGACGGTGCCGCAATGCGTCCGCCGCGATCGGTCGTGGCGATGCAGCTGCCCGCCATCGAGATGCCGGCGCTCGACACTGCAAGCGAAGTCGCGTCGATCGCGCAGATCTATCCGCAGACGCGCGTGATCGCGGCACGCGACGCCACGTTTCGCGCGCTGCATGACGCGTCACGGCAGCAAGCCATCCTGCACATCGCCGGTCACACGGAGTTGCAGCGAGGAAGTGAAGACACCGCCTTGCATTTCAGCGACGGCGTTCGCGCGACCTGGTCGAAGATCGCCGCGGAGAGATTCGACCGCGCAACGATCGTCGTGCTCGCCGCATGCAACACGCTTCGCGGCGCCGCTTCACCGGACGTCCGTTCCCTCAGCCTCGGCGCGGCATTCGCCGCCGCCGGCGCGGGAAACGTCATCGGCACGCTGACGCCGATCGCCGATGCGGACGCGCGCGAGCTCTTCCTCGACATCCATCGGAATCTCGCAGCCGGCGCGTCGCCGGCCGATGCCGTGCGGCGCGCGCAGCTCGACGCGATCGCCGGCGGACGACTCCCGGCGTGGCAGTCGATCGAGCTTCTCACCCGCTGCATTCCCGAAGGAGGACGAACATGAGCCACATCATCATCCGCTTCATCGGCCTGTGCACGCACATTGGGCAAGTGAACTTCCCGGACCTCCAGCCGAAGCATCGCATGATCCTTCTCGGCTTCGGCGGCGATGCACTTCGCGGCAAGCCGGTGAACGCGCATCAGCCGCAATTGGTCAAGGAAGACAAGCAGGCATTCCTGCTGCAGCGCATGCGGCTGCGCATTGCCAACGCGAAGCCGACGGGATTCGTGAGACACGACTCGTTTCTCGCCGCAGTGCCACACCTCGATCACAGCGAGAAACTGACGCCGAAAGACGGCGTGCTGTACGCAGGCGATCTGCCGGTTCAGGCGTACTTCGACGTCGACGACGGAGAACTGCACGCCTGCATCGCATCGGCGAACAGGACGAAGCCGGCAATCGGGACGTGGTTGAAAGTCGAAACGGAAGGCGACCCGATCCTGCACGTCACCGGCCTTCACAGCGACGAGGTGACGCAATGGCGCTTCGCACATCGCAGCGTCATCGGCATTCACAACATCGCCACGGGTGGCGCGGACTCGGCGGACGACTACCTCATCAACTATCTCGCCTTCGAAGAGCCCACCGAGATTCCGCAGCCGCCGCCGGAGCCGGACCCCGGCATCGCGCTCGACCACTGTCCCGTACTCGATCCGGAGATCGACCTCACGTCGTCGTGCTCGAACACTGGCTTTCCATAGGAGCTATGCGAGCACGCCGCGCCACTTCGACGGCGAGACGTCGTAGCTCGGAAATACCGTCTTCAGCGTGCCGACGCCGAGCTGTTTCGCGAGCAGCTCGCTGAAGACGTCGCGGAAGTCGGTGGTGATGGCAAGGTCGCGATTCTCGAAGAGTTGTCCGGCGCCGAGGCCAGGCCACTTGCCGTACACCTTGCCACCCTTCACGCCGCCGCCGAGGACGAGCATCACGTTCGCGTGGCCGTGATCGGTGCCGCGGTTACCGTTCTCGCGAACAGTGCGGCCGAACTCCGACATCGTCACGAGCACGACGTCGCTCATGCGCGAGCCGAGGTCTTTGGTGAATGCGGCGATGGCGTCGGAAAAGTTGCGGAGGTTGTTCGCGAGCTGTCCCTGAGCGCCACCTTCGCCGGCGTGCGTGTCCCATCCGCTGACGTCGGTGAATGCGACTTCGAGTCCGACGTTCGACTTGATGAGCTGCGCGATCTGCTTGAGCGAGTTGCCGAGCTGATTGTTCGGATAGACCGCGCCGTTCTCCGGCTGCAGCTTCGCCGGAGCGGCGCTCTTCAAGATCTTCGTCGCTTCGAATGAAGCCGATCCGTACATCGACTCGAACGCCGACTGCGCGTCCGCCGCGCCCTGTACGCCGAACTGCGCGATGTTCGACATCGCCACCGCACCGCCGCTGCCCGAAAGGATGCGCGGAAGCGCCGGCGAGAGCGCAACCGCGCGCAGCGGCGACGCGGTCTGGTCATGCTTGCAAACGAGTGCGCGCGAGAGGAATCCGTCTTCGGTCGTCTTCACGCCGGGCGTTCCGGACTCCATGAAGTCCTGCGCATCGAAGTGCGAGCGCGTGGTGTCAGGGCTGCCCACCGCGTGCACGACGGCGAGCGATTTGTCTTTGAAATACGGCGCGATCGATACGAGCGACGGATGCGCGCCGAAGAAGTCGTCGATGTTGATGACCTGGTCGCGCGCGACGGCGATCGTCGGACGGGCGTCGTAATACGCCTTCTCTCCGAACGGAACGATGACGTTCAATCCGTCGACGGCGCCGCGCTGAAAAATCGCGACGAGCGTTTTCTTTCCTTTCGTCGTGGCGGCGTTTGCCATCTTGACGAAGACGTTGGGAAGGAGTCCGCCGGCGACGAGCGCGAGGCCGGAGGATTTCAAGAAGAATCTGCGATCGATGGACATGATTTGCCTTCGTCTTCCTGTGGAGGATAGGCGCCCTCGCCTGTCGTTCCGGTTGGACAGGCGAGGCGCCTATCCTCCACTGGATTACTGTCGTTGAAACTCCGGACTGCCGAGGATCAGCCCTGCAGTCGTCACGGAATCAGCGTGGCGATCTTCGATGGTCTTTTTCGTTTCGGCGGTGAGCTCCGTACCGATGTCGATCGTGCCGAGCTTCGTCGTGTCGACACGCACGCCCGGCATCTTGTTGGACGCCAGAGCGAGCGCGAAGTTGAGCCGGTTCATCAGCGCGCCGGTGTTCATCCACGCATCCGCTTTGTCGCTGTAACCGGTCGGCGGCTGCGCGCCGTACAGCGGCTCGCCCATCTTCTGCAGCTCGCGCGCGAGCGGCAGCGGATTGTCGACCGTGCCGCCGACCGCGCGCACCGCAGACAGCGCGTACTCGAATGGCGACTTCACTTTCGCGCGATACGCCTGCGGATCCCAGAACTCTTTCGAGTCGATCACGGCGCGCACGGTCTCGCGCAGATCGCCGTCCGTTTGCAGGAAACGCTTGGCGACGCGATCGACGAGCGCCTTCGGCGGATTGTCGGCAACGAGTCGCTGGCAAAGTTGCAGCGCGATGTGATGCGCGGTCGCGGGACTGTGCGCGAGGATGTGAATCATCTTCTCGCCTTCTTCGATGCCGCCGCCGGCGCCGAAGCGGACGCCGAGGACGCTCTTCGCCTGCGTGTCGTGCATCGCGGGGCGGAAGCGGAATTCTGCGCCTTCTTCAGGTCGCGTGATGGACCATCCGGTGAAGACGCGCGCGAGCTCGGTGACGTCCTTCTGCGTGTATCCGCCGTCGACACCGAGGGTGTGAAGCTCCATGATCTCGCGCGCGTAGTTCTCGTTGAGGCCGCCCTGCTTCGCCTTGTTGCCCGCCATCTGCTCGATGAAGCGCTGCGCGCGCTGCGGACGATTCTCCGGCGCCGCGACGGACCGCGCGTTGTCGAGATAGAAGAGCATCGCCGGCGACTTCGCCGTCGCCATCAGCAGGTCTTCGAACTTGCCCCAGATATGCGGGCGGATCGTGTCGCGCTCGTAGGACGTGAGCAGCACGCGATCGAGTCCTTTGCCGGCGAAGACGTTGAAGTGATTCATCCAGAAGTCGACCATCACTTCGTTGAGCTGGCGATCGGAGCCGGCGGCGCGAAGGATGCGCTGCGAATTGAGCTCGGCCACGACGCGCTGCGGACGCTGGTCCGGCGGAATCATCTTGCGCAGGTCTTCCTGCGTCGCATTTTCTTTTCGCGCCTTCCGGGCCTCGACGATCGGCATGTAGTACTTCGCGACGATCTGCGAGTCGGTCATCTTCAGCGTGTCGTATTGCGCGAGTCGCGCATCGACGTCGCGATCGGGAATCGACTCGGGATGGAGCTGCTGATCGATCCATTGGTCGACGCCGATCTGCATCACACGATCGACATCGCCGGGCCGCGCGCCGAACGCGAGGCGATTGAGTGCATGGAGTGCGCGCTGCCGTTCGGTGAGCTTCGCATCCGAGCTCGACAATCCGGTGAGGAGCAACAGCGCAAGTGGAAGTGTCATCAGCCGTTTCATGGTGTTTGGACGGAGTACGACGGAGGGCGTTTACGGTTGAAGCGGGATGAGCCATTGGCGGCCGTTGCGCTCGACGATTTCCGCGTCGAATCCGAACAGCTCGCGCACAACCTCTTTCCGCATCACCTCCGCCGGCGCGGCGTCGCGCGCGAGTGTGCCGGAGCGCATCACCAGCATCCGGTCGCTGTAGGCGGCGGCCCAGTTGAGATCGTGGGACGCGAAGATCACCGTTGCGCCGGTGCGGTCGACGATGCCGCGGAGGAGCAGCGACACTTGCTGCACATGCGCGACGTCGAGGGATGCGAACGGCTCGTCGAGGAGAATGAGCCGCGGCGAGCCGGCGAGAACGCGCGCGAGGAAGATGCGTTTGCGCTCGCCGCCGCTCATCTCGTCGAGATAGCGCTCGGCGAGATGCGACGCGTCGCACATGGCCAGCGCTTCTTCGGCGTGCGCGTAATCGGTCTCCTTCTCGAATTCGAAACGGCGGAGGAACGGCGCGCGGCCGGTCACCACGACATCGATGGCGCGCATCGGGAACGCGGGATCGGGATCTTGCGGCAAGTAGCCGACGCGCTTTGCATATTCTTTCGCGGGCCAATCGCTGGCGCGTTTTTGGTCGAGGCGCACTTCACCATTCGTCGGCGCGGCCACGCGCGCGATCAACTTCAGGAGCGTCGACTTGCCGGAGCCGTTCGGCCCGGCGAGGGCGACGAGCGATCCGCCGCCGTTGATCGTGAGCGAGACGTCGCGCAGCGCCGGAGTATCGGCATAGGCGTACGAGACGTTGTCGACGTCGAGCCTCATCGCTCTCTCCGCAGCAGCGAAAGGAAAAACGGGACGCCGAGGAGGGCGGTGAAGGCGCCGACGGGCAGCTCGGCGGGCGCGATGATCACGCGCGAAACGAGATCGGACGCGACGAGCAGTGCGCCGCCCGCGATCGCGCAGAGCGGAAGGAGAAATCGGAAGTCGCGCCGCCACATCAATCGAATCAGATGCGGGACGAGCAGTCCGACGAATCCGATGATGCCGGCGACGGCGACGGCGGCGCCGGTGATGATCGATGCGGCGCCGAATCCGATCAGCTTCACGCGCTCGACGTTGACTCCGCGGCTGCGCGCGTCGTCTTCGCCGAAAGCGAGAAGCCGCAAGTCGTTCGCGATGAAGACGAGCGCGATGATCGCGGCGAAGAACAATACGGCCAGCAGCAGCGCGTCGTTCCATGTGGCGCCGGCGAGCGTGCCGATCATCCAGCGCAGCGAGGCATTCACGTCGTTCTGCGGCGCGAGACCGAAGGCGATGAGGATGAGCGCGGAGAAGAGTGCGTTGAGAACGAGGCCGGAGAGGAGAAGGCGCGTCGCGTCGGTGTGTCCGCGGCGGCGCGCGAGCAGAAAAACTGCGAGCGTCGCGCCGATCGCGCCGGCGAACGCGATCACTGGGACGACTCCGGGAATGCGCGCCAGTCCGAACGCCGACGCCACCGCTGCGCCGCAGGCGGCGCCGCCGGAGACGCCGAGGATGAAGGGATCGGCGAGCGGATTGCGGAGGAGCGTTTGGAACGTGACGCCGGCGACGGCGAGGATGGCGCCGATGAGCACACCGGCGATGGCGCGTGGGAGCCGGATGCGCAGCACGATCGTGCGCGCGGTCTCATCACCGGCGACGAGGTCGTGCCAGGAGACGCTCGTCGCGCCGATCGCGACCGCGAGCGCAACTGCGGCGAGGAGAATGAGTGTGAGCAGAAGAAGCGGCCGCAGCATCGAGCCTGGCGCGCGTCCGCCGGTCAGTGCAGTTTCTCCCATCGATCGATGATGCCATTGAGATCGGCGGCCGCGTCGACGACCTGCGGTCCCGGTCGCGTGTAGCGATTCTCGTCGACGGCGACGATCATCGCGCGATTGCGCAGCTCCGGCACGGCGCGAAGCAGCGGCGTGATGTCGACGTGACTCGTGTAGATCACGATGTCCGGCGGCGACGCGATCACGCTCTCCACCGCGTACTGCGGCCATTTTTTCACCTGCACCGCATTTTGTGCACCGGTGACGGCGAAGAGGTCATCGATGAACGTTTCGCGCCCGCCGACGTACAGCGGATCGGCCCAGCCGACGAACAGGATGCGCGGCGATCGCGCACGCTTGCGCGTCTCGCGCGCGAGTCCGTCGCGGATCGCGCGCACTGCGTCGTCCGTCTTCGGCGCGTCGAGCTCCTTGCCGAGGTGCTGCATGACGGGGATGACGTCGGCGATGCGATCGGTGCGGACGATCTCGATCGGAATGTGATTCGACTTCAGTGCCGCGGAGAGCGAGGCGTAGTCGGCAATCGCCGGAGCGAGCACGAGGTCGGGCTTCGCACTCACGATGCGCTCGAGACTCGGCTGCATGCCGCCGACTTTCGGCAGTCGTTTCGCGGCCGGCGGATCGTCGGAGTAGTCGTCGGTGGCGACAACGCCATTCCCCGCGCCGATCGCAAAAACGATCTCGGTGAGGTTCGGAGAAAGCGTGACGACGCGCTGCACGCGGTGCGGCGCGGCAGGTTTCGCACAGGCGGCGGCGACAAATGCAATCAGGAAGGCACGGCGAATCACGCGCGAATCATCGCATGCGAGGTAGGGCTTCCGCCGCGAAGCGACACTCCTTAGTTAAATGAAGCTTTACTTCTTTACGACCGGCTTTACGTAGTCAAACTGGTCGAAGACGAACAGCCCGGCGGACGCGCCAATGCCGGTGCGCCCGTAACAACAGGAGCCTGCCATGAGAGTCATAAGAACCGCAGCGACGCTGCTGCTGGCACTCGCTTTCCCGCTTGCGGCGCAGGAGAGACTGCCGAGCGATCCGCTCACGCCGGCGGAGAACGAGCGCCTCGTCACCGTCGCCATCGATTACGCACAGTCGCACGAGCGGCTGTCGCGCACGCGCGCGAAATTCGCCGTCGTCGGAACGGAGATCGTCGACTACAAACCGGAACGGGCGACGCGCGAAGGCACCACGCCCGAGAACGCGGGACGGTACGGATCGGTGCTGCTGTACCGCTACGACACGAACGAAGGCATTCGCGTCATCGTCGATCTGCGCAAATTCTCCGGCGTCTCGATCGCGCGCGTGTCGCCGCAGTCGACGCCGGTCGGACGCGAAGAGATCGAGCGCGCGGCACGCCTCGCGCTGGCGAATGCGAGCGTCGTTCGCCTCATCGGCGGCAACGCCGATCAATTCAGAATCCTCGAGCCTGGATCCCCCAACGAGACCGGCATCGAAGGTCTTCGCGTCCTCGGCAACGGTCCCAACGATCGCTGCAGCGTCAATCGCTGCGTCGATCTCTTCTTCCGCCGCGACGGCGGATACATCGGCGGACGCGTCACGGTGAATCTCACCGCGGGCAGTGTGCTCGTCGCGCCCGTGAAAGGAGGCCAGCGATGAGAGCGCGCTCGATTCTCTTCGCGATGATCGTGATCGTGATGGCCATTCCGGTCGCGGCGCAGCCGCAGTGGTGCTCGTCGCCGTACTCGATCGTGCAGACGTTCCAGAGCGGAACGACCGCGTGGTCACTTTGTTGGCGATGGGAAAACGGTCCGGGACTGATCATCACGCACGCGTACTTCCGGCCGTCGCCGAACGGATCGTGGATCAACATTCTCTGGGAAGCGCGCGTGTCGCAGCTCTTCGTGCCGTATCACAGCGGCAGTCCGCGCTATCTCGACGTGAACTACGGCTTCGGCGCCGTTCCGCTCAGCTCCTACGATTGTCCGGCGAGCGTGGGAGGAACGGTGATCGGACCGAACTCCGAGGTCTGCAAGCAGGTTCACGACCGCGGTTTGGCGTGGAAGGATCACAACAAAGTCCGCCGCGGCGAAGAGCTCGTGTTGTGGGGAGTGCTCAACGCGGCGAACTACAACTACATCATCGAGTGGACCTTCCGCGACGACGGCACGATCCTCGGCCGCGTCGGCGCGACGGCGCAGAATCTTCCGAGCGCGCCGACGGAAACGCACCTTCACGATCCGATGTGGCGCATCGACGTCGATCTCAACGGTCCGTGCTGCGACACGGTCATGCGCCTCAGTCACTCGGAGAACATGGCCACCGGCGTGGCCACGGACACGATGCCGACCGTGACGACGGAATCAGGCTTCGTCTGGAATCCGGTCGCGTTCACCGATCTGCACGTCATGGATGGATCGCTCGTCAACGGCAAGCGACACAAGACGATGATCCATCTCATGCCGCTGCGCGAAGGGACCCAGCGGCACAAGGAGAACTTCACGAAGTACGACTTGTGGGTGACGCCGTACAACGCGTCGGAGCTGCTCGCGAACGATCTTCCGACGTACGTCGCGCACGGCCGGAACGTGCAGAACGCCGACATCGTGCTCTGGTACACGGGAGGTCTCCATCACATGTACCGCGATGAGGATGGCGACTTCGTGAACAACGTCTGGAAGGGAAGCGCCCTGGTGATGTGGACAGGCTTCACGATGAAGCCGATGAACTTGTTCGACGCGACGCCGTTTTATCCGTGATGAAAAGAAAGGACCGCGGCAGCGATGCCGCGGTCCTGCGTTCGTGTCGTTGATCGAGTGAAGCGAAGCGCTACGACTCGCCGCCCTCGTCCTCGTCCATGTCGTTGGAGACGCCGAGGCGCGAGCAGGCGGCGGAGTACATCTGCTTGGAGGCGTTGATTGCGTTCTGCAGTTCTGCGATGCGGTCTTTGACCTTCGCCAGCTCTTCTTCGATCTGATCTTTGAGCTCGCTGATCTCCTGCTTCGTCACTTGAAGCGTAGTTTCGTAGAACTTGCGCTGCTGATCGCTGAGGACCGCCATCTTCACTCCCTCCAAATCAAATCGCTGAAGCGATCATAGTTTAAAGTCGACTCTCACCGTCGTCCAAGACTTCACGCGCACGCCGTCTTTCGTTCCGGCCGCGAACGCGGAGCGGCGAACCGCTTGCTGCGCCGCTTCGTTGATGCCCACCGGACGATTCACTCCGGTGATGATCTTCATATCCATCACCTGGCCGGTCTCGGAAATGAGAACGCTCAAGAGCACGGTGCCTTCAACGCGCTGCTGCCGCGCCAGCGGCGGATATGCCGGACTGGCCAGTCGCGTCATGCGCGCCGGCGTGAGACCTTCCGTCCCTTGCGGGACGAGATCGCCTTCGTGCACGCGCGGCGCCGCTTCAGCCGCAGGCTGCGGCGCCGGAACGACCGGTTGCGGCGCCGGAGCGACCGGCTGCGGTGCGGGCGCGGTCGGCTGCGGGACCGGAGCTGCGGCAACAGGCTGCGGTGCGGGAGCGACCGGCTGCGGAGTCGGACGCGCTGCCGCAGGTTGCGGCGTGGCTGCCGGCGTGTTCTGACGCTGCTGTTGTTCGAGGAGCTTGGCGCGCTCGGCGTCGAGTCGCTTGCGCACCTCTTCGTCGACTTTCGCGGCGTCGATCGCGGGCTGCGATGACGTTGCGCTGGTCGCCGTCGATGCAGTGACCGGAGTCGCGGCCGCTGGAATGGCGCCGCTCGCGGCGGGAATCGGCGCAGACGTTTTCGCCGACGCGGTCTGCACGGACGTCGTGGTCGCAGGGGCGCTGCTCTTCGACTTGAAGAGCCAGATGCCGACTGCGATCACGATCACGGCGACGATGCCGATGACGATCGGAACGACGGGTGCTTTCTTTGTCGGCGTCGCTTCGATGACAGTCGGATGCGCGGGCGCGAATGCCGCCGGCGTTGCCGACGGCGCGGGGGCGGCTGGAGCGATGACCGGCAGCGGCGCGGACATCACTGTGGCCGGCGCTTCGTCGATCATCGTCTCCGCTTCGTGCATCGGCACCGGCTCGTTGCTCTCGAGGCGGTGCATGTAGATGGCGAGGTCGGCGCTCGTCGGCGTCGGCTTGTAGCTATAGAGAATCTGATCGAGATCGCGCGCCATCTCGCCGGCGGACTGATAGCGCCGCTCCGGCTCCTTCTGCAGCGCCTTCTTCACGATCGCGTCGATCTCGGGCGTCACTTCGTCGTTGAACTGCGACGGCGGAGCGACGCGTGCTTCGCGCACCTGTTCGAGGATCGACAGCTCGTTGTCGCCGCTGAAGAGCTTGCGGGCGGTGAGCATCTCGAAGAGCACGGTGGCGAGCGCGAACACATCGCTGCGTTTGTCGATGTGCCGTCCCCAGGCCTGCTCGGGCGACATGTACTGCAGCTTTCCTTTGAGCGCGCCCGCTTGCGTGTGCGATGCCTTCGACGCCGCTTTGGCGATGCCGAAGTCGCACAGCTTGATGTCGCCTTCCTGCGAGATGAGAACGTTCTGCGGCGAGACGTCGCGATGAACGAGTCCCATCTCGCGATCTTCGAAGTCGCGCTTGCGATGGGCGTAGTCGAGCGCGGCGGCGATCTTCGACGCAATGAAAAGCGCCAGCTCGACCTGCATCGGCTGATCGCGCTCCTGCGCGCGCTTGAGGATCGTCTTCAGGTCGTACCCGTCGACGTACTCCATGGCGATGTAGTAGGAGCTCTGGATCTTGCCGAGGTCGTAGATGTGAATGATGTTGTTGTGATTGAGCTGCGCGGCGAGCTTCGCTTCATCGATGAACATCTCGATGAAGTCTTGATTGTCGGAGAGATGCGGAAGGATCTTCTTGATGGCGACGATCTTCTGGAAGCCTTCCACGCCGCGCATTCGGGCCTTCCACACTTCGGCCATGCCACCCGTGGCGATTTTCTCCAGAAGGACGTACTGCCCGAACTTGATGCCGTCTCTCGGCTCTTCTTCTTCGTGGACCGGTGGAGGGGCCGGAGCGGGAGCGGGCGTGAAGATCGGTGACGACTGCGGCACTTTCTCCGGGGGCGGAGTGTAGACGGGGAACTTGTCGGTCGAGAATTTCGACTTCGTGTCGGTCGCGGGCTTCGCCGTCGCGGCGGGCGGCGGAACGACGGCCGGCTTCGGAGGGGCGGGCGGTGGTGGAGGAGGAGGTGCAACAGGCACGGGCTTCGGCGCGCGAACCGTTTTCTCCAATCCGGAGAGCGTGTCCTCCATCAACTTGTCGAGGGCGAGATTGCCGCTTTGCGTTGC
>Ga0075425_100008074_pt1 | contig 11145 bp, 4 predicted proteins | sample SoiMethybrSBSTD4_FD_75300 | JGI IMG/M metagenome (GOLD analysis project Ga0075425, IMG submission 75300) | Bulk soil microbial communities from a Populus tree surrounding site in Tennessee, USA - Soil MetaG P. TD hybrid SBSTD4 | ecosystem: Environmental > Terrestrial > Soil > Tree plantation...
CGGTGCCCGAGCCCACAGCCTTCGTCGTGAAGAAGGGCTCGAAAATTCGATCGAGCGTTTCCGGCGGAATGCCGGCGCCGGTATCGGAGACGGAGAGCATCACGTACGCGCCGGGCGTCGCGCCGGTGTACATCTTTGCGTATTGCGCATCGATGTCGACGTTCTCCGCGTGGATGGCGAGCTTGCCGCCCTGCGGCATGGCGTCGCGCGCGTTGAGGCCGAGGTTCAGCAGGACTTGCAGCACCTGGGTCGGATCGCAGGCGATCGACCAGACGTCGGGGTCGACATACGCCTCGATCTCGATGGAAGGCGGAATGGTCTCGCGCAGCATTCGCTCCACTTCCGTCACGAGGCGCTGAGGCTTGGTGATCTCCCCTTCCGCGCGATGTCCTCGAGCGAACGTCAGCAATTGGCGAATGATGTCCGCGCCGCGGCGCGAGCTGGCGGCGATTCGCTCGACGGTCTGCATCGCAGCGGGCGGCAATCCGATCCGATGCAAGAACTCGGTGCCCATGAGAATGGGCATGAGGATGTTGTTCAGGTCATGAGCGATCCCTCCGGCGAGCGTCCCGAGACTCTCCAGTCTCTGGGCGTGCAGAAGCTGGCGCTCGAGCGACTTCCGTTCGGTGATGTCGGTGTTGATGACGAGCGCCATCGATGGCTCGCCGTACGACGCCGGAATCAGCGAACAGCGGCTGTCGACGACGATCTGCGAGCCGTTGCGTGTCCGCTGCTGCTGCTCGCCTTGCCACTCGCCGCGCGACAGAAGTGAAACGTCGATCGCCGAACCGGACGAGTCGCCGGGCACGCCGACGAGATCCGGCAGCCGCTTGCCGAGTGCCTCCTCGCGGCTCCAGCCGTACAAGCGTTGCGCGCCCTCGTTCCAGAAATGAATGCGACCTTCCATGTCGCGAAGAATGATCGCGTCGCGCGCGCTGTCGAGAAGGAGCGTCTGATTTCGCTTGTCGACTTCCGCTCGTCGCGTTGCCGTTTCGTCGACCACGAACGTGACGATCTCCCCGGCGGTTTGTTCGACGACGGCGGAAGCGAGGAGCACCGGCACCGATGCTCCGTTGCGATGCAGCAGTTCGGCGGGCGCCGGCGGAAGAACGCCGTGCTCGTGGATCTCGCGCAGCCGCGCAGCGTGCACCGCGTGCGCCGCCGGCGTCATGAGGTCTTGCAATGTGATCCGCCGTCCGGCCACCTCGGCGGCGTCGCGTCCGGCGATGTCGAGCAACGCGCGATTCGCCTGCGTGATCACACCGTCGGCATCACAGAAGAAAACGCCGACGACATTCGATGCGAACAACGTCTCGTATCGAGCTTGCGCTCGCATGCGTTCGGTGATGTCGCGCAAGACGACGAGGACGGATTGCGCGTCGGCGTAGGGCAGCGGCACGACGGATACATCGAAGCTGTAGGGTGAAAGAACGCCGTCCATGTCGAAGCGTTCGGCGACTCCGGATGCAAGCGCGCGCTCGAGCATCGAGCGCCAACGCGCACGATGGACGAACGGCACGTCGAGCTCGTCGACGTGCATTCCCACCTTCACGATCGGATCTCCGCGCGCGGCCGCATGATTGACGTACTGCACGCGCAGGGTGTGGTCGAAGCGCAGGATGCGCTCCGGAACGGCGTCGAGGATGCGCTCCATCTCCTGTCGACTGAGGCGAAGTGCGTCCTGCGTCGCGTTGCGCTGCATCGCTGCCGCAAGGGTGTTCGCGAGCGCTTCGAGAAATGAAGTCTCCTGTTCGCCGAACGGCCGCGCCTCCTGGCGCCACACCACGAGCGCTCCCGCCGCGATGGAGAAGCTCGTGCGCACCGGCACGGCGACGACGCTGATTGCTTCGAGGTCGCGGAAGACCTGCGCGGCCGGCGAATCGGTGATTCCGCGGACGTCGTCGATGCACACCGCTCGATTCGTCCGGATCGCATCGCCGATCGGTCCTTCCTCATCGATGCGGATCGGCGGCCATTGTCCGGCCGTGCATCCGAGTGTGGTCTTCGCAACGAGCAACCCGTCGCCGGTGCGCTCCATGAACATGGCATTCGGCACGTGGAGCACATGCGCGATCAGCTCGCAGGCGGTATTGAGAAGCGTCGCCGTAGGAGTGTTGCCAAGCGCGAGCTGCGCGAATTGGGCAACGGCTCGGTTCTGTTCGGCGCGCTCGGCGGCGGCCATGCGTTGCGCGGAATGTCGAATGGCGTAGCGCACCACGCGATGAATCGCCGCGGGAGGAATGAGCGCTTTCTCGAGATAGTCGTCCGCGCCGAGGGCGAGTGCCTGTTCGGCGATCGACAAATCGGTGGTGGCGGTGAGGACGATTACCGGCACGGGCGCGAATCGTTCGAGGATGGCGGTGAGCGTCGCCAGACCACTGCTGTCCGGCAGACCGAGATCCAAAAGGACGGCGTCGATTTTCTGCCGATTGTGTGACTGCGCTTCTTTCAACGTCGTCGCAATGATGACCGTCATTTCCGGCGACGATTCTTCGAACATCGCCCGTAATGGGTCGCTTTGGCGCGTGTCGTCTTCGACGAGCAACAATGTGAGTGACATCGCGTTCTCCGTCTCTGAACGAATGAGAACGCAGACCGTGCTCCAAGCGACCGGCGTGGAGGGGAACGATGTCCTATCGGTCCATCGGACAAAATCCGAATCAGCGCAATGCGTTGAGCGTGACGTAGTCGACGATGTCGGCGTTCGAGGCCAGGCCGGTTTTGGCAAGGATGTGCGTGCGATGCGTGCTCACGGTCTTGACGCTCAGATTCAACGCGTGCGCGATCTCGGTGACCGACTTGCCGAGGCCGAGGAGGCGGAAGATCTCGAACTCGCGGTCGGATAGACGCTCGTGCGGAAGCGAGCGCATTTCGCCGTGCGCGAGGCCGTCTTTCAATCGTTCGGCCACGGCCGCGGTCATGTACGTTCCGCCGGTGGCGGCGCGGCGCACGGCATCGCGGATCGTCTCGGGTGCGGCCGACTTTTCGATGTAGCCGTTGGCGCCCGCGCGCAATGCCCGGATGGCGAAGATCTCCTCCGCATGCATGCTGATCATGAGCACCGGCATCCGCGGGAATTCGGATCGAATGTGCTTCAGCAGCTCGATTCCGTCGCGATCGCCGAGGACGACGTCGAGGATGACTGCGTCGGCTCGTTTCGAGCGGAGGAACGTCAGAAGCTCGTCCGCGGATGCTGCTTCGCCGGCGATTTCGATGCCTTCGGTCTCCGCGAGGATGAGCCGTAGTCCCTTGCGGACGACCGCGTGATCGTCGGCGATCACGATCCGCGTCATGCGATCAAGATGCGCCTTTCGGCGCCGATGCGCCACCGCGATTCGCAGTATCGTTTTCAAATGGCGCAATCAGTCAGCTCGCGCGGAGACGGCATACCGTCCGCGCGGAGAGATCTGCTCCTCGTTGCGCTGATCCTCGTCGCCGTCGACGCCGCGGCCGCCGCATTTCTCGTTTACGTCTACTTTCCCGCGCGGCGCGACGAGGCGCTTGCGCGAGCGCCGGCGCAGCTTTCTCTGCTGGCGAGAGACCGTCAGAACGCGCTCGCCGGATGGGTCACGGAGCGCCTCTCGGACGCGGCGCTCACCGCATCGCTCCTCGACACGCGCGGCATCGAGCGCGGCACACCGGACTTGCTCGATCACTTCATGCGCGCGTACAAGTACGAGACCGCGATCATCGTCGACGACAACGGCGCCGTCGCTCTTCGGCGCGGCTCGGGCGACACCGATATCGCCACGATCCGCGATTTCATCCGGCCGCCGCGAAAAGAGTCCGGCCCGTGGATCGATTTTCGGCGCACAGCGAATCGGAAACCGAAAATTCTCACCGCCTGTCGATTGAAGAATGCGACGGTCGTCTATATCTCGGATCCGTACGACTACATCTATCCGTTCTTCGACACCGTCAACGTCGCTTCCAAGACGGGAGAGACGAATCTCATCGGCCTTCACGACGACTGGGGAATCGGCCTGACGCCGTATCGCTCCGGCAGCCCACCGCCGATGACCGTTCGCGCGCGCATTCCGCGGCAGCACGTCGCGGAGGTGCTCGCCCTCGGCGAGCGAAGCATCACCATGATCGATCGCCGCGGCATCCCGGTCATCGGTGTCGTGAAGGCGATCCCGCGCACGCCGTGGCTCGTCTTCGCAAAGATCGATCAAGATGAAGTCGTCGGTGGTGCCGTCGACGAAACCGTGCGCCTCGGACAACTGCTGGCGTTCGTTTCGCTGATGCTCGCCACGACCGCGTTCGTGATCCTGAGGTCGCGGCGCGTGCACAAAATGCGCGTCGCTGAAGACCAGCTCGCGCGACTGTACGAGAACACGACTACCGGCATCATCGTGTTGCGCGTGCTCCGCGACGAGAAGGGCTCTCCCGCGGATCATCAGGTCGTCGACATGAATCCGGCCGCCGCGCAACTCTTCGGCGTCATCGCGGGCGAAGAGATCGGCAAGCGCTCGGCCGACGCACCGTACCTCCAATGGCCTCCCGACATCCGCGCCCTCAATTACCAAGTGGCGCTCACCGGACGAACGACTCAATACGAGCGCTACGACGCGCGGACGGAGCGGTGGTACGACACGCGATGCTTCTCGCCGTTGCCGGGCCAGGTCGCGCAATTGCTCGCCGACGTCACCGACCGCCGGAAATCCGAGGAGGCCGTTCGTCATCTTTCGGCGCGCGTGTTGCGCGTTCAGGACGAGACGCAGCGACGCATCGCTCGCGACTTGCACGAGACGGTCGCCCAGAGTCTGGCCGGCCTGCGAATGAACCTCGGCGCGATCAAACAAAACGGCGGAGGGGAGATCATCGATGACAGTCTCACGATCGTCGACGATGCGATGGCGGAGGTGCGCACCATGTCGTACCTGCTGCATCCTCCGATGATCGACCAGGCAGGACTAGTCACCGCGCTCCGCTGGTATGTCGAAGGCTTTCAGCAGCGCAGCGGGATCGCCACGAAGCTCGATGCTCCCGAAGATCTCGGCCGCCTGCCGCGCGATCTCGAGACGGTCGTCTTTCGGATTGTGCAGGAGAGCCTGACCAACGTGCAGCGCCATTCCGGCAGCTCGATCGCGCGCGTGGCGGTAAAGCGTTCAGGCGATCATTTGCGGATCGAGATCGCCGATGAAGGCCGCGGCCTGCCGCTCGCGTTGCGCAATGACCGATCCGCGCTGCTCGCCGCCGGTGTCGGCATCGCCGGCATCAACGAGCGCGTGCACGAGATCAGCGGCGACATCACCATTCAATCGTCGAGAAGGGGACGACGCTCAGCGTCACGCTGCCGTTGACGAGCGCGTCAAAACCGCCGCTAGGGAAGCTCTGAACAAGGTATCCAGTGGAGGATAGGCGCCTCGCCTGTCCATCGTTGCCGAGAGAGAGCGGACAGGCGAGGCGCCTATCCTCCACTGGATGCGGGCTTGTTCAGAGAGCCTCCTAGCGAGGTGCCACCTCCGCATCGCCGTTTCATGATCGAATAGCGCGGTGATGTGGCTGCCCTGGCTCATCACAGCCATCCAACTCCTTGGCATCGTCAGCGCGATTCGCGCGGTGATGGAGGCCCGCACTCCGCAAGGCGCGATCGCGTGGGCAGTGGCCCTCGTTGGATTCCCGTATGTCGCGCTGCCGCTGTTCTGGGTTTTCGGAAAGAGAAAATTCGAGGGTTACGTCATCGAACGCCGCGACGCCTTATCGAAGTCGAGTCCGATCGTCGCCCAGGCGTATCAGGCGCTGATCGACCGGAATCTACTCGTCACGTCCGACCACACGCGTCAACTGCCCTTCGAGCGGCTGGCGAAAATGCCATTCACCACCGGCAATGACTCGGAGCTGCTCATCGACGGCGAAGCCACATACGCGTCCATCTTCGATGGCATCGCCGCCGCGCGTGACTACGTATTGATTCAGTTCTACATTTTCCGCGACGACGGTGTCGGACGGCGACTCCAGGAGCGGATGCTCGAACGCGCGACAGCGGGAGTGCGTGTCTATTTTCTCTATGACGAAATCGGCAGCCATGGACTGTCTCGAAGCTGCATCCGGCGAATGGTTGCCGGCGGCATTCAGGTGCGGTCGTTCCATACCGTCGGCGGACGCGCGAACCGCTTTCAGCTGAATTTTCGCAATCATCGCAAGATCGTCATCGTCGACGGCAAGCATGCTTGGGTCGGCGGCCTCAATGTCGGCGATGAATATCTAGGTCTCGACCCCAAAGTCGGCTTCTGGCGGGACACGCATCTCCACGTTCAGGGACCCGTCGTGCAAGCCGTGCAAGTCGCATTTCTCGAGGACTGGCATTGGGCGGCCGACGAACTGCTGAAGCTTGATTGGGACCCGCAGCCATCGCCGACCGGCGCACGCCAAAGAATTCTCGCGCTGCCGAGCGGCCCCGCCGACGATCTGGAGACCTGCACACTCTTTTTTGTTGCGGTGATCAACAACGCGACGACACGGCTATGGATCGCCAGTCCGTATTTCGTCCCCGATGAGCAATTCATTACGGCGGTGCAGCTCGCGGCGCTGCGCGGCGTCGACGTGAAGATTCTGGTTCCGAAGAAGTCCGACAACCTTCTTGTAGGACTGTCGATCTGGTCCTATCTCGAGGAGCTCGAAGTGGCCGGCGTCGAGTTTTATCAGTACACGCGAGGGTTCATGCACCAGAAAGTCACGCTGGTGGACGATCGCGCCTGCACAATCGGCACCGCGAATTTCGACAATCGTTCGTTTCGTCTGAATTTCGAGATCACGATCGGAGTGGCCGATGAAGAGACGGCCTCCCGCGTTCGCCGGATGCTCGAAGCCGATTTTGCCGCCGCCGAGAGGATCACGCTCGCGGATCTGCGCGCCCGCTCGTCCGCATTTCGGTTCGCAGTACGCGTAGCACGGCTCGCGTCGCCAGTACAGTAAGAACGAACCGACCGGGAACGTGATTGAGAATCCGCGGGCGTCGGCATGGTGCTGCGTAGTCACCGCCGGCTGCATGCGGAAGGAAGTGAAGCCCTTTCGCTCGACGGCGATGACGGTGATCGCTCACGGGATGCTTCACAACCTGCAAGCCGAACGAACCGCATCCTCCAGCCGCGGGCACTCGAAGAGTTCGAGCGCGACCTTTCACCGGCATCTGCACATCGAGAACAACATTCTCCTCCTGCGCGCTTGGCGGTATCCAGTGGAGGATAGGCGCCCTCGCCTGTCCCGTGTTGCCGAGGGAAAACCGGACAGGCGAGGCGCCTATCCTCCACTGGATGCGGTCTTGTTCAGCCTCTCTCCTTTGCCGTGAGTAGAATTCTTCCCACATGACTCTCGCGGCCGCCTCTCGCATCGGGCTTTACGAAATCCTCAACGAAAAGTGGTTTGGCGGCACGATCAACATCTATGCGGACTTCATCTACGCGGGTTACGCGGTGGCGGGGGCGCTCCTGCTCATCGCCCTCCTGGTGGGGTGGAATCGCACACTACGCAAAAGAGTCATGGAGCGGACTGCGGACCTGCGTGAGAGCGAAAAGCTCCTCCGTCAGATCACCGGAAACATCCATGAGGTCTTCTGGCTGACTGACACGGAGAGACAGACGATGCTCTACGTCAGCCCAGCCTATGAGGATATCTGGGGACAATCCGTGGAGAGTCTGTATCGCGAGCCGCGCTCGTTTCTCGCTGCGATCCATCCCGATGATCGCGCCCGTGTTCTGGCGATCATGGAGGGTGGTCGCGAGAAGGACTTCGAAGTTGTGTATCGCGTGATGCGGCCGGACGCATCGATCCGCTGGATACGCGCACGTGAATTCCCCATTCAAGATGAGTCCGGGCGTTTCTATCGAATCGTTGGAGTTGGCGAAGACATTACAGAGCGCAAGCAGGCCGAGGAGAAACTCCAGCAGAGCGAGAGTCAGTTGGCCGAGGCGCAGCGGCTGGCGCATGTCGGCAGTTGGAACTGGGACCTTCGCAGTAAAGTCATGACCTGGTCTGACGAGCTCTATCGGATCTTCGGCGTTCAACCGGGAGAGTTTGATATGAGCCGCGATTCAATGTTGTTCATCCATCCGGACGATCGTGATCTGGTGATGAGCACTTACGAACGTGCCGTTCAGATACGAGAGCCATACAGTATTCATTACCGCCTCCTGAAGCGGGATGGCGATGAGCGGATCATGCATTCGCTTGGACAGGTTGTGACTGGTGATAACGGAGATGTGATTCGAGTGTTTGGAACTTCACAGGACGTGACAGAGCTCAAACACGCTGAGGAGAGACTGAAGTCGACCGGCGAGCAGTTGCGCGCACTCTTCGGCAGGCTTCAGGCCGCGAGAGAAGAGGAAGGCATCCGTATCGCGCGGCAGGTGCACGATGAGCTGGGCTCTGCACTGACCGCCTTGAGGTGGGACCTGAATGTGATCGGAAACATGTCCTCCGATCCCGAAAGTAAGTCGCAGCTGAAAACGAAGATTTCAACGATGTTGAGTTTGACGGACAAGACAATCGATATCGTCAGGCGAATCTCCGCCGAGTTGCGCCCCAGCGTCCTCGATATCCTCGGGTTAGGATCCGCACTCCAGTGGCAGGCCAAACAGTTCGAGGATCGAACCGGGATCGTCGTTCATTACGACTCGGCTTCGGTCGACGTGCATTTGAATCAGGAACAATCCACCGCTGCTTTCCGCATTTTCCAGGAGGCATTGACCAACATCCTCCGTCATGCCCAGGCCACCAGAGTGGACGTGAGAATGGCGGAGGAGGCCGGCGCTTTCGTTCTAACGATCAGGGACGATGGAAGGGGAATCCGAGAGGAAGAAAAGACCGCTCAGTCGTCGATCGGCCTTCTCGGGATGCACGAGCGCGCTCACATCCTTGGAGGCGACATCCACATCAAGGGAGTTGCAGGAGAAGGAACGACCGTGAGCCTGCGACTACCAATTGCCTAGAAGCTCTGAATAAGACCGCATCCAGTGGAGGATAGGCGCCTCGCCTGTCCGCTTTCTCTCGGCACAATGGACAGGCGAGGGCGCCTATCCTCCACTGGATACCTTGTTCAGAGCGGCCTCTTCAAGGGCGCCGCACTCAACGGCTTGTGACGAGCGCGTCGAAACCGGCGCGCTGTAACTGACGACTCGCCGCAGTTGCTTCTGTGCGCGACGTGAATGGACCAACGCGCACGAGCGTGAGTCCGCCACTGACGCTTGCCCATGCACGGCGGCCGAGACGAGCAAGGCGCCGAATCAACTGTTGGGCATTGGAGGCCTCACGAAAAGCGCCGACTTGAACGACGAACGCGCCCTTGCGAGTGACGAGCGGCAGCGGCGCGAGATGCTCGGAGACGACGACGCTTTCAATCTTGAGAGTGTTCAGGCGCGCCGCCTCACGTTCCGCCGCGGCGCGCGAGGCAAACGGGCCGATCGTGACAACCTGCAGTGCGCCCGCTCGACTCACGTCGGGACGATAGCCCAGTCCCTCGAGCTGACGCTTCGCGATCGCGACATTCTCAGGGACGCGAAAAGCACCGACCTGTAAGCGCCACTCCCCTTCGGGTTCCGGTGCCGCGGACACTTGTGGCGGCAGCGCGGCGACGGCCGTTTCGCTTCCCAACACGACGTTCTGCAATCGGGCCGGCTCGGCGGGCAGCGTCACGATCTGAGTCACAGTGCGTCCGCCTTCGCGCGCGCTCAATGTGAACGTTCCGGCGGGCATCGAGCGGAATACGAAATTCCCGGCAGGATCTGTGGCCGCAGTTCGCCCGAGTTGTTCAATGCGCACTTCCGCAGCGCCCGGCGCTGTGCCGAGGATGCTGCGCAAGGCGCGCACTTCAAACGTCACGCGCTGTGGACGATCGGGGATTGCGTTGGCGACGCGCGTGCTCTCGCCGCTGACGGTGTAACCCGGCGGGAGTGATTCCGGTGTGAGAGTGACGGTGTACTGGCCCGGCGGAGTGGAGAGCTCGAATTCACCTTCGCTGTCCGTAGTCGCTCTCAGAGAGTTGCCGTTCGGCGTCGCCACTGAAATCACGACTCCCGGAATTCCGAGGTTTGCGTCGGAGAGCACGCGTCCGGCGATGCGTGCAGGCGTGCGGACGATTCCGAAGTCAATGCGGGCGGGAATCTCGATGAGATCGACTTGGGACGGCGTCGTGAAGAACGCCTGAACGGAGCTCGGCAATTTTGCGATGATGCGATGCGAGCCGGGTCTCACATCGCGAAACGCGTAGTGTCCGCTGCGATCCGTGCGAGCGGTCGCCGCATTGTCGAGTGTCACGACGACGTCAGCGAGAGGCGTCGCGCCTTCGCCGCGCACTCCTTTCATCTGCGGATCGAGAAATACGAATCCTTCAACGATGCCGCTGCGTTGCAGGAGGCGCGGGACGCCGTCGAAGCGTTGACGAATTCCGAGCTCATACGCCGTTTGATCGTGCAATGAAAATGCGCCGGAGCGCCACACGGTGATCGAGCCGTAGACGTCGGTCGCTGAAAAGAGGCGCCGGCTGTAGGTCAATGTCGCGAGTGCGGAGTCCGTAGTCCCGCCGCCGATTCCGTTGACGCGATCATAAACAGCGTGCAGATGGAGCTGATCGCGCGCGCCGGGTGTCAGCAGCGCGACGTCGACGCCGGCTTGTTCGCGCCGCGGAGTGAGATTGACGTTGACGCCTTCGATGAAACCGAGATTGATCAGCGCTGCATCATCGCGAAGCACTCGCGACAAGTCCTCCGGTGTGCGAACGCTGATCCCGAGACGGAGCAGCGCCAACTCGAGACCCGGCTCGTCGCGAAAAATGAGATCGAGCGTCGGCGCCTGCCGCTGCCGCTCCGCCCAGGCGTTGATGCGCAGCGCGCCGACGGAGGTCCGCGCACTCAATCGCAACGTGTCGCCGCGCCGGCTCGCGTCGGACGTGTGCAGGACGCGATAAGACCCAGTCGCGCCGAACGATTCGGTGTCATAAGAGAGCCCGATCGGAAGTCCGATCGTGTCGACGTGCGATGAAGGCCGGCGGAGAACACTCATATCCGCACCGCCGAGTATCGTGAAGTGCGGAGTGGCCTGGTAACGCAATGCGACGTTGGAGACGCCGATGCTTTGCGCGAATCCGGAAAGGTTCATCCGATCGAGCGTCGCGTAGGAGTCGACCGACAGACGCTTCGTCGCGCG
>Ga0075425_100008077_pt1 | contig 11144 bp, 11 predicted proteins | sample SoiMethybrSBSTD4_FD_75300 | JGI IMG/M metagenome (GOLD analysis project Ga0075425, IMG submission 75300) | Bulk soil microbial communities from a Populus tree surrounding site in Tennessee, USA - Soil MetaG P. TD hybrid SBSTD4 | ecosystem: Environmental > Terrestrial > Soil > Tree plantation...
CCTCCGTGAGACGACCGCGGCTACCCAGGCGGTCGAACACGGTCTGCAATCGCGTACTCAAGGAGTCGAACATGGAAAACTCGACTTTACGCGAACATCCGCCGGATTTCAAATACGGGGCCGACAACCGTCCGCGTGGACAGGAAGGGCACCTTGTCGGGCCGCCTCAGCGATTGATGGCCGCGCGGACCCTCCAGAGGCTCGGCCCGAGCCGCCGCTCGACCGCGCGGAATGTGGCATAGAGATGTGGCCGAAGCACGAGGTCGTAGTAGCCGAGGTACGCGGAGCACTCGGCACCCAGACTCCGCTTGAACTGGTAAAGGCCGAACCCCGGATCGGTTTCCTGGGGCGGCAGGCCGGTCCCGCTGCCGCCCCAGTTGATGCTGTCGCAGCCTTGCCGCTTCGCCCAACGGATGAAGCGCCAATGGAGCAACGGGCCAGGCATCGCGCCCGGCAAGAAGGCGCCCGGACCGCGCTCGACGGCGGAGTAGAGCAAGTACGCCTTGGCGCCGGCCCGTACGCCTATCAGGCCACCGATGACGGCACCGGCGTGACGGACGATCTCGAAGAAGGCGGAAGGCGCCGTCGGCCCGTAGACATTCCACAGCGTCGTGAAGTGACGGAGCCGCCGCACGGGGAACTTCTTGCGTGTCCCATTCGTCACGACCAGTTGATAGAACGCCAGCAGATCTTCGGGCGATCGCGGCGGCCCGAGGTCGAGCGCGGCCGTCTCGGCCATCCGTATCTCGCGGCGACGCGACGCGCTCAGCCGCCGCCACACGTCTTCCTCCGTTCCGGCGAGGCTGGAGAGCATCACGATCGCGGGGGAATTCCAGATGGTCCATTGCTCCGGGAGCTTGGTGAAGCCCTGATGGATCAGGAGCTCATGGACGTCCGGTCGGTTGCCCGGCAGCGCGGGGCTCACGCGCAGCAGGATCGCGCCGGTCGACGAGGCGAATGACCGGAGGTGATCGAGAAGGTCTGCGGCCGCCGCCGGCTCCTCGGGATCGATCATCGGCCCGCGGGGAGCGTAGACGAGGGAGCAGCGCAGCATCGGCACACCCCAGACCAGCACGGCCGCGGCGCCCAGACACTGCTCGCCGTCGAAGATGGCGCAGCGGTACGGCTCGGCCCGGGATGCGCGCATCACCTCTCCCCATTCGAAGCCCTGCTCGAGCGCAGTGTGGGGAAGGCCGAGCGCGATCGAGTTCCACTGGCGGGGCTCGTCGACCCGTCGAACGGAGAGCTCGGGGCGAACGCCGAGCGAAGGCCGTACGTGCGGCCGTCGAGTCACGGTCGCGCGGAGCAGTCAAGAAATATGCCGTCGAGGCCGTCCCGCACGCTCACGCGCGGGCGATGATCAAGACTACAAACGGCTCTGCACGGCGGCCGTGCGCGACGCTCGCTGATCGCCGAATGTGGGCAGAGGACCGACGGGCCGTAACATTGCAAAGAGGTTTGATCGGCGATGGTCGGCACACTGTGGCGCACGCTCACGGGCTCGTTGGCTCTCGTCTCCGGGCGAATCTCGATGCCGGACATCGAGCGCGCGATCCGGACCAAGTACAGCGACGGCGTCGAGGTGGCAACGGCCCGAGAGCAGCTGCGGATCGGGCTGACGCCGGGCGAGCGAGCCCTGTTCGCGCGCCACCTCGCCACGGGCGATCGCGTGCTGGACGTCGGCTGTGCGTCGGGGCGCGTCAGTCTCGCCCTGGCCGAGATGGGCGTGCGAACGACCGGCTGCGACGTCAACCCCACGCTGATCGGCCAAGCCGTGGAACTCACCCGCGCGGCCACCGGGCCCATCGGGTTTCTCGTCGCGGATGCGCGTCGGCTGGGCTTTCGCGACGGCGTCTTCGACGCCGTCCTCCTCGTCGGCTCGGTCGTCTGCTACATCCGGTCGCGGCGTGAGCGCCGGCGCACCTTCGAAGACATCAGGCGAATCCTGAAGCCGCGCGGCCGGCTCTTTGTGGTGACGCCGTCGCGGGAGTACTCGTGGAAATTCCGGGCATGGTTCGCGGCGATGTCGGCCACCCATCGAGCGCTCGGGCTGGTCGGCCAGGCCGCGCGCGACTGGGAGATCGGTGATCGCGTGGGGCCGGCCTGGAGCGGGGATACCTCGAGGCTCGTCTACTGGTACATGTATGCGCCGGCCGAGCTCGCGGCGGATCTCACGGCCACCGATTTCGACATCGTCGAATCGGACCCCGACGCCTACATGATGACTTACGTCGCTCGGCGGCGCTGAGCGCCGCTCAGCTCGGGATCCACCACTCGCCGTCCATGCGGCTCAGCACGGCATCGCCGCGAGCGATCGCGTCCAGAGCCGCGCGACTGCCCGAGTGCACGAGCACCCACGGCGCCCGACGCAGGACGCAGAGCCGGTCGTCGAGCTCGCCGAGCGCCCGAGGCGACAGTCGGTCGCTGACGGCGGCGGCGCCGTTCTGGAAGGCGTCCACGAGCAGGTGTTGCTGGACGTCGCGAAAGCGGCCACTGAGCCAGTCGAGATGAACGACTTGGGCAATCTCGCGTTCGAGCCCGTAGACGTACCAGCCGATGGTCGCCCCGCCGTCCCGGACACGAACGGCGCGCAGCCCGCGCAGCTTGCGGCGCAACATGCCGAGCAGCCACGCGAGCGTCTCCGGGCCGTAGCACGCGCGCAGTCCGCCGCCGGGCTCCGACGCCTCGAAGCACCCGAGCAGCTCGCCGTCGGGCACCGCCTCGCCGGACGCGCCCGTGGCCGCCCGCCGGAAGGGGCTTCCGGCTAGACGAGTCAGCGGAAAATCCACGAGTCGGCCCAGCGACTGCGCGGCCAGGCCGAGGACCGATGATCGCCTGACGTGGGCGAGCCAGCCGAGGGCGGCGCGCGCCGGCGCCACCGGCCGGAACCATTCGAGGCTGTAATGCAGGGCCGTTGTCCCGCCCAGACGCTCCCATAGCGCGCGGGAGGGGCCGGAGGCGAAGTCGGCCAGCGACAGATCCTGGGGGCCTCCGAGAAACGTCTGGAGCAGACGAAAGGCGGCGATGCCACGGCGCCCGGGTTCCACCATGAGCCGGGTCGTCGTCGCGGCGCGCAGCGGTGCACCGTCGAGCGTCATCGGTCGCGCGAGAACACCGAGAAAGCCGATCACGACGCCGCGATCCTCCGTGTAGACGAGCGAGGGCAGGTCGGCTTGCCGCCAGGGGTTGTCGAGAAAGACATCAGCAACGACGCTCGCGAGCGCGCCCTGAGCGGGCCCCGCATCCCGGGGGAAGCACCGCCGCCAGAGCGCGGCGACGGCCGCCACGTCGGTGCGCCGGAACGGGCGCACCTCGCCACGGGGGCCGTCAGTCGAGCGTGGTGGCGCGGCCGACAGCGCCTGCGTCATGGGTGGACTCGCTGAGCTCGTGAACGAGCTCGGCGAGAGCGGCGAGCGTGCTGAGGCGATCGAAGTCGAGGTCACCCAGAGGAATCGTGATCCCGAACGCGCGCTCGATGGCGGCGAGGAGATCGACGAACTGCAGGGAATCGAGGACGCCACCCTGCAGGAGGTCGGCGTCCGCCGACGGGGATTCCATGTGCAGCCGTTGGGCGAAGACCGCTTGAAGCCGCGGCAAGACGTCAGGCAGCACGGCGGAACAGCTCCACGAGCGCCGGGCGATCGATCTTGCCGTTGGCGTTCGTCGGCAGCTCGCCGAGGGACAGCCACCGCGCGGGCATCATGTAGGCGGGCAGCCGCGCCGAGAGGAAGCGGCGAAGCGAGGCCACCGTCGGATCGCCGCCGCCGGCGACGACGTAGGCGCAGCAGAGGAGCACGCCCTCGAAGCCGCGCGTCGGCATTGCGACCACGGCGCCCGCGGCGACGTCGGGCGAAGCGTGTAGCGCCGCCTCGATCTCGCCGAGCTCAATCCGGTGTCCGCGGCTCTTGATCTGGAAATCCTTGCGCCCGAGGAAGTGGACGAGGCCGTCCTCGTCGACGCGGGCCAGGTCTCCCGTCCTGTAGATGCGGCTCGGGGCGTCCCGCCGTCCCGGGGGATAGACGAAGGCGGCCGCCGTCCGCGCCTCGTCCTTCCAGTATCCTGGACTCAGACCTACACCGCGGATGTAGAGATCACCCGTGACACCGGGCGGCACCGGCGCGAGCGCCTCGTCGAGCACGAGGAGCCCTTCTCCCGGGCACGCGGTGCCGATGGGAACCGGGTCGGCGCCGTCCGCGGGACACGCGGTCACCGTGTAGTAGCTGCTCGCGATGGTGGCCTCCGTCGGCCCGTAGAGGTTGGTGAAGCGGGCGTGGGGGAGCCGCCGCATCCAGTGGGCGAGGACCGGCGTCGGGAGCACGTCACCACACCACAACACCCGCCGCAGCGACGGAAAATCGTTCGGACGGACGGCGTCGAACTGCGCCAGGTAGCCGAGGGCCGAGGGCACGGAGAACCATTGGGTGAGAGCGCTGGCGCGGATCCACTCGGCGAGCCGATGCGGCAGCCGCTTGACGTCCTCCGGCACGAGGTGCAGCTCGGCGCCCGCGGCCAGGCTGCCGAACAGGTCGAACACGGACAGATCGAAGTGCAGCGGAGAGTGTCCGGACAGCCGATCGCCGGCGCCGATCTCGAAGTAGCGGACGGCCCACTCGAGGAAGTGGCCGACGCTCTCGTGGGTCACGACGACGCCCTTGGGTGTTCCCGTGGAGCCTGACGTGAACAGGATGTAGGCTGCGTCGCCGGGCGCGGTCCCCGCCTCGATCGGGCTCGCGGACATCTCGGGCGCGTCGTCCCCGGAGAACCGTGCGCTCGGTGGCGCTTCCCCGCCGAGCCAGCCCAGCGGCAGGGTCGCGATCCAGGGATTCGCCTCGGCCAGGGACGCGAGCAATCGTTGCGCGGGCGGCGCCGCCAAGATGCAGCACGGCTCGACCGCGGCGAGCATCGCCGCCGCGCGGGGAACGGGGTTACCGAGGTCGATGGGAACGTAGATGCCGCCCGCCTTGAGGACGGCGAGCACCGCGACGATGGCCGGCGGCGATTTGGGGACCAGCAGGGCCACGCGCTCTCCGGCACGACAGCCGGTGTCCCGCAGGAGCCGCGCCAGCTGCGTGCTGCGACGATCGAGCTCGCCGTACGTGAGCCGCTCGCCCGCGGCCACGAGGGCGGTGGCGTCGGCGCGGCCTTCGGCGTGCTCCATGACCCACGTGTGGAGCATCCGCGGCATTCAGGCGACCTCCGTCGCGGCGTGCTCGAAGGCAATGCGGGCGTGCTCGAGATCGGCTTCCTCACGGGGAACGTCGAGAATGAACGCATTGACGCCGTCGCGGAGCTGGCGAGCGAGCTCCCGGGCCACGCGCTCGTAGGTCCCCACCAGGTAAGGACAGAACGTCTTGTAATTGCGAAACGGCGTGAGCCAGTAGGGCGTCGTGTCCGGCTCGGCGCGGGAGAGCTGCTTGTGCCAGAGCGAGTCGGAGGTCCGCATCGCCAGCGCGTGCGCGAGCTGACCCTGGCGATCCTCGGGAAAGTAACCGTGCGCCACGCGCCACGCCTCCGCGTCGTCGGACCGAGCCACGATGCCGACGCGGATGCCTTTCATCGTGTCGTTGCCGTCGGGTTCGACGGTGGTCCCGTCGTCGGCGGTCGGATACCGTACGACGACGGCGTCGAGCGCGCGCGCGGCCGCGCGGCCTGCCGGCGACGATGCCGAGACGAAGATCCAGGGCCGCAGCGCGTGGTCGAGCGGCGGTGCCAGCCGCAATCGCTCCACCCGGTAGAATTCGCCGCCGAAGGTCACGGTCTCCCCATCGAGCAGGCGCTTGATGATCGTCGTGTATTCGAGCAGGCGATCATAGCGACGGTTGTGCTCGGTGGTATCGGCCAGCGCCCGCAGGTCGTTGGTGAATCCCCCCGCCACCATGTTGAGATAGATGGAACGCTCGTAGAGAGCGCCAAACGTGGTGATCATCTTGGCGACCGTGTAGGGATGCATGTAGACGGGCTGGATGGCGACGAGAGGGATGAGCGCTTCGGTACTCTCGACGATGAGCTGGGCCACCAGCCACGGGTCGAGAAGCGAGTTGTCGGTGTAGACGAGGATGCCCCGGCAGCCGTGCCGCTCGCTCCACCGCGCCACCTCCACGACCCGGCGGCGAAACACGGCCGGCTCGACGCTGGCCGAGGGCGGACAGGTCGAGAAGATCGCGATCTCCGTTGCCGGGTCGTGCATGGCTCGGTCCGACGGTCCTCGGCAGTGCAACTGTCACGCCGGAGCCGCCGAAAGCGGCGCATGGAGTTCCCAGAGACGCCTATGCAACAAAGTGCGAACTCTGACGAAGTCCCCTCACGGCAGGTGTCAATAACGGTGCAGACCCCGGCCCGACGGCGGCGGTTACCTCGGCGTCATCGGTTGACGCCGCTGTCGCCTGCGCGGTATCAAGCGGTCATGCGCACGGTCACGGACCGGAGGGCGCGCTCGTCGTGACGGCCTCCGAGCGACGGCGGACGAACTCCGTCGTCGACACGTACTCGCGCCTGGCGGACGAATACGACGATCCCAAGAACATCGAATCGTGCTGGGGTCGCGTCACGCAGCACTCCCTCGGGCTCGTCGGCCTCACGGAGCGACACCGGACCGTTGCCGACCTCGGGTGCGGGACCGGTCGTGAGCTGGCTCGGCTCGCCGCGGTGAATCCGGCGGATCTGCGACTTTTCGGTGTGGAGCCCGCCGCGAACATGCGCCGGCGCGCGATGGCCCGAACCGCTCAGTACCCCAACGTGCGCATCATCGGGGGAAGCTTCGAGCATCTGCCGCTCCGAACCCGCTCGATCGACTATCTCTACAGCATCCTGGCCTTCCACTGGACGACGGATCTCGAGGCGTCGGTGGCCGAGCTGGCGCGCGTGTTGACGCCCACGGGCGAGATGGATATGACGTTCATCGGTCGGCACAATGGCCGGGAGTTCATCCGCGCGACGACGCCGGTGTTCGTCAGGTACCTGACGCCCGCGGCCATGGTCAAGGCCGCCTCGCTGCGCAAGCAGCTGAGCGTCGAGGAGGCGACGGCGCTGTTCGGTATGGCCTTCCCCTCGCCCGGGCTCACGGTGGCCGAGTCGTATCAGACGTACCACGACACTCTGGAAGGGCACTGGGGCTGGTGGGTCCGGATCGAAGGCCAGTTCGTCGACATCCCCCCGGCCAGGCAGGCGGAGTGCGATCGAGCCGTGCGCGACGCCCTCGCGTCGCTGGCGACGGACAGGGACATCCCCTATACCGTCCACCTGCTGCACGTGAGGCTGAGAAACCGCGAAGGCCGCTGACGATCGGAGAGCGTGCGTTCAGGGCGACCCGCGGACCGACGTCTCCGCGGCGGTGCGAAACCGCTTGACCATCGCCCCGGGATCGGCGGCTTCGAAGATGGCCGACCCGGCGACGAGGACCGACGCGCCGTGCTCGGCGAGGCGACGCGCGTGGTCGAGCTTCACGCCGCCGTCGACTGCGACGTCGACGGGCCGACTCCCGAGCATCGTGCGCACCTCGCGGATCTTCGGATACGCGCTCGGGATGAACCGCTGACCGCCGAAGCCGGGGTTCACCGACATCACCAGCACGAGGTCGAGGTCGTCGAGCACGTACTGGAGCGTCGAGGGCGGGGTACTCGGATTCAGCGCCACGCCGGACCGCGCGCCGAGCTCGCGGATCTGCGCCAGCGTCCGCTGGAGATGCGGGCACGCCTCGATGTGGACCGTCACCGCGTCGGCCCCCGCCCCGACGAACTCCGCGAGCCAGCGCTCCGGCTCGACGATCATCAGATGGACGTCGAGCGGCAGCCGCGTCCGCTTGCGGATGGCGGCGACGACGACCGGACCGATGGTGAGGTTCGGCACGAAGCGGCCGTCCATCACGTCGACGTGGAGCTGGTCGGCGCCGGCCGCCTCCACGCGTGCGATCTCGTCACCGAGCGCGGCGAAGTCGGCCGAGAGGATCGAGGGCGCGATTTTCACAGGCGGTCTTGTTATACCTCGCGCGTCGGGCGGCTCAAAGCCTACGTAACCGGATCGCGGTGAAGCCGTCGGTGCCGTGCCGGTGCGGCAGGCAGCGCAGCATGCCGTCGCCGTCGAGGGGCAGGGGGAACTCCGCCGGCGCGTCGACCACGAAGTCGTGGCGCTCGCGAAGGAACGCCGCGATCGGCTGGTCGTTCTCTTCGGGCTCGAGCGAGCAGGTGGCGTAGACCAGCCGGCCGCCGGCCTTCACCATCGTCGCCGCGGCGGCCAGGATCTCCCGCTGTCGCGCGGCGCTGGCCGGGATGTCCTGCGGCGCGCGGCGCCACTTCACCTCGGGATTGCGGCGAAGGACGCCGAGGTTCGAGCACGGCGCGTCCACCAGGACGGCATCGCAGGCCTCCGCGAGCCCCGGCGCGAGCGACTCCGCGGTGCCGCCCCGGGTCTCCACGATGGTCACGCCGACCCGTGCCGCCGCCTCGGCCACGAGGGCCAGGCGCGCGGGCTGGGGATCGAGGGCGAGGATCCGTCCGCGGTCGTCCATGAGCTGGGCGAGATGGGTCGTCTTGGTCCCGGGCGCCGCGCACGCGTCGGCCACGACGTCGCCGGGGCGCGGGTCGAGCAGCCGGGCGACCAGCATCGACGACTCGTCCTGCACGGTCAGCACGCCGTCGGTGAACGCGCGCCAGGACGCCGGACGCCCGCCGCGCACGACGACCAGCCCCTCGGGAGCGTGGGCCGTGGGCGCCGTGTCGAGCCCGTCGTCATCGCGCATCCGCGCGGCGAGCGCGTCGCGTGTCGTCCGCAGCGTGTTCGTGCGCACGGTGAGTGGTGGCCTCTCGTTCATCGCCCGCATGAGCGCGGTGGCCTCGTCCAGGCCGTGGCGCTCGATCCAGCGCCGCGCGAGCCAGGTGGGAAACGAGCAGCGCACGGCGGCGGCGTCGATGGGATCGCGGGGCGGCGCGGGCTCGCGCTCGCGCGGGCCGCGGCGGACGAACGAGCGCAGCACGGCGTTCACGAACTCCGGCACGCCCGGCTTGGCGCGCTGTCGCGCGAGCGTGACCGCGTCGTCGACAGCGGCGAACGGCGGGATGCGCTCCAGGAAGACGAGCTGATACGCGGTCAGCCGCAGGAGCACGCGGGGGCGCGGATCGAGGCTCGCCAGCCGCCGCCGAGAGTGGGGAGCGAGGATCCAGTCGAGGTAGCGCTGCCACCGCAGCGTGCCGTAGACGAGCTCGGTGGCGAGCGCCGCGTCGCGCGGGTCGAGGGCCGCCCGGCTCAGCTCGGCGTCGAGGGTGAGATCGGCGAACGCGCCCTCGGCGTCCACTCGCTCGAGCACGCGCGTGGCGGTCGCGCGCGCGGGCGACGTCACGGCGTGCTGAAGCGCGCACCCGGCGACAGGCGTGCGCCGCGCAGGAACTCCGGCCACGCCACCGCGCGGCGGCTCTCCGGCTGGACTTCGATCGGCAGAACGAGGCCGTCGCCGGTGGCGACCGCCAGCGTCTCAGCCGCAACGACCAGCGTGCCGGGTTCGGCCACGGCTTGCGCCGGCACCGGCCGCGCGCGCCAGATCCGCAGCGGTCCGCCCGGCGTCGCCGTCAGCGCCCCCGGCCACGGGTTGCAGCCGCGAATCCAGTCGGTCAGCTCGCGCGCGGCGCGGGACCAGTCGAGGTGACCGTCGGTCTTCTTGAGCCGTGGGGCGAGCGTCGCGGCCTCGTGCCGCTGCGGCGTCGGCGTCAGCGCGTCGAGCCTCGCGAGGGTGTCGACGAGGACGTCGGCGCCGAGCTTCGACAGGCGCTCCGACAGCTCGCCCGCCGTCTCCGCCTCGCCGATCGGCGTCGACGCGGTGAGCAGCATCGGCCCCGTGTCCATCCCCTCGTCCATCAGAAACGTCGTGATCCCCGTCTGCCGCTCGCCCCGCATGATGGCCCACGCGATCGGCGCCGCGCCCCGGTAGCGCGGCAGCAGCGAGGCGTGCACGTTGATGGAGCCGCGCGCCGGCGCGTCCAGGACGGCCTTGGGAAGGATCTGTCCGAACGCGACGACCACGCCGACGTCGGCGCCGATGGCCCGCAAGCGCTCCGACCAGCCCGGGTCGCGCAGCCGCGGGGGCTGCAGGACGGGGGCACCGGCCGCTTCGGCGCGCAGCTTCACCGGCGGCGGCGTGAGCCGCTGGCCGCGATGCGCCGGACGATCCGGCTGGGTGACGACAGCGACAACCTGGTGACGCTGGAGCATCGCCTCCAGGGTCGGCAACGCGAATTCCGGCGTCCCGTAGAAGAGGACTTTCAGGCTAGAGCGCGAAGGCGCGGTGGGCGTCCTCGGGGAATCCTTCCTTCTTGATCCGGCGCTTGATCCGATCGCGCGTGACGGGGTCGAGCCGGTCGATGAAGAGCACGCCATCGAGATGATCGATCTCGTGCTGGAACACGCGCGCGAGCAGGCCGCGGCCCCGCATCTTCACCGCGTGGCCGTCGGCGTCCGTGGCCTCGACGTCGACCCATTCCGAGCGCGTGACGTCCGCGAAGATGCCGGGGATGGACAGACACCCTTCCTCGGCGGTCACCTCGCCGCCTCGCGCGACGATGACGGGATTGATCAGCGCGCGCGGCTCGCGGCCCTCTTCGTGACCGACGACGAGCAGCCGCAGCGAGATTCCGACCTGCGGCGCCGCCAGCCCGATCCCGACCTCGTCGTACATGGTCTCGATCATGTCGGCGATCATCTGGCGCAGCTCGGGCGTGACCTCGGTGACCTCCGCTGCCCGGCGGCGAAGCATGGGATCACCGTATTTTCGGACCTTTAGGACTGCCATTCGACCGGGTCGACCTCCACATCCATGATACCAGGGCGCAGCCGCCGGACCGCGAGGAGATCGCCGAGCGCGGTCCTCAGCGTCGCCGGCAGGTCCATCTCGCCCTTCACGACGATGCGGCGGCCTCCTCGTCCCGGCAGCGTGATGGCGGGATACGCGACGAGGCCCGACGATCCGGAGAGCGCGCTCGCCACGTTGTCGACGAGGCCGGCGTCGCCGGCGCCGCCGCGCGGCCGCAGGGTGATGAAGGCAAGCCGGCGGAACGGCGGATAGCCGAGCTCGGCGCGAAACTTCAGCTCCGGCCCATAGAACGCCGCGAGATCCTGACGGATCACCGCGTCGAGCGCGTAGTGCGCCGGGTCGCGCGACT
>Ga0075425_100008078_pt1 | contig 11144 bp, 11 predicted proteins | sample SoiMethybrSBSTD4_FD_75300 | JGI IMG/M metagenome (GOLD analysis project Ga0075425, IMG submission 75300) | Bulk soil microbial communities from a Populus tree surrounding site in Tennessee, USA - Soil MetaG P. TD hybrid SBSTD4 | ecosystem: Environmental > Terrestrial > Soil > Tree plantation...
CGGTGAACGGTGAACGGTGAACGGTGAACGGTGCTGAAAGATAACGCGTAGGCTCAGGGTTCCGACGGCTTGTCGCCCCCCGATTCCCCGGCCGCGAGGCCCTTCCAGTAGGCGATCCGCTCGGCCACCCGCTTTTCGTGCCCCAGCGCGCCGGGTTGATAGAGCTCGCGGCCCAGCAGGGCCTCGGGGAGATAGGCCTGGGCGACGTAGTGTCCCGGATAATCGTGGGCGTAGCGATACTCGGCGCCGTAGCCGAGCTTCTTCATGAGGCCGGTCGGGGCGTTGCGCAAATGCAGTGGCACCGGCTCGGCGGGCGTGTCGCGCGCCAGCGCGAGCGCCGCGCCCAGCGCCTTGACCACGCTGTTCGACTTGGGCGCGGTCGCCAGATAAATGGTCATCTCAGTGAGCGGCAGGAATCCTTCGGGCGGCCCCAGCTGCCGGAAAGCCTCGCGCGCGGCCACCGCGAGCTGAAGCGCCTGCGGATCGGCCAGCCCGATATCCTCCGCGGCCATCGCGATGGCGCGCCGGAAGAGCACCAGCGGATCCTCCCCGCCCTCCAGCATCCTCGCCATCCAATAGAGAGCGCCCTGCGGATCGCTGCCCCGCAGCGACTTGTGATAGGCGGAGAGCAGATTGAAGTGCTCCTCGCCCGACTGGTCGTACAGCGGCACCCGCCGCGCGAATGCCTCGGCCAGGACGGCCAGGGTGACGTGGCCGCCGGCGCCGACCTGGAACGCCGCCGCCTCGAGCGCGGCGAGCGCGCGGCGGGCGTCCCCATCGGCCTGAATCGCGAGCCAGCCGATCGCATCGGCGTCCACTTCCAGCCCCATCCCGCCCAGTCCGCGTTCCCGGTCGGCCAGCGCGGCGCGGACCACCTGCTCGATAGCGGCGGCGGCCAGCGGCTCCAGCACGAACACCTGGCAGCGCGAGAGCAGCGCCGAGTTGAGGCTGAAGCTCGGGTTCTCGGTCGTCGCACCGATCAAGGTGATGGTGCCCTGCTCCACGTGGGGCAGAAAGGCGTCCTGCTGCGCCCGGTTGAAGCGGTGGATCTCATCGCAGAAGAGGATGGTCCCCCGGCCCAGCCGGCGTCGCTCGTCGGCCTCTTTGATGATCTCGCGGACCCGTTGCACGCCCTCCGTGACCGCGCTGAATCCGATGAAGGCCCGCCCGGTATGCTGGGCGATCAGATAGGCGAGCGAGGTCTTGCCGGTCCCGGGCGGCCCCCAGAGGATGCTGCTCCCCAGGTCCCCCCGGCGCAGCGCATCGCCCAGCGCCCGGCCCGGCGCCAGCAGGTGCTCCTGTCCGGCGAATTCCGCGAGCGTGCGCGGCCGCATCCGCGCGGCGAGCGGCGCGGGGGTGCTGAAGAGCTCCGGCGTGTCTTGCATGGTCGCTCAGAGGCCGCTGCCGGCAGCCCGCAGCAGCAGCAGAGCCACGACCCCGCCGAGGAACGCGCCGGTAATGCGCAGCGCCCGGCTCGCCTGCACCTCGGGTACCAGGTTCGAGGCGGCGACGTACAGCGTGACGCCCGCCGCGAGCGCGAGCCCGTAGCTCGCCAGGGCCGCAACCGCTCCGGTGAGCAGCGCCCCCAGGATGGTGGCGACTCCGAGTACTGCCCCCGACAGCAGCGCCGGCCTGCGTCCGGCTCCGCTCGCCAGCATCAGGCTGGCGACGGTCACGCCCTCCGGGAGCTTGTGGAGCAGGATCCCCAGAAAGAACAGCACGCCGAGCGGCATGGACACCAGGAAGCCGCTGGCGATCGCCACCCCGTCGAAGAAGGCGTGCAGCGAGAGCCCGACCAGCGCGCTGTAGCCGGCGGACGCCGGCACCGGGTGGGTCTCCTCGCCGAAATGGAAGTGCGGGGTGATCACGTGCTGCGCCACATGGACCAGCAGGTACCCCACCAGGACGAGCATCCCCGCCGCCGACATCGACGCCACCGCGAAGACTTCCGGCAGCACTCCCACCAGCACCAGCGCCAGCATGAACCCCGCGCCGAAGGCGAGCGACATCTGGATGGCGGCCAGGCTGCGCCGCTCGGCGCGCACCACCGCAAGCGCCCCGACCAGATTGCCGAGCGCGGCGCCGAGCGCAAGGAGCAGCGGCGTCAGCGCCACGAGCGCACCAGCTCGAGCAGGCGCTCGCGCGTGTTGAGCGTGGGATCGCTGAGCACGGCGTCCAGCAGTCGGGTGAGCAGCGCGCCCAGCTCGGGGCCGGGGCGGACACCGAGCCCGATCAGATCGTCACCGTGCAGCGCCAGCTCCCCGCGCGAAGTCGCCTCTCCCCGAGCGCGGATCCCCTGAACGATCTCCCTCCAGCTGGCGGGGTGCCCCGCTCTGAGCTCGGCGAGCGAGAGCAGGTCGTCGGCCGCGGCGTCCACCGCCGCGAGCCAGCGCCGCACCGCGACCGGCTCCGCACCGGCAGGCTCGCCGGGCCCCCGCTCCATGGCCTGCGCCCGCGCAATCTCGCCACCGGAGGCCCGCAGCCGCCGCAACACGGTAGCCGGCTGCGTGGCGAGCGCCGCCGTGAGCACCACCGGGTCCCGCTCCGTGGTGGGCAGCGGATCGGGCAGCGGGTAGGGCCGGCACAGCTCGGGCATCCAGACCGCGGCGGCTCCCGTCTCGTGCCACAGCTCTACCAGCCGGCGCGGCGAGATCGCCGCGATCAGGCCCTTGAACCACTCCTCGCGCACCCGCTCGGCGGAGAGCTGGCGCAGGCCCGCTGCCGCGGCCTGGGCCGCCGCGAAGGTCGCGGGGTCGATCCGAAAGCCGAAGCGCGCGGCGAAGCGCACCATGCGGAGGATGCGGAGGTAGTCCTCCGCGAAGCGCGTGGCCGGATCGCCTACGGCGCGGACCACGCCGTCGGCGAGGTCGGGTCCGCCACCCTCGGGATCGAGCCACCGATGCGAGAAGGGATGGTAGGCCAGCGCGTTGATGGTGAAATCCCGGCGGTGCAGGTCTTCCGCGATGGACACCCCGTATTCCACCACGGCGTGACGGCCGTCGGTCGCCACGTCTTTGCGGAAGGTGGTGACTTCGTGGAGCTCTCCCTCGCGATCGAGCACCCCCACGGTGCCGTACTTGGCGCCCACCGCGATCGTTCGCGGGAACAGCCGGCGCACTTCTTCGGGCTTCGCGGCGGTGGCGAGGTCCACGTCGTACTGCAGCTTCTGCTCGGGGGCCAGCCGCCAGTCCCGCAGCGCGCCGCCGACGCACCAGGTCTCGAATCCGGCTTGCTCCAGCGTCCCGGCGATCTCCAGAATGGCATCGGGGAGCGGCACCTGGCCCACGAAGTCGGCACCGCTCATGGCGCCACCCCACCGTAGGGCACGCCCGCCGCGAGACAGAGGATCAGCTCGAGTCGCGCCAGTGCCGCCGAGCGCGGTCCCGCCGGCTGCACGCCCAGACGCAGCAGCTGTCCGCCTCCGCCTTCGAAGGCGTACTCCCCGCCAACCTCGCCGTAGGCACAGCGGGTGGCGAGCACGACCGGCTTGCGGTCGGCGAGCCAGCGGTGGACCGAAGGCAGGATGCCCGGCGGCGAGTTGCCCCGGCCGAATGCCTCGATCACCACGCCATCGAAGTGGGGGCGCGCGAGCTCCAGCAACACTCCCTCGTCCCCAATCTGCAGCGGAACCAGTGCGACCGAGCGAGTCAGTCCGGGCGGCGCCAGCAGGGGCCGCTGCGGCTCGGCGCGCTGGGCAAAGCGCACCACACCCTCGGACACTGCGCCGAGCTGGCGAGAATGGGGCGAGGCGAAAGCGTCGGGCGCGAAGGCGTTGAGCTTGGCAACGTCGCGTCCGTCGAGGATGCGCCCGCCGAACACCACCATCGCGCCCCGCCCCCGGCTCTCCGGGCTCGCGGCGACCCGCACCGCGTCGCGCAGGTTGCGGGGTCCGTCCCACTCCGCGTCGCTCGAGGTGCGCATCGCGCCGGTCAGCACGACCGGAACCTCCGGCGGCAGCGTGCGTGCGAGCAGGTATGCCAGTTCTTCGAGGGTGTCGGTGCCGTGGGTGATCACCACCCCGGCCGGAGGCTCCGGCCCGCCGAGCAGCTCGGCAACCCGCTGGCGCAGCGCCCAGAGCCCGGCGGGTCCGCGGTGCACGGCGGGGAGCCGCTCCCAGTCCTCGACCCGAATCCCGCCCTCCGCGTCGAGCTCGCCGACCAGCGCGAGCAGCCCCGCGGCGTCCAGCGCGGGCACGTTGCCGCCGGCCGCGCCGCTGCGCTGCATGGCAATGGTGCCGCCGGTCGCCAGCAGATGAATCATCCGCGGCCCTCTAGCCGCACAACACCGAGCCCCCATTCACGTTCAGGATCTCGCCGGTGATGTGGCGCGCCAGCCGGCTGCAGAGAAACAGAATCGGCCCCGCGATGTCCTCCGCCGGAGGGATCCGGCGCAGCGGAATGGTGGCGGCGATCCGCTCGCGGCCGCCGCCCGCGTAAGGCAGCGCGCTCATGTCGGTGTCGACCCAGCCCGGGGCCACGCAGTTGACGGTAATGTCCGGCGCGTACTCGACCGCCAGCGACTTGGTCATCGAGATCAGGGCCCCCTTGGTGGCGGCATAGTCGGCGTGGAACGCCTCGCCGCGCTGGCCCGCGGTGCTCGCCACCAGCACCACCCGTCCTCCGGCTCCCATGAGCGAGAGGGCGGCGCGGGTGGTCAGGAAGACCGCGTCGAGGTTCTGCGCCATGGTCGACCGCCAGCGCGCGTCGCTCAGCTTGCCCAGCGGTATGTCCTCGGTGGGCCAGATGCCCGCGTTGGCCACGAAGCAATCGAGCGTGCCGAATGCCGCCTTGCATTCGCGGAAGACCTGGGAGACCACCGCGGGGTCGGCGAGATCGCCCCCGGCGACGAACACCCGCCGCCCCAGCCCGCGGATTTCCCGCGCCAGCGCCTCGGCCTCGGCCAGCCGGGTGTGGTAGGTGACGCCCACGTCGGCGCCCGCCCGGGCAAACAGCAGCGCGGCGGCCCGCCCGATGCCGCGCGATCCCCCGGTGATCAGCACGCGTTGCCCAGCCAGATCGATCATTCCTCGTCTCCCAGCAGCAGTTTCAGGCGGTCCAGCAGCGGCAGCTTGATGGCCAGCGGCGGCACCGGCTCCAGTTCGCCCTCCGCGAGGATCGCCGCCGGATTGCGGTGCGCCAGCAGGTCGGCCTGCAGCTCCCCGTTCTGCTCGCACAGATAGCGATACGCCGTGCCGATCATGCGGTCATCGCCATGATTGTCGGCCGCGATGACGTCGGCGAGGCCGTGCGCCAGCAGCTCGCGGGCGCGCTGGCCCCGCCCGCGGCTGGTGAGGAGCGTGGTGGCATCCACCTGCATGACGCCGCCGGCGGCGCGCCACTGGTGTACCGCCCGCGGACTGCAGCCGGCATAGCGCTCCGGATGCGCCAGCAGCGGGATCAGGCCGAGCTGGGCGATCTGGCCCAGCGCGTTGGTGATGGCGGGTACGGCGACCTGCCGGGTGAATTCCACCAGCACGCAGCGCGAGCTGCCGATCCGGATCCCGGGATGCTCGAGCAGCTCGCTGGTGACCGGGCGATCCAGCATCAGCTCCACCCCGCGCAGCAGCTTCACCGCGTCGGGAGCCCGGGCACTCAGCGCGTCGAACGCCGCGTCGTGCGCGGCGGGGATCCCCTGCGAAAGCTGCCCGATGCTGAGATGCGGCGTGAGACAGACGGCGGTGACCCCGCCCTCCCGCATCGTCTCCAGCACGCGGACCGACTGCTCCACGCTGCGGGAGCCGTCATCGACGCCGGGGAGCAGATGACAGTGGAGGTCGATCACCGGCGGGCCCCTCGGGCGCGACGCAATCCGGCCGCGAAGTCGGCCAGCCCGGCGGGAGCCTCGGCCGCCCTCGCCTTGAGGGCGAGCGTCACCAGGGCGTCGGCCGCCAGCAGGTCGAGGGCGACACTGCGGTCGCCGGGATGCGCGAGCACCCGGTCGAGCGCGGCTGCGGCGGACGCCGCCAGCTGCTCGGCGACGCCGGAGGTGGGCTCCGCCGCCAGGTAACCCGCGGCCCGCTGCAGGAGCGGGGCCGGCGCGCCGGCGCTGTGCTGCGCGAACCAGCGCTGGGCTTCGCTCAACCGGTCAGCCACTCCTCGACCACCCGGGGCGTCGCCTCCCGGGCCGCGGGCAATCGCGCCAGGTCGCCCGCGCTGCCCGAAGCAAAGGCGGGTCGCCCGCCGCCCTTCCCGCCGCTCAGCGCCGCGATGCGATTGAGCAGCTCGCCCGCCTTGCGACCCCCCTGCACCAGATCCTCGCTGAGCGCGACGTGGATGGCCCCGCGTCCCGCGGTCCCGAACAGCACCAGGATCGCGCCGCGCTTGCCCTCCCGGAAGCGATCCGCGAGCTGCCCGATCTCGTCCCGGTCCTCGACCGTCGTTTCGGCGAGGGTGAGCTTGACGCCGGCCACCTCGCGCTCTTCGCCGCTCGCCGCGCCGCCGCCGCCGCGCTGGAGCATCTCCTGCAGCCGGCTCTCCAGCTTCTCGCGCTCGGCGACCAGCTGCTCGATTCGCCGCGCCAGATGCTCGGGCTGCGCCCGCAGCACCTCGCTGGCCGCGCGCAGCCGGCCGTCGAGCTCGCTCAGCACCGCGTACGCGCCCGGCCCGGTGACCGCTTCGAGCCGGCGCACTCCCGCGGCCACCCCGCCCTGCTGCGTGATCCGGAAAAGACCCAGCGCCCCGGTGCTGGCCACGTGGGTGCCGCCGCACAGCTCGATCGAGTCGCCCATCCGCACCACCCGCACCACCTCGCCGTACTTGTCGGCGAAAAACGCCATGGCGCCCAGCGCGAGCGCGTCGGCGAGCGGCAGCTGGCGCGTGGTGACGGGGTGGTTGGCCCAGATCTCGGCGTTGACGTCGCGCTCGATCAGCTCGAGCGTGGCGGGCTCGATCGGGCCGTGATGCGAGAAATCGAAGCGCAGCCGGTCGGGCGCGACCAGCGAGCCCTGCTGCCGGACGTGCGGGCCGAGGTGCCGGCGCAGCGCGGCGTGCACCAGGTGGGTGGCGCTGTGGTTCCGCTCGATGTCGCGGCGGCGCGGGGTGTCGACCGCGGCCAGCACCGCGGTGGGCTCGAAAGCCCCCGGGAAGCTACCCAGCAGCGCGGTGCCCCGTTCCTCCTTGCGCACCTCGTCGACGCCCAGCTCCCAGCCGATCCCGCGCAGGCGGCCGGAATCACTGACCTGCCCGCCCGACTGGGCGTAGAACGGGTTGTCGCGCAGCACCAGCTCGACCCGCTCGCCGTCCTGCCGGAAGGCGAGCAGCTCGGTCTCGGCTTCGGTCGTTTCGTAGCCGATGAACTTCTGCTTCCCCCGCCGCAGCACGTGCCACTTGGGCGACTTGCCGCGTCCCTTGCCGCCGCTCACCGCCACCGCACCCCCCGTCCGCGCCGCGCGGGAGCGCTCGCGCTGCTGCGCCAGCGCCTGTTCGAAGCCCGCGAGGTCGATTCCGACGCCCCGCTCGGCCGCGATCAGCTGGGTCAGGTCGACCGGGAAGCCGTAGGTGTCGTAGAGCCGGAACACCTCGGTGCCGGGAATCTGTTTGGTGCCGCCGGCGAACAGCTCGTCGAGCCGCCGCAAGCCGCCTTCGATCGTCTCGAGAAAGCGCAGCTCCTCCGCCTCGGTCCAGCGCCGGATTTCTTCGCGCTCCCGCACCAGCTCGGGATACGCGGCGCCCATGCGCTCCACCACGACGCCGGTGAGCGGCGCCAGCGTGGGCTCCCGGCGCCCCAGCAGCCAGGCATGGCGCACCGCGCGGCGCAGGATGCGCCGCACCACGTAGCCGCGCCCGTCGTTGCTGGGATACACCCCGTCGGCGAGCAGGAAGCTCACCGCCCGGGCGTGATCGGCCAGCACGCGATAGGAAGCGCCGGGGCCGTCCAGGCTGCGGGGATAGGGCCGCCCCACCAGCCGGCCGACTTCCTCCAGCAGCGGGAGGAACAGATCGGTGTGAAAGGTGTCGTCCACGCCCTGGAGCACCGCCGTGATGCGCTCCAACCCCGCCCCGGTGTCCACCGACGGCCGGGGCAGCGGCGTCAGGCTGCCGTCGGCGGATCGGTCGTACTGCATGAACACCAGGTTCCAGATCTCCAGGAAGCGGTCGGCCTCGGCGAGCGGTTCGAATGCTTCCCGGGACAGCGGCTGGCTCCACTCTTCCGCCGGCCCCAGGTCCACGTAGATCTCCGAGCAGGGCCCGCAGGGGCCCGTCTCGGCCATCTGCCAGAAGTTGTCCTTCTCGCTGAGCCCGTAGATCCGCTCGTCGGGCAGCCCGGCGATCTCCCGCCACAGGGCTCGCGCCTCCTCGTCGGAGTGCAGTACGCTGACCCGGAGCCGCTCGGGCGGAATCCCCAGAAACTCCTTCGAGGTGACGAATTCCCAGGCGAAGCCGATGGCTTCGCGCTTGAAGTAGTCGCCGAAGGAGAAATTGCCCAGCATCTCGAAGAACGTCTGATGCCGCTTGGTGAGCCCAACCTGTTCCAGGTCGTTGTGCTTGCCGCCGGCCCGCACGCATTTCTGGCAGGTGGTGGCGCGGACGTAGTCGCGCGGCTCCTGGCCCAGGAAGGTACGCTTGAACTGCACCATTCCGGCGTTGGTGAACAGCAGGGTCGGATCGTCTTTGGGCTCGAGCGACGCGGAGGCCACCTGCCGGTGGCCACGGGCGCTGAAGAAGTCGAGGAAACGACGGCGGATCTGGGCGGATTCCATCCGCGAGAATATAGCCCGGCTCCCTCAGCGGATCAGCGACGCCACCAGCCGGTGCACCGGCTCACCCACGAAGCCGCGGCGCGCCAGAAACGCCAGCAGGCGCCGCCGCGCGACGGGCCGCGCCAGGCCTTTGAGCTGCGCCAGCCGCTTGCGGGCCAGCGCCTCGACGTCCGCTCCGCCCGAGCCGTCGGGGCCCAGCGCCTCGGCGAGGGCGCGATCGATCAGTCCGGGTGCGATGCCCAGCAGGCTCAAATCCCGGCGCAGGCGCAGGGGACCGCGCCCGCGGGCGCTCCGGGTGTCGATGTAGTGCCGCGCAAAGCGCTCGTCGTCCACCAGGCCCGCGCGTCCCGCGCGCTCCACCGCCGCCGCAGCGGCCTCCGGCGGATGCCCTTTCAGAACGAGGCGCCGCGCCAGGTCGCGCGCCGCGAAGGGACGCCGCTCCACGAAGCGGAGCAGCGTGCGGAAGGCCGCCTCCGCATCGGCGGCCCGCCCCAGCCGGGCGAGCAGAGAGTCGTCCAGCACCATCCCGGCCGCCAGCCGCTCGGCGACGGCCACCTCCCGGGGCAGGGTGAGCAGGGGACGTCCCTGCACCATGACCCGCACGCACTCCGGCCGCCGGGGATCGGCGCTGAGCGCGCCGACCACCCGGACCGCCGTCACTTCACTCGCTGTCGCCGTCATCGGGCGGGAGCACGGTCGCGGCGCGCACGCCGAGGAATTCCTTGACCCGGCCCTCGACGTCGGTCATCAGCGCCGGATTGTCCTTGAGGAAGAGCTTGGCGTTCTCGCGACCCTGCCCGATGCGCTGATCGCCGTAGGAATACCACGCACCGGATTTCTGAATGATGTTCGCCTCGGTGGCCAGGTCGACCACCAGCCCGCAGTGGCTGATTCCCTCGTCGAACATCACGTCGAATTCGGCCTGCTTGAACGGAGGGGCCACCTTGTTCTTGACCACCTTGACCCGCACCCGGTTGCCGATCACCGCCTCCCGCTCCTTGACCGGCCCGATCCGCCGGATGTCGAGCCGCAGGGAGGCGTAGAACTTGAGCGCCTTGCCACCGGTGGTGGTTTCGGGATTGCCGAACATCACGCCGATCTTTTCGCGCAGCTGGTTGATGAAGACGACGGCGCAGTTGGAGCGGTTGATCGCCCCGGCGAGCTTGCGGAGGGCCTGGCTCATCAGGCGGGCCTGCAGGCCCATATGGCTGTCGCCCATCTCGCCCTCGATTTCGGCCTTGGGAACCAGCGCGGCCACCGAGTCGATGGCCACCAGGTCGACCGCTCCCGAGCGCACCAGGATCTCCACGATCTCGAGCGCCTGCTCCCCGGTGTCGGGCTGGGAAACCAGCAGGTTATCGACGTCCACGCCCAGCTTCTTGGCATACTCGATGTCGAGGGCATGCTCCGCGTCCACATACGCCGCCACCCCGCCGGCCCGCTGCACGTTGGCCGCGAGGTGCAGGGTGAGCGTGGTCTTGCCGGAAGACTCCGGGCCGTAGATCTCGGTGATCCGCCCCCGCGGAACGCCTCCTACCCCGGTCGCGGCATCGAGGTTGATCGCGCCGGTGGGGATGGCCACCACCCGCTCCCTCGGCGCGTCGGTCCCCATCCGCATGATGGAGCCCTTCCCCAGCTGCTTCTCGATCTGGGTGATGGCGAGACTGAGAGCCTTCCGGCGCTCCCCATCCAGCTTGGTGTCCTTGACGTCAGGGGCGGCCATGTGGATCCTCATCGTAAGAATGTGACTGAATTTGCTTCATAAGAAGACTATTGCCAAGCTAATACCGAAAATTGTCCGAAACAAGAGGGCACTTTTTCACTTTCCCACACAGCGCCACGCATCCTCGATGTGGGTGATGTGGCCAGCCTCGACCGTGATCAGGTCGAACCGGTACCGGTCGTCGGGAAACCCGAATCGCAGCCTCCACAGCTCGGCCAGCCGGGCCAGCACCGCTCGCTTGCGGGCACCCACCGACTCCGCGGCCCGGCCGAAGCGCGTCGAGTCGCGGGTCTTGACCTCGATGAAGGCCACCAGCCCACCCCGCCGGGCGACCAGATCGAGGTCGTGATGGCCCAGCCGGAAGCGGTGAGCCTCGATCCGCCAGCCGCCCCGAAGCAGGTACGTGATCGCGGCCCGCTCGCCGGCATAGCCGCGCCGATGCCGCGGGTCGGTCCACTCGCTGACGGGTTTGGGGGTGCGCACCGAAGCCATGCGCGAGAATACCGCGACCACGCGCGATCAACCTCATCCAACGGTTGCGGGGAGGGACTTATTCGCGCTTCGCTGGAGGCGCGACGCGGCAGGGGTGGCCCACCCCCTAGCCGCTGTACTCCTCGAGCTGGCTGATGCCGATCAGCACTTCTCGCGGCTTGCTTCCATCGGGCGGGCCCAGGATGCCGGCGGCATGGAGCTGGTCGATGATCCGCGCCGCGCGACCGTAAC
>Ga0075425_100008080_pt1 | contig 11141 bp, 4 predicted proteins | sample SoiMethybrSBSTD4_FD_75300 | JGI IMG/M metagenome (GOLD analysis project Ga0075425, IMG submission 75300) | Bulk soil microbial communities from a Populus tree surrounding site in Tennessee, USA - Soil MetaG P. TD hybrid SBSTD4 | ecosystem: Environmental > Terrestrial > Soil > Tree plantation...
GACTGGTTGTGATAATCGAGAGCCTTCTGAAGCTCGCCCTTGTTGAAGTAAATGCCGCCGATGCCATCCAGCGTGTAACTTTCCTCTTTCGGGTTTCCCACAGCACGCTTGAGTGAAAGGGCTTCTTCGAAGTACTGCAGCGCCAGATCCAGTTCGCCCAGGGAAAAATAGTTTTCGCCGATGTTGTGAAGGGTTGTTGCCTGACCCGGACGGTCGGCCAACGCGCGTCTGATCTCAAGAGCCTGATCATAATGCTGCAAGGCCTTATCGGGTTCGCCCATTTGATTGTAGACCTGGCCCATATTGTCCAAAACGAATGCTTGATCGAAGCGATTCCCTGTGGCGCGTAGCAGTCGCAGCGCGTCGCCATAGTATTCAAGCGACTTCTGCAATTCACCCAGCTTGGTATACACGTAGCCAAAGCCGTTCAGTACGCCGCCTTCGAGAGAGCGGTCGCCAACCAGACGCGCAACAGGCAATGCCTGATTTAAATAATCCAGCGACCTCTGAAACTCACCGAGGGATATGTAAACATTAGAGATCGAGATTAGCGTGTGCGCTTCACCGAGGCGGTATCCGACTTTTCGTATGAGTGCGAGCCCCTGATCAAAATAGTCCAGCGCACGCTGCGTCTCACCCATCCTGGCGTAGACTCGTCCGATGTATACGAGGCTGCTTCCTTCTTGTAGCTGATCTTTTGCCGCGCGAGTGAGCGTCAGAGACTGGTTGTAACACTCCAACGCCTTCTGATCCTGGCCCAACCGAAAATAGGCAGCGCCCTTGTTGTTAAGGACTCTGCCTTCTTCTCTTCCGTTCCCAACAGACCGATACAAGGGCAATGCCTTGCCATAGTAATCGAGTGCCTTCTGGGCTTCGCCTAACTGCGTCTGGTAGATATCGCCGATTTGACTGAGCGTTGTCGCTTCGTTTGCTTGATCCTCAAGCCCGCGCCACAAAGGTAGGGACTGATCGAGCCTTTCAATCGCCTTGCGGAGCGATTCTCCCGTTGCCTGCGCGCGGAATTGCGTTGCTTCAGCAACAATTTTTTCAGCAGCAATTCGATCTCGGTCCTTTGGCGTCGCTGCGCGCAACTCCGTCACGTTTACTTCATAGCGCCCGGTCTCGGCTTTCGCATCAAGCGATTTGACCTCTAACCGGTAATCCCCGGCAATCTCCGCTATTGAGGAGAGCGGCTCCGGTCCCTCCGTTCCGTTTGGGCTATCAACTTCACAGAGCTTTTGACCGTCTGGTCCGAACAAGCTAACCACCACATCAATCCCTTTTTGCTCCACGACAACGTGCAGGTATTGACCACGGGTGAGTTTGACGACGTACGAGTGCGATTCGGCTGCTTTGAGTTCTCGTTCAGCGTGCGCACCCGATGTAAGGTTGGGTAATGCCGGCGGCCTGGAATCTTGAACCGTTTGCTGTGCGTCAAGTTGGGTATCTTTTGTGTAGGCAAAACAACGATTGTTATTGATTGATCCTGCGACAATAAGAATCGCTGAAGTAACAACCATCGAAAGAATATGAGTGCCCAGTTTTCTTAACCACAATGGCCAGCTGTTCATCGGTGCGCTCAATCCTCGATCAATTGCTGTGTAGTTTAGGCTATTTCCATTCGCCCTGAAGAACAAATCCAGCCCAGTAATAGGCTGCGGACCGTTGTTTTTCATTCAACATCGATACTTGCGCCGCTCGCAGAGCCGCCGCAGGGCGCAACCCGTCTCTGAGCATCTTCTGATAAAACCTTTTCATCAGTTCGGCGGTGGCCTCGTCACTTACCTTCCATAAGCTGGCGACGACCCTGGGCGCTCCCGCATACATGAATCCTCTCGTCAATCCGACAAGTCCTTCTCCCTTGATCTCTTTTCCCAGGGCAGTCTGACACGCGCTCAGCACAACAAGATCGGCATCCAGTTTGAGATTGAAGATTTCGTACAACCGCAAGAATCCGTCCTGGGGCCGTCCGTGCTCATCAACAAGCGACAAAACAATGCCCGATAGCTCTGGTTGCTTGCTGTTGAGCAGGCTATGCGTGGCGAAATGGATTATCCGATATTGGCTAAGATCCGAATCGGTCGCTGTCGCACGACTCGCGGCAAAATCAAGGGCCTTTAGCGGTTGCCCCCCGGACGCCAGTGCCGTGATTTGATCAGCCTCGCGTCGACTCAACACTAGCCGGTCGAAATTATTTACACCAAAGTCTCTGGTTGCCCGTTGTAGAGCTGAAGGCCGGTCCGTCTTTTGCACATCTTTCTCGATTTGTCGTTGCTCATCTGTCTTCTGAAGCTTGCTCGTCTTCGTTACGCGTTGGTCATCTTTGTCAAACACAGGATCGGCCAGGACCGCCAGAGTCTTAGGTGCGGACCTGCGCTCGCCCATCTCGCGACGTAGCACGCCCACTACCGACGCCGAAGGCAAGCTTACGATTTCATGATTCTGGATTAGAGGTGCTGAAGTAGCGCGCAACTGCCGAGAGGACGAGACACGGCGACCCGAGAGTTCGACCGGTGATTCAGAAACAGGCAGTGCCCCGAACGGTATGTATTGCAGCGTTCCCTCACTCACGATGAGCAATCGCTTCTTTCCCAATAGATCGGCAGCCGGGTTTAACAGCATCCGGCTCAGTTTGGTCAACGCTTCCGGGTAGAGATCATCAGCCTGTGCAACTAATAACTCGTAGACTCGCCGCGCTGCAGTTTCTATTTCTGCTCGCGGCGGCAGCTCGAAACTCTTGATTGACTTAGTGGTAACTGCCCACAGATAACTTCGCTCCCCTCCCAGCGCATACTCCAATAACACTGTATTCTCGTCCAACAACTGCTGAATTTCTTTCAAAGATAGGGGTTGTGGCTGAGTCAATGCGGAATAGCGCGGGCTGTGAACGCGGATCTGCGCCTCTACATCCTGAAAGTTTGTCAGAAGAGCCTCCACCTCTTTCCTTGCTGCCATTTCCTGCTCTTCGGTGTGCTTGCCGCTAAGCAGCCGAGTCAACTGTTCCGACCTGGAATTCAGTTGCTGCTGCAGTGAGCGTTCTCGTTCTAAAAGTGCCAGGTCCACTCCTTGTCGAATATCGGCGCGCGATTCGGTAAGCAGGTCGAGTAAACTGCGCGCTCTCGCACGTTCGCTTGCGGCGAATGCCGTCACATCGTGCCCGGCGAGCGGTTCCTTCTGATGCATTTGCATCAAGAGATTGATGTACAGTTCGTAGAATTTCTGTGTTGATGCCGAAAAGGATGTGCGCAGTTGCGGACCGATCAAATCAGAGCGTGACTCCTCAACAATATTTATCGCAAGCTCGATTTGTCTAAGGGCCTCGTCTAAACGATTTTGGTTCCGTAGGGCCAAGGCCAAAAATCGTAACGTTGTGGCTTCATCACGGCGAGCACCAATAGCCCGCTGCATCTCTAGTGCTTGTTGTAAGTACGCAACCGCCTTTGGTGCATCACCCATCGAATCATAGGTGCCACCGATCTGACCGAGTGTCCAAGCTTCGCCCTCTCTGGATGGAATCTCCTGTTCCAGCCGTAGCGCTCGATTTGAATAATCGAGCGCTACTTGAAACTCACCTAAGTCGCGATGACAGTTTGCGATTCCAGTTAGCGCGGTCGCCTCCAAGTCGCGGTTTCCCAGTTGGTGCGCGATCTCGACAGCTTGCTCGAAGTAAGTTAAAGCTACGCGCTGTTGATTTAGTGACAAATAACTCTCCCCAAGGAAAGTAAGCGCTGCTCCTTCTCCAAGCCGGTAACCCGTTGCGCGTTGAAGCGCCAGCGAGCGCTCAAGATATTCTAGCGCCCTATCTGTTTCTCCCGTTGCCCTTAGAATCCTGGCAATGTTTGAGAGCGTGTTGGCCTCTGCTTTTCGATCTCCGATAGAGGAGTGGAGTGCAAGTGCTCTTTGACTACTGGCAAGCGCTTTTTGCGGTTCGCCTCTTCGCCAATATAACTGTCCAAGTCCATCTAAAATGAATGCCTCCCAACTCGGTTCTTTTAGTGCAGATACTTTCGATAGAGCTTCGGTGTAGTATTCGAAGGTTTTCTGCAAGTCGCTCGCTAAATAGATACCACCCAGATGGGTTAACGTTTGCATCTGGAGATACTCGGAGCCGAGTTGCCGAGCAAGGTTCAAAGCTTCCGAAAGATACTCAATACCCTTCCGATTCTCGCTTAGGGCAGCATAAGCCGCGCCAACATTAATAAGCGTCTGCGTCTCTTTGAGACGGTCTCCCGTCAAGCGTCTCAGTCGCAACGCCTCCAAATGGAACTCGATCGCCTTTTGCGATTCGCTCAACCGGGCATGACAAAGGGCGATAAAGCTTGACATGTCTCCTTCTCGTCCTTGATTTCCGATCGAGGACCACAGTGACCGAGCCTCTTTGAATTTTTCGATTGCATTACGAAGGGACTCTTTGGTTCCCTGGACGCGGAGCTTCTGTGCTTGTTTGAGCATTCCTCGCGCGGCTATTTCGGTTCGATCCTGGGCTTCGCCTTCGCGCAGACTCTCGAGTTTGATTTCATAGTGGCCCACAAGTGTATTTGCATCAAAAGCCTTCACGTCTAATCGAAAATTACCGCCTGTCTCCGCAATAAATAAGACCTCCTCCGGACCCTTCGCACCATCCAGACTGTCGACTTCCTCAATCTTTTCTCCACCGGGCGCAAAAATTGAAACGACTACGTCGATGCCCTTCTGCTCGACCACCACTTTAACGAACTGTCCTTTTGTCAATGATAGAGCATAGGAATGGACCGCCCCTCTGCCCATCTCTCGCTCAATCGGGTCGCCTAGCTTCAGTTCACGAATCTCGCCCAGGGCGGTTTGCTGCTCGGTTCTCTCTGTCGTGGTGAATTGGATACAAGCAAAGCCACGCATGCCCGTCCCTATGGTTAAGAGAGTAAACAGAATTATATGTACCGCCACATTGGACGTGGATAATTTTAGAAATGATTTCATGCTAGTAAGCCTGGATGGGTAACCCGACCAGAGTCGTCTCGAACGAAAGTGACTTCTACATCAACGTCTTTGCGAAAGAATTTCATTCCCGATTTGGTATTAGATTTTTGTGCCGAGTAGCAACGTCTTTGGAATCGCTCGCCAAGCAGGCTCACCGCGACTACTCGGCATAATCGGTCTCGACATAACATTGATTAAGTTGAAATCAACATAATCAATGTTCGCCGAGGGGACAATTATACGTTATTACTCTCCTCTAGACTTTGGTGCTGAGTGCTGAGTGCTGAGTCCCGAGCGCCGAGTCTTCTTATCTTCAATCCCGATCATGCTCAGCACCGATTCTCATTGTTCTGGGGCCTGACGGGAGATGGCTGGAGCATTGGTTTGTGCAACACCATGATCTGATGACGTCGATTCGTTCTACTGATATGAAACCTGCGCTTGACAAGAAAACCGACCTTGAAGCCACTGATTTGAAGAAGAATTACCGACGACCGCCTCTTCGGTAGGTCCGAACGCGTCAGCATAACAACTCAGCGACGCGAGACTACAGGCTCTTCGCTCCAACCGCAAGGACTCAGGGGTCAGGGGTCAGGGGTCAGGGGGGTCAGGGTCAGGGGTTAAGGGCAGTGGTTGGGGGCAGTAGGGAACAGGATTAGCCTGGATCAAAAGCTAATGGTTCCCGGCGGTCCCAAAAGTCCCATAGCTAGCTTTTGACCCTAAAACTCTTAATCCCGACCTCCGACCCCTGACCCCTGACCACCGAACCCTGACCCCTGACCGGCTCCTATTGATATTCGATACGAGAACGAGTATACATCTCCTATCGAACATCGATAGGACCATAAATGTGACTCGCGACGCAAACCGGTGTCGCGACTGTCACCAGAAAGTCCCTCTAGCCGAGGCAGGCGGTCGGCAGCACCTTGCAAACAGGAGAAAACTAACATGCAACAAAACCATGGATTCGTGAGTGTCCCGCGCACGCTTAGAGCTTTGACGCTCCTGGTCGCCGCTCAATTGTCGACTTTACTACCTGGATCGTCTTCGACTGCCGAAGCGCAAACCATCGTTCCTGTAGATTCATTCCGCTCGGTCGAATTGCACAGCGGCGGTCGTGTTGTGCTTCGTCCCGGCCCAACACCTCGAGTGACACTCATCAAAGGGACCCTGGAGTACACGAACGTATCGTCCGAGAATGGAGGCAGGCTGGTTATCAAAAGTTGCCCTGGCGGATGCCCGCGCGGATATAAAGTTGAAGTCGAAGTTGTGACTCCTGAGATCGCCGGTATTGTGGTCGAGAACGGAGGCACTCTACAGCTTCAGGGCAGCTTCCCTGTACAGGCCGAGGTCCGGGTGGACGTCCGCAACGGCGGTACGATTGATATTCGTCAATTGGCGGCGGAGCGAGTCACTGCGTCGGTCGAGCAGGGGGGCAGAATATTTACAACCCCCCGAAGTGATCTATCAGCAAAAGTGGTCCAAGGCGGACTGATTCAGTACTGGGGCGACGCCCGCGTGGAAAAGTCGGTCACGCATGGCGGCGTCATAGTCAAGGGGCAAGCGGACGAGGCAGACAAGCCTCTCGAGGAGATCGGTTCATCCCTTCCACCTGTTCCGCCCGTCCCAACGCCACCGCGAATCAGAGGTGATCGGTAAAAGAAATCGCCGCGTAGCCGTTACCTCGCTTCCGTCCATAGCTGATTTAGAGCGGGTAACCGCTATGCGGCCAGGACTGTTGTCGCACCGCATGCTATCGATAGGACACCGCTACGCGGCGATACCCTGAACACCGAACCCTCAACACTGAACACTGAACCCTGAACACCGAACCCTCAATACTGAATCCTGAACCCTGAAACCTGAACTCTTCTCCTTTATTCAGATCTCAGCGCCTGGATGATGTTAACCCTCGCCGCGCGCATCGCCGGCAGCAACGACGCCACCAGCGCCACGACAAGCAGAATCACCGCGGAACCGACTACCGGCATCACACCCGGCATCGACACGTCCGCAAAATAACTCCGTGCAAGTCGAGCCAGCGCGTACCCGATCGCTGCCCCAGCCACGATCCCCGCCACAGCCATTACCGCGCCTTCACCAAGCACCGTTTGCAGGATTCGAAGCGGCTGTGAACCGAGCGCCATTCGAATACCAAATTCCCGCGTACGAGCGCTCACCGAAAACGCCAATACGCCCGCGACTCCAACCACAGCGATCGACAGCGCAACCGCCGCGAACACTCCAAACACCAGCGAGTTCAAACGGTCCGGCGTCAGCGCTTCCGCTCGCACGTCTTCGAGTGTCGCAGCGTGTTCTATCGGCTGATCCGCCGACATCTCTCGAAGTGTGCGGGTCACCGGCGCTACCAATGAATAAGGATCCACATTCGTGTGGATGAAAAGACGTCCGCCGAAGATCGGGCCCTGTTCAAATGTGGTATAGAGCGTGAGGACCGGCTCGGGAACAAGGTGCTCGTCGTCGATATCCGCGGCGACTCCGACGATGCGAAGCGGTGGCCCAAATCCGCCGCCCGCAAACTGCAGCACCGGATCAGTCAGGATGATGTGTCGATTGAGCGCGTCTCGGTCCGGGAACATACGCTTCGCTAGCGTCTCGCTGATGATGGTCACCGGCTCTTTACCGCTGATGTCGAGCTCGTTGAAATCGCGACCCGTAAGAAGCGGCACACCGAGAGCGGCGAAGAATCCGGGGGAGATGATCCGATACTGGGCACGCGGATCTTCTTCACCGGAGGCGCGAACGTGCCCCTCGCCAGTAAATTGAAAACGCGGATTGAGACCTTTATCACGCCACGGAACCATTATGCCGAATGCAGTCCTGTTGACTCCCGGAAGCGAGTCGACACGACGAATCGCTTCCTTGTAGAACGCCAGTCGAGTCTTCGCGTCGGACATCGCGGGAACGTTGACCGCAAGAACGTTGCGCGTGTCCATCCCAGTCTGCGTCCTTTGCAGCTTGATCAGAGTCGTGACCAGCATGCTCGCGCCAGCCAGAAGAACGAACGACGCGCCAATCTGAGTGACTACAAAAGCGCGCTGACGGCGGCTAACGCCTCCGGCCACTCTACTGCCGCTCGCGAGATGCAATTGACTCGAGATATCGAGCGAAGGCAGTCGCGGAACGAATGCCAGAATTACCGCGGCAACTATCGCAAGCCCGGCTCCCATCCACAGCAAGCTCGAATCGACGGTCAGATCGAGCGCGCGCACCGAGAAGCGTGAGGCGTAGCGCGCCAGTACGTCGACAAGGAACTGCGCACTCACCACGCCTATCGCCGCGCCAGCTCCGCATAGAAGAAGGCTTTCTGAAAGCAGCATTCGTCGCAACGCGCCTCGGCTCGCTCCGAGCGCAGTTCGAAGAGCAAGCTCGCCCTCGCGACGAACGTTGCGCGCAAGGATCAGGTTCGCGACATTGGAGCACGCGATAATAAAAACCAAACCGGACGCAGCGAGCAGAATCAGAAGCACGGTGCGGGCACCCGAGGTGATCTCATCGCGAAGCGGCTTCGCTGAGATCTGAAAATTCGATCCCTCGGAATACGCGTCGGGATGTTCCTTCTTAATCGCTGCGTAAACTGTCTGCAACTCGTTACGAGCCTGTTCGAGAGTTGCTCCCGGGGCCAGCCGCCCAAACAGCTCGGTCATGCGATGCACTCGACCGGTAACCATCGTCGCAGAGAGATGGTGAGGGCTGGTGACGATGTTGGCGATGATTTCTGTGTCCTGCGGATAAGGGACGCAGGGCTCGAGCACACCGATTATCGTCGCTGCACGATCGCCAAAGCTGCCAAGCTTGATCGTTTTGCCGAGGACAGCGGGATCTCGGTTGAGCGTGTTCGACCAGAAGCGATAAGTGAGAACGGCAACGCCTTCGGCTTGAGGGCCGTCGTCTTGCGGACCAATGAGACGGCCAAGCACCGGATGTAGACCCATCACGTCGAAGTAGGAACCGCCTACAACGCCTGCACGGACTTCGCGAGGCTCGCCGAGGCCGACCATCGTGAATCCTATGGTCGAGAAGTCACCGAATTCACTGAGACTCTTGACGCCATCCCGCAAGTCCTGAAGCTCGGGGACCGAAAAGGTGGTGTTCTCTTCTTGCACACCGGGAGCGCTTTGACGGATGTAGATCAGGCGCTCTTCGTCGCGGTTTACGAGGGGCTTGAGGAGCACGCCGCGCACGAGAGTGAAGATGGCAGCATTGGCGCCGATGCCGAGCGCGAGCGTAAGAATGACTGTGATGGATAGTCCTTTGGTACGCAGGAGCGATTGTAATGCGACTCGCAAATCTCGGAAGAAAGACACGCTGACACCTCCGTCTTTATTGGTAATCGGGCCCACTCAAGGCAACGGGGATGATAAATGAGTACTGAGGGTATGCTCAAATCGTTACGCGCGGTTTCCGAACGGACAAGCAATACCTTCAATCCACCCGTCTCCATGATTGTGATTTTGAAGCATTGATTCCGCTTCTATATTATTGTCGAACGAGCTACCCAGAAATCGACAGGAATGGAAATTATTTCGAAGATTTTTCTAACTATTGATTATGCGGCGTTTCGTGAGGACGGTTGAACCCCGTCAGGGGTTCAATATTTGTAGAAGCCGGCGTTTATAGTCGACGCAGGTGGCAGGTCCGCCCTCCGCCAGGAAGGCAATGTTTATAGACCGATGTGTACGACCCAGCGGTGCCCTCCGCGGACCTGCCATTGCGTTGACTATAAACATTACCCTCCTGCCGGAGAGCCGCAACGCATCAACGTTGGCACAAGTTCTTTTGCAACTTCGCTCGCCGACCCATATCGATCCCGAGGATCCTTCGCCAGACATCGTTGAACTACTCCATCAAGAGCCCGAATCTCAACTGACTCACCCGGCAAATGATACTCGCTGTTCAGCACGCTCGATAGAATCTCGTGATGAGTAGGTCCGTCAAACGGACGCGCTCCGACAAACGTCTCAACAAGCATCACACCGATGGCAAAGATGTCCGCGCGCTCATCAACTGGTCCGCCTGTGAAAATCTCGGGCGCGATGTAGCCAAATGTGCCCATCACCGCGCCCGCCTCGGTCAACGATTCGCTGTTGCCAGTGACGCCCCCAAGAACTTTCGCTAATCCGAAATCCATAATCTTCAACTCGTCGCCACCGTCAGTTCCCGTAGTGATCATTACATTCTCGGGCTTGAGATCGCGGTGCACGACGCCCATGTTGTGAGCGAACTGAAGCCCTTCAAGCAACTGCCGGAACCATTCAGCGGCACGCGAAGGCGCAATCACCTGGGAGCTCCTAAGTTCATCGCGCCACGTTCGGCCGGCAACAAGTTCCATGATCAGATATGCGCCGCCTGAGCCGACCGCACCGTAGTCATGCACTCGCGTTATGTGCTGATGATCGATCCTCGCCGCGGCGCGCGCCTCGCGTTCGAATCTTCGGAGCGCCGTCGCATCGCCGAACGACGATCCCATCATCACCTTCGCTGCCACTTGACGCTGCAGCCTCAGATCGGTCGCTTCATAAACCACGCCGAATCCGCCGCGGCCTAACGCTCGCTCGAGCCGATACTTTCCATCGAGCGTTCGTTCAACCGGCAGTGTCAGCATCAACTCTGTGCCGTCAAGCTCGCAAACGTTTGTCGTGCTATCGTAGCAGGCGCGGCACTTCGGACATTCTTTGAGTAGACTGAGGCCGTGCTCGCCGAGCCGCCCGAGCACATCGCGCCGGACATCCGCCTCGAGTCGCACCCGTTCTCGCAGATGTTGATTCTCATACACCAGACCGATCTGCCCGGCGATGCCTTCCAGCAAGCGCCTGTCGGTCGCCGAGTACGGTTCGTCCGACATTCGCAAACCAAGCAGCAGCACTCCGACTAGACGGTCGCGAGTTCCGGTGATCGGAACGACCAGCCGGACGCTAAGGTTTTCAAGCCAGCATTGCTCGTCCTCAGGAAGTTCACCGAAGTCCGACGGAAAATCGCGAATCGCCTTCGAGCCTTCCAGCATGCGAATCAGTGCCTGCTGCTGAGACAGCCGCTGAGCCGGAGAGTCAACGGTCAGCCGCGCGAGTGTTTGCTGCTCGGATAGTAACTGCGGCGCGGTTATTATCCGCGGCGGCTGAGAGCTGATAACTGTCTTGGTCGAGACGAAGTCGCTGTCTCCGCGC
>Ga0075425_100008082_pt1 | contig 11140 bp, 10 predicted proteins | sample SoiMethybrSBSTD4_FD_75300 | JGI IMG/M metagenome (GOLD analysis project Ga0075425, IMG submission 75300) | Bulk soil microbial communities from a Populus tree surrounding site in Tennessee, USA - Soil MetaG P. TD hybrid SBSTD4 | ecosystem: Environmental > Terrestrial > Soil > Tree plantation...
CGCTCGTCTTCGCAAGATTGGCCGCCGCAACCGCGGCGGTCGGCGCGGCCCGTGGGGCGTCGCCGCCGTAGCAGTCTTCGTCGACGCCGTTGCCCGGTATGTCCTGGGCCGCGGGGTTGATGCGTGCGTCGTGATCGTCGCAATCTCCGCCCCCGAAGAGCGCGCTGTAGCCGTCTTGATCGCGGTCGGTCGCGCGCCGCAGCTGCGTGAGGCAGATCTTGCCGAGAGGCGCGCCCTGTTCGATCATCGACGCGATCTCCGGATGGTCGCCGAGGCCCACGGCCGCCTCGAACGTGAATACCAGAGGTACGACGGCGAGGCCGAGTGCGAGCCACGGAGTGCTCTCCGCGACGTGCGGCAAAAGATAGGCTCCGAGCGCGACGATCATGACGAGGGACGGCGGGCGCAGATCGAGCTCGGGTCGCTTGAGCACGCCCCAGATGCCGAGCCATCCCCCCTCGCCGCTCGTCGTGCCGAACTTGACCCCGAGGGCGATCACGATCAGCGCGACGGCCATACCGGCCAGCAGCGCGTCGCTCGGAAGCACCTCGATGAAACGCACACGCGAGGAGGCGGCCAGAAGGTCGCCAGCGGCGAGTGCCATCACGAGCACGAGGGCGAAAAGGCCAAGCGTGAGCGCACTCATCGCGAGGCCGCTCCCCAGGTTCGAACCGGGCAGCGCCAACGCCCCCTTGGCAAATTGGGCAATCGCGGTCGCTCCGAACGCGATCCCCACGCAAAGCGTACCGAGAAAACCAGCGACCCGGAGGCGACGCTCGCGATCGCCCCGATTGAGCCTTTGCCACCGCTCGCGTGGCGAGGGCGCGCGATCGGGTTCGAGGGCGAAAACGAACATGGCGACGATGGCACCGATGCAAAGTGAAAGAGGTTCCACGAGCCCGGCGTCGATGCGCGCGACGGCCCAGTAGCCAGGCGCCTGAGCGCTATCGACCGAGCCGTGGGCCCAGAGCGCATCGACGAAGGCCCCTAGCGTTCCCGCAAACGAAGCTCCCGCGATCGAAAGGGCCAACCGTTTCGGCCAGGTGCGCCCCTCCCGCGAGACTTCGCTGGTCCTGATGCCCGTCGCGACGGCGAAGGGCGCGGCTCGTGTCTGTCGTTTCACGGATCTCCGATAGAAAGGTCTTTTGTCGAGAGGTCACATTGCCTTCAGCCGCTCCGTTTGGCCAGGGGGTGCGCGCCGTCGTAGACCTTCATGAGGTGCTCGAGCGACGTGTGGGTGTAGCGCTGCGTCGTCGCGAGGCTCGCGTGGCCGAGCATTTCCTGGATGGCACGGAGGTCCGCGCCCCCCTCCAGCATGTGGGTCGCGCACGTGTGCCTTAGCGCATGCGGATGCAGATCGGACCGGCCCGCCCCGAGCGCGCCGTATCGATGCACGAGTAGTTGCACCTGGCGGACGCCGATTCGGGCGCCGCGAGCCGACAGAAAAAGCGCGGTCGGGTGGCTCGCGGGCGCCGCGAGCCGCGAGCCGGCGGGCCGCCGGCCGAGCGCTTGCCTGTCGACGAGATACGCTTCGATCGCACGCACTGCAGCCCGTCCGATGGGCGCGGTCCGTTCCTTGTTGCCTTTGCCACGCACGCGCAACGTCGCCGTGTGGAGATCCACGTCGCCGATGTCGAGCCCGACGAGCTCGGAAACCCGAAGCCCGCATCCATACAGGAGCTCGAGGATCGCGCGATCGCGAGATCCTCGAGGCGCATCGTCGCGAGGCGATTCGATGACCTCGCGCGCTGCATCGACACCGAGGAACGTCGGCAGCGGCTTTCGCACCTTGGGGCTCACGAGCTCGGCAGCGGGATCCCTTTCGACGAGGCCCCGATCGTGGAGAAAGCGAAAGAATGCTCTTGCCGCGGCGATCTTGCGCGCCACCGACGCGGCGCTGACGAGGCGGGCAAGAGCGCCGAGCCATTGGCGAAGGACATACACATCGATGTCACGGACCGGTGATGCTTCCCCGTATTTCTGGATCACGAATCTCTCGAGCTGAACCAGGTCGCGACGGTAAGCCAGCACGGTGTGGCGCGAGGCACGTCGTTCACTCGCCAGAAAATCGATGAAGCCGGTCAGGGCATCGGCAAATGATAGGGCCATGGAGAGGCGCTACCAGATCGACCGGGCCGCGGCCAAGTTGGGATCCTCACAATCCATCGTGCACGATCGCGTCGCCATCCATGCCCCCAAATGCCTCGACGAACGCATTGACCTCGTCCGGAAGGGACGGCGCCACTCCCTCCATGGCGCTCGCCAGTGTCGATCGCTGCCCGTCGTCCAGCCATCCGCCCGTTGTGCCGGGTCGTTGCAAAAACCAGGGAAGTCTCGTCGGGTCGAGCAAGCGGTCGACGCCGGCGGCGATTTCTTGGTCGTCACGCAGGACATCGTATGCGCGGAGCCTGCCCTCGAGTGACGGCGACTCGCTCGTCCAGACGTGCTCGAGCGCGGCGCGCTTGGCGACGCGCCGTAGGGACGCGAAAAGAGGCGCGACGAGCGGGTCGCCGTCGGGTCGCAGCATGAGATCGACCGACCATCGTGCCTCACGCACTCGTTGCGCGAGCTCTTCGCCGAGACCGAGCAGCGACGCGAACTCCGCCCTGTCGTCGCGGGCGAGGAGATCGCGCAGCCGGCGCGACAACTCGGCGAGCTTGGCTCGATCGAGTCGGTAGAGCGAGAGCACGGGCCGACTCAACTGCTCCTCCCGCCCGCGCGCTCGAGGAGCCTCGCCACCTGTCTCGCACCGAACCTGCGGATGACGTCGCGCCCGTGAGCGAACGCAGCGTAACGGCGGATCGCGCCGTTGTCGGCCTGGACATGGGGCACGGCGAGATCGCGGGCCGCGACCGTGCGCGAGAGCGCCGCGTCCTCGAACAAGAGATCGACCAGACCTTGGCGCCTCTCGGCGTCATCGGACGAGAGCGCACGAACCCAGGCGAGGGACCAGGCCGGCGCTCCGAGCTTCGTCGCGTCGCGAACCAGTCCGTCGCGCTCGGCGCCGCGCTCGAGGACGGCGGCAACTTGCAAGCGGAGCTGCCACACCGGCTCTTCTTTTTGGACGGCGGGTATCAACTCGAGAAGCTCTTCCTCGTCGCCGGCCTCGAGCGCCGCGGCCGCGCGCAGCACGGTTCTGAGCCCCTGCCCCTTGTCGATCGCCGCCAGGATGGCTCGCGCTTGCGCCATCGAGCCGGCTTCTCGCGCGACGAGCGCATCTTCGATCGTCGCGCTCGTCCCCTCCGTCACCTCGGGAAGTGGAGGGCGGCCGTCTTTCTTCCTGTAGCGCTCCGATCGATTGACGCGCATGGAGGACGACGACCGCTCCGGCTCGGGCAGAGTCGACGTTTCTCTTCCGAGGCCGAGCACCGATCTCGCGCGATCCCAGAACCCCACGATGCCCACTTTGCCCGGCCAACCACAAAGGAGCAAGGCCGACCAGCGCTGCTGCTGCCAAAGACTGGCAGGTTCCAGTCGGGGCGCTGCCGCCGACGCTCAGGCCATGAAGAGGGCCACCCACCAGACCAGGAGCCCCGCCACGGCCATCGCAAAGAGCATCCTCACCTCGGCTGTTCTTAACCACCCCTCCCTCAGCCTCCCCTCCACGTTCCACACTCGAGACGGAGACGTTCGCGACGTGAGTCGAAACCCTGCATAAGCCCAGAGCGCGGCGCCCACCAGTAAGAGCGCCCCCCACAACGGCCGCGGCGGTACTTGGTCGCCATTCGCCGCGATGTACGTAAGAGAAGCCTCCGCGCCGGCGCGCCGGAAAGGGGTTGCGTTGGTAGGGGCGGCCGATAGACGGGCGATGGCGGCGTCGGCTACTTCTCGCTGGCGCTCGTGCGAGGTGAGAAGCGAGCGAGAACCAATCGCGGCCGCGCGGATGGCGCGCCACGCAAAGATGGCCGTCTCGACGTCTCCTCTTCCCTCCGAGCTCTGCGCGATCGTCCGTAAACGGAGGTAGGCGCGCCCCACGTGGGGTGCGAACGGCAGGTAAGCGCGCGCGGCCGCGCGGGCGTGGACAGTGGCTCCGATCATGTCGCCCGTGGCCCAGGCCGCATCGCTTGCGGCAAGATCGGAGCGTCCGTCGGACAGGACGCGAGCAGCCGCTGCACCGAGGAACAAAAAGACGCCCGCGAAGCACCACGCGATGCGCCCCGCCCACCGGCGCGCCGCTCGGGGAACGGCCATCGGCGCGCGGGGGCTCATGAACGCTCCCCGACTCTCACGAAAGGTCACGCCGCTGGAAAATGAAGCTCGAGACGACCAAAAGTCCGATGCTCCACCCGAGAGCTTGCGCCCCGGCGAGACCGAGGTGCGCGGCGAGGGAGCTACTCGGGACCTCGCCGGTGAGCAGCGGACGAGGAGGCACGTAAACTTCGAGGTTCGGAATCACCTTCGCGAGAAATGCCCCCACGCGCTTGATCGTCTCGCCGAAAACGCGAACCGGGAGGCGACCGAGCGTGCTCGTTTCTCGGCCGACGATGAAGACGCCGACCGTGAAGACTGCCGAGAGGAACGGCGACGAGAAGGCCGAAAACAGCGTCGCAATCGCGCTTACGATCATGACCTCCATGAACGCGAGCGAGCTGGCCCCGAGTACGACGCTCCGGTCGTCGATCCGCCCGGACGCGAGCAGCGCGGCGACACCCAGCGCCAAGGCGGCCCAGGGGATAGGAACGTACGTGCGAAAACCCGGGGCGCGCCACGCGACGAGCGCCGGCAAGATCAGAAGCCCGATCACGGCGCCCGAAATCGCTCCCCAACTGCGCCCGCCGTGTCGGGCGAGGATGAGAAGCACGGCGGCAGCGTCGAGCGCGATGAAAACCCCCAGCGTGACCAAGGTGCCCGCGTACTTGCCGATGATGTACTCGGCACGTCGAATCGGCCGCGCGAGGATCGGAAAGATCGTTTTCTGCTCGAGCTCCCGATAGAGCGACGTGACCCCCATGATCACGGCCGCGAGGATCGCATAGAGCGAGATCGACGCCGCACCGAGATCGGCGACGACCCGCGGCGCGTTCTTCAGCGCGAACTCGCCGACGGCGATGGAGTAAAGCGCGGTAGAAAGGGCAAGCGCGGAAAGGCCGAGAAGAATCCTGGCACGCACAGCCTCGCGGTACGTGTTGAGCGCTATGGCAGCTACGCGTCGTCCCGCTCCCATCATGTCGGACGGCGCGAAAAGTAACAGACTGATCGGCGCGGGGCTACGACCCTGGAGCCCCTGGGGAACACCCGAAGGGGTGGAAGTCCCAGCCCTCCGGGTGTTCCGAAGCGGCTCCGACGGGGGACGTTTCGCCGACGGGCCTGGCGTTCTGCCTTCACACCGGCGGGCGGTGCGCTTCGACGTAGCTCTTGACGAGCGCGGGCGTCGAAAGGGCTGCCCGGCGAATCTTTCCCTCGAAGAGGCGACCGAAGATGCCCGGGCCCAGATCCACCATGACGAGGTAGGTGAGAAGCGTTTTGTCCCCCCGTGGTTCGAGGTGGAAAAACCCGTTCGCGTCGGCAAGATCATGAAAATAGCGTTGATCGAGCCAGAAGCGGTATGTCGACGCCGGGCTCTCCGATGGCCCCGGTTCTCGGCGCACCCGGACGGTGTACTTGCCGTGGGCGATGGCGTTGCCCTGTTCGAGCTCCACGAGCGTGTCCCCTTTGCGGGTCAGACCGATCCAGCGGACCGAGCGCGTGTTCGGTAGAATTTGCCGGTAGGTGCGAACGTCGTCCAGCGCCGCGGTGACCTGCTCGGGGCTCGCGTCGATCACGATGTAACTGACGCCTCCGATGTAGTGACGGCCCGTCCTCTCGACGTTCTCTTCGCGTACGACCAGCCGGCCGGCTTCGAGCGCCGACGCCTCGACATCCGTCAGCTCGCTTCCAGCGGATGCCGGCAACGCGGCGCTGGAGGCTGCAACGGCGAGACCCAACACGAAAGTTCGCCAACGAGCCGCGAGCGCCATGGCACAATCGACGATAAACAGCCGAGGCAAGCCGCGCAAGCGAACGGACGATCCTCGAGCAACCTTCGATCCTGGCTGTAAGTTTATGGGCCAACGATCAGCTACGAACGGTGGGTGCCAGTCCTACGGTCGATGACGTGCGGTGAATGCTCGCACACCTTTGCGGGTCGACGATGCTTCGATCGGTGATCGCACCCTACGGGTCGACGATGATTCGATCGGTGGTCGCTCCTTTACGGGTCGACCACGCGCACATCCAAGAGCCAGCTGCCGGAGGCGTAGCTGTAGCCGTCGACTTGCACCCAGTAGATCCCAGGATCGAGCGTCAGATCGAGGTAGCTTCGCAGCGGTACATAGCCGACCGAGCAGGCGCCCGGCATTTCGAGTCCTGGGCATACCTCCCCCTTGCGAACGTCGAGCAACGTCGCGTAGGACGACCCTTTCATGTCGAGGACGACCCGCTTCCTCGAACTGAGCGCGAGCTTCAACATCTGGTCCGCCGCGCCCGCGCCCAGCACGCCAGTCACGTCGCAACCGGCGGAGTAGTCCGCGGCGGCATTCAACGTGTTGCCCTGGTAAAAGCCGCCCCCCTCTGAAATCGACGTTGCCGCCGCGCAAGTGTCGGCGAACGGGACGAGCGTGGGCGCAGACGCTGGACGTACGAAGGCGGTGAGCTCGACGGGATTTCCGAGCGCCGTCTCGACGACGGCACGGTAGGACCCCGCCGGCACACCCAGCAGCGACGCGCGCACCGGCGAGGTCGACCCGTGGCCGCACAATTTTTCCGAGCCCGAGCCGCAGGCCGGCAGGGCCAGCGACACGGCGCCGATGTCCCCGTCCGCGATGCGCTCCACGAGCAAAACGTCCGACGGGCTCGCGAGCTCGAGATCGTAGGCGGCATCGATCGATCCGATCGGGGCACAGCCGAGATCCAAGTCGTCGGTGTGGGCCGTCAACGATATGGCGAGCGTGCGGTTCGGCGCGAGAATGGGCGCGCCGTTGCACGTTTCGTCCGCGGGAGGGGTCGTAGGGGGCGACGCATCGACCTCGAGCTGCACGTCGGTGGGCCCGTTGGCGGAGACGGCGACGTAATAAGTTCCCTTCTGCAGCTTGCGCACGAACGTACCTGCCGGAGAGCCGTATCCACACGCGATCTCGTCCGCGGGCGCGGCATCCGCGGGCGCGGCACAGCTCTGGTTGCGAATCGAGACCACCGGCGCGCCGTACCCATCCGTCGACTGGGCGTACACGGTGACGTCGGCGGCGTCCGGTAAGTCGAATCGGTAGACGAGGTCTCCGATCTGGGCGTCGGAAGGACAACGGGACCCGAGATCCTTCTTGGTTCCCACCAAGCTCGCTATCACGGGCGTTCCGAGCGCGATCGGACTGGCGGTGCCGCACGTCTCGTTGGTGGGCGCCACGGTCGGCGGCCCCAGCGTCACGTGCAGGAGCACCGTTTCGTCGCGATCGGTCCACACGTAGACCGGGTAGTTGCCGGTCGCGAGCGCGCGAGCGCGAAGGCGCGCGATCTGGGTGCCATTGCGGGGGTCGTCGGGAGGCGCCTCAGGCGGGCGGACTGGCGGGGCCATCGCCTTCACGCCTGCCCCGCACGCGATCTCGCCGGATCCGCAGTCCTTGCCGATCGCGACCGATACGACGCCGCCGGGCGCTTCGGCGACGATGTCCGCATCGAGAGGGCCGGCCGCAAGCTCGAGGGCCGCGACGACATCCCGGATCGTGGCAGGCGTCATCGGCGCGCAAGTGCCCGGGTAGTCGCGCGAGGCTGCGGTCGTGTCGAGCGTGTAAGTGCCGGTTTTCGTGATGACGAGGGGGTCGAGACAGGTGTCGTTGGTGGGCTTCGAGCAGGGTGTCTCGTCGACTTGGCCGTCGCAGTTGTCATCCTTGTGGTTGTCGCAAACTTCCACGTGGTCGGGGGAGACAGAGGGATCGTTGTCGTCGCAATCGCCTCCGGCCATGCAGTGACCGTCGGGCGACCCATCGCCGTCCGCGTCGCGCAGGTCATGCTTGCAGGTTCGCATCGCCTCCACGCAAATGTCGATCGTGCAGGTCTGGTCATCGTTGCAATCGACGATCGAACCTCGCCTACATCCAAGGTCTGGATCGCACCGTTCGATGCCGTCGCAGTACACGCCGTTCTGGCAGCGCGAATCGTCGAGGATGAACTGGCAGCGGTGAAGCTCTTGGTTACACAAATCGTGAGTACAATCCACCCTGTCGTCGCATTGGCTGTCGTCCAGGCATGGCTGCCCGAAGATCGAGCCGTCGCTCCTCTGGGCGTCGCCGCCTCTCGCCTCGGCCTGAGCATCGACCTCGCCGCCATCTTGCCCGAACGGGCTCGCCGAACCGCCGCCCGAGCACCCGAGGGCGGGGAACAAAATAACGAGCCCGGCCACTAAAAGACGGTGCATGCGATTTCAGAAGGTAGCGTGTCTACGTACAAAGACCCCTGCCTCGCGAGCTCCGGGACCGTAGCAGTTACAACCGCAGTCTGGCACAATGTACCCCAGCTTATCGAAAGGCGATGACAACGTGCACAGCGACCGGCTGACCCGGCAAGAGCTGACCTGGCTTCTCACACAGGAAGCGCGCAGCGCCGCCGAAAAGCTCCGGAAAGGCGTCGCGGTGCTGTCGACGCCCGACTTGCGAGGCCAACCGAGCCCTCCGGCAAGCGTCGAGACCGAGCTCGATGCCCTCGACGACGCGATGAAAATGCTCGCGACGCTCCACACCGGCGGAGCGACCCGAAGCCGGCGCGGGCGAATCGATCTGGCGGCGCTGCTTTGGGAGGTCGCGCCGAGCGCGCGCGTCTCGATCGAGCCGGGCAGCGGCACCGAAGTGTTCGGCGATGAAACCGAGCTCCGGCGGATGCTGCAGGTCCTCGTCGGCTCCACCAATCCGGCGAGCTCGGGTTCCGAGATGGGGACGCCCGAGCTCTCCATCCGGCGCGAGGGGTCGGAGATTCGCGTGAGCGTCATGCTCGGCCCCGATTCGTCGGCCAACGCCGAGACGGAGCGAGCGTGGCTGAGCCGCATGGCAACCCGCTATGGCGGTCGGCTCGAGCTCGAAGGGGCAACCGAATCGATTCTCCTACCCGCCGACGGCGCGAACGACCAGCGCGAGGTTGCCGACCTGCGCCGCGAGCTCGAAGCCGCCCAACGGCAGGGGGAAGCCTACGCGCGCGAGCTCGCGGCCGTGTTTGCCTACTCCCAGTCGCCCGCTCCGAGGTTCTCGTCGCAGCCCACCGAAGCCGTCAAGCCCCTCACCGCCCTCTGCGCGATGGCCGCCGGAATGAGCACGGAATTGCGTAGCATCTTCAGCACGATCGAACGAGAACTGGTTGCTTTACGTGAATCGAGGGACACCGTTCCCGAGACGCTCACCCAGCAGACCGCCCTGGGGAGCGAGATCGTGACCGATCTCGTTCGGCTCGGTCAGTGCCCCGTCTACGAGTCCGTGCAGCATTTGAACCTTGCGGACGCCGTGCGCTCGGTGATGGCCGACCTCGAGGGGCGAGCCACGAAACGCGGCGTCGGTCTCAAGAGCCACATCCCCGGCCATCTCGACGTCGAGTCCCGTCCGGTCACGGCGGCGCTCCTGGCCCGAACCCTCATCAACGACGCCATCCTCGCGACCCCCAAAGGGGGGCACGTGACAGTCACCCTGGAATCGCCGGACCAAGGGGCGACGCTCATCGTGGCCGACGACGGCCCGCGCATCCCAGAAGAGGCGCTCGGCGCTCTGTTGTCGACGCGCCTCGACCCTTCGTCGATCGGCCGCCCGAGCACGATCGCGCTGTTCTGGGCGCAAACGCTCGCACAGCAGCTCGGCACCCAGATCGAGCTGGCGCGGGCCGAGCGCGGGTGCCGCATCGAGGTCAAGTTCCCCGCGGGCTAAAAAGACTGTGCCTTTCCTCCCGTCCAGCCGTAATAGGGGGGGGATGCAAATTCTCGTCGTAGAAGACCACGACTCGATTCGTCGGATGATCGAGACGCTCGTGTCGGCACGTGGCCACAAGGTGGTTGCGGTGGGAAGCGGCGCCAAGGCCGTCGAGATGGCCATACAGTCGACGCCCGACGTCGTCCTCTTGGACTTACATCTTCCCGGCCAGTACGACGGCTTCGACGTCTGCAAGAAGCTCCGCGCAATGGAAACCACGAAAGACGTTCCGGTCGTCATCATCAGCGCGCGTGACGACGCGCCGACCCGCGCCGAAGCGGAGAGGATCGGCGCCACCGCCTACTACGGGAAACCTTTTAGCCCGACCGCCCTCTTGAAAGAGATCGAAAAGGTCGGCCGGCGGCGCCCGGCCGAGTAAGCCGCCAGCGCTTTCGGCGTCTACAGCAGATCCAAAAAGCGTTTGGCGCGCCCCTCGGCCGCGCCGAGAAGACTCTTGGCTTCGTCGGGCGGAATGCGGAGCTTGTCGCAGAGCTCGGTGATAAGAGCTCTTTCTTCGGCGGCCTGCTCGCCGTCGATGAACGTGATGAGGACCGCGTGCTGGAGCAGGATGCGGCGATCGTCCGCGGAGAGCTCGGTCAGGGGAATGTCGGCGAGTGTCCGGGGAGACTTGGCGTACTCGCGAATTTCGGCCGCCTCTTCCGGATTCGCTTCGAAGGCTTGCAATAGCGCCTCGATGACGTCGGTCTCCTCGCTCGAAACGTGTCCATCGGCCCAGGCCACGCTGACGAGTGACTTCAGGATCGCCTTGTCTTGTTCGTGCATGTCGGTTTCTCCGATGGAGGGCGAAAGAAAACGGCTTCGAATCACTTGGCGCTGGTGCGCGCGGTGACCGCGTTGGACGAAGCATCGGGTGTAAGCTGGGCGGCATCGACGCGCAAGCGACGTCGAAAGGGTTGCCCGTGCGCCGTTCCGGCGATCATGAGCTCGAGACCAGAGCCGCAACGAAGTGATTCGAGCTTGGCTTCTCCGGCGCCACCGGCGACCATCCACACTTCCGCGCCGCGAGGGCTCGTCACGACGTGGACGGTGCCCGGGGTCCCCTGCCCTCCGACCACGCTGCCCGGTTCGGCGGGGGGCCACGGGTCGATCACGCCGCCCTTCGCGTGGCTCTTCTCGAGTTGGATGGGCAGCTCGAAGCGAGGTTTGCCGCCGGTCATGTCCCACTCCGCGCCCTGAGGCACCACGCCACGGCGCGGCACATAGCC
>Ga0075425_100008083_pt1 | contig 11140 bp, 10 predicted proteins | sample SoiMethybrSBSTD4_FD_75300 | JGI IMG/M metagenome (GOLD analysis project Ga0075425, IMG submission 75300) | Bulk soil microbial communities from a Populus tree surrounding site in Tennessee, USA - Soil MetaG P. TD hybrid SBSTD4 | ecosystem: Environmental > Terrestrial > Soil > Tree plantation...
CAACGTTCCCGGCGACTATATGAAGGATTACGCGAACGATCCGGAAACTTATATGAAGGCGGAAGCGCGAAAGGCTTATGGCGAAGCAATCGATCGAGCCAAAAAGGAATATAAGTAATCGCAGACAGGGCCTTCTGTCGCGAAAGCAGGTCGTCGACGCGCCGAGGTTTTCTCGGCGAGAGCTGGCAAAGCTCGGCGCGTTACTGACGATGGCGTTCACATCGCTTTTCTTGTCGATGAGCGCTCACGGCTCGATGAACGCCAGCAGATCGATGAGTGTCGGCGTTTATCAGACGGGAAGCAGTGCGAAGGAGAAGATCGACTGGAGCGTGTTTTTGCCCGAAGGAAACGGAAAGGCAGAAGTCGCTCTGGCGTGCACGAGTTGTCACGACCTGACGCAAGTCATCACGCAAAAGAAATCGGCCGGAAACTGGAGGACTACTCTGCAGAAGATGATTTCGCAGTATCAGGCTCCGGTGGACAAAGAAGACATGCCGATTCTGATCGAATACCTGGCGAAGAACTTTGGCGACAAGAACCCGATCGAGCAGCTTCCGATGAATATCAACACCAGCTCCGCAGAAGCCATCTCCAGAGTCCCGGGTCTGACCCCGGAGCTTGCGAAGGCGGTAGTCGAGAGCCGCGAGGCAAAAGGGCCGTTTGCATCGGTTGAAGACCTGAAGCGAGTAAAGGGTATAAGTGATACAGAACTGAAGAAAATCAAGTCATACCTGAAGACAACCGAATAGGCTTTAAGCAGGGCTTCTCTCAGGCCTACTTACAGGACAGTCGATCGAGAGCGCGATGCTCGTTCGGCTACTTTCCGGATCAATTGAGTTCCATGTTTGTAGCACCAACGAGGACGATTCCTACTCCGTCAGGAGTTCAATGTTTGTAGAAGAGTCGAACGCGCACGATTCCAACTCCGTTCAGGAGCTCGATGTTTGTAGACGGGCGAACAGGCAGGATGCGCCCTCCTGCTGGACGCGCTAGATCTCACGCCGCGGGTCTACAAACATTGTCCTGCTGACCGAGGCACACCTCCACCGACGCGCTGTAGCGTCGATGGATTCTGTAACGGAGCTCACAGAGCCCGGGACGAGGGAAAATGAACAGCGAGACAAATCAAAAACTCTACTATGGATGGATTGTCGTAGCAGTCTCCTTTGTCACGATGGCAATCACCTCGCCCGCGTGGTTTTCGTTCTCGCTTTTTTATCCGCCAATTCTCGAAGAGTTTGGCTGGACGCGCGCTGCGACATCCAGCGTGTATTCACTGAATCTGCTGGTGAGCGGAGCGCTTTCACCGGTGATTGGGCTGCTGATTGACCGATACGGTCCGCGAATCGTTATGCCGCTCGGCGCGTTGCTGCTTGCAGCGGGATTTGTCGGATCGAGTCAGATACACGCGCTTTGGCATTTTTATGTGTGGTTCGGAGTAATCGGCGCGATCGGAATTTGTGGGGTCCAGGTCGTGCCTCACGCCGCGTTGATCTCAAATTGGTTTTCCCGAAATCGCGCCACCGCGATGGGAGTAATCATGGCGAGCCTCGGACTTGGGAGGCTCACGTTTTTTCCGGCGATTCAATACGTGATTACCAGATCGGGATGGCGCGCTGCATATATCTGGCTTGCGGCAATCATCACCGTAGTAGTCGTCCCGATAATATTTCTGTTCCAGCGACACAAGCCCGCCGATAAGGGCTTGCAGGACCACCCTGAAGTCGCGTCGGGAGCTTCCGCTCAAGGTTCACGCGGCAGGCAGATGGTCGTTGTAGATCGGCAGTGGGCCGACACCGAGTGGACGCTCGCGAAAGCTGCCAGGACGTATCGCTTCTGGGTGCTGTGCATGTTGTTTGTTGTTGCTACAGGCGCGACCTTCGTGATCGGCGTGCAGGTCGTAGCCTACCTTCAGGCGGCAGGTATCGACAAAATAACCGCGGCTTCGTTCGTCGGCTTGCAAGGTCTGATGGCGACGGCGGGAAACTTCATCGGAGGAATCCTCTCCGATCGAATCGGCCGAGAAAAGACGCTGACAGCGAGCTCAGTGGTCTACACGACCGGAATCATTTTACTGAGTCTGGTCATTTCTTATCCGATGCAACCTCTTCTTTACGGCTACGCGATACTTTTTGGAATCGGGTTCGGCATGAGCTTCCCCGCGGTGATGGCGTCAGCGGCGGATGTTTTCCAGGGCAAGCGTTTCGGTTCGATCTTCGGAGCGCTGAACATGCTTGGCGGGTTTGGCGGGGCGTTTGGCGCCTGGCTGGGTGGCTACGCCTTTGACAAAACCGGCGCTTATCGAGCGATGTTTGTGATTGCGCTTGTCGGAGTCGCTTCGATTGTTCCGCTGGTGTGGCTCGCGCGACCGAGTCGAGTGCGAACTTTTCAGACGGTGAATTCAGGAACAAATGCTGCAGCATGGTCCGATCAGGTTGTGACGGAGAAAGAAGCATGACAAGACCTGCAACTAAGTCGGCAGAAGTCCGAGCCCGCGTGGGTCATCCGGTGATCGATTGCGACGGGCACATGATCGAGTTCGAGCCGGACATCCTCGATTACATCAAGCAGGTCGGCGGCCCGAGCGTTGTCGACGGCTACGTGAATGCTATCGCCGGAAGCCGGTTGTTCAGCTGGGATCATCTGTCGCCCGAAGAGCGGCTAAGCACTCGAGTGGCGCGGTCGCCGTGGTGGGGCGCGCCGACTAAAAACACTTTGGATCGGGCTACTGCTACGCTTCCCAAATTGTTGTATGAACGACTCGATGAATTTGGGATGGACTACACGGTCTTGTTTCCGTCGGTTGGGATGTCCGCCACTTATCCCAAAGATGAAGAACTGCGCCGCGCGGTGTGCCGCGGCTACAACTCGTATTACGCCGACCTGTACCGCGAATACTCGGATCGAGTAACTGCCGCCGCGGTCATTCCGATGAACACTCCTCAAGAGGCTATTGAAGAGTTGGAGTACGCAGTCAAGGAGCTTGGCTTGAAAGTGGTGTTCATGCAGGCGTATGTGCGTCGCCCGATTCCGGCCGCTGTTCGGGATATGCCTCAGGCGTCGCGGTGGGCTTTCTGGCTGGATACCTACGGCCTCGACAGTGAGTATGATTACGATCCCGTTTGGGCCAAATGCGTCGAGCTGAAAGTAGCGCCCTGTTTTCACACCGGAGCGACAGGCTGGGGCAGTCGGAACTCGATCTCGACATACGTGTACAACCACATCGGCAGCTTCGCGACCGCTGGTGAAGCTGTCTGCAAATCGTTATTCATCGGCGGGGTGACCAGAAGGTTTCCCACGCTGAAATTCGGGTTTCTCGAGTGCGGAGTCGGCTGGGCTTGCAGCCTGTACGCCGACCTTATTGGACACTGGGAAAAGCGCAATGTCGCCGCACTCGAGAATACAAACCCGGCGAACCTCGACCGCGAGCTGCTCTTCGATTTGTACAGTCGTTACGGCGGCTCGATCGGCGAGCGAGTGGATCAACTGGGAAGAGATCCGCTCGCTTTGGGAGCCGGCGCGGCGGTCCGAGACTACACGCCTTCGCAGAGTCCAACACCGGATGAATGGGCTCATTGCCAAATCGAAAAAGCCGAGGACATTCGCGATCTCTTTGTGAACAACTTCTATTTCGGTTGCGAGGCGGACGATCCTATCAACGCCTGGGCTTTCAACTCAAAAGTGAATCCGTTTGGAGCGCGATTGAAGGCTATATTCGGCTCCGATATTTCGCACTGGGATGTGCCCGACATGTCGGAGGTGGTCGAAGAGGCATATGAGCTGGTTGAGAAGGAGTTGATCAGCGAAAAGGATTTTCATGATTTTGTTTTCGGGAATCCGGTGTCATTTTTCGCCGGAATGAATGCAGATTTCTTCCGGGGGACGGTGATTCAGTCCGACGTCGAGAGACTTATTGGCCGAGCTGCGGGGACTAACTAGCAGAGCGTAGGAATGATTACAAACGGTGCCGGGTGTGCAATTCTGCAATTCGCGTTTATTTGTCAATGTTTGTAGATGCGCGGACGGATGTCCAGAACTGCATTAGGAATTCCATGTTCACCTTGCCTCCTGGTGGAGGGCCTAAAACCTGGAGCCGCGGTCTACAAACATGGATTCTCGACGGTGAGCGATTCTTTCCATGTGAAGCCGGCTGCGGAGATTTAATCCAGGTATTGAGGAAACGATGCGTTTTGGAATTGTATTAAACACTCAGGATCCGCCTCGCGGGGAAAACATCACGCGTATTTACGACGAGGCATTTCGTGAAGCGGAAACTGCTGAGAAGTTCGGGTTCGACCTCGCGGTACTCGGCGAGCACCACCATAGCGCGGATGGTTACGTGCCGTCCGCACTCACGTTTTGCGCGGCATTACTCGCTCGCACCAGCAGGCTCGTCGCCGCAACGGATGTCATGGAGCTTCCGATGTGGCACCCGGTCCACGTCGCCGAGATGGGTGCTGTAATCGACAACATCTCGCACGGACGACTCATACTCGGAGTGGGGCTGGGTATGAAAAACAGGTCCGCGTTTGGAATTCCTAAAAACAATATCGCCGGCCGTTTTGAAGAGAGCGTCGAAATCATCAGACGAGCCTGGGCCAACGAAACTTTTTCATTCACCGGTGAGCATTTTCAGTTGGAAAACGTCCGAGTTTCACCGCGACCGTTGCAGCCGAACGGACCTCGGATCTGGATAGGCGCGCTTTCAAATCCCGGACTTCTGCGCGCAGGACGGATAGGAGACGGTTGGCCAACCGACAATCTTCAAGCTCTCGGCACTATACGAGAGTGGGCAAAGATTTATCGGGGATCAGCCAAAGAACACAAGCGAACTTCCGAAATTGCTCTGGCCCGTAGCGCGTGGATCGGATCGTCGTTGGACGATGTCAAGGAAAAATGGTGGCCCTCGTTGAAGGCTTTTTACGAGCCGTATGTTCGAATCGGGCTGTTCAAAGACACTGGTGGTTCCGACCCGTCGAAATGGACTTTTGAACAGGCGGCGGCGGACCGCCTGATCGCCGGAACTCCTGAAATGGTGATAAGCGAAATCGAGAGATATCGCAATGAGATCGGCTGCGAAACGATGATAATGATGTTTCGCCATCCGACTGGTCCCGGCCACGCAGCCGTTACGAAGTGCATCGAGTTTTTCGGACGCGAGGTTATTCCTCACTTCAAATAGGCCCGGCGGATCTCCACACAGACTGCAATGAACAGCGAGCGACAAAACAAAAAGCAGGACAAACCGGTTGGTTTTTATCTAAAGCCGGAAGCGACTCAGAACGAAGTAAGTTTTGTTACCGAGGACGGCTGGACGATTCATGGGACGCTGACGATTCCCGCGAAACGCACCAACGAGAAGTATCCGGCGGTGCTGCTGCTTCATTCTTCGATGCACTCGCGATCGGTGTGGGTCAGCTTCCCCGGTTTTGCAAAGCTTCAGGAGTCGCAGGTCACGTTGCGAATTGACATACGCGGTCGCGCAAAGAGCGAAGGAAAGATTGCCTTCGTGGATATGCCTCAGTCAGAGCGTGAAAAGGTTGCGCTCGATGTCAAAGCCGCGCTCGATTTTCTGGCTTCTCGGGAAGAAGTCGATCGACGGCGCATCGGTGTCATAGCCGAAGAGTTTAGTGGCGGACCGGCGGTAATCGGCGGTCTCGAAGATGCTCGCGTCGCCGCGATGGTGCTGCTGTCCGGTCGTCTCAACCAAGATGCAATGGAGCTCGTTGCAAGAAACATCAGCAAGCCGATTCTGTTCGTCGTCAGCAAGGAAGACAAGCGTGGCTTTGCGGATATGACGCGGGCTTACAGTCTGAACAAGAACCCCGAGAGCGATATCTGGGTGCAGGACGGTCTGGGCATTGGAGTGACGATGGCCAATATGTGGCGCAATCGTTATACGGATCGACCTCTCGAGACCGCGTTGGATTTTGTGGCCGGCGCCTGGCTCGAAGAGAAACTGCAGAGTCTCGGACAAGTGCGCGAAGTGACGATCGAGACCGATGACGGCTGGGTGCTCTACGCAAATCTGGGTTTGCCTTCGGCTATTGAACGCGGCGAAAAGGTGCCAGGTCTTATCTTGCTGCCGACCGCGCTCACCGATCGAAAAATCTTCAAGAACCTCGAGCGGTTGTTGCTCACAAATGACATTGCATTTTTGAACCTCGAATACCGAGGCATCGGCAAAAGCATCAACAAAGGTTCATACATCGATCAGAGTCTGACGGAGATCATGGCGGGGCGACGCGACATGCACGATGGCGTTCGATTGCTTTCGTCGTGCGACGGCGTCGATCCCGATCGGATTGGTGTTTTGGGCGCACTGCTCGCAGCCAACTATGCGCTCAACGGAGCGAGAGAGAATCCGAAGCTGAAAGCAGTCGGAATGCTGGATCCGGTGGTTTGGGCGTGGGGCGACGCGGCCGATCGCGAGACGCTCAACGCAGTGAAACAGCCTGTTCTGATGGTCACCGGTGACGGGATGGGCGAGCTCACAAAGAAATTTGCTGCGACCGTAGCAGAGAACGAAAGAAATACCGTGCTGAGCTATCCCGGAAGCATCGTTGCTTATCTGCGATTTCGCGAAGAGAAAGAACTTGAGCCTTCGATTGTGGCGTGGTTCAAGACTCATCTTGCGAAAGAGAAAACAAGTTCGGCACAGGCATGATTGTAGCCGCATCGGTAATCGGCTTCATGTTTGTAGGGCGCGCGCAGGATGCGAACTCCGTCAGGAGGTCCACGTAAAGGTTAGCGTTCGAGAAAAATATTTAGCGCAATATGAACATTGCTCCGCTGACGGGGCGCAGTCCGCACGCTAACCCGTGTCTACAAAAATGGGCTCTAACAAACATGTTGACTGAATCGACTTCAACACAGCCTGTCGGAAGCGTGCTGATCCTTACATCTTCAGATGGCAACCGAAGCGCGCGAAAAAAAGCGAAGGCGGGTGGCGCTCGACTGGAAGCTGCCCTCGAAGCGGCGGGTCTTTCGGTGCATCGCGTCGATCTGTCGCGAAAGAGCCCTTCGAAAGCGACGGGGTCAAAGACGAGCTCTTCATCGAAACGCAACGCAATGGTGAAGTGGGCTCTGGATCGTTTGTCCGCCATCGAAGCCACTCGCGATCGCATCGCCGTCATTGCCGAAGGGAAGTCGGCTGATGTGGCAGTGCTCGGCTCCCGAGCGCACTGGCAGGTGAGGTCTTTCGTCTTCTTGTCGGGTCGATTGAGCGGTAGTGCGAAAGAGACTTTGGTTGAGTGGTCCGACGACCCGGCGCTTTGTGTGGTCAGCGGCGAGGACAAAGCGGCGTTGCGCGATATGACTGATGTCTATCTTTCTTCGAAGCATGCGGACACCGACCTGCGAGTGTTTGAAGAACTTGGCAGCGGCGAGGCGATGATCGAAGCAGCGGCATCGCAGAGTTCCACAGGAGCACCGATGGAACAGATGATCGCCGGATGGATACGGCGACAGCTCACCACGGTGGGTCGCGAGCGCGAGGTTTCTTTCACAACCGAAGACGGCTGGGAGATATTCGGCAATCTCCTGCTTCCCGATTACGAGGGCAAGCCGGCGCCCGGCGCGGTGTTGCTCCATTCCGGACGCAGCGATCGATATGTTTTCGCCGGGCTCGAACGGCTGTTGGTGAGAGAAGGTTTCGCGGTGCTCAACATCGATTGGCGCGGCCGCGGAAAGAGCACCAACAAGGGAAAGTACTTTGATCTGTCGAAAGAAGAGCGAGCGAACGGAAAGCTGGATGCAAGGGCCGCAATTGGTTTTCTGACATCGCAGGACGGCGTGGATCGAGAGCGGGTTGGGATGGTCGGGATCGTACACGGCGCCGAACACGCCGTGCGCGGATCTATCGGGGATTCGCGTGTGAAGGCGCTTGCGCTTTTGACAGGTTATGTTCCGATGGAAGCAGGCGAACGCGAATATCTGATCAGCGGTGACGTGCACACACTCTACGTGACCTGCACCGGACATCATCAGGTCACCAAGACGATGCGCGGACTGTACGAAGCGACGCCGAGCAAGCTCGCCAGATTGCTTGTGTATGACGGCGGCGCGATTGGTTATCAGCTTTTTGAGTTGGACTCCAGACTCGAGCCGTCGGTCGTGGAATGGCTGAAGGCCGGGCTGGCCGGTTAGGGGACCGCACGCGTCTCGCGTGCTGGTGCGAGACCAACAGCTACGATGAATGCGAACGCAAATTCAGTTTCGACCAGTGCTGCGATAGCAGGCGGCATGCCGGCTGAGCAGACTGTCGAATTTCAATCGAGCGACGGATGGCGGATCGTCGGGACGCTGCACATCCCGACTGCTAAGACAAAGACACCGGGCGTCGTTTTGGTGCACGGCTCGCGACACGAGTCCGACGCGTTCGGGCAGGTGGCCTCTCCGAGTCTTGCTGACACGCTTTCGCAGCACGGCCTGGCAACTCTCAGAATCGATATTCGCGGACGCGGCGCGAGTCGTGAGCCTCGCAGGTTTTATTCGATGTCTCCGGAGCAACGTGATGGCGTACTGCTGGATGTCGAGGCGGCGATCGAGTTTCTCGCAGAGACAACCGGAATCAAATCGAACCGAATCGGCGTAGTCGGCGAACAGGACACCGCCGGCGCTTCTTTGATTGCCGCTTCAACACGCAAGAATGTTGCGGCGTGTGTGTTGATTTCGGGACGTCTCAATCGATTTGCGATGGATGCGTTCGCCGAAACTCGCAAACCAATTTTTTGCCTGGTGAGCAAGGAAGATCGACGCGGCCTCAAGGACATGGTCGATGTCTATCTGTCATCGAAGAACAAGCACAGCCGGATAAAGGTTTTCGAAGGACTCGCTCTGGGAACGACGATGTTCAGCACGTGGCGTCACGAGTATCCGTCGGAGATACCCATCGAGGACTCAATCGCCGAGTGGCTGGCAGAAAACCTGGGATCGAAGTCGCGAGAAAAGAAGAAGATCCGCAAGGCGGCGAATTAGAACGCAGTCAACGGACTGTGAATCGGCATCGAAAATGCACGATCGACTATCTACGAATCGACGAGCAAAGACCACAACGATCACCATCGCGGTGATGTCGATGCTTTTCTGTTCGCAAGCGTCGTTGTTTGCGCAAACTCGAGATCGAGCGGCAAAAGGTTCGCTCGCAATCACACACGTCAATGTAATAGACGTTAGCGGCGGGCAAACAGCGACCGATTCGACCGTGTTGATCGTCGGCGATCGGATCGGGCAAATCGGCAAGAGCGACAAGATCAAAATCCCGAAAGATGCCGAGACTGTCGACGCAACGGGCAAGTTTCTGATTCCCGGTTTGTGGGAGATGCACGGCCATATTTCGTTTAAGGAGTTTATTCCGCTCTTTATCGCAAATGGAGTGACCGGAGTTCGCGAGATGGGCGGGAACCCCTCGGAGTTTCAACAGCTCAAGGAATGGCGCAGGCAGATTTCGAGCGGCGAACTGATCGGTCCGCGAATCATCGCTGCCGGCATCATCGTTGACGGACCGAAGGCAACGGGGCGCCGGGATTCGCTCAATGTCGAGAACCCGACCGAGGCGCGTCAGGCTGTTGCGAGTCTCAAACAGCAAGGCGCGGATTTCATAAAAGTTTATTCGATGCTTCCGAGGGACTCATATTTTGCGATCGCCGACGAAGCGAAGAAGCAGGGACTCTCCTTCGCCGGGCATATTCCTGCGAGCGTCACCGCGGAGGAAGCTTCCAACGCGGGACAAAAATCTCTCGAGCATCTGTTTGGAGTCTTCTCAGCTTGTTCGAAAGATGCGGCGCGATTGCACGAAGAGAACAATGCGGCGGTGTCGAAGTCGGGCATCGCAGTTTTTGTAGGCGCTGAAATCAAAGCGGAGTTGAAGGCGCTCGATACTTATGACGATGCGAAGGCGTCGGCACTGTTCGCGCTGTTTGTGAGGAACCACACCTGGCACGTTCCGACGCTTGTTGGTTGGCAGACGCTTTCGAGCTCCGATGAGAGTCGATTCCAGAGCGATCCGCGATTGAAGTACATTCCGCGTGAGAGGCGAGATCAATGGAAGGCGCAGAAGGCCGCGTTGATAAGAGGATTTGATCCGGACTATTTCACGGGACGCGAGAGACTCTTTCAAGCTCAGTTGCGATTTGTGAAGGCGATGCACGATGCAGGTGTGAAGCTGATGGCGGGGACCGATACCGCCGGGTTGTACGAGTATCCCGGCTACAGCCTGCACGAAGAGTTAGGTCTTTTGGTCAAAGCCGGCCTGACGCCGTTGGAAGCATTGCGCGCTGCGACTCTAAGTCCTGCAGAGTATTTTGGTCTGCAGCGTTCGCTCGGGACTGTTGAAGCTGGGAAAACAGCAGATTTGGTGTTGCTGGACGCGAATCCGCTCGACGATATCGCAAGCACCAAGAGGATCGCCGCGGTGGTGCTGCGAGGGAAATTGATTTCGCGATCGAAGCTCGACGAAATGCTTTCAGCCGTCGAGTCGTCGATCGCCTCACAATAATAATCTGAACATGGTTGTAGGATAGCTGCTGAAATTGTTTCCGTCGCAATAATGCGAAGGAGGATCAAAAAAATGAAGCAAATTAGTTTGGCCGTAGCGCTGTTGGTTGTGTGTGCGGTGGCGGTGATGGCTCAGGAGCACGGCAAGAAAGCCGGACCGACCAGCAAAACCGAAGAAGAAGTGCTGAAAGTCGACACCGAGCGGGCTGATGCTTACATCCACGGCGACACTGCGTCGCTCGACCGAATCCTCGCAGACGACGTTACTTATGTTCATCCCACCGGCAAGGTCGAAACCAAGGCGGAAATACTCGCCGGTTTCAAAGCGGGAGACAGACAATACATTTCGATTGATAGAGACGATGTCACCGTCAAAACTTACGGAGATACCGCGGTCATCGCCGGTCGCAACACAATCAAAGCGAAATACCAGGGTCAGGACTTCACGGTGCAGAACCGCTTTCTGCGGGTTTATATCAAGCAGCAGGGCCAATGGAAATTGGTCGCTCATCAGGGCGCAAATCTAGCGAAATAGTTTTTAGGGAGAACAGATCAAATGAACGAAGCTCGCTTCGCATTCACAAAGTTCCTGCGAATTGCTTTCTTATGCGTTTTGATTTTGGGCCTTGCTACGAGCGGCGTG
>Ga0075425_100008086_pt1 | contig 11136 bp, 8 predicted proteins | sample SoiMethybrSBSTD4_FD_75300 | JGI IMG/M metagenome (GOLD analysis project Ga0075425, IMG submission 75300) | Bulk soil microbial communities from a Populus tree surrounding site in Tennessee, USA - Soil MetaG P. TD hybrid SBSTD4 | ecosystem: Environmental > Terrestrial > Soil > Tree plantation...
CTGATTTTCGTTCGACGGGGGCAGAATCGTAGAGGGCTCGATCCGCGTCGTCGGCTCGGCCGAGTTTTTGGACCCGCTGCGATCATTCTGGTGACAGCCGGCCCACGTGACCGCGAGGGCGAGCGCCAGGGCGCTGCGATGCAGAGCTTTCATGATACCCCTTGAGCCTCCTGAAGAGGAGGTTGCAACAGCGAGGCCGAACCGCGGGAAAGGAAGTCGAAGTGAGACTTTCGCCCAGCGAACTTCCGTCGACCTGGGAGGTGACCCGTCGGAACTCTTGCGCGAAGCATGGCGGTCGGGCCATCGCGTGACGGTGCACCGGCGGCGTGCTCGGGGCGCCCCTGTTGACCTCTGACCGAGCCCGGAAGATTCCTCGCTCGTGCGGCACGGCTTGGTCGCACTCCACAAACTCACGGAACCGGGCGCCGTACATCAGCAACTACCAACCCAGAAGAAGTAAGCGTCACAGCCGGACCCGCTGGCGTTCTCCGTCAGTGACGGGGCTCGCCCGAATCAAGAGTCAGACGAATCTACTGGCTTCGAAAAACGAACCGACTCCCTTGCAACCGAGGTGTCGGAATCGGCTGGGTTGGTGCGGTCCGACTCGGCGTTTGTTCACAATCGGAGGAGAGCTATGCTCGACAAGCATTTCTTTGTCCGGGCTTTTCGAATTGGTGCGTGCGGAGTCGTCGTTCTCTTGTGCGCAACGCGGGGAAATAGCGAGCCTGAGCCGCTGACCAAGCGCGCTTGCAAAGTTGCGTACAAGAACGCCCTCGCGCGCGAAGAGTCCGGGCGATTGCGTGAGGCGAAGGAGCTTTTCTCGCAATGCTCGAGCGCGACGTGCGGGAAGGTTCGGGCGGAGTGCAAGAGCTCGTATACCCGCCTGAACTCCGAGATTCCGTCGGTCGTTCCCCTCGTCACCGATGACGAGGGGGAGCCCGTGTTCAACGTGAGGGTATCGGTCGATGGCGAGCTTCTGACCTCGAGGCTCGACGGGCGCGCGCTCCCTGTCGACCCAGGGGGACACGAATTCTCTTTCAGCACGGAAGACGGCGTCTTTGCGAAGAAGAACGTCTTGATCACACAGGGGCAGCGCAACCGACAGCTCACCGTGTCGATGCAGTCCCCTCCCCCCGACGCGCGTGCAGCCAAGACCGTCGCCCCGTCTCCGAAGGCGGTCGAACCTACCGCGGCCAAGCCAAAGCCAAGACCGGAGCCGAAGCCAGCCGCGCCCGAACCATCGGCCGAAGACACCAGTTCCGAGACCACCCCTGACGAAACGGCCTCGACGGGTGGAGCTGGTCCACTTCCTTACGTGATCGGCGGCGCCGGCTTGGCGGCCATTGGCACCGGAGCGATGCTGACGGTCTGGGGCAGAAAGGACAACGATCTGCTCCGCGCCTGCGCCCCGTACTGTGCGCAAGCCAGCGTCGATCGGGTGAGCTCGCTGTACACCGCGGCTTCCGTCTCGATCGGCGTCGGCTTGGCCGCCGTTGGCGTTGCCACGTATCTTTTCGCGACCTCGAGCCCCTCGAGGGACAAGCCGACGCCTGCCTCGGCTTACTTCCTCGACGTGCAACCCGCCCCGTCCGGCGCTTTTGCCACCGTCTCGGGGGCGTTTTGAACCCGCTCGCGGCCAAGCGCATGCGCGAGCCGAAATCGTCGACCCTCTACCTGCCAGGACGACCAACATGAAATTGCATCATTCAATCTCGCTCTGGGGGCTGTTGTGCTTTTCCGGGGCAGGCTGCTTTCAGGAATTCAACCCTGATGCCGCGAAGAATGCTTTCTTGGGCGAGGCTTTGGACGCCGGTCGTAGCACGGGCGCCGCCGGCGCGCGGACGACGACCACGACCGGACCAACGCGAGGGACAACCACGACCAGCACGACGTCATCCGGCGCCGGCGGCGCGGGCGGCACCGACCCACCCGAGGACTTGGTCACCCTGATCCTCACCCCTCCCATCGACTTCGTTCAACCGGATGGCACGCCGGGGAGCACCACGGTGCCATGCGAGGCGACCAGCGCCCACGCGGCCACGATCTTTCTCCTGAACTGCGCTGGGTGCCATGGCGGCAGAACTGCGGGCGAGCGGCAGGGGCAGCCGCCGTTCGACTATGTCCTCGATCCCGAGAGGCTCATGACGGCCCGGTCGGCGACGGTGCCGGATCCGCTGGCTCCGCCGGAGAATCAAATCCCCAACACCCCCACCTTCGAGGGGATGAGGTTCATCGTTCCGGGTGACCCCGATCATTCACGCATCTATTTGCGTGTGACGCGCAAAGAAATGCCGCCGCCGCCCATCGTGGGCATGACCGACACGCTGAAGTCGCGCCCCAACGTGAGCGATTTTTCCGTGCTCCGTGAGTGGATCACGAACTGCCTCGAGGAACCCGATCCGGGCGACGGCGGTACGGGCGGAGATGACTGACGAACAAGGAGTGCGTACCCATGGACCGAAACTTCCACTTCATGATCCGCGTACCGACATGCGCCGTCGGTTTGCTGGCTCTCTCGGCTTGCAGTGATCCAAGCGACATCGATGCGACCTCTCACTTCCCGCCGGGACTGACGGGCGGAGCCGCCGGAGCCGGCACGAGGACGGGCGCCACGGGTACGACGACGGGGGGAGCCACGACGACGGGCGGCGTGACCACCGGTGCCGGAGGCGCGGGCATGGGCGAACCTGGGGAACCTCCGTGCCCGGCAAGTCCAACGTGGTTTCCGACGACCCCAGCGCTCCGGCAGTTCAAGCCTCCCGCCCACCCGACGACGGAGTGCGATTTCTACCGGGGCGGCTTGCAGACGTTTCTCCTTGCGACGCAGCCTGACCCCGTCACCGGGGAGCCGGCCATCAAGTCGCTCCCGACGATCGACGACATCTTCGTGAAGGCCGTCCCGCTGCCAGCGGGCGCGCTTGCGCCTCCCGGTGAGCCTCGCGGCACGGCTCTTCGGGCGTGGCTCGGCGACATCAAGCAAGCCGGCGGGCGCCAAATTCTCATCGATCAAAACGGGCACACCCTGTTTTATGGCATTCACGTCAACCAGGCGTATGTCGACTTCCTCAAGGCCAACAAACTTCTCACGGGCAAGGACGTGCAGGGAGCCGATCCCAACCTGTTTTTCCCGGCGGGGATCGCCGAATTCAAAACGGCGTGGCAGGAAGTCGACGACGCCAATCCACCCGACGATTTGGACACGTACATCACCACCCGCGCCTGGGTTCCCCATATCACGCAGAACGCGACGACACTGGCGATCGTGGAGGATCGCGACCATCCCCGCGAGATCACCGTCCGCCTGCTCGCCATCCACGCGGTGTTCACCCTGCCCGGGCACCCCGAGTTCATCTGGGCCACGATGGAGCACAGCGCCGGCACGCCGGATACGAAGGCGGCGGACGGGATGCGGAACGTCGCTCCCATCGATCCGAGGGATCAGAATCCTACGTCGGCCGACCCGAGCAACCAGAACGACACGACCGTCGTCAGCATGGAGGACCACGTCTTGTACAAGGCGGGCACGACCCTTCAGGCCGGCAACCACCCCATCGCGGAGAACCAGCTGCGGCTCGACGAACCGACCCAGACGTTCGAACTCGCCGGTGGATCCCCCGCGCAAACCTCCATCTACCGCATGTTCCCGGCGTCGAAATCGAACACCATCGACCCTGACGACGCGATCACATCGCTGAACCACAACTTCGAAGCGCTCTTTTTGGACTACTCGGAGGCGGGGTCGCTTCTCGACGGTGACCGGCGAGGGTTTTACCGTCTCGTCGGCGCCCAATGGATGGACAAGCCCGCCTTCTTCGACACCGACAAGACCCTCCAGAACGACACAACGAGCCCTCTCGTTCAAGGCATTCGCTTCCCGCTCGTCAACCAGGACGACGAGCGAGAAGCCGCCAAGGCGAAGGCCGGCACGAAGACCATCTCGGATGTCGCCGTGGCCGACCTTGCCGAGAACGGGTCCGATAGTGCGTTCTCGATCCTCGCGGGAGAAGACCGGCTGTCGAGCACGGCGATGGAGTCGTTCACGCAGGCACCCGATTCATTTCGAAACTGCTTCACCTGCCACAACACGCAGGCCGTCACGGACAAGGGCGTTCCGCTCAATCGCGACATCAGCGGCGCGAGGCTTCTCGAGCCGAAACAGCTGAATGTGAGCCACGTGCTCTCCCAGTTCATCCTCGAGGAGTGCGACCTGCCCGCCAATCGTAAAATGGTGCAAAATGCGGACGGCATGATGATCACGGCCATCATCTGCCCCTGAGCCGTCGACGCTCGCCCCGAAAGGTGAAGGTGTCGGCGTCGGCGTCGCCCCATTCGTCGACGCCGAGCCCCTCGTGCCTTGACGCCGGACCAAAGGACCGGCAAAAAGGATTCCGAGTGCTCATGTCTCACGGCGCCAGATGGGCTGCTCTCACCTTCATGTGGGTGGCCTTGTGCAGCGGCACCGGCCGCGCCGATGTCTCGACCGAGAACCGCGCGGCCGCCCAAGCTCTTTTCGACGAGGGGCGCTCGCTCGTCAAAGCGGGACGAATGCGAGACGCGTGCCCCAAGTTCGAAGAGAGCCAGAGACTCGATCCGGGCATCGGCACCCAGCTGAACTTGGCGGACTGTTACGAGCGCACCGGTCGCACGGCAAGCGCCTGGACGCTCTACATCGAGGTCGCAGTGGCCGCGCGGCAAGCGAGGCAAGACGAACGAGCCACGCACGCCGCGACCCGCGCGTCGGCCCTGAAAGACAAGCTTTCGCACCTGGTCATCGTTGTGCCCAAAGAAAGCAGGGTTGCCGGGATCGTCGTCGAGCGCGGCTCGCTGTCGGTCGGCGAGGCGCAATGGGGTGCGCCGATGCCGGTCGACCCCGGCACGCACACGGTGAGGGTGAGCGCTCCCGGAAGGGCGACCTGGCAGACGACGGTCGACGTCGCCTCCGACGGCGTGACGAAAACCGTCATCGTTCCCCCGCTCGGTCTCGCTGCCGAGGCGCCGTCGAAATCGGCCGTCGCGCCGGCGCCCCCCGTCGAGACGGGAGCCGAGCGCTCGTCGTCGTCGCAGAAGACGCTCGCTTTCACCGCCGGTGGGCTAGGTCTCGCGGGTCTGACGGTCGGCGCGATTTTTGGCGGGGTTGCGCTCAGCAAGAAGAACGATGCGCACTGCAACGTGAACGTCTGCGCCAGCACCGACCAGGCCAACACCTACGATGAGGCGAGAAAAGCGGGCAACGTCTCGACCATCGCGTTCGCCGTCGGAGGGGCTGCCCTCGCCGGCGGCGTGATTCTCCTTCTGACGACACCGAAGGGCTCGACGGCGCGCGGTGCAAACGCCAGCATCCAGGCGTCGATCGCGCCGGGCAGCATGCAGCTCTCTGCCGGTGGGTCGTGGTGAGCGCGCGCCTTTCGAGAGCGGTTTTCTGGCTGGCCTCGTTCGGGGCGCTCTTCGCCAGTGGATGCAACGCGATCCTCGGCATTACCGACAATCCGGTGGTGGTCACGCCCGGCGGGAGGGCCTGCCTTCTGAAGTCCGACTGCAACGAAACCGAGATCTGCCTCTTCGCCGTCTGCAGCCCCCCCTGCGCGGCCAACCGCGATTGCGATCTGACGCGCGGCGAACGCTGCCTCAAGGTCGCCGAAGGGACGGCTTGCGTGTCGAACGGGGCGGCGGTCTGTGTGCCCGGTGGGCCGGCCTGCCCGGCGGGAACGAGCTGCGTCGGCGGCAAGTGCCTGTCCGACTGCGGCGGCGATTCCGGAACCTGCCCGAGCGATCAGATCTGCGCGAGCGACAACGTGTGCCGCGGCGGCGAGGATGCCGGCGTCCCGGGCAACGACGCGAGCGCCGACGCACCGGCTCGTGAATGCAACCCGGAGGGGGCGCTGCGATGCGAAGGAAACGCGCAATCGGCGCGCTCGATTTGCCAAGACGGCAAGTGGGCGGTGACCGATTCGTGCGCCGACGGCACCTTGTGCGACACCACCGCGTCGCCGGCCGGCACCTGCAAGACCGTCGAGCCTCTTTGCTTCGGGCGAAAGCCGGGCGATTCGCTCTGCAACGGCGCGACCCGCGTCGTCTGCGGGCCCGACCTCGTCAGCGCCCAGACGACGCAATGCCCGAGCGCCCAGCACTGCACGACCGTAGCCACCGGCTGCGCGGCATGCCTCGACAACGAGTACCAGTGCAACACGACGAACCTGATGAAATGCAAATCCGATCACTCCGGGTTCGAGCTCGTCAAGACGTGCACCACCGACCAACCGTGCAATGCGCAGGCGGGCGACTGCACGACGCACGCCTGCTCTCCGATGCAAAAGCGTTGCAACGGCGACAGGCTCGAGCTGTGCAATGCGGATCAATCGGCGTTCGCGCTGGTGGCGACGTGCGGCACGGGTCTCTGCGACAGCCAGACGCTGATGTGCGACACGTGCGTCGCCAGGTCAACGACCTGCGCAGCGGGCATGGTGCGGACCTGCTCGGCCGACGGACAGACGCAGACGGACAGCGCGTGTCCGGCCGGCATGCCTTTTTGCACGGGCAACGGCGTGTGCGTCGCGTGCACCGACGCGTCGAACTGCACGCCGCCGAACGATTGCCGCAGCGCCACGTGCAATGCCGGAACCTGCGGATTTCCGCCGAAGGGGATGAACATCGCTTGCAATGGCGGCGTCTGCGACGGCAGCGGCAACTGCGTCGAATGCGTGAGCGCCGGCCAGTGCACCGGCCCGGGCGAGTGCTTCACGGCGGCCTGTGGCACCGATCACAAATGCACGTACACCCAGAAGGCGCCCAGCGTCAGCTGCTCCATCGGCTATTGCAACGCCGCGGGCGTGTGCGTCGCCTGCCTCAACGACGGCCACTGCACGGGCACGACGCCCATCTGCTCGGCCCAGGGCACGTGCGTCGCCTGCGGGACGAATGCCCAGTGCACCGCCAAGGGGGTGGGGCTCAACTACTGTCGTACCCAGACCGGCGCGTGCGTCGCCTGCCTCGCCTCCGCCAATTGCTCGACGGCAACGACCCCCATCTGCGACGCGGCCTCCTTCACCTGCCGCACCTGCACGCAGGGAACTCCGCCGACGACCGGCGACGCCGAGTGCAACGCGCGAAACGGCGCCGCCGCCCCGGCGTGCAAGACCGGCGGCTCGTGCGTGAAGTGCACCGCCACCAACACCGCCCAGTGCTCGGGTTCGACCCCCTTTTGCAACACCACCAGCAACCTCTGCGTGCAATGCCTGACCAGCGCCGACTGCAGCGGAACGGCTCCGATATGCACGAACAACGCGTGCGCAGCCTGCACCACCAACGCGCAGTGCACCGCGAAGAACATCGGCCTCAACATATGCAACGCGGGCCGGGGCGATTGTGTCCAGTGCGTCGCCGACAGCGACTGCGGCGGCGCCAACGTCTGCCTCGCGAACAACACGTGCTGCGCGCCGCAAGCGCTGAGCATCACGTGTGGCCAGAGCAGCTGCGGCATGATGCCAACCAACTGCGGCAACCTCGTGAGTTGCGGCAGCTGTAGCGGCCAGCAGTGCTGCGAAGTCATCGCCATGCCCGGTGTCTCTCAGTGCATGCCCGTGTGTCCCTAGTGCAGACCGCGCTCGATCGACGGATCCGCTAAGCATCCGTAAGACAATCGATTTTGTGCGCCGGCCCGGCCCGTCGGCTGCCCATTCGCGCTCACCTTCCCTCGACGACGGCGACCTGCGCCCCTATGACTGGCACGACGAGATCAGCTTGACATCATGGCTCCCCTGCCCTTTGCTCACGCGCGAGAAAAATCGTGACCACCAATTTGAAAGTGTTGCAGCCGTCGGAGATGGTCGGCCTCACGCTGCGAAAAGACGCGTGGTGGATCGAGCCCCTTTTCGTCGTACTCGTCCTCGGCGGCTTCGGGGTGTACGCGACGTGGGCCGCCCTGCAAAACGACCACTACTTCGTCGATCCTTACCTCTCCCCCTTCTATTCCCCCTGTCTTGCGGAAAGCTGCAAGGACGTCACCGCTCCGATTTTCGGAAGCTGGTGGAACCTGTCTCCGGCGTTCATCATCCTCTGGGTCCCCGGCGGCTTTCGCGTCACCTGTTACTACTACCGTAAAGCGTACTACCGCTCGTTCTTCGGCTCGCCGCCGGGGTGTGGCGTGCGCGATGTATCGAAGAGCTACAAGGGGGAGACCCGGTTCCCGTTCATTCTGCAGAACATCCACCGCTACTTCTTCTGGCTCTCGGTGGCGGTGGTCGCTTTTCTGTGGTCCGACGCCATCCGGGCGTTCCACTTCGCCGACGGCTTCGGCGTCGGCGGGGGAACGCTGGTCCTGGTGCTCAACGCGACGCTCTTGTCGCTCTACACGTTCTCTTGCCACTCCTGTCGCCACCTGGCGGGAGGCCACCTCGACCGTTTCTCAGGCTCGCCGATCAAGCACAAGCTGTGGAAGCTCTTCACGGTCCTGAACGAGCGGCACATGCTCTACGCGTGGATCAGTCTTTTCGGCGTCGGACTTACCGACCTCTACATAAGGCTCCTATCGATGGGAATCATAAGTGACCCCAGGATCATCTGATGGCTGATACCGGCAAGTACGAGACGCACGAATTCGACGTTATCGTGATCGGAGCAGGGGGAGCGGGGCTCAGGGCGGCGATCGAGTCATCGGCGCAGGGGGCGAAGACGGCCCTCATCTGCAAGTCGCTTCTGGGCAAAGCACACACCGTCATGGCGGAAGGGGGCATCGCCGCCGCGCTCGGCAACGTGTACCCCGAGGACAACTGGAAGGTGCACTTCCGCGACACCATGCGCGGCGGCAAGATGCTCAACAACTGGCGCATGGCGCAGCTGCATGCGCAGGAAGCGCCGGCGCGCGTGCTCGAGCTCGAGCACTGGGGGGCGCTCTTCGATCGAACGAAGGACGGGCGCATCTTGCAACGCGACTTCGGCGGTCACCGCTACGCGCGTTTGGCGCACGTCGGCGATCGAACCGGTCTCGAGATGATCCGGACCCTCCAGCAGCACGCCGTGCACCGCGGCATCGACGTGTTCATGGAGTGCAACATCCAGCGCCTGCTCAAGGACGGCGATCACATCGCGGGAGCGTTCGGGTACTGGCGCGAATCGGGGAAGTTCGTGTTGTTCAAGGCGAAGGCGGTCGTGCTCGCCAGCGGCGGCGTCGGCAAAGCCTGGAAAATCACGTCGAACTCGTGGGAGTGCACGGGGGACGGCATCGCTCTCGGTGCGGACGCCGGAGCGGAATTGATGGACATGGAGTTCATCCAGTTCCACCCCACCGGCATGGTGTGGCCGCCGAGCGTGCGGGGGATTCTCGTCACCGAAGGGGTGAGAGGCGACGGCGGCACGTTGCGCAATTCCACCGGCAAACGCTTCATGTTCGATTACATCCCCGCCTTTTTCAAAGCCGAGACCGCCGACAACGAGGCCGAGGCGGATCGCTGGTACGAAGACAAGAAGAACAATCGCCGTACGCCCGATCTGCTCCCGCGCGACGAGGTGGCAAGAGCCATCAATACGGAGGTCAAGGCCGGGCGCGGCACTCCGCACGGCGGCGTCTTTCTCGACATCTCCTCGCGTCGCGACGCCGATTACATCAAGCGCCGGCTCCCTTCGATGTACCACCAGTTCAAGGAGCTCGCCGATGTGGACATCACCAAGGAGGCAATGGAGGTCGGTCCAACCTGTCACTACATCATGGGGGGCGTTCGCGGCAACTCCGACACCACCGAAACCCGCGTGCCCGGCCTTTTCGTAGCGGGCGAGGCCGCTTGCGGAATCAACGGCGCCAACCGCCTCGGCGGCAACTCGCTGTCCGATCTCGTCGTCTTCGGCCGCCGAGCCGGTCTCTACGCCGCCGAGCACGCCAAGGCTCGGAAGGGGACCGTCTCCATCGACGACGAGCAGGTGGAGCAGACCGCTCGGTCGCTGCTCCAGGTGTTCAACGACAGCGGCACGGAAAGCCCCTACGCCATCCACGCCGACCTGCAAGACTGCATGCAGGCCAACGTCGGCATCATCCGAACCGAGTCCGAGCTCAAGACCGCGATTGTCGAGATCCCCAAGCTGAGGGAGCGACTCGGCAAGGCGCGCGTGGAGGGCAACCGCCAGTTCAATCCGGGGTGGCACTTGGCGCTCGATCTACGATCGATGCTCACCGTCGCCGAGGCGGTCACGCTCTCCGCGCTCGAGCGCAAAGAGAGCCGAGGGGGGCACACCCGCGAAGATTTCCCGAAGACAGATACCCATTTCGCCAAAGTCAACGTCGTGCTGCGGCGCGCGGGTGACAGTTTCACCGTCAAGCAAGAGCCGTTACCCGAAATGCCGGACGAGCTGAAACAGCTCTTCGAGGAGAAGGCCTAGTGGCATCGACAGAATTCACGATGCGGGTTTGGCGCGGCGATTCGTCGGGCGGAAATTGGAACGACTACAAGGTCGCGTCCGAGGAGGGCATGGTCGTCCTCGACGTCATTCACCGCATTCAAGCCACCCAGGCCCCCGATCTCGCCTGCCGGTGGAACTGCAAGGCCGGCAAATGCGGCTCATGCAGCGCCGAGCTCAACGGAAAGCCGCGCCTCATGTGCATGACGCGGATGAACACCTTCGAGCCCGGGCAGACCATCACCGTCGCGCCCATCAAGACGTTTCCCATCATCAAGGATCTCGTCACCGACGTTTCTTTCAACTACGAAAAAGCGAAGACCGTCCCGGCGTTCAAGCCCAAGCCGGTGGAGGCCGATGGGACACACCGGATGTTCCAGGAGGACATCGACCGGGTGCAGGAGTTCCACAAGTGCATCGAGTGCTTTCTTTGTCAGAACGTGTGCCACGTCATTCGAGATCACGAGGACAACAAACCGCAATTCGCGGGCCCGCGGCTGTTCGTCCGTCTCGCCGGGCTGGAGATGCACCCGCTCGACACGAACGACCGGCTCGAGCTCCTCAAGTCGAAAGCGGGACTGGGCTATTGCAACATCACCAAGTGCTGCACCGAGGTCTGCCCCGAGCACATTCGGATCACGGACAATGCGATCATTCCGCTGAAGGAGCGGGTCGTGACCGAGTACTACGACCCGGTGGCCTGGCTCTTGCGCAAGGTGCGAGGCAAACGCAAGGTGGCGGCGGAGTAGCTTG
>Ga0075425_100008091_pt1 | contig 11135 bp, 7 predicted proteins | sample SoiMethybrSBSTD4_FD_75300 | JGI IMG/M metagenome (GOLD analysis project Ga0075425, IMG submission 75300) | Bulk soil microbial communities from a Populus tree surrounding site in Tennessee, USA - Soil MetaG P. TD hybrid SBSTD4 | ecosystem: Environmental > Terrestrial > Soil > Tree plantation...
TTCTGGAAGTGGTCGCGTTCGCCGAACAGCTCGCGGAAGGACGCAACGATCTCGTCGTGCCGCAGCGCGGCGAGGACGAGACGGGAATGCTCTTCGACGCCATGCGCAAGATCGTCAGCTCGAACGCGGAGATGATCAGCGCCGCGACCGGCATTGCCTCGGGCGACCTGCGCGTGCGCGTCACGCCGCGCTCCGATCGCGACGAGCTCGGCAAGGCGCTCTCGAACATGATCGATCGCCTCACCGAGATCATCGGCGAGGTGCGCTCGGGCGCGAGTGCGCTCGCGGTCGCGTCGACGCAGGTGTCGTCGAGCGCGCAGTCGCTGTCGCAGGGCACGTCGCAGCAGGCCTCGTCGGTCGAAGAGACGACCTCCAGCCTGCAGCAGATGAGCGCCTCGATCACCCAGAACGCCGAGAACAGCGGCCAGATGGAGTCGATGGCCGTGAAGGGAACGAAAGACGTCGACGAAAGCGCCGGCGCCGTGCGCCAGAGCGTCGAAGCGATGACCAAGATCGCGGAGAAGATCTCCATCATCGAGGAGATCGCCTACCAGACGAACCTTCTCGCGCTGAACGCCGCGATCGAAGCGGCGCGCGCCGGCGAGCACGGACGCGGATTCGCGGTCGTCGCGACCGAGGTGCGCAAGCTCGCGGAACGCAGCCAGGCGGCGGCGAAGGACATCGGCGGCCTCGCGTCGTCGAGCGTCGAAGTCGCGCAGCGCAGCGGACGTCTTCTGACGGAGCTCGTGCCGACCATTCGCCGCACGGCGGATCTCGTGCGCGAAGTTGCAGCCGCGTCGAACGAACAGTCGGCCGGCGTCGCCCAGATCAACAAGGCCATGACGCTCGTCGATCAGGTCACGCAGCGCAACGCGTCGGGCTCCGAGGAGCTGGCGTCGACGGCGGAGGAGATGGCGGCGCAGGCTTCGGCCCTGCAGCAGACGATCTCCTTCTTCACGACGTCCACTTCGGCGACTCAGGCGCCGCAGCACGTTGCGCCGATCGCGCCGGTCACGCCGTTCCGCGCCGCGGCCCGCGTCGCGACGCCGTCGCCCTCGCCGTCGCCGTACGCGGACTACGCGCATTTCTAGGAACAGATGGCGGATTGCAGATGGCAGATGGCGGAGATCCCGCCATCCGCCATCAGCCCTCTGCCATCCAAAAGGAGTCACCATGCAAACCACCGATAACCAGTTCCTCACCTTCCACCTCGCCGGCGACGAGTACGCCGTGCCGGTGCTGAAGGTCACGGAGATCATCGAGTGCGCGACGCTCACCAAAGTTCCGGGGACGCCGTCGTGGATTCGCGGCGTGCTCAATCTGCGCGGGTCCGTCGCGCCGGTCATCGACCTCGCGGTGAAGTTCGGTCTCGCGCCGACTACCGTTACGCGGCGCACCTGCGTCGTGATGGTCGAGATGGAGCATGACGGCGAGCGCCACGTCCTCGGCGTCATGACCGACGCCGTCGATCAGGTCGTCGAGCTCGGCCCGGACGACATTCAGCCGCCGCCGTCCTTCGGTCCGAAGGTCCGCGTCGACTGCATCCAGGGGATGGGCAATCACAACGGACGCTTCGTCGTCCTGCTCGACATCGATCGCGTGCTCTCGTCGTTCGAGATCCTCGCGGCCATCGAAGAAACGGCGGAAGAGGTCGCGTGATGCAGCTCTCCGATCGCGAGTTTTCGCTCTTTCAGCGCCTGATTCACGCCGAGGCGGGGATTTTTCTGCCCGAGGCGAAGAAGGCCCTGATCGTGGCGCGGCTCGGCAAGCGTCTGCGCACGCTCGAGCTGCCGACCTTCGCCGCCTACTTCGACCACGTCCAGACCGACACGGAAGAGAAGACGGTGATGCTCGACAGCATCTGCACGAACGAGACGCGCTTCTTCCGCGAGCCGCGGCAGTTCGAGTTCCTCGAGAACGACGTGCTGCCAAAGTGGCGCGAGCGCGGCAACGCGGGCGAGATGCCGAAGAAGATTCGCGTCTGGAGCGCCGCGTGCTCGACGGGCGAGGAGCCCTACTCGCTGGCGATGGTGCTGCGGACGCACTTTCCCGCGGACGAGGGATGGACGATCGAGATCCTCGCGTCGGACATCTCCACGAAGGTCCTCGCCACCGCGCGGGAAGGCATCTGGCCGTTCCAGCGCAGCAGCGAGATCCCCGCGCCGTATCTGCGCGCGTACATGCTTCGCGGCATTCGCGCCGAGGAGGGAAAGATCCGCGCCCAGCCGAACATCCGCTCGCTGATCGAGTTCCGCCGCATCAATCTCAATGAGGAGAGCTATCCCGTCGAAGGCACGTTCGACCTCATCTTCTGCCGCAACGTGATGATCTATTTCAACCGCGAAACGAAGGCCGCGGTCGTCGAGAAGCTCAGCCGTCATCTCTCGCCGACCGGGCTTCTCTTCCTCGGTCACTCGGAAACCCTGCACGGCGCGTCGCAATCCCTCGCGCACGTTGGACCGACCGCCTACGCGCGGTCCTGACTCGAAAGGAAAAAGCAATGCGAAGCACCCTCGGCGCCATCGCGCTTTTCGCTCTCACTCTGCCCGCCCTCGCGGATGAACCGACGCTCAAAGTCGGCGTGACGATCTTCGCCGACGCGACCGTTCAGACCTCGCCGGAGATCAAAGACGCGGACGGCAACACCATCAACATGAGCGCATTCAACGTGTCGCGCGCGTATCTCAACGTGACCGGCTCGCTCAACAAGCGGATCAGCTTCCGCATCACGCCGGACGTCGCGCGCGAAGCCGGCAGCGGCAGCTCGCTCGCCGGCTCGCAGAACTTTCGTCTGAAGTACGCGTTCGCGCAGCTCGCGCTCGACGAATGGACGACGAAAGGCTCGTGGCTGCGCTTCGGCACCCAGCAGACGCCGTACCTCGATTACTCCGAAGCGATCTATCGCTATCGCTTTCAGGGAACGTCGTTCGCTGAGCGCGAGGGCTACATCACGTCGTCCGACAACGGCCTCTCCGCGCGTTACGTCCTGCCCGGCGATTACGGCGACGTGCACGCCGGCTTCTACAACGGCGACGGCTATTCGAAGGCCGAGGTGAACGATCAGAAGTCGTTTCAGTTGCGGGCGTCGGTCCGGCCGCTGCCGAAGTCGCCGCTCTTCAAGGGACTGCGTGCGACGCTGTTCTACGACGGCGACAGTTACGTTCAGAGCGCGAAGCGCGAGCGCGTGATCGCGCAGGCGAGCTTCGAGCACAAGTTCGTGAGCGCGGGCGTCGAGACCATCGCCACGAAGGATCGCACGTCGGTCAGCAAGCCCGAGCTCGACGGCAACGGATGGTCCGCGTGGGCCACGCCGAAGTTCGGACATGGATGGGAGCTGCTGCTGCGCCATGACGACAATCGTCCGGACGACAACACGAATACGCATCGCCGGCGCGACATCGCGGGCGTTGCGTACTGGCTGCCGGAGCTGCAGAAGGTCGCGACCGCGGTCATGGTCGACTACGACTCGCTCAGCGTCACGGGCAAAGCGCGCGACACGCGGTACGGACTGAAGCTGCTCGTCTCGTTCTGATTCCCATGACACGCCCAATCCAGCTCCTGGTCGTCGACGACTCCGCGGTGATGCGGCAGTCGATGGTCGCGATCTGCAAAGTCGCGGGCGACATCGACGTCGTCGTGGCCGCGGATCCGCTCATCGCGCAGACGAAGATCAAGCGGCAGCGGCCCGACGTCGTGCTGCTCGACATCGAGATGCCGCACATGGACGGCCTCACGTTCCTGCGCAAGGTGATGAGCGAGTCGCCGCTGCCGGTGGTGGTCTGTTCCGCGCTGGCCGGGCGCGGAACGGACATCGCCCTGCGCGCGCTCGAGCAGGGCGCGGTCGACGTCGTGCAGAAGCCGCGCATCGCGCTGCAGGAGTTTCTGAGCGAGTCGAACGAGATGCTCCTCGACGCGATTCGCGGCGCGGCGTCGGTGCGGCGCCTGCGCACGCAACCGCTGCCGCCCGCGCCGCCGCGCCTCGAGCTGACGTCGACCGTGCGGCGCTCGACGGATCGCATCGTCGCCATCGGCGCGTCGACGGGAGGAACGGAAGCGCTGCGCGAGATCCTGCAGGCGATGCCGGCGAACGGACCGGGAACGGTGATCGTGCAACACATGCCGGAGATGTTCACCGCCGCGTTCGCACGGCGATTGAACGAGACCTGCCGCATGGAAGTGAAGGAGGCGGCGGACGGCGATCGCGTGCTCGAAGGTCGCGTCCTGATCGCGCCCGGCAATCATCACGTGAAGGTGCATCGCAACGGCGACGGCTATCGCATCGAAGTCGCGGACGGGCCGCTCGTGTCGCGCCATCGCCCGAGCGTCGACGTTCTCTTCCGCTCCGTCGCCGCCTCCGCCGGCCGCAACGCCCTCGGCGTGATCCTCACGGGCATGGGCTGCGACGGCGCGGAGGGATTGCTTGCGATGCGGATGGCCGGCGCCGCGACGATCGCGCAGGACGAGGCGACGTCGGTCGTGTTCGGAATGCCCGGCGCCGCGATCGCGCGCGGCGCGGCGGCGAGCGTCTATCCGTTGTCGATGATCGCGGCGCTGATCAGCGAAGCGCCGCATCTTGCGGAGGTGGTCAGGCGCAACCGAACGGCGTAACGGGCGGGGTTCACGGAGCGCCGGCAAGATGCCGGCGCTCCGGTCGTCGACCTTTCGCCGCACCTCAACGATCGAGCATTGGTCCATGGAGCGCCGGCCTCCGGCCGGCCGTTCCGCCGCCTTCCAGGCGGCGTGCCAGCGAGACGCCGGCGCTCCTTCGTCATCGATGCGCCACGGTCCGTTGACAGAAAGCAGCAGGGATGGATCGCATGATGGAAAACATGCGAAAGATCGCCATCGTCGGATCGGGAATCTCCGGACTCGTTGCCGCGCACGGCCTCGTGCGCGCGGGTTTCGACGTCACGCTCTTTTCGGATCGCACCGCGGACGAGTGGCTGAGCACGAGTCGGCCGACCGGCACCGCGGCGCGCTTCGATCTCGCGCTGTCGCACGAGCGCGAGCTCGGTCTGAATTTCTGGGACGACGCCGCGCCGCGCGGCGAAGGCGTTTTCCTCACCTTCTGTCCCGAGCTCCACAATCCGCTCGTCACGCTCCTCGGCCGTTTTCAAAAGCCGTTTCAGGCCGTCGACGTGCGACTGCAGTCCGCGACGTGGATGGCGGAGCTCGAGCGGCGCGGCGGTCGCGTGATCGTGCGAAAAATCTCGGCGGAAGACGTCGAGTCGCTCGCCGCGTCGCATGACCTCGTGATCATCGCCGCCGGCCGCGCGGATCTCTGCCGTCTCTTCGCGCGCGACGACGAGCGCAGCGTGTACGCGTCCGCACAGCGCGAGCTGGCGATGGTGATCGCCACCGGCCGGTCGCGATTCGACGTTCCGATGCTGCCCGTTCGTTTCGACTTCCTCGGCACCGATGGCGAGATCTTCTTCGTCCCGTACTTTCACAAGGACCACGGCCCGTCGTGGAACATCCTCGCCGAGGCGAAGCCGGGCTCGCGGATGGACCGCTTCGGCGCGCTGCGAAGCGGCGACGAGGTTCTGCAGATGCTGAAGGTCGTCGTCCGCGAGCTGTTCCCGTGGGACGAGCCGTTCGTGCGCGATCTGCAGCTCGCGGACGCGAATGGCTGGCTGACGGGCCGCGTCGTGCCCACGGTGCGCCGCGCGAGCGCGCGTCTCGCATCCGGCCGCGTCGTCGCATCGCTCGGCGACACCGCGATCTCGTACGATCCGATCGCTGCGCAGGGCGCGAACAGCGGCGTGAAGCAGGCGCTGCACCTCGTCCACCGGATCGCGGGCCGGGGAGATCAGCCGTTCGATGAGACCTGGATCGATGAGACGTTCGAGATGTTCTGGTACGAGCACGGGAGGCACGCGTATCGATTCAGCGCGCTGCTGCTCGAGCCGATCACCGCGCCGGCGAAGGAGCTGCTCATCGCGCAGTACGGCAGCGACGGACGCGCGGAGAATCGCAGCGCGCGGCAGCGCATCGCCAACGCGTTCGTCGAGAACTTCAACGACCCGCGCCTGATGACGCCCGCGTTCAACGACATGGCCGTCGCGCGCGCCACGATCGCCGCGCACTCGGGCGGGCGGTGGCTGTGGAACGGCATTCGCGGCCGCGCGTCGATCGCACGGAATCAGGTGCGCGTGCGATTCAGGCTGTGAAGCCGCGGCTCTCGAAGAGCGCGGAGGTGGTCAGGCGCAACCGAACGGCGTAGTGTGCGGCGATGAGACCTGTGGCGATCGTCCTCGCGAGCACGCTCGCGTGGTTCATGCAGCAGGAGACGAAGCTCACCGGCACCGGCGCGGTTGGAAACGCGTTTCAGGGCCGTTCGACGTCGATCTCCGCTGACGGCAACACGGCCATCGTCGGCGGGAATCTCGACAACGGCAGCGTTGGCGCGCTGTGGGCGTGGACGCGGAATGCCGGCGTCTGGACGCAGCAGGGCGGCAAGCTCACCGGCAGCGGCACGGTCGGCAGCGCGAACCTCGGCACCGCCGCTGCGCTCTCATCCGACGGCAACACCGCGATCGTCGGAGCACCCGCGGACAACAGCAACGCCGGCGCGGCGTGGATCTTCACGCGCAGCGCGGGTGTGTGGACGCAGCAGGGCAGCAAACTGGTCGGCGCGGGCGCGATCGGCAGCAGTCAGCAGGGGTGGTCGGTCGGAATCTCCGGCGACGGCAACACCGCGATCGTCGGAGGGCCGCTCGATGGCAGTGCGTCGGGCGGCGCAGCGTGGATCTTCACGCGCAGCGGCGGCGTCTGGACGCAGCAGGGCAACAAGCTCGTCGGCGCGGGCGCGCAGGGCATCAGCTCGCGACAGGGCTGGTCGGTCGCGCTGTCGTCCGATGGCAACACCGCGATCGTCGGCGGATACGGCGACAACGCCGCGCACGGTGCGGCGTGGGTGTGGACGCGCAGCGGCGGCGTGTGGACGCAGCAGGGCACGAAGCTCGTCGGACTCGGCGGCACGTCCGGCGTCGGCAACGAGTGGCAGGGCTGGGCAGTTGCTCTGTCGTCCGACGGCAACACCGCGATCATCGGCGCGGTCGCCGACAACAACAACACCGGCGCGGTGTGGATCTGGACGCGGGTCGGAACGATCTGGCTTCAGCAGTCGACGAAGATCATCGCGTCCGGCAACCCCGGCGCCGCGCTGTTCGGCAACTCCGTCGCGCTCTCCGCGGACGGCAACACCGCCATCGTCGGCGGCAGCGGCGGCAACGGCGCGGCCTGGGTCCTCGCGCGCAGCGGAAGCCTCTGGAGCGAGCAGGAAAAACTCATCGGCTCCGGCGCAACCGGCGGCGAGCAACAGGGCTCATCGGTCGACATCTCCGCGGACGGCAGCACGGTCATCGTGGGAGGCCCCCTCGACAAAGGCTTCGCCGGCGCGGCATGGATCTTCGTGCGAACGACGCTGCCGGTGAAGCGCCACGCGGCGCGGCATTAGCTGAAGCGCCGGCTGGAAGCCGGCGGAACGGCCGGCAGGATGCCGGCGCTCCAGTCGTTGACGTCTGTGCGTTGGTTTAGGAGTGCGGTGGCGGAGCCACCGCTTTCCGTTCGCGATCGCAAAGCGGCGGCCTTGCCGCCGCACTCCTAAACGAAAAGGCCTCGGCTTTCGCCGAGGCCTTTTCTCGAAGAGCGTGGAGAGAACGTCAGTGCGCGTCGTTCGAGCCGATGCGCATGCCGTAGAACGAGCGATAGACGAAGAACATCGCGATCAGGAGGAACGCCGCGGAGAGGATGCGCGTGAGCGTGCCCTGTCCCGCTTTCGTCATCTCGACCGCGAGCTCGACGGCGAGGAGGCCGAAGAGGGTCGTGAACTTGATGACCGGGTTCATCGCGACGGAGGACGTGTCCTTGAACGGATCGCCGACCGTGTCGCCGACGACGACCGCTGCGTGCAGCGGCGTGCCCTTCATCTTCAGCTCGACCTCGACGATCTTCTTCGCGTTGTCCCAGGCGCCGCCGGCATTGGCCATGAAGATTGCCTGGTAGAGGCCGAACAGCGCGATCGAGATCAGGTAGCCGATGAAGAAGAACGGCTCGAAGCACGCAAACGCGAGCGTCGAGAAGAAGACCGTCAGGAAGATGTTGAACATGCCCTTCTGCGCGTACTGCGTGCAGATCGCGACGACCTTCTTCGAGTCTTCGACAGACGCTTTGGTCGCGCCGGCGTCGAGCTTGATGTTGGCCTTGATGAACTCGACCGCGCGATAGGCACCGGTCGACACGGCCTGCGTTGCCGCGCCGGTGAACCAGTAGATCACCGCGCCGCCGACGACGAGGCCGAGGAGGAACTGCGGGTGGAGAAGGGAGAGCTTCTCGAGGTTCTCGGTGAGGCCCTTGGTGAGCATCATGATGATCGCGAAGATCATCGTCGTCGCGCCGACGACCGCCGTGCCGATGAGCACCGGCTTCGCGGTGGCCTTGAACGTGTTGCCCGCGCCGTCGTTCTCCTCGAGGTAGTCCTTGCCCTTGTCCCACGCCGGCGTGAAGCCGAAGTCGCGCTTGATCTCCTCGTCGATGCCGGGAAGCGTCTCGATGGTCGAGAGCTCGTAGACCGACTGCGCGTTGTCCGTGACCGGGCCGTACGAGTCGACGGCGATCGTGACCGGGCCCATGCCGAGGAAGCCGAACGCCACCAGACCGAAGGCAAAGATCGCGGGCGAGCCGGCGATCATCAGCGCGGTTGGGCCGGTCGCAAACGTGCCGGCGATCCAGGCGGCGATGCCCATCAGGCCGGCGATGGCGAGACCCATCCAGTACGCCGAGTAGTTGCCGGCGATGAAGCCGGAGAGGATGTTGAGCGACGCGCCGCCTTCGCGCGACGCGGTGACGACCTCGCGCACGTGGCGAGACTCGGTCGAGGTGAAGACTTTGACGAGCTCCGGAATGATCGCGCCCGCGAGCGTGCCGCAGGTGATGATCATCGAGAGCTTCCACCACAGCGACGTGTCGTTCGCAATGCTGGGAATCAGCAGGTACGAGGCGGCGAACGTCACGCCGACGGAGAGGATCGACGTCAGCCACACGAGCGACGTCAGCGGCGCCTCGAAGTTCATCTTGTCGGCGTTGCCGTAGCGGGCGCGCGCGATCGCTTCGTTGATGAAGTACGAAACGGCCGAGGTGATGATCATCAGGATGCGCATGGTGAAGATCCAGACGAGGAGCTGCACCTGCGCGGTCGGATCGCCGACCGCGAGAAGAATGAAGGTGATCAGTGCGACGCCGGTGACGCCGTACGTTTCGAAGCCGTCAGCGGTGGGGCCGACCGAGTCGCCCGCGTTGTCGCCGACGCAGTCCGCGATGACGCCGGGGTTGCGCGCGTCGTCTTCCTTGATGTTGAAGACGATCTTCATCAGATCCGAACCGATGTCGGCGATCTTCGTGAAGATGCCGCCCGCGATGCGCAGCGCCGCGGCGCCGAGCGACTCGCCGATCGCGAAGCCGATGAACACCGGACCCGCGTAGCTCGCCGGAACGAACAGCAGGATGCAGAGCATGATCACGAGCTCGGTCGAGATCAGGAGCATGCCGATCGACATGCCCGCGCGCAGCGGGATGGAGTAGGTCGGGAACGGCTTGCCCTTGAGCGACGCGAACGCGGTGCGCGAGTTCGCGAAGGTGTTGATGCGGATGCCGAACCACGCCACGCCGTAGCTGCCGGCGATGCCGACGAGACTGGCCACGAGGATGATCGCCACGCGCAGCGCGTCGAAGTGCCGCAGCACGCCGAAGTAGACGACCATGATCGCGCCGATGAAGACCTCCAGCAGGAGGATGAACTTGCCCTGCGTGACGAGGTAGGTCTTGCAGGTCTCGTAGATCAGCTCGGAGATCTCCTTCATCGAGCGATGCACGGGCAGGTTCTTGAGCTGCGCGTACATCATCACGCCGAAGAGCAGGCCGAGGACGCAGACGAAAAGGCCGCCGATGAGGAGGCGGTTGCCGGGCATGCCGAGGAACTGGACGCTGCCGAGGTCGGGCAGCACGAGGCTGGCCTCGCTCTTGTGCTCGATCGGCTGCGCGGCCTTCGTCGCGATCGAGTCGGGCGACGGCGCGGGCTGCTGCGCCACGACTGCCGTGGCGCCGAGCAGAAGAATCGCGATCAGCGCGAGCAGCATGGCTCGCATGGTCAGGGACTTCATTGCTTCCTCCGTGTTGGGGTGAAAGATGGAGCGTGGGTGGAAAGCACCACGTCCGAATTGGCGCGCGGATTCTAGCTGAAAACGTTGGTCGGTTGGTCGGTTGGTCCGTTGGTCGGTGGCAAACGGACTACGGACTACGGACCAACCGACTAACCGACTAACCGACTAACCGACTAACCGACTAACCGACTAACCGACTAACCGACCAACCGACCAACTACAGGCGTAGCCGCAACATCACCGGACTCTGCAGCTTCTCCTCGGGCCAGATCGTGTGGTCCTCGTTGAAGGCGCGGAGCTGGGAGTTGGCGATGAAGTAGTAGCTGTCGCCGGCGACAGTGCCGGTGGTCGGGATGTCGAACTGGTCGTTGCCCGACTCGAGGATCTCGACGCGGTTGTCGCCGTCGAGATGGACGCGGATCACGCGCGCGCGGCCGGTCGCGTTCTGGATGCCGATCAGCGTGCCGTCGTGGAACGTCAGGCCGTCGATGCCGCCGAGCCACGACGCGCCTTCGACGCGGCCCTGGGCCTTGTCGGCGGTCGCGACGCGCAGGATGCCTTTGAAATCGGCAACGTAGACGTGGCGGTCGTCATCCGAGACCGCGATGCCGTTCGGGAACTGCAGTCCGTCGATCCACGGCTCGAAAGTCTGCGAGCCCGGCGCGACGCGCAGCACACGACCGGCCTGCATGTCGGTCACGTAGAGCGTGCCGTCGGATGCGAGCGCGACGTCGTTGAGCATCGCCGGCTGCTCGGGCGTGCCGATGTTCAGCTTCCACACGAGATGGCCGTCGCGGAGGTCGTAGCCGTACAGCGAGCAGTGGCCCTTCTGCGCCTCGGTGTAGCCGCGCATTTCTTCGCTCGCGCCGGCGACGACCCACAGGATCCGCTTCTTCGCATCGACCTTCATCCCGAGCGAGCTGCCCATCCCGTCCGCCCCCTCGGCCACGAAATCGCGCGTCGCGTCGTCGCGAT
>Ga0075425_100008093_pt1 | contig 11131 bp, 9 predicted proteins | sample SoiMethybrSBSTD4_FD_75300 | JGI IMG/M metagenome (GOLD analysis project Ga0075425, IMG submission 75300) | Bulk soil microbial communities from a Populus tree surrounding site in Tennessee, USA - Soil MetaG P. TD hybrid SBSTD4 | ecosystem: Environmental > Terrestrial > Soil > Tree plantation...
GTAGTCAAAGAAGTTGCCGTGCAGGTGGAAGCTGTTGATCGGGTCGTATTCGAGGATGTTGACCAGATAGATGCGTACCAGCTTGCCGCGAGCGACCCGAATCGGGTCGTTCATATAGACGAATGGGATGCCGTTGACTGCGTACAGCTGATTGCCCTGCCCATCGAAGGTGGTGTTGTAGCCGTGTTGCACCAGCACCAACTCGTCAGCCGGCGGGCGCCCAGCCTTCGGGTCGACGATGAACGTGCCGTACATGCCACGGGCGATGTGCTCAGCCAAGGGCCCCACGTGGCAGTGGTAGAGATGCAGTCCGAAGGGTTCGGCGTCAAAGGTGTATGTGAACTCCTCGCCGGGGGAGATGATCCCACGGCCGAGCATCGGCACGCCGTCCATCTCGGCGGTATGGATGCCATGGAAATGCATGGTGTGCGGGTGCTCGGAGAGGTTAATGAACCGCACGCGCAGGAGATCGCCCTCAGTGCATCGCAGCGTCGGTCCTGGGATCCGGCCGTTGAATGTCCATGCCTGGAACCGAACGCCCGGCGCGACCTCGATCTCCCGATCCTGTGCAATGACCTCCCACTCACGCACCCTCCGCCCGTCGGCTCCGATCGAGGTGTGCCCGTAGTCGAAGTCGCGTAGCAGTATCCGGGGGTCGAAACCGTTGGCGGCGTGGTCGACGCGCCCGCCCGTGCGGAAGGTTGCGCCGTGCACCCCGCTCATCGGCCCATGACCGCCCGAGGGATCGACCGCCGGCGAGTGTTCGCTGTGGTCGTGCGCTGCACAGGCCCCTAGCAGCGGCGCGGCAAGCATCGTGCCGCCCGCGGCAGCCAGGAACCCGCGTCGCGAGCTCATGCCGGCCTGCCGAACACGATTTCGGTGAGCTCGAATCCCATCGCTTGCCGTCGGCCACCGATCTTCACCCATAGCGGACCGCCGAATGGAGCCTTCTCGACCACATCCAGCACGACTCCAGGGCGAACCCCGAGCTCACCGAGGTAGCGCAACGCCTCGCGATCCCGGTCCCGAACTCGCTCCACGCGGAACGTCTTACCGAGCGCTGCTTGGGACAGCGGAGTGGTCCAGCCTTCGACATGCGCACCGTCCGAGGACGGGATCGGATCACCATGCGGATCATGGGTCGGATGGTCCAGGAACGCGTCGATGCGCTCGAGCAGACCATCGCTGACTGCGTGTTCCAATACCTCAGCCTCCGCGTGCACGTCCTCCCAGGGGACATCGAGCACCTTTACCAGGAATTCCTCGATCAACCGGTGGCGTCGGACGACAGCCAGGGCGTGCCCCATGCCGTGCTCGGTCAGCGCCACACGATGTGCACCCTGACGGGTTACCAGATCGTCCGGGGCGAGGCGCTTCAGCATCGCCGACACTGTGGGAGCCGCTACGCCGAGACGGTCGGCGAGAGTAGACGTCGTTGCCCCACCGCTCCTAGTGGCCAGTTCGAAGATCGCTTTGAGGTAGTCCTCGACGGTCTCGGTGTGCACAACCGAACAGCACGGGTGATGCCCTCGCCATCCCGATGCAGCCAACATGAGTGCAAATGTAAGAGCAGTCTTCTCTCAGTAGTTAGAGTCGTCTCACCTTGAGACGGAACCATGGTCTAGTGGTGGCCTCGACGGCCGCCCGCGAGGGGCGTGAGCGTCGGGAATCGCGCGCCGCCGTGCTGAGGAGGAGCGAGCAGACACGCTTTTTCGTCTGCGAGGGACGACGAAGTAGGCGGATTACACGCGCGATGCGCGAACGCCCCAGAAAAGCGTTCGGGATCTCGCTGCCGCTAGTCTGGTCGGCCTTATGGCGCGGAGGTGACGATCCCGAACTCGTGGATCTTGCGATAGATCGTGGCCCGGGACATGCCCAGGGCCTTCGCGGCCTTCGCCTTGTTGCCTTGGGCGTCCAGCAGGCTCTGCGTGATGGCGTCGCGCTCGATCGACTCCAGCGGGCTGAGGAGCCGGCGGCTGAGGGCCCCAGTCTCGGGGGGGAGGTCGTGCGGCTGGATTATTCCGGTGCGGCGGTGGCGCACGACTTGGCGCATGGTCTGGAAAACCTGCTCGACGTTGCCGGGCCAGTTGGAGCGCATCAACATCTGCAGTACTTCGGGGGAGAAAGTCAGCTGGCCCTGGTAGCCCAGCCGCGCGACGAAGAAGGGCGCGAGTTGCTGGACGTCCTCGATATGGTGACGCAGCGGTGGTACGTCCACCGTGCTCGGGAAGAGTCGCAGCAGGCGAGCCAGATCCCTGCTATGCGCGCCGGGGCCGAGCGTGACAGCGACCCAGACGGCGCGTTTACCGTGCACGTTTGTGGGCTCCTGCAGGGCGGCTGTCAGGGAGCGTAGCTGCACACCGTCGAGTTGGTCGGGGTGCCGGATGACAACGCTGCCGGCGTGCTCGTCGCCGCTCTCATCCACGAGAGCCCTGCGAGCGGACGCCAGCCAACGTCGATCGGTCGCGTCTGCCGCGTCTAGCACGGTGAACCGCCCACCGGGGTTCCGGCGCTGATGCACGGCACGAAGGATGGCCAGCTTGCCAACCCCGGGCTCGCCAGCGAGGGCCACCCACTCACCGGCGCGGTAGGCGCTCTCTACTTCGTCGCAGGCCCGACGCCACAGAGCGCCAGATCCGAGGAGACCCGGTAGGAGCATCTTTGCCGCCGTACCGCCGTCCCGCCTCTTCGGTGTGCTGAGCTGGGCCACTTTCGCGTGGATGACGCCTCCGGCCGGCACCGGCGCGCCCAGCGGCCGGGTGTACATCCGAAGCCTCGTTCCGGTCGGAAGATCGACCAAAACTGACCTGCGGCGCCCAGCGAGCGCTTCGGTGGCTTGCTGGAGCAGCGCGGCCTGGTCGGCTGGGGCGAGCACCGTCCGTGCATAGTCGTTCATCATCACGACTTCGTTGTTCAGCGCGATGACGATGCCCGGGGTACGACGACAGACGCGCAGGTATTCCTGGAGCAGCTCGATCTCCTGCGCCGCGGCGTCGGTGAGTAGCGCCTGTCGGATCTGACCGGCGGTGGTCTTGGCGAGTGTCATCAACAGAGGACCGGCGTCGGAACGCCAGCAAGTCAGATCCACTGCGCCGACAGTCTTGCCCGAGATCGGGTGCTGGATCGGTACGCCGGCGCACGCCAAGTCCTCGAGATCCTCCGCGTAGTGCTCGTGACCGAACACATGCATCGGCTGGCCGCCCTCGAGAGCCGTGCCGATCCCGTTGGTGCCCACGAACTCCTCTGCATAGCTGAAGCCGGGAGCGAGCTGCACCGTATCGAGATGGCGCGCCAGGTTTGGGTCCCCTGTGAGCCGGGAAAGGACGAGCCCAGCCTGGTCGGTGAGCACAATGCTGATCGGCTGTCCGGCCAACTGCTCGTTCAGCTGCCGCAGCACCGGTTCGGCGCTGCGGCTCAATGGGGTGGCAAGGTTCGGGTCGTGGACATACGGCATCTTGATGCGGTCCGCAGCGACGTTGCTCTGACGGGATCGCCGCCACGAGGCGAGGATGGGCTCGCGCACTCGACCCGGCTCGACCGGCTCGGCGGTGAGGAAGCGCACTCGGGTATCGGCGAGTCCGTCGCCGTCCGTCTGGACGGGTTTGCCGGATGATGCGGGCCGCATGGCATCCCCTGTCTCTCCCGTGCCTGGGTCTCCCTGCGCTACGTGGCAAGGCTACGTGGCGCGCGGAATCTGGCATTACGTCGCCTTCTCAACATAATCTCCGACCGTTCAAGTTCGCGACTGTCGCAAATTGAGACGTCGCTCGTCCATCGCATCTGATCACGTAGAAGTGTCTCGCTTCACCGCCGAGGCAAGCCCAATCAGGCCGAAACGACGTCCGGAATGCGCGGACATACCGGGCGTACAAGGAGGTATCCGATGGACGAAGCGGGCTCATCTGAAGCGGGCTCATCTGAAGCGGGCCCACCTGACGAAGCGGGCTCACCTGACGCCGAGACCTACAACCCGTGGAGCGTCGTCAACCTGGTCTTCCACCATCTGGCCGACCAGGGATTGCACCCCGTTCTGGGCGCTACGGGTGACCCGGGACCGCCGGCCGCGGCCCTGCTGGTCGCGCTCGGCATCGAGCCGGCGGCGGAGGGCAACCGGCAGGTCATGCGGGACGTACGAGAACACCTGGCCACGATCCGGACCGCCGTGCTGGGCGATTCCTGATCCGCGTTTCAGCACTGCCTTGCATGTCTCATGTTGAGACTTCTGGACCCACTGAGAAGCGGTGTGATTGACGTAGGTATGTCGAGCGGAAGGAGTGCTGATGAGTCGCCAAAGCGTGGCCAAGGCGCATGAGAAGATACAGGAACTCGCGTGGGAGCCGCTGTACCACGAGCCTGTATCACAGTATGGAACCGACTACACATTCCAGAAGGCTAAGAAGAAGGACCCGCTCAAGCAGGTTCTCCGGTCCTACTTCCCGATGCAGGAAGAGAAAGACCACCGGGTCTATGGAGCGTCCGACGGAGCGATCCGCGGGAACATGTTCCGGCAGGTGCAGGAACGATGGCTGGAGTGGCAGAAGCTGTTCCTGAGCATTATCCCGCTGCCGGAGATCTCGGCGGCTCGAGCTATGCCGCTGTTGTTCCGCACCGTGCCCAATCCGGAGCTGCATAACGGCCAGGCGATCCAGATGATCGACGAGGTCCGGCACTCGACGATTCAGCAGAACCTCAAGCGCCTGTACATGAACAACTACATCGACCCGGCCGGCTTCAATAACAGTCTGCGGAACTTCCACAACGACTACTGCGGGACGATCGGGCGGCAGTTCGCCGAAGGCTTCATCACCGGTGACGCGATCACGGCGGCCAGCATCTACCTGACCATCGTGGCCGAGACGGCGTTCACCAACACGCTGTTCGTGGCAATGCCCGCCGAGGCCGCGGCCAACGGCGACTATCTGCTACCGACGGTGTTCCACTCCGTCCAGTCCGATGAGTCGCGGCACATCAGCAATGGGTACGCGACGTTGCTGATGGCTTTGTCCGACGAGGGCAACCACCAGCTGCTGGAGCGCGACTTGAGGTATGCGTGGTGGAACAACCACCGTGTAGTCGATGCCGCCATCGGAACGTTCATCGAGTACGGCACCAAGGACCGTCGCAAGGACCGCGAGAGCTACGCCGAGATGTGGCGGCGGTGGATCTACGACGACTACTACCGCAGCTATCTGGTTCCGCTGGAAAAGTACGGCCTGGTGATTCCGCACGACCTCATCGAGGAGGCCTGGAACCAGATCTGGAACAAGGGCTACGTACATGAGGTGGCGCAGTTCTTCTGCACTGGGTGGCTGGCCAACTACTGGCGCATGGACCCGATGACAGACGAGGACTTCGAGTGGTTCGAGTACAAGTACCCCGGCTGGTACGACAAGTACGGCAAGTGGTGGGAGAACTACTCGCGGCTCTCCATTCCCAATGGGCACAACCCGATCGTGTTCGAGGACGTCGACTACCAGTACCCGCATCGCTGCTGGGTCTGCATGGTGCCGTGCCTGGTCCGTGAAGACATGGTCATGGCCGAGGTCGACGGGCAGATGCGCACGTACTGCCACGAGGCTTGCCGGTGGACTGACGTCGAGGCGTTCCGACCGACCTTCCAAGGCCGGGAGACTCCGAACATGGGTCAGCTGATCGGCAAGCGCGAGTGGGAAACCCTCTATCACGGCTGGAACTGGGCCGACGTGATATCGGACATGGGTTATGTCCGCGACGACGGCAAGACGATGACCGCGCAGCCGCATCTGAACCTTGACCCCAAGAAGATGTGGACGCTGGACCACCTGCGCCGCTGCCCGCCGCTGCAGAGCCCCAACGTGCTGCTCAACGAGATGACCAAAGAAGAGCAGCAGGCGTTCCACGCCAACTACATCCGCGGCGGCCCTGCCGGCCGATTCGCTCCTGCGGAGGCATAAGCAGCACTCGACTATCCCCGGCGTCAATCGGCAAGGAGGGGCCCGAAGTGCCCCTCCTCAGCCCCAATGCGCGCAACATTAGGGAGCTCATGACCGACAAGCACGTGGTGCGGTTCGAGCCGGTCGGCATCGACATCGAGGTCGCCGAGGACCAAACAATTCTGCGCGCCGCCGCTGAGCAGGGAATCATGCTCATGCACGGTTGCAAGGAAGGCCAGTGCGCGTCGTGCAAGTCGTTTGTCCTCGACGGCGATGACATCGAGCTGGACAGGTACTCCACGTTCGCCCTGCCCGACTATGAGAGGGACGAGGGGTACACGCTGCTCTGCCGGACGCACGTCTACGAAGACGTGACGATCGAACTCCTCAACTACGACGAGGAGATGATCCGGTCCGGGCTGCCGATCCAAAGCGCGGAGACGAGGGTCGTGTCCATCGATCCTGTGACGCCTGACATGCGGCACGTCGTGCTTGAGCTTGTGGAGCCTCGGGAAATCAAGTTCTTCCCCGGGCAGTACATCGACATCACTGTGCCCGGCACTGACGAGACACGGTCGTTCTCGATGGCCAACACGACCTGCAGGGACACCGGCCACCTCGAGTTCGTGATCAGGGTCTATCCGGACGGGCTGTTCTCGCACTTTCTGGACGCCGGGCTGACCATCGGCGACCGGCTCGACATCACCGGCCCGTTCGGTGTCTTCACCCTCCGCGAGGGCCGCGACAGCGACCTGATCTTCATCGGCGGCGGCGCCGGCATGGCGCCGATCCTGTGCCTACTGCGGTCGCTGGCCGAACGTGGCCTCAACCGAAAGGCCACCTACTACTACGGGGCGCGACGCCGCCAAGACCTGTGCTTCGAGAAGGAGCTGCGAGCCCTCGAGGAGACACTGCCGGGTTTCCGCTACGTGCCGGCGTTATCGGAGTCGACCGACGGCGACGGCTGGGAGGGCGAGGTCGGCTTCATCACCGACGTCGTGCGGCGGGAAGGGGGCAAGCTCGCCGACGTCGACGCGTACGTGTGTGGCCCACCACCGATGGTCGAGGCAGCCATCGACCTGCTCACTGATCTGGGCGTACCGGAGAAACGCATCTACTACGACAAGTTCACCACCACTGGTGAAACCGATTCCGCTCCAGCAATAGGAAGGGCGTCCTCATGACGACAGAAACCACCCAACGCGACCTGCCGAAGCCCGAATTCACGGACGCGGAGGCCGGGGCGCGCGAGTTCCCCGACTCGAACGCTCGACGGTTCAACTACTACACGCCGCAGAAGCGCAAGCAGTCGCACTACGAGGACGTCACGGTCGAAGTCCAGCCCGATCCTCGGCACTACCTGAGCCAGGGCTGGCTGTACGGCTTCTCCGACGGTCGCGGCGGCTACCCGCTTGACTGGACCGCCCTGAAGGCATGGGGAAGCGACCGGCCAGAGCCCGAACGTTTCCCGGGGTCCGGCGGCCGGGGCTATGACTGGCCGGCCCTCGGCTGGCATGAGTTCCGCGACCCGAACGAGGAGTGGGAGCTCACGCTCTACCGCTACAACGCCAATGTGGTCCGGCAAATCAATGCGAATATCGAGACCGCTCGCGAGACCAAGGCGTTCGAGCAGTGGAATCGCAACTGGGTCACCTTTGTCGAGCGCAACATCGGCGCCTGGATGCACGTCGAGCACGGACTCGGGCTCTACCTGTTCGCAAACGCCAACCGCCGCGCGCCGACGAACATGCACAACAACGCGATCTCGGTCAACAGCATGCACCGGATCCGTACCGCCCAGGACTTGGCGTTGTACAACCTCACCCTCAGTGAGGAGGTCGCGGGCTTCGACGGCACTGCCCACATCGAGACCTGGAACAGCGACCCGGCCTGGCAGGGCGTCCGCGAGGTCGCGGAGCAGCTCACGGCCATCGACGACTGGTGCGAGGCGATCTTCGCCGCGAATGTCGTCTTCGAGCCCCTCGTCGGTGAGTTGTTCCGGAGCCACCTCGTCCAGCACGCGGCACCGGGCAACGGCGACTTCGTCACGCCTACCATCGTCGGCGCCGGCGAGTACGACTACGCGCAGCGTGACCTGCGCTACACCATTGCCATGTTCGAGCTGCTCACGAACGACCGAGAGTTCGCCGACCACAACAAGGCACTCCTGGACCAGTGGCTCCAGGTTTGGGTGCCTCGGGCCATCTCGGCGGCGCGCACGCTCCAGCCGCTGTGGTCCCAGCCGGACTTCAAGCCACCCCGTTTCGAGGACGGCCTGGATAGGGCTAAGTCCCGGTTTAGCGGCATACTGTCCCAGCTCAGCCTGGGGGAACCGAAGGAGTTGACACGATGACCATCGACTTGAAAGCACCTGTCCCGAGCCCATTCAAGGCCGACAACACCGCGTCTAACAGATGCGGATTCACCCTGATGAACAACCAAGTGGGGGCCGTTGTCGCACAGGTGATGGAGACCAAGCCGAACGTCACCGTGATGCACCTCCCCTCTATGATCCGAGTTGATGCGACGAATCGTATGGACGTCGTTTACGCCGAGATCGACGAAGCCCTCGGCGAGGAGGGCGCATTCAACGCCAACGAGTTCGAGGAGAACATGTCCACCCATTACGGCCGCATGGTCCATGAGGACGACCGGACGATCATGTTCGCCAATCCCGAGGATGCGGCCGAGGAGCTCGGTTTCGACCTGGTCGCCAATTAGACGGCGGCCAGCCGCCGCCAGCGGAGCACGCACCCAGCCCGGCTTTACGAGACGAGGAGGAGCGAATGTACGAAAAGGATGGCGAAAAGTACTTCGTTGTCGACACCCACATGCACTACTGGAACGCCGCCCCGGACAACTGGGTGGAGGGCGCCGAGCAGTACGCCAAAGGGTGGATCGAGTGCTTCCACGCGTACATGGGGCTCGGGCCCCCGGCGACGCACTGGTCGCTCGAGAAGTTCTACAAGATCGATGAAGCCACCTTGATGAAGGACGTCTTCGAAGACGGCTACGTCGATGTGGGGATCTTCCAGCCCACGGACCTGACGGAGTGGTACAAGGATGGCTTCAACACCACCGAGCAAGACGCGATCCTGTTCGAGAAGTACCCGGGCAAGTTCATCCTCAACACCCGATGGGACCCGCGTGATGGCGAGGACGGCCTGAAGACCCTGCGGCACAACGTCGAGCGGTGGGGCTGCAAGGGCGTCAAGCTCTACACCGCCGAGTGGCGGCAGGGCTCCCGGGGGTGGAAGCTCACCGACCCGGAGGCGTACAAATACCTGGAGGCGTGCCAGGAGCTGGGCATCAAGAACATCCATGCCCACAAGGGCCCGACGATCTGGCCGCTGGACAAGGACGCTTTCGACATGACGGACGTCGACCACGCGGCGACCGACTTCCCAGGGTTGAACTTCATCGTCGAGCACTCCGGGATCCCGCGCATCGACGACTTCTGCTACATGGCGACACAGGAGCCGAACGTGTACGCGGGTCTGTCCGTAGTGGTCGGTGCCCTGATGCACGCCCGGCCGCGGTTCTTCGCCCGGTGCATGGGTGAGCTGCTGTTCTGGGTCGGCGAGGACAAGATGACCTTCGGCAGCGACTACAGCATCTGGGAACCGAAGTGGCAGGTCGAGGGCTTCGTCGACTGGGACTACCCGAGTGAGGAGTTCTCCGACTATCCACGCGTCACCACAGCGACCAAGAAGAAGATCCTTGGCCTGAACGCCGCGAAGCTGTACGACATCGAGGTGCCGGTGGAGTTACAGCTGCCCGGCCCCGGGGCTCCCGGCGTCCTGGGCGCAGTTGGGGTCGAAGAACGCTCCGGGACAAAGGTGTGACCCACGAAAGAGAGGTACTTGACGCCTTAGGTACGGTGCGCGACCCCGAGCTGGACGAGCCGGTGACCTCACTCGGTTTCGTCACGTCGTGCACCGTGTCCGTAGACGGGGTGGCAGACGTCCGGCTGCGACTCCCGACGTATTTTTGCGCGCCCAATTTCGCCTGGCTGATGGTTGCCGACGCCTACGATGCGGTTAGCGGCGTGCCGGGCGTTCGGCAGACCCTGATCGAGCTTGAGGACCACTTCGCCTCCGCTGAGATCAACCGCGGGGTGGCCGCTCGGGCCGGATTCGTCCAGTCCTTCGACGGCCTTGCCGAGACGGAGCTGGACGAGCTGCGGACGGATTTCGTCCGCAAAGCAATGCTCGCCGCCACCGACCGGGTGTGCCGGCCGCTGCTCGCGGCGGGGCGGACTCCGGACGAGCTCGCCGTGCTCACGCTCGGCGACGTTCCGCAGTCACCGGACCGAGAACGCCTCCGCGCGCGCCGGGCCGAGCTGGGCCTGCCGGCGGGCGACGACACGCCGCTGCTGGTGGATCCGCTCCGCGGCGAGGCGGTCGGCGTCCAGGCGCTGCCTCTACACCTACGGCGCGCCCGGCTGACCGGGATCGGCATGCAGGCCAATGCCTCGGTGTGCCGGGGGATGCTGCGCGAGCGGTATGCGACCATCGGAGTTGGCGAGGAGGAGGAGGACCGATGAAGGCCGTCCGATTGCACGAATACCATCAGCAGCCCGTGGTTGAGGAGGTGCCGGAGCCGACCGTGAAGGGTCCGCTCGACGTGGTGGTAAAGATCGGCGGAGCTGGCGTCTGTCGTACCGACCTGCACATCATCCTCGGTCAGTGGGCGGATAGGTCGAACGTCACGCTGCCCTACACCATCGGGCACGAGAACGCCGGCTGGGTGCACGAGGTGGGCTCGGCGGTGACGAACGTGGCCGTGGGCGACACGGTGATCCTGCATCCGACGCCCACCTGCGGACTGTGCCGGGCCTGTCGCGCAGGAGACGACATGCATTGCAGCGAGAGCGTGTTCCCCGGGCTGGACACCGACGGCGGGATGGCCGAGCTGCTCCTCACGTCTGCGCGCGCCTGCGTCAAGCTCGACCCTGCCACGCGGCCGCAGGACGTCGCCGCACTGGCCGACGCGGGCATTACGGCATACCACGCCGTACGCAAGGCGATCCCCCTCCTGTACCCCGGTACGACGTGCGCGGTGATTGGCGCAGGCGGGCTCGGCCACATCGGCATCCAGTGCCTGGCTGCGCTCACCGCGACCAACATCATCGTGGTGGATCGCCACCCGGATGCCTTGAAGCTCGCCGAGCAGCTTGGCGCGCATCAGACGGTTCTTGCGGACGGCAACCAGGTGGA
>Ga0075425_100008094_pt1 | contig 11131 bp, 8 predicted proteins | sample SoiMethybrSBSTD4_FD_75300 | JGI IMG/M metagenome (GOLD analysis project Ga0075425, IMG submission 75300) | Bulk soil microbial communities from a Populus tree surrounding site in Tennessee, USA - Soil MetaG P. TD hybrid SBSTD4 | ecosystem: Environmental > Terrestrial > Soil > Tree plantation...
ATTACAGGAATAGCTATCCTGACGATAGCGTTTGCTCTTTCTTCATCTAGTATTTATTCATCAGGCAGTAGTAGCAGTAATGATGGGAGAAAGACCACCACTATTAATACCCCACATGGTGTTTATCAAACAACAGGTGACATTTTAGATCCAACAAGCCAGGTTATTGGTGGAAATAAGACGGTTATTGATCCCATGAAATATCTACGCACATTCAACTACGGTCGTGTATCTACTTTATCTAACGGTAATACAGTCAGAGAATTTACATTAATAGCATCAGATGACAAGGTCATGGAAATATCTCCAGGTACCTTCTATAATGTATGGACATTTAATGGAACAATACCTGGGCCTACTATAAGAGCTACTGAAGGGGATTTAGTAAGAATTCATTTTATAAATAACGGTTCAAAGTCTCATTCAATACATTTCCATGGCATCCATAGGTCTGAGATGGATGGTGCTTTTGATATGGTAGGGCCTGGTGGACAATTCATTTATGAATTTTATGCTGCACCATTCGGAGTGTTTCCATACCATTGTCATATGCAACCTTTAGAAGAGCATATCTCTCATGGATTATATGGAGTCTATATTGTAGATCCAAAGAACAAACCAAGACCTTCCGCTGACGAAATGGTAATGGTGATGAATGGATACGATACTGATAACGATAAAGAAAATAATTTTTACACCGTTAATGGAATTCCGTACTACTACATGCATCACCCTATCCAAATTCAAAAGGATAAACTGGTGCGACTTTATTTGGTAAATATGCTAGAATTTGACCCGGTAAACAATTTTCATTTGCATGGTAATCTATACCAGCTTTATAGATCTGGAACAAGTCTCATACCTAGTGAATATACTGACATGGTGACTATGAGTCAGGGCGAAAGAGGAATACTGGAATTTAATTACAAATATCCAGGATTATATATGTTCCATGCTCATAAGACGGAATTTGCAGAGAAAGGATGGGTGGGTACATTCTTAGTTAAAGATCAAAATGGATCAAATAATTACAATTACTATTCTGCACAAAATATGACAAACGCTCAGCCAGGGGGAGGTAGATATTAGGCAAAATGGAAAAGGAGAAGGAAAGGGAAGAGGAAGAAAATGGAATACAACAACTGCCAAGAAGAGAGCCTGATAAACACATGTCAACAAAAAGAATGATATGTATTGCATTAATTCCAATTGTTGTACTATCTGGCATGATTGTATTTCTTTTTGGTCCTGGTCAATTATTGCTGATGAAATCTGGAAATTCCTTACCTGAAATCACTATAGAAAGAATAGAATTTCAAGACGGTAAAATTGTGGCACTTTTGCGTAATACTGGTCCTACGGTCATCACTGTAGCTCAAGCAGATATTAATGATAGAATTCAGCCAGCTGCAATAGAACCAAGCAAAAACCTTTCTAGATTGGCAGTAGCAAAAGTTATCATACCATTTTCCTGGAATCGTGGAGAACCGTATGAAGTAGGAATAACTACTTCTGATGGTATAAGGTTTAAGAAAAGTGTCGAAGCTGCTGCATTAGCACCAACTCCTAATGTCGAACAGGTATCATTCTTTACAATAATAGGAACGTACGTAGGAATTCTACCTGTATTGATAGGTCTCCTCTGGCTTCCATTTATAAAACGACTTAGCAGGAGCAAGTACATATTTTTTCTCTCTCTTACAACAGGATTGCTTGTCTTTTTGGGAATAGATGCATTAGTAGAGGGGAATAAAATTGCTGCAGAAAACATTGCAGGAGTTTTCAATGGTCAAATGTTAATTGCCATGGTTACAATAGTTTCTTTTTTGGCTTTGCTATATGTATCTGGGAAGCTTGTCGAACGCGCCAATACAATGAAAAAGAAGAAATCTGAGACCTTCTTACAACCTTCATCAGTATCAATGTCATATTCTACACCCAAGCAACAACAACAATTTTCAAATCCTTTCACAATAGCATTGATGATATCAATTGGTATTGGATTGCACAACCTAGGTGAAGGTTTGGCAATAGGTGCAGCAGTTCTATTAGGTAAGATTGCTCTTAGCACTTTTCTAATAGTTGGATTTACATTACATAATACTACTGAAGGATTAGCAATTGTAGCACCAATGGCTAGAGGTGATAAAGTTACAAAACGAAAATTATTAGGAATGGGCATAATAGCCGGTGCTCCTGCTATTGCTGGAGCATGGATAGGAGGATTTTTATACTCTCCAATTGCTGCAATAGTATTTTTATCTATAGGCGCTGGTGCAATATTTCAAGTAGTCTTTTCCATTATCTCTTGGATAACAGATAGCAATAACAACACGAGCGGTGGGAGTGTGCAAGGAGAAGAAAGAAAGAAAAAGACTTGGTTAAACACATCTTTAATTGCTGGCTTTATAGTTGGAATGCTAATAATGTATGTAACATCACTGTTGGTATCATCTTGATAAAAGTTGGAGAATAGGTAATAATTATTGATTGCTGAGTGGATGAAAAATGATGAATCAGGTACCAGGAATATTAATCGACTAGAATCGATTTGTCATGCCCATAGTGTAAAGAAAGAAGAGCGTACTGATAGAATGGAGGACTATCTAGAAGTCATATATGAACTGATTAAGCAAAAAGGTTATGCTACGCCTGTAGATATTTCAGAATATCTTAATGTGAGTTCTCCAAGTGTGACTAAAATGGTGCAGCGATTGTATGAGCAAGGTTACCTAAATTATGAAAAGTATCGTGGAATAAGTCTTACTCAACAAGGAACTTCTGTTGCAATAAATATACATAATCGACACAGTTTATTGACTGAATTTTTGATAATGATAGGGATAAATAAAGACATAGCGAATATAGATGCTGAAGGTATAGAACATCATGTACAGCCTGAGACATTGAAAAAATTAGAGGAATTTGTAAGGATTGTAAAGAAGAAGGATCCAAAAATTGCGGGGTTACACATCTAGCATCTGTGCAATATTCGAATCCAATTTAATGTTGTGTCAATACAACTTCAAAAGCTTATGTTAAAGGCTAAACTCGAGGTCTTCGCGGACTACATTCTTCCGTCAATTCGGAGAGCGTTGTGACATAGTTCAGTCATTGTTTAGTCAACTCTATTTGTGAGCGTAGCATTGTCATCCATAAGTTGAGAATAAAGCATGATGAATCAGATAGGTCTCTACACTTTATTCTTAATAGACACTTACACCTTCAGGTGCAATGTCACTCTGAAAGAATAATACTATTACTCCTGATAGGCACATTCTACAATACTTCACTACCAGCGAATCCTTCTACATGGTGCTCTGGACAGAAAAAGATCATGCTGAAGGAAAACCAAGTTCTAAAACGCCTAACAATGTGAAGGTAAATACAGAAGACGCTTTAACTTAGATCTACAAAATCGACATCTTTTTTAAACAATAATTTTTATGATAAATTAACGCTAATTGAGTGTAATAATTCATGTTATGTCCGCTTTGACTAGCCTGTGTCTTAGCAGACCCTATATCTACTGGAAAGTTCTTGTTACTGGCGCATTGTATATAGAATTAAGTTTATATGACGTATGAAGTTGGTCGAAACTAATACGTGCCACTTCTAACTGATAACACTCAATTTCACTAATAACGTTCCTTTGATCTAAAATAAGTACTCGATAAAAAAGGATCGAATATGAATAATTAGCTACTACTGCTATTTATTAATATGATATTATTAGTATGAATGATTAATGTCGAATAAAAGAACTATTACAATCCTTAGCATCATTTTTGCAATGCTCGCACTAGCAGCAACATTAGCCAGTTTGGCTACTATTAATTCGTTGTCAGCTCAGCAAAACCCAACAACTGTACAAACGGGTGGCGGCAGCCGCAATACTGCATCAGGAGGAACGAAGATCTCAATTGTGCCAGGAGCCTCTACATTGCTTGATAAGGCTTTTTCACCAGATCCGGCCAACGTAAAAGTTGGAGATAATGTAACATGGAGTAATGATGACACCATGTTTCATACAGTGACATCTGGAACTGGTACTAGCGATACAAACAAGGGAAAGGAGTTTGATTCTGGATTATCAGGACCTACTGCATTAACAACAACAGGTAAAACATTTGATCACAAGTTTACTACTGCAGGAGAATTTCCGTATTTCTGTCAACTTCATCCTACTATGGTAGGAAAGGTTGTTGTATCATAAGGCAGATAGCAATTCTTTTCTTTCTTTCCTTCACTTTTTCCTCGAGCCAAAATATTAGGGTATAGAATATCTTCATCTATTGATGATTTGTAAAATACTCTTATACAGTCATCTCTTTAATCCTCACAACACACCCGTTGCATCAAATGATGTTCTGGTACCATTTTAAGGATGATAAGGATGATAGTTGTGTCGAGTTTATATCAATATTGTCTTGCTGAGTGACATCTGTGATGTTTGGCTACAATCTATGTAATGATTGGAATCATTTTATCCATAATCTTGTTGGATGAGGTAAGAAGAAATATTCATAAGATTCGATAACCTTGTGGAACATTCTCCATCCTCATCATCGTCTGTTCCTCTAGAATTTTCTTGTTTTTATCAGAACCATTCCCGTAACTTTTTCAATTTTTGTTAACGTTTTTACATTAGGAAAGCAATCATTAGGGCAATCAACTATAAGAAATTCCCATTTTTCATCAATGAGGTTCTATAGTATTGCTCTTCAAGGTCCAATGCATACAAAATCCAAGATGATCAGTTATTTTAGAATCCCTTGTTGTCGTCTATAGGATTTTCTAACACGACTGTTCTGTGATTTCTTGTGAACTATTTAAATGATAGTATCGCTAGTTCCTTTGCCATCAGGAAAGCACGTAGCTGGATCTTTGCTTTTTACGAGACAGACAAACCATATAGAAGAATAGGTGTATCAATCTAATAGTAAAACTATGAAAAAGAAGATTGCCCTTGTGACAGGGTCCAACAGAGGCCTTGGATTTGAGACCTGCCGTCAGTTAGCACAATTGGGTCTTACTGTAATATTGAGTGCTCGAGATTTTTCAAAAGGCAAAGTAGCTGCAAAACAATTAGTTGATAAGGGATTGGACGTATTATTTTACCAGCTTGATGTATCAAGTCAAAGTAATATTAGTATGACAGTACATCAAATAGAGCAACAATTTGCACGACTTGATATACTTGTTAATAATGCAGCAATTCTGTACGACACATGGCAAAAAGCTCTCGACGCAGATTTAGAAGTTGTCAATCAAGCCTTAATAACTAACCTGTTTGGACCTTGGAGATTATCTCAACTATGTATACCTATAATGAAGAGAAACAGATATGGTCGCATTGTAAATGTCTCCAGTGGAGCAGGCTCTCTGTATTACATGGGTGCTGGAACGCCAGCATATAGTGTCTCCAAAACGGCTCTTAATGCATTTACTCGAATTCTCGCAGCAGAACTTCGTGATACTGGTATTTTGGTTAATTCAGTTGATCCAGGATGGGTATCTACAGATATGGGTGGCAGAGGTGGAGGAGGACGTCCAGTAGAAGAAGGAGCAAAAGGAATAGTATGGGCTGCAACATTACCAGATAATGGTCCTACTGGAGGATTTTTCTTCGATGGCAAGCCATCTCCATGGTAATTGGTCAAAAATATCTTCTCAAGGAAGATCATCATACAGTTACTGTTCATCCAGGTAATAAATGGAAACCAGTTGAAAGTCTTAAAGTCCGATCATTGCGGGAAGAACCTGTAGAGGAAAAATGGGAGGAGATGCTGCTAGGAAGACAGGCTGAGATGATGGTGTTAAAGAGAAAATTGTGTTTCTAAATAACATGGATCGCATCTAAATTCTCTAAAGATGAAATCCTGGCGCTATTAATGAATGCCTCCATTTTTACTTTATACGACGTCTGTTCAAAATTGTCCTTTCTGTCTTCTCGTTACATTCCACTGGTAATAGAGGTAATAAGTATAAGTCTAGTTCGGCCAAATAGAAAGGCTGATGAGTGCAAGGAGGAGTTAACGTTTAATTATATTGCAGTAATGTAATGATGGGCTGGAAAGTATGATTCGTGATCCGCCAGTTATAAGCGCCTATGTTTGCTATGATCTTACACATTTCAAGATAATGTGACTGAATCATACCAAACAGACATTATGATGATTACACATTGCGCATTCCCACCGTGTTCCACAACCCACTCTGGCAGTTGCAATATTTTTTAACAGCCATCCGCCTCGGATGCGCGACAAATTTGACGTAATTTTTAGGCTCATGATTACTTATCCTCCTTTGTAATGGTAACCTTAGAGCCTCAAACATGGTGTATTATCCGACTTCTTATAAATAATAAAATATCAAATGGGAGAATGTGTATCTATAATTGGTGACATTTAAGATACCTGAAAGCATGAAGGTTGGCGCTCCAGTATTAAGGGTCAGAAATATTGACACAGTTTTGGGATTCTATGAAAACAATCTTGGATTGCAAGTAAATAAGAGATATCGAAGTAACGAAGATGAAGAAAATGGTGGTGATGGTGGTAATCTAATATATGAACTTGGTTTCAACCAAAAGGAATCGCCAACCCAGGAACCACTTCTCATACTAATTCATGATCCCGCTGCAACAATACCTTCATCGCATTCAGCAGGACTCTTTCATTTTGCGATACTTGTTCCTGATAGAAAAAGTCTTGCATCTACATACCTAGCCCTTAGATACTCAGGAGTGCACTACGACGGCTTTGCCGACCACCTAGTCAGTGAGTCATTATACCTCCGAGATCCTGAAAATAATGGCATAGAGATTTACCGAGACAGACCAGCGATTGAATGGCCTCGTGATTCTGAGGGACATATTATGATGGACACACTTCCATTGGATCTGGATTCTTTGTCGGCTGAAATGAACAATATGGAGGATGGGAGAAGAAATAATGCAAAAGCATTTCCTGCTGGAGCAAGAATAGGACATGTACACCTCAGAGTTACAAACCTCGAAAGGTCGATAAAGTTTTATCATCAAAAGATTGGTCTTGATATAACAGTGAATTGGAGCTCGATGGGTGCAGCTTTCCTTTCTGCAGGCGGATACCACCATCATATTGGAATAAATACCTGGCTTAGTTTAAATGGAAAAAGTCATAGGAGTCATGAGGCAGGATTAGAAAACTTTACAATAAACATATCAGACAAGTCAATTGTCAGGACGCTTGTTTCCAATATTTACGGAGTTAATTTCGCACAGAAAAACCAGAATCAATTGTTCATTCCAGATCCAGATGGTATAAGGTTCTTGATTCGATCGCAGTAAAGTTACTGCGTTTGGTTACTGTTCCTACTACTCTTGTTGGTTTCAAAAAATATCATAATATCAATGTGAGAATTAGATGGAATTCAACAGATCTGACTCAATCTCATAGTAAAACTACCAAACCATAACTTTAACGCAAAACCAAACTAGCCTTCATTACAAGGCCAATTGAAAATGATGCTCTGATGAGAACTGAGAAGAACTTTAGAGTAAGCCTCTGATGAGAACTAGCCTAAAAAATCTAAAAAATCGAGTAACGTCATTTTGGAAAGGAGATTATATCAACTCTCTACAATTCGCTGGTTCCATCTTTCACTAGCTGCTCATGAGTAGAGAACTCAGTTGATAGCATAACATAAGGTGGAGCTATAAGGAAGAGAGGCTTTCTACTCTTCTGGTTTAGTTCTATCATATGGGGTATATTAAGAAGAAAGACAGACAATAGCAGTGCCTAGAAGAATGATGAAGTCTATATTTCATCGAATCAGAGACTATTATGTGATAACATTACTTCATTTTTAAGTTTGGTACTATTTAGAAGAATAATCTGATGAAAAATTTAACTTTGATTTTGGTGCTCTTTTTTTTGAGAACGGGGGAAGGGGGCAGCATGGAGCACAATCAGATACATTTTAGAGCAGAATTTATTATAGAAGAAGGAAAAATAGAAGAATACAAGAAACTGGTGCAGGATATGAGCAGAGTCGTGGAAGCTAACGAACCAGATACAATAAATTACCAGTTTTATATTAATAGAGAAGAGACAAGGTGTATTGTACTTGAAACGTACGCAAATTCAGAGGCCGCACTTGCTCACAATGTCGGCGTTGCATCGCAATCAATACTTCCAAAGATTTTCAGTGTTTCTAAGATAAGTAGATTTGATGTTTACGGGAACCCTAGCGAGGAATTACAAAAGGTACTAACAAGTTTGGGTCCACAGACTTACAATCTATTTACTGGGTTCAGCCGTTGACACTAACAATGAAGTCTTCAGCAAAAGTCCTTATAGATTTTCTGACAATAAGAAAATATGGCCCTGTAGAAATCATTGACTTTTCACTTGATCAAAGCTTCGTAATGGAATAATACACTATACATATTGAAGGAATCTAAGTATGTTAGATCAGCAAATACGATATATCGTGTTTTAAGAAATTCAAGAATACCACTTTCTTCATCGAAAGAGCATCATGTATTTAGTGTATGGCAGCATAAAATAGTCTTGCTTACTGTACGGCAGTATTGTGAGAGTAAGAGTTTTAGAATGTTTGCTGTAGAATGGTTGGTAGAAGCATATTATCTTAGGACATTTCTTCAATTATTCCATATTCCACATTTCACTACTCTTCAGAAATTTGCTGCAAGAATAAATGGTACGTTATTGGACAGGATAATTTCCTCCTTCATATTATTACTTACTAACATCAGAAAAATACTTACTGGAATAGATTCGACAGGATTCAAGATAACTAACTCATGCTTCACAGTATTATTATACCGAACGAACAGGATTGAGAAGAAAATATGCGAAATTATCTATTGGAGCTGATGTGATACTACAACAAATCATATGCACAATTAAGACGAGCTCCTACAAGACATGGTAACATATATAGATTTCAGACCTATTATAACAAAGACGTCAGATATCCTTCCTCCCATTATCTGTCTATAGTTACAGCTGATAAGGGGTATGATAGTGAAGAAGGTAATCATATTCTGGTTAGAGAACAACAGCATGCATTTAGTGTGATACCTGCAAGATATAGACATGATGTACCAATATGGAAGACATATGGAAGATACAGGAAACAAACAAATGAAGCGTGGCTATTGTAAGGCGCTTTACAATCAAAGAAATAATGATGAAACTATAATATCTGTCATAAAAAGATTATTTAGAGAACACATTACATCAGAACTAGTGAGAACACAAAACAGGAAATTATCATTCAGATGTTAGCCTACAATATGCAAAGATTAACTAATCTTACTACAGTCAGATGGTTTCTACAAAGCCAATTTAATCAGAGATTTTATCTATAACTGCATTTATTATTGAATGAAAAGCTTACAAGTAGGAAGAAATATTCATTAGAGGAAGACGAAAAAAGGATAGATCTCGTTGTTCTCATACTTACTATCTTTTAAGAAATCTCTCAAATCTTTAGGTCCTGGAATAATATCAGGAGCCGCAGATGATGATCCTTCTGCGATTGCCACTTTTTCTCAAGCAGGAGCACAGTTTGGCTTTGGATTGCTATGGACAGCTGCCTTCCTCTATCCGATGCTAATAGTAATTCAAGAAATGTGTGCCCGTATAGGATTGATAACCGGGGGAGGATTGGCCGCTGCTATCCAGAAGAAATACCACCGAAAGACTATTGTTTATCCGATTGCAGCTCTCTTAATTGTTGCAAATATTCTAACCATTGGAGCAGATATTGGTGCCATTTCAGCGTCCGCAAATCTTATACTGCCTCAAATTCCAATGGTTTCTGTTATTGTTTTTTTTGTAGCATTTGTAATTGCTGCTGAGATCTTAATACCTTACAAGACATACGCTAAGGTACTAAAGTATATCGGTATTATCCTACTTGCTTATGCCATAACTGCAATAATAGTTGGAGGCAACTGGAATCAAATTCTAATTGCAAGCATTGTACCTCATCTCGAATTCAGTTCCTCGTATGCAGCTTTGCTTGTAGCGATTTTTGGTGCCTCATTGTCTCCTTACCTGTACTTCTGGCAAGCCTCTGAAGAAGCTGAAGAAGATGTTAGCAAATACAATATAGAGGAAATTGGTAAAGGCAAGCCAAACCTAACGCGAAAGGCATTCAGAATAATGAGAGAAGATGTTGCAATAGGTATGGCATTTTCTAGGTCAATTGCTTGGTTCATCATAATATCCACGGCGGGTAGTCTTCATGCTAATGGCGTTACGGATATACATACTGCAGATCAGGCGGCAAAGGCATTAGAGCCACTTGTAAAGGTGTTTCCTTTTGCAGGTATGCTGTCAAAGACAATTTTTGCTATTGGAGTAATTGGAGTTGGATTATTAGCAGTACCTGTCATGGCCGCTGATTGTGGTTATATTTTATCGGATATATTTGGATGGAAGCAAGGTCTAAGTAAGAAGTTTAATCAAGCCAAGGCATTTTATCTCGTAATATCACTGTCAACCATAGCAGGCCTATGTATTAATTTCCTGAATCTAAATCCAATTAAAGCCTTAGTATACGCAAATGTTATCAATGGTGTTGTAGCCATTCCTGTCCTTGTAGCAATAGTAATGATAGCTAATGATAAAAAAATACTTGGTCTTTGGATTAACAGGAAGATATCTAATATTATTGGATGGTCGACTATAGTTATGATGGGAATATCAGTTGTAATTATGTTTCTTACTTGGAAAAAGTAATTAATGCTTAGTAGTGCTGGTAATAGGCTCAATCCTTCAACTTCTTTGCCCCTTGCAATTGTTCAACCATGACTGCTTTATTACCTGACATTTTTGTAGTCTAAGTCGGATCTTTGGTCTACTGAGCATCATTTATGTAAGTATCACTAGTGAGTACAGAAATTGTACTTCTTTACCAAGCGCGATTATGATATCGAAAGTATTATTCTCCAATCCAGTTGCTTTATATCTTTTGTCGGATCATTCATGTGATTATTGGTATGTACAATCAAATTAAAAAGGGTCACAAGTTACAAATATAGTTGTCATTAATTGAAGAAGAAGAAGAACATAATTTCCCAAAGGAAATTAAACCTTTTAGGTTAGAATCT
>Ga0075425_100008098_pt1 | contig 11130 bp, 7 predicted proteins | sample SoiMethybrSBSTD4_FD_75300 | JGI IMG/M metagenome (GOLD analysis project Ga0075425, IMG submission 75300) | Bulk soil microbial communities from a Populus tree surrounding site in Tennessee, USA - Soil MetaG P. TD hybrid SBSTD4 | ecosystem: Environmental > Terrestrial > Soil > Tree plantation...
CAATCGAGCGCGAGCCGTGTGTCTGCCCGTGTCGAGTGGTTTGGACCACTCGCAAAGCGGCAGCGACTCAACCAACCTTCCGGCTTCTGGGAGGCTTCTCGCTGATGCCCTGAGGGCGTCAGCTCGAAGCAAGCTCCACGTGGACCCTGAGGGCGCGTGGAGGGGTGGCGATCAACCGCCACAGGAGAGATGAATCCAAACTACGCGCAGTTGCCGCCACCTGTCAAGCGGATGTTGTCCGGACGTCGTGTGCGGAATGGCCGACTCGGGAACGGGACGGAGAACTGTGGTTCTGATACGTCATCGCACCGACGGCGCCCGCCGGTGTCCATTTCGGCAGTGCTTGCGGAAATCCAGGGGCGTGAGTCCCACGCGTTCATGCACTACTTGGTACAGGCCCTTCTTGCTACGGTAACCGACCTCATGCGCGATCGCTTCGATCTTCAGGTCCGACTGTTCGAGTAGTCGAAGCGCTTCCCGGAGCCGTAGCTCCGCCTGATACTCACGGATCGTGAACCCGGTCAGGGCCTTGAACGATCGCCTGAGCGGCTTCAAGCCGCATCGAAGATGGCGAGCGAGGACCTCGACCCCGATATGGCCGCGAAAGTGCCGCTGAATGTGCTGCTCGGCTCTTTCGGCACACGCCAGTACGTGAGCATCCTCAAAGTCCGCCGCGAACCGAACGGCCCAGCGCCTGAAGGTCTCGCTTGGCGAATGCGTTGGATCATCGACCCATTCCGCAAGCGTGGCGGCCGGCGTGAACTCGCAGTGGCGGTGGGCCTTGTCTCTTGCGTGTTCGTGGCGGTGAAACGCGTCGTGCACGATGTGGCCGATCCGCGCGGCTACATCCAGCAGCAGTGCACGGAATAGACGTTGTTCAAACGACGTGTGCGGCGGCGGGAGTCGATCGATGAATTGTGCAGCCGACGAGGAGAGTCGCTCGATCACAAGTATTGGTGACTCGCTGACGAATCCTTCGCCTCGGGTCGTCGCGATTACGGTCGTGAAGGAACCGCTGATACTCGCGTTTCAGCTCCCGATCGAGCTCAACGCGCAGGATGTGCGCTTCACGTTCGCGCAGGCGTTCCGCCTCCCTCAGATACGCCCGATAGAGCTGCGCGTCATGGCTCCGTTCGCGTGCTCGGTCGCTTCCGGAGTAGAACACCTGGCGCTCCTTCGAATCGCGGTTTTGATGCCGCTCCAGGAGCTCCCGGCCACGGTTGGTGAGGGCGACGACATGGTCGCGGCCATCCAGCGGCAGCGCTCGATGAGTCCCTCACGTTCGAGGTGCCGGAGGTCACGGTCACGGACGTCGAAGTTGTCTTGAGGGTCGCACAGATCTCGTTCCTGGACGAGACGAAAGGCACCGACAATGGACAACGTTCGGGTGTCGCCGCCGTTCAGCGAGTAGTCACGATCGCGGTCCCGTACCAGCTCGCACTCAAGGCCGCGCGGCAGTTCCAGACCTTCTGCGAACGCGTCGCGGGGATCGTGGCTCGGGTCGCGGTCACGTTCGAAGCCTCGTTCTCGGTCATCCGGGGCGCGTGGATCGTCAAGCCAGCGCGCGTCGTCGATGTCGAAGTCATCGCGGTCTCGTTGGCCGGCGTAGTCACGAAGATCGAAGTCCAAAGCGCCCTCCCCGACGGCATCCGTCCTCTGATCACGCCTGATTATCGAAGGCGGCTTACGCCGCAGCAACCAACGTTGGGACTGCTTTGGGTGGTGTCGGGTCAGAGGTGATCGCGTGTCAGACCCTCACGCGATTCATCCTGGCGCTGTGCTCATCGCCGCCAATGCTTGTCGCTTCGCTCCGACCGCGCGGCGGCTTCGGCATTGACGGCTCCTGCGCGCAGCGTTCCAAGCAACTGATGTGATGGCCGCCGGCATGTTGCAATTCGCCACTGCAGTTGCCATTCCCTGCATCGTGGTCAACAGTCGGTGACGGTGTAACGGATGTCGTTCGAAACGACAGCGCTGACCCTTGTTCTTGGCGTCAGCAGAACGCGTTGCCGCAGGCGCGTTGATCTTCTCGTCTCACCGACGACTGTGAAATCCACGCCGTCGCCTTCCTCATTGTCGGTGTTTGTCTGACGATTGGCGGCGCTCGTTTCACAAAACGTGGGGTTTCGCGCTGCTTCATCTCGGTGCAAGAAAAATTTCTATCGGTCTCTTGCGCACGCGGATCACGCTCCGTAGCATGGCTTCGTTCAAACGAATTCAGGACGACATCTCGCTCTCCAATCGATGTCGTTGCGAGGTTCCATTTGAGTCAGGGCGGCGCTCCGGCCTCTCGTCAGAGTGATACCTCGGGCTCACTAGCAACAACCTAATAGGTAGCGGGCGTGCTGACGCTTTTTCGGCTGCGACGACGTTGGTGCGGTCGTTCGCCGACATAGTGCTGCAGAGCGGTTCTCGGGTTGGAATTTGTCCTTTTGACGGAGTGTATCGACCTCGGGTCGTCGCGGTGGGGAACCCCATGATCAATTTCAAGCAGACCAGATTCAGTCAGATACTCTTCGTCGCCATCATCATCCTTGGTTGCTTGAGTACGGCTGATGCCCAGACATCGTCTGAACTCGAGTTTGATCACGCCGGCTTCCAGCCCAATCGCGATTACCTCGCTCTCCAGCCGTTCGAACGACTCGATACGTTGAGCGGCAACATGATCGCGACGATTCCTATCTTCACTCTCCCCGGCAATGGCGGTCGCGACCTGCAGTTTGAGCTTACGTACAACACTAATTCTGGCAGGTCACTTGTAGTGGGTAACAGGCTCATTCTCGCACCATGGACGTTCGGGGTGCGCGGCGTGCCGATGCGAATCAACAATCAGGCGCCGCCCGGATCGCAAATCGCCGACAACATCGAAGACACGCGGGGCATTACGCCGCTGATCGTGATGGGCGACGGCGCCGAACGCGGCACCATGTTCCGGGATATCCCGGATGCGAGTTCCTTAAAGTGGCTGATCACGAGCGACGTGTGGAAATACAATCGAACGGATCGGATTCTCTACACGCCGGACGGCACGACGTATCGGTTCGATCTCACATCAGGAAAGCTCACCAACATCACCGACGTGTTCGGCAACCAGGTCACGTTCGATTGGACCGTCCCCAATTTCCTGACGGTTGGGCAGGAACTTGGCAATGGGCAATCACGCACCGTGACGTTCGACATGAACGTCGTCGACCTGCCGACGTCTGCGACATATCTTGGGCGACAGTGGGAATTTACGTATGACGACAGCGGGACGCCAGATCAAAACGGCGGAGAGTTGCGGGACTTAAAGACCCCGCTGAACACCCACTGGCTTTTCACTTACGAGACGCCTCCGGATATCCAGACGCCAGGCCTGCGTCGGATGAAGACCCTGAAGACGCCCTTCGGTGGAACCATCACGTACGATTACCAGTGGCGGCAATTGTCGCCGACTGACGGGCGCGAGTTCCTCGTGCGGCGAACGATGAGCGGCAATGCGGAAGGGGAAGATTGGTCGTTCGACTACGCGTACTCGTTGTCGAGCGGTTACAGCGGTCGCACACTGGTCGTTACACCTTCAGCGCAGCTGATTTACGACTATGGCCGCGTCAATGAAAGCGGCGATCCCAACTGGAACTTGATTGATGGCGGTATCGGCCTTATCCATTCGGAGGTTCTGCCGCGGACTGGGGGCAGCCCCATCCAGATCGAGGACCGCCATTATCAACGGGTCCCAGCGATTCAGAGCTCTCCAACAAGGCACTTCGATGCGGCGGAACTCGCCAACGTGACGGTCACGCGCGACAACCGCGTCTACACAACGGATTACGCGTACGACTATTCCGGCAGCCCGCTACTCCTTGGGAACTTTCATCATCCGAGTACGATCACGGAACGTGGAGAGATCGGCAGTGACCACCCGACCCTTCGCACGTTCACGATGACGTATGCTCATCCGCGTCTTGGCGACGACACCAATCCGATATTTGTTGTGGGATTGATGGCGAGTCAGCGCCTCGAGTCCGATGGTGAAGTGTGGAATCGCTGCTGGACGTACGAGAGCACGACTGGATTCAAGACCAGCGGAACAGAGTTTGGCGCCAGCTGCGCGTCAGCCGTCACGACCACGTTTGCGGCGGACCCATATGGCAACGTCGCTTCGACAACTGACGGCAATGGCAAGATGACGACGTACACCTACAAGTACGGCCGGTTGAAGGACACAAACACGCCTCTTTACGCCATATCACGTGAAATCAATCCCGATGGCACGGTCTTCTTTGAAGAGAAGGCAGGACGCAGAACGACCTTTCATTACGACGCTCTGCAGCGCGTCACGATGGTTGAACCACCGGCGGGCATGCTTCCCACCACGACGGTCTACAGCGGCAATTCCACTCAGACTACGCGCGGAACGTCATCGCTGACCACGACACTTGACGGATTCGGCCGCCCGATCGGAACCGAGAACAGCCTCGGCGTCCGTCGCACAATACGATATGACGCGGAAGGGCGGCTCGTGTATGACGGCTATCCGTTCAGTGGCACAACAGGTGAGGGGGTCTGTCCGAGCACAGGGGATGTCGGAACCTGCATCGACTACGACGAGCTCGGTCGCACAAGACGCAAGACGAATCCTGACGGAACCTTTAGAACGTTCACTTATGGTCCGGGAACGGTGACGATTGCGGACGAGAACGCCCCAACGGGCCGGCCGTCGACGGCGCAGGCCTGGCGGGCGTTCGGTGATCCGGACAGCCGTCGGCTCGTCTCGGTCACCGACGCGAACGGCAGCTCTTGGGGCTACTCGTACCACGCGCTCGGCGAGCTGTCTTCCGTTGTCGCGACTGGTGGCACTGTGCGCATCTGGACGTACAACGGCCAACACCGCCTGTCCGGCGAGACGCATCCCGAATCGGGAACGACGACCTATTCCCTGTACGACAACGCCGGGAATCTGAAAACGAAGTCGACCGCCAATGGGACGACGTTCCAGTACACCTACGACGACAACAATCGCGTCTCGGCGATTACGGCTGGCGCCAAGACAACCACCATTTCGTACGAGGCGGGCTCGGACAATCGCGCGATCACATCCGACGGCACCGAAGCCACGACGCTCTCGTACGACACGGCCGGCCGGCCGGCGTCGCGGACGGAGGCAATCGGTCCATACGTTTACACGACGACCTACGGGTACGACGCTGCCGACAACGTCACGTCGATCACGTATCCAACGGGGCGCGTGGTCAAATACGACGTCGATTCCGAGCATCAAATCACCAACGTCTACGAGACAGCCCCCGGGCCCTCTTACGCCCTCGGGATGACCTATCATCCGTCTGGCGCCGTAGCGACCTTCACCGCTGGCAACGGCATCGCCACGTCGATCACCTACGACCCGCAGCGGTATTGGGTGAGCAGAGTCACATCGGGTGCGCTCGACCTCACCTATGGCAACTACGATGCGGTTGGAAACGTCCGCACGATTGGCGACTCCCGATCGGGGTACGGCCAAAGCTTTATCTATGACGCGCTCGATCGACTCTCAGAGGCGACCGGTCCGTGGGGCACTTCCAGTTACCCATACGATGTGCACGGCAATCGCCAGACGGCGAACGGAACCAGCTATACATATGATGCTCATCTCTGGCTCGTTCAGCAGGGCACCGCGACGTTCTGGTACGACGCCAACGGCAACATGACGAGTGGACCGAACGCGACCTACACGTACACACCCGAAGACTGGCTCGCAACCGCGACGAACGGCGGTACTACGACCAGCTATGTGTACGACGCAGACGGGTGGCGAGCTCGCAAGATCAGCGGTCCTGACACGACGTTGTACCTGCGTGGGTTGCACGGAGAACTGCTAACCGAGTGGAAGAACCCAGGACCCACAGGCCATACCAAGGAGTACGTCTACGCAGGCTCGCGACTGCTTGCGGCGATTGATCGGGATCGCTCCACCTTGCCGACCGCATGTGGCGGCAATGCCATTCCCGACGGTTCGCCGCATCCCATCACGATTTCGACGCCAGGTGGTTCGGCGACGGTGCCATTCGATGGCAGCGCCTGCCGACAGATCAGCATCGAAGTCACCACCACCAGCGGGAATCTGGGCTGCCCGACAATCTCGCTGATCAAGCCTGACGGCGTGACGTTTCAATCGTGGACACCCTGCGGCTCGTCGTCATTTATTGATCCGGTGACGTTGCAGTATTCCGGCGCGTACTCCGTTGTCGTCCATGCCGGCGCGACGAACACGGGCTCGGCGACCGTGCGCATCTACGACGTCGTCGACCGGACATCGCAGATTGTTCCGAACGGACCGGCCGTGACGCTGGCCTCATCCACACCCGGCCAGCGTTTCAAGCTGACGTTCGACGGCGTGGCGGGTCGTCGATACGGGTTCCTCGCTGAGCAGCTCAGTGGGAACTGTCTGTTCATCACCGTGACAGTACTCAACCCCAACCTCACGACGTTGGGGAACGGGAGTAGCTGTGGCACGGCGCCATTTTTCGATCCGCCGGTACCGACGGCTTCCGGACAGTTCACGATCCTGATCGACCCGTCTGGCTCGAACACGGGGACTGTACGGGTGACGTTGTACGAATCCGTCGATCTCACCGATTCGATCACGGCAAATGGTGCCGCGGTGACGAAGACGTTTACGACACCCGGCCAGCAGCTTCGGCTGACGTTCGATGGTCTCGCCAATCATCGATATGCCTTTCTGGCCGAGCAGCTGAGTGGTGGAACCTGTCTCTTGATCAACGTGACTGTCCTGAACCCCAACGGAACCACGTTGGGCAGCGGAGGATCGTGCGGCACCGCACCGTTCTTCGAGCCGCCTGTTCCGACGGCCACGGGGACGTTCACCATCGTGATCGATCCGTCGGCCGCGACCATCGGCACAGCGCGCGTGACGCTCTACGATGTCACCGATATCGCGGACTCGATTACGCCAGGTGGGGCCGCGGTCACGAAGACGTTCACGACGCCGGGCCAGAAGCTTCGGTTGACGTTCGACGGCGTCGCGAATCACCGATATGCGTTTCTCGCCGAACAACTCAGTGGTGGAACCTGTCTCTTGATCAACGTCACTGTGCTGAACCCCAACGGAACGACGTTGAGCAACGGAGGGTCGTGTGCCACCGCACCGTTCTTCGAGCCGCCTGTTCCGACGGCCACGGGGACGTTCACCATCCTGATCGATCCTCCGGCCGCAACCATCGGCACAGCGCGGGTGACGCTTTACGATGTCACGGACATCACGGACTCGATTACGCCAAATGGGTCGGCGGTCACGAAGACGTTCACGACACCGGGGCAGAACCTTCGATTGACGTTCGATGGCGTCGCGAATCATCGATATGCGTTTCTGGCCGAGCAGGTGAGTGGTGGAACCTGTCTCTTGATTAACGTCACCGTGCTGAACCCCAACGGAACGACATTGGGCAGCGGAGGGTCGTGTGCCACCGCACCGTTCTTCGAGCCGCCCGTTCCGACGGCCACGGGGACGTTCACCATCCTGATCGATCCGCCGGGCGCGACGATTGGAACAGCGCGCGTGACGCTCTACGATGAAGTGGATGTCACTGGATCGTTAACGATAAATGGCGCCGGCGTACCCGTGTCCTTGACAACGCCAGGGCAGATGGCGCGGCTGACCTTTGACGTTACGTCCACGCAGCAGGTGACCGTTCGCGTGACTGATGGGACCATCGGATTCACAACCGTCAGATTGCTGAAACCGAACGGAACGGAGCAGACGGCGAATTCAAGCAGTCTCGGCAGCTTCAACCTGAGCACCCAGACGCTGACCACGCCGGGGACATACACAGTCGTTGTCGATCCGAGTAGCACCTACACGGGTAACATCACGGTCGCGGTGACGAGTCCGTAGAAAATCACAAACAGGCCACTAGACCGATTCGACTATCGAATACGCAACTTTGTTGGCGCAGAAGAATCCTATCCCGAGGGCGGCATCATGATTCGAGCCGGTTTCACTACAAGAACGATCGTCGGGGTTATCGCCGGTTGCTTATGGTGGACTACTGCGTACGCGCAGGCGACGGATCAAGTCACCTACTACCACACCGACGCGATCGGATCCGTCCGCATGGTGACCAACGCCACGGGTGCGGTCGTTCAGCGACACGATTACTTGCCGTTCGGCGAGGAATATCCGACTCAGGCCCCCGACAGACAGCTGTTCGCGGGCAAGGAACGGGATCAGGAGACTGGGTTCGATTATTTCGGCGGACGTTATTACGCAAACGGCAGTGGTCGATTTACCACTGTGGATCCCGTGCTCGACAGCACGATGGCCCTGGTGGACCCGCAACGATGGAATCGCTATGCGTACGTGCGGAATAACCCCCTTCGATTCATCGATCCTGACGGACGAGACATCTGGGACTACTTCGCAGGACTCGGAAATGCCATTAAGAGCAATTTCACGTTTGATGTAGGTCGGGAGACGCCTCCAAATGCGGATTACGAGTTAGGACAATTCGCTGGCGACTTGATCTCGATCCCGCTCGGATTCGCCGAAGTCGGAAAAGGTGTCGGTATCGCCGGCGCTGGGCTCGCGGCTGAAGGGCCGTCGCTCGGTACGTCCACTATCGCAATAGTGGGCGGCAGTGCAATGGTCATACAAGGTAGCACCGCGGCAACGGCTGGCGCGGTGAATAGCGGCATCTATCTGATGAAGAAGACCGGGGTCGGTAATTCGGACACCCGGGCAACATCATCGGAGACGAATACCCAGGCTGGTGCGCAGGCCCAGCGCGAAAGTATCGAGAGGGCCCAAGCGCAGCATCGAAAGAACAAACAGCCGGAGCGACTTCGAAGCACAAAAAAGAGCCAGCAACGCGAGGATTACCAGAACAGACGTATTAGGAAATTAGAGGATGTTGAGGACTAGAGCATCGAACAATGAGCGAGGAGAGTCGTTTGGACGCGGCAGAGGATTTGATGGAGCGTGGCGATCCCGTTGGCGCCGCCAAGCTTTGCTATGGTCTGTTGCGGTCGAATGATCCGGCTCTGTTAGTTCGCGTCGGGAAGCTGCTCGTACGACTAGAAGATCTCGCCTCTGCTAAAGCAGCGTACCGCCGGTCCGTCACTCTGAATCCTCGGCTTGCCTCGGCGCACAGCGCGTTGGGAGTTGTGGCATTCGATGAGGGGAACACCGCAGAGGCGATTCAGCATTTGAAGCGCGCGGTCGAATTGGAGCCGACTGATATTGACAAATTGGTTATGCTCGGCGTCTTCCAAACCGAAGACAACAGTTCAGCGGACGAGGGATTGCGACTTCTCGAGTTTGTATTGACACTCGACCCCGACAACAGCGAAGCTCACTACAACATTGGTGTAACTCTCCGCAACGTCGACCCTGGTAGAGCCGAGCACCATTTCCGCGAGGCAATCAAGAATGACCCTGAATATGTAGAAGCTCTCCGTGAGCTCGGCTATCTGCTCGCGGGGCTGAACCGATTTGATGAAGCAGAGGCGCGGTTTAGCGCGGTCGACAAGATGGATCCCGAAGACGCTTGGAATTTGGTGTATTGGGGAACAGCGCGTTGGCAGCAGGGTGACGCGGAGGGGTCTCGGACATACTTCGAACGAGCAGCGAAATCACATCCGGAATGGGCGCTACCATTGTGGTCTCTCGGAGCACTTGAAGAAGAGGTTGGCAATTTCTCGAAGGCGCGGTCGTTGTATGAGCTCGCGGTAAGCATCGATCCCGATGACGAGGTTGCGCGCTCAAAGCTCGATACATTTCGTAGTCGGTACGGTGACAAGCCCGACTGATCGGATGTGATTGCAGACGAACGTAGATGAAGCACAAGGAGTTGGCGAGGCATGCTCGCCCGTTTCATAACTGGTCGGCCCGTTTGAACCCAGACTCGTATCATGAGGGCGCTCCGTATTTCTTAGGTTGTCCATCGTGCCTGGGGTAGCCGCCGAGCAGGCCTCACACTCTGGTAAAGGACGCGGGATGACCACAAGAACGATCATCGGAGTTATCGCCGGTTGCTTATGGTGGACTGGCGCGTACGCACAGGCGCCGGATCAAGTCACGTACTTCCATACCGATGCGTTCGGATCAGTGCGCGTGGTCACCGACGCCACCGGGGCGGTCGTTCAACGACACGACTACTTGCCGTTCGGCGAGGAATATCCGACGCAGCCACCTGACAGACGGCTGTTCGCGGGCAAGGAACGGGACCAGGAGACCGGGTTCGATTACTTCGGAGCTCGCTACTACGCGAATGGTAGCGGCCGCTTTACGACCGTTGATCCCGCGCCTGATCCGCTGCGCTTCGCCGACCCGCAGCGATGGAATCGGTACACGTACGTCCGTAATAATCCGCTTCGCTTCACCGATCCCGACGGTCGATGCATCGAAGACGCTTGCGTCATCGAATTAACCTTGGTCGCTGCTGCTGTAAAGGCATCCGTCGATACGTTGACTGTGCTGGAGAGTCCCCGAGGGCAGCAGCAGCTGCGAGACATTGCGGCCGGGGCGGGCCAACTGATCACGACCGCCGCGGGAGCGGTCGGCTCGTGGTTTCGGACGGAGCAGAGACCAGGCACTCTTGGAAAGCCGGATCACAGGGCAACAGTCGAAGAAGAGGCCGCTCGGATCGCAGGCACTCCTGAAGTTCGGATTGAAACCCCTGGCGGTAAGAAAGACAGCCGTAGGGCTGATGCGGTTGGGACAAATCCCAAGACTGGAGCACCGGAGATCGTCCAGGTGTATCGCCCCACACCGGCTGGAAATATTCCGAAGCGCGAAAAAGATGCTGCGGCTGATATTGAGGGAGCCACCGGTGTGAAACCGACGATGGTCCCAGTCCGACCAGTTCCGGCAAAGAAGCCTCATGAAGAGGAGATCCCGTGATATGGGCCGTCAGATTCTCTTTCACGCATTAGCCGATGATTTACAGGAGTTTCTCGAATTTACCTGCAGGCGAGACCCTGTAACCGTCACTTTAAGAGACTCAGATCAACCAGAAATTGAAGCTGTGACGAATCCTGCCGCTGAGACTCGAGTAATGACGTTGTGGAACCAAGCACTGGTCCCAGTGATCCAACGTGAACTCGTGAGGCGTCCTGCTAGCTCGGATTACTATC
>Ga0075425_100008099_pt1 | contig 11129 bp, 8 predicted proteins | sample SoiMethybrSBSTD4_FD_75300 | JGI IMG/M metagenome (GOLD analysis project Ga0075425, IMG submission 75300) | Bulk soil microbial communities from a Populus tree surrounding site in Tennessee, USA - Soil MetaG P. TD hybrid SBSTD4 | ecosystem: Environmental > Terrestrial > Soil > Tree plantation...
ACGTGGCCGGCAACCTCTATATCGCCGACACATTGAACTCTCGCGTTCGAAGAGTTGGGAATGCAAGCGACTTGCAACTTGTCACCGACATCCAATTTGATCCGTTCAACGTGCGCATTCAAAGTTCATGGACCGCAACGTTCATAGGAATAAATCTAACGGATCAGACATACTTCGACCTCCGCTTCCGAGCGCCAGGCAACGATAAAGATCAAATAGCACTGAATTGGCAGCGAGGAACTGCAGCACCACACAGTGTACCAAGCGGTACGGATGCGGGAACCTGGACCGTGACCGGTGTTCGACCGCATCAAGATGTAAGCGATCACAGTGCCAATTTCGTCTCAGTTTCAAAGACATTGGTGGTGACCCAAATGGCCTTCTAATGGCTCATCCTGGATCGGAAACGTGTCCGCGACGATTACACCCGAATGCCGCAGTGTTTATAAAATTGGTCTTCACTTAGCGAATAGTCGGTAAATCGGAAATCTGACACGCTCGATGATCGCGATCATTTCCGGAATGCATCTGTTCGTATGTGCACTTGCGGAGCGAAAACGCGAAAACCGAACAGCGATCTCGCAGCCGATTAGTTTGTTGACCCGTGTCGCGAACTAAGGCCACCGTATACTCGTTATTCCGATGTTCAACCTTTAACAAGCACCCTTCCTTACCGGACAGCGCGTGAAGTTAGTGTATGCCGTGTCGTGAACAGGCGAGAATCCAGCCACCGCTTCCTCGGGGCCCCGTGATTGACCTATAAACGTTAAGCCGAATCGAACAACTCGCTTGGAGATTGCTCCACGATCAATCTTCCATATATGATTCGCTGCCAAAGGGTCACATGAAAACAATCCTGTCTTTTTTGCTAGTAACGCTGTTTGGGCAGCCCGTGTTCGGCGAAGATTTGAAAGTTTATGCTGCAGCGGCGTTCAAAGCTCCTCTCACCGAGATTGCGGCTCAATACGAAGCCGCAACAGGCAATAAGGTAACGCTGACCTTCGATACCGCGGGCGGCACGGAACAAAAGTTTCGCCAGGATTCCCAAGCCTCGTTGTTGATCACAACAGTCACGGTGATCGACGATGCTGTACGGATGGGCAGGCTCAAGGATGGGACCACATATCGCCTGGGAGACACTCTCGCTGGTATTGCGTATTACCCAGGATCCGCGAAGCCTGATGTGTCCACACCGGAAAAGCTGAAGGCGGCTTTGCTCGGAGCGAAACGCATCGTGTTTTCCGATCCGTCTCGCGGCGCGACGGCAGGAATTCACTTCATGAAGGTAATCGAGTCGTTAGGCGTAAAGGACGAGGTGCTTCGAAAAGCGACGCTTGCCAAAGATGGACCGGATACCATGCGCCTTCTCCTCGAGGAGAAAATCGATCTGGGGGTTACTCAGATCAGCGAAATTCTGCAGGCCAATCCCGGTGCCGTCGCCGGCCCATTCCCGAAGGAGTTTGAGCTGACCACAGTCTACTCTGTGTGGTACCGCAATAACGTTTCTCAACCGGTTAAAGCCTTCGCCACGTTTCTCGACAGCCCTGCCAACCGGGCAAAGCTCGCCGAAAACGGAATCCGGCCGGTCGCCAACCGGTAATGGTCTAGTATCGATTCGAAAGCGGTTCACTATTTCCAAACATTGACGGAGAGGTTCATATGAAAAACTTTCTATTGGGATTCATTGCAACAGCACTGGTTTCGGCGCCGCTCGCGGCGCAAGGAAAAATCAATCCCACAGATCCTCAGCCGACGTGCAACATGTGTCCGGGCACGTATATTCCGCTTGCGGAACTGGACGCCTACACCAAAAAAGCTGTTGCAGAGAAACTGATCGATCAGCAAGTCCGGGACATCGACATAGGAAAGGCGCACATCGGGATCGGAATCGTCTACCGTGGCAAACTGGACAAGCCGGCAACCAATTCGGTGGCTGAACACGATCAGGTCAGCGAGGTCTACCACGTGATTTCCGGATCCGCCACGCTTGTGCTCGGACCCGACATCACGAACCGACAGAGGCGTCCCGCGACGGAGTTGACGGTCGTTCAATTCAACGGTCCGGGGAACAACGGGTCAGAAATTCGAAACGGAAAGACGTATGAACTCAAAGCGGGAGATGTCGTCGTGATCCCCGCGGGTACCGGCCACTGGTTTACGAAGATCGACGATCACATCAATTATTTGATGATTCGCATGGATCCCGACAAAGTGACGCCGGTTCGAAACGAGGCCCAGTCAAAGGAGTACTTGTCAAAACCTGCGCCGCCGCGTTGACGATCTCACCAGAAAGGAGAACGAAACATGCCGAATCACACGCGCCGTGAAATTCTCAAGGGAAGTTTGGCATTGGCAGGATTGAGTATTTTCGGCCTGCCGGAATGGGCGTTACCCGCGCTCGCTGAAGGCGAGACGCTGGTGCCCTTCACGGATATTCCAGCAAACGTAAACTTCATACCCGCTCCGGACCGGCGGAATCTCGATATACGCACCATCGATGGGCCGTTCACGCCAAAAGACAAGTTCTTCACGACCCAACATTACGGCCATCCCGAAGTCGATCCCGCGGCGTTCCGTCTGAAGATTTCCGGACTCGTGGAGCGTCCGCTCTCGTTGTCTCTCGATGATCTCAAGAAGATGCGCAATACAGAACTGATTGCCGGATTCGAATGTTCGGGCAATCGACGTCCACTGCAGGGTCTTTCTTCAAATGGGAAATGGACCGGGGTTCCCCTGAAGACCGTTCTCGATCATGCCGGCGTGAAACACGCAGCGCGAGAGATTGTGTTCTACGGCGCCGATCACGGCAAGGAGGAAGTCGAGTTTCGAACGCAGAAGTTCGACTTCGATTACCAGTTCGGCCGTAGCCTGAATCGTGAAAAAGCTTTGTCGCCGGATCCTTTGCTGGTGTGGGCTTTGAATGGGGAACCACTCACTCGGCATCAGGGTTCGCCTTTACGCCTGATCGTTCCGGGATGGTATGGCGTGTGTAACGTCAAATGGCTGTCGCAGATTCACGCTCAGGAAGAACAATATCTCGGCAAATATCAGGCGCGCTGGTATCGCACGGTGCGGGGAGAGATGATCGACGGCGAAATGCGATGGAATGAGACGGCCGTCACGCACATGCAGTTGAAGTCCTTCATTGCGCGCGTCACGCGCGACGGTGATCACTACAAGGTCATGGGCGTCGTACTGAATGACGGCACACAGATAAAGTTGGTCGAAGTGAGCGTCGATGGCGGCCCATGGCAAGCCGCAACACTGGATCCATCGACGAACAGCAAATATTCCTGGAAGCTGTTCACGTACATGTGGACCGGCGCTACGCCGGGCGAGCATACATTGGTTTCGCGTGTTACCGATGCGACCGGTAGCGTACAACCCACAGAGAAAGACCTGGAGAATAAGAAGTCTTTCCTCGAAGACAATTCGCAGCATCCACGGAAGGTCATGATCTCGTGATCTCTGCCGCGCTTTGATACAGCCCGTTCCGGACTTGCCGCCGGAACGGGCTGACAGTCCATTTAGAAAACAAACTTCACCGCGAACTGGAGAAGTCTGGGATCCAACGCTGTTATGATCTGGCCGAACTGGCTGGAATTCAGCGCTGTCGTGGGATTGCCGGGACGGAGGCTATTTGTAAAGTTGTACGCCTCGGCACGGAATTCCAATCTCTGGTTCTCACGGACCTGGAAGGATCGGGACAACGACAGATCGAGTCCCCAGAACGCGGGCCCTTCAACGCTCCTCGCGCCCAGGGTTCCAATCGTGCCGAGGTCAGGCTGTACGAATGCAGCAGGATTCAGGAAATTAGACAGGGAGCGGTTTCCATACGCACTGGCCAATACCTGATTCGGACGCTGGGCGGCGATGCCATTCAGTGCGCGGTCCAGACCGCTGGTGATGTTGAGATAAGCGCCGGTGGAATACCTGTAGATTCCCGACAGCCTCCACCCCGAGCCGATCATGCGCATTGTGGAATTCGAAAACTGCGGCGTCGCAACCACGGATGTCAGGTTGACAACGTGTCGCCGATCCGCCGTGCAATTTCCGCGATCGGAACGGCGGTTGTTCGGATCCTGATAGGTTTCACTCCAGCTGAACGCCTGACCGCTGTTTCCACGTGTCCCGCCCTCGTCGTCGATGCAGTGCGACAACGTATAATTCCCGCTCACGGTGATTCCCTTGATGGCACGGCGCTGTACGGAAAGAAGCATTCCGTTATAACTCTGGGTCCCTCCGACATCGATGCGTCCGACATCGGCGATGTACGTCAGCGCGTCCGCTCTCTCAAAACCCAGCTTGCGGCGCTGCTGCGTGTTTGCGGTCGTGGAACATGTCGCGCCTGTTGTCCGGAAGACGTAACCCTGCGCCGTGCAGACGCCATTGACCGGACTTCCCGGAAAGAAGATCGCGGGATTGAATGCGGCTTCCGTCCAGACGTGCGCGGTCTGAGTGCCCAGATAGCTCGCCGAAAAGACCCAGTCTTGCACCTGGCGTTGCAGAGCCAGGTTCCACGACGAGGTTGTAGGCGGTTTAAAGTTGTACGGGGTTATCTGATAAAGCCCCGCGGGCACAAACGGAGCATTCTGGTTATAAACAATCGGAAATGGATTTCCGCCGGGCACTCCCAGCCATGGATTCTCTAAACCACCCGCCGGCGTGTTGACGACAGTGTTGTTGCCGAACGGAGGCGACTGCGGTTGATAGAGACGCCACTGCAACGGCAGGTCTTCATAAGTGAGCGAGTACGAAGCACGGATGGACATGCGCCCGTCACCGTTCGGATCCCAAGCGACGCCCAGGCGCGGCGAGAACAGTGCCCAGTCCGGGTTGTAGCCGCTGTTGCCGGGGAAGCCGGGATCGCCCGGGAACACCAGGCCCGCCGGCGCGTTCTTGTACACAGAGCTGGTCAAGCCTTGTTGGAACCGGCTGTAGTCGAAGTTGTAAACGAAGTCGTTCGTGGCGTGCTGCACGGTGAACGGTTGCCAACGCAGGCCATAGTTCACCGTCAGCTTCGGCGTGGCCTTCCAGGTGTCCTGTGCGTACAGACCGAAGTAATACTGCCTGTTGAGAAGGAGTAATGGGCTGGCCTCGTTGAAGCTGCTGGGCTGACCCAGCATGAAGTCTGCCATGGCAAGGTTGAGGGCCTGGCCGTTGAACGAGAATCCTCCGGTAGCACCGTTGAGCGCATATGTATTCGACCTTCCGTGTGCGACCCGGCCTCCAAACGCGATCTGATGGGTTCCCCGGATCAGGCTGACGTCATCGGAGAGCTGATAAAACGTCGTTCGGAAAGTCGATGGTGTGGACGTTCCACCGCCGATAGAGAATCCGCCGGTAACCGACAGCGTTAGATATTTCGGAACGTAACTGAAAGCGTTGATGCCCACATCCGATGGACCGAAGAACGATGCGCCTGTACGCTCGACGTTCACGCGGCTTACCGAGAGACGGAACGCATTGACCACGTTCGCGCTCAAAAGATACGTATCGCCGAACGTGTACGCCGCGGCCGAATTCGTGAAACCTTTGCCGGGCGTGTTCAGGATGTTGTCCGGCGTTAGGTCGAAGGGATGCCGGTTGTGGTCGGTCGTCAACAGAAAGCGTCCGAACATGGAATCCTTGTCATTACGCTGATAGTCGACCTTGCTCACATACTGTCCGAGATTCTCCTGTACAGGTTGACCGAAGGTCACAAGGCCGCAAGGATCCGAGGACTTCGGAAGTTTCGATGCGATTGCTACCGCAGCCTTGCTGAACAGCGACGGATCGACGCGGTTGTTGACGAACGGAGCTCTCAGCGAAATCTGCCTGCCTGCGTTACAGGCGGGCGAAGCGAAAGCCGTGAAGTCTCCTGCAAGCACGGCAGCGGTCGGAACAAACTGACGGGTGTTCGCCGCATCCTGACGGATCGTTGTTCCCTGATAGCCGCCAAAGAAAAACAGTTTGTTCTTAACAACCGGTCCGCCGACGGTCCCACCAAACTGGTTGCGCTTCAGGGTATTGTGAGTTGTAGCGAAATAATTCCGCGCGTTGAAGAGATCGTTCCGCACGAATTCGAACAAATCACCATGGAACTCGTTGGTACCGGATTTCGTGACGGAACTGACGGCAGCAGACTTTGCATTCTGGGCCGACAAGCCGCTGGTCTCGACTTTGAATTCCTGCAATGCATCGGGAAAAGGCAATGGCTGGCTCTGCCCGTCGTACGGATCCATGTGCGCAATTCCATCGAGCGTGTATCCCGGGCCAAAACCGAGCGAGCCGGCCATCGACACAATGTCATTTCCTGCGAAACTCCGGTTGCCCGTCGTTCCCTGTTGAACCGCGGCGCCCGAGAGTGTGATCAGATCTTGTACGTTGCGGCCATTGAGCGGCAGTTCGATGATGCGTGTGTTTTCGATGACCTGGCCGACCCCGACGCTGCGCGTTTCCACCTGCGCGGCGTTCGCTTGAACGTCGACAGTCTCACTTACCTGGCCGACTTCCATGATTGGATTGACGACCGGGTTGCTGTTCACCTGGAGCACGATCCCGGTCTGCGCGTACGTCCGGAACCCGGGCAAAGCGGCCTCCAGTCGATAAGGACCCAACGCCAGATTCGGCAAAACGTACGAGCCCGTTTCATTGGTAACTGTGGTTCTGGCGATACCGGTGTCGGTCTGCGTCGCAGTCACTTCGACGCCGGGTAAGACTGCTCCTGTCTGGTCCTTCACGGTTCCGCTGATTTGAGCGGTCGCCTGCGCCCAGATCGAAACGGCACTGAACAAAATGATTAGTACTGTTGAAAAGATAATGTGAATCCGCTTCATTTTTCCTCCATCCCAAGTTCCGGTAGTGGGTCACTCGAATTTTGTGAGCGGTATTCCCCTCCTAGGATAGGAGGGGTGGCCGTGCCATCAAACGATGCTGCCGAAGGCATCCTTTGAAAGGCACGGACGGGGTGGTCAGTCCAGAATGACCACCCCATCTGCGCTTTCAAACGTTGCTTCGCAATATTTTCTTGACGCGCAGCCTCCCCTCCTATCCTAGGAGGGGAATACCGCTCGCAAAATTCCAAAGTGAACCACAAATTATTTCGATACGCCGCCCGCTCGATTTCTTGTGTTTTCGTTGAAGAAGTTCTCGTCAATCGGCGCGCAGACTTCCTCGTGAATCTCGCCCTTGGGCTGCAGCCTCCAGACAACCTTGTTACCCATCCATGGCTTTGTGTAGGTTTCCGGGTCGTCAACCTTCAGGACCATCTCCAAAGTGTCACCCACGCGTCTCCAGCGCTCTTCCAATTTCATCGAACCGCTGAACGGATCGCCATATTGATCGAGCCAGGTTCTGTCGTCGAAACCGGTCGATTCCACGACCAGAGTATCGCCTTCCCAATGTCCAACGGAGTATCCGTACCATTTGGGATCCGGGTCCTCAGGAAGCTTTCGTCCATCCATCCAAATGGTGCGCCACACGTGATTCCATTCGAAGAACTGGAAGATCCTGGTCGGAGTCTCGACGAATTCCATGTATTGCCGCCCGATAGCAAACAAGCTGCGCACCAGTCCCAATGGATCGCACCTGCCGGCGGGGTCGTTTCCCAATGCAGGAGGGATCGCGCGCGGGTTGCTGGGCAGGTTATACGAAGGTTTATTGACCTCGTACCTGGCTTTCCCGGCGGGCGTCATTGGAGGCGGAGGATCGCTCAACGTACGCAATGCTCCTGTCCTGGCAAAGACGCCGGACAAATCGCTTTTGGCCGCTCCCGATTGAGCGAACGCAGTGGAGGAGACGGCGAGTATTGCGACCAATGCAACGATCGAAAAAACAACTAGACGTTTGCTCATGTGAGATCTCCTGGCCTAATCGACCGTTGTCCTGCCCGCGCGGCCGGGTACTACTTCCTTACCACCGATAAGGATCGGCTTCGACCGAACCGTATTTCCGGCGGACGTTCCTGCCTTCGACGGGTTAACGGTTATCGTAACGACGTCGCCCGGTTTGAACATGTTCCGTGTCCATCCCTCTTGAGCCAGAATTCCAGGACTGTTGAGTTCGGCAGACCATGACAACACCTTTCCGCTTTCGTCCTTTACATCGAAATAGAGTTGGGCGTGCGGGTTTCTCCAGACAAATTGCGTCACCGTTCCCGTCAGGGTGATCTCTTTTGATCCGTCGTAGGATGCGCCGGTTCCATGGTGCGCGAACAGAGAAGTACAGAGTAAAAACGAGCTGATTAGAAAGAAGGACGCTTTTATCAGTTTCATGCGATACCTCCCAGAATTGTGAATTTTCCGAAGCTGGATTCTATATTCAAACGATGAAGCGGCACCAGTGATGCATGGTCTTCGTCGCCGTGGCGGCGGTTTCGTGGCGTACTGTTAATTTCTTCGTCTGACGTTACAATCACTGTTTGCGTATGAGTGAAACATTACCGGATCGTTTATCGATCGACCCCAAGAGTCCTTATTACAATGAAACGCTGATCGCGCGTGGAGTCCGCATCCGCTTTAACGGTATGGAAAGGACCAATGTCGAAGAGTATTGCGTCAGCGAAGGGTGGATTCGCGTTGCCGCCGGCAAGAGCAGAGACAGGCACGGAAGACCGCTGACGATGAAACTCAGGGGCACCGTGGAACCTTATCTGCCTTCCGAAGCCACTACGGAAAATTCCGCAGAGCAACCCGAAAAACCATAGCCGAAATCCGAGTCTGACGGTTTGCGATTGGTTTGACGGTAATTAGATTACGTTGGATTGACTCTACACTTTCGACCTTACCCGGCGTTCCGCGCCATAGAATTTACTCGTTGGCAGAGCGGAATTGAGCCTTTAGTTTTTCTGCGTCCGGGGCGAGAAGCCACTTCTCGCGGACCATCTTGTCGATACCCGCGAAGTATCTGGTTTGGAAATTCCTCGAGTTTCCGTAGAGCTTTTCCATTTTGGACATGCTCAATGGAAGGTTATATCCGACCTGGTCGCACGGGCCGCTGGTCCCGGTCATCTGCGAAACAAACGTCGACGATGGTACATCTACCCACGGATTGTGGATTCCGCCCTGACCGTTGCCATACATATCCGTGACGACCTTCGCCATCGGACTTCCCGGATTTTCGAGCTTGATCCGGTCCGCACGAGGCGGCGCGGTGCCTTTGCGAACCCAGTTATCCAGATGGTTCAGCATCGCCGAGTAAACATAGGGTACGGGGAAATCGCTCAGCGGCTGTATCTGCTGACATTCCATTTCGAAACCCTTTGCCGCACTTACCAGCGGCACACCCAGCTTTTTTTGATCGTCGAGAGTGGGCAGGTACAGTGGTCCCCACTTATCCAGGTGGCTCGATCCGGCCAGCTCGTACAGACGGTACTGATCACCGGGCTGGTCGCTGTCGTCGCGGCGTATCGATGAGAGGCGGGCCGCGTAATTATCCGAGACGAGGAATATCACGGGTACGCCGACATTCTTGAACTGACGGCGCGGATCGTCGGCTGCGATGCGGCCGCACGGAGAGACCGCTCCCACACCCGCACCTTCTTTAATAAGGTAGCCATCGAAGACAGGTTTGCCGGTTTCGGTCAGCGCCGCCTTTGTAAATGCGCGGGCATACGTGTGCGTATCACTGGCCGTGTGATCGCTCGAGAAGAGATATTGAACGTTGTAGCGAGCGAGAGGATTCGATGGCGACTTGCTCTTCAGCAGGGCTCCAACCTGACTGATGACATCCCACTTCACGCTGTCGTCGAATGTGGGCGGCGCACCGCCTCGACCGCCACCTCGACCTCCGCCGCCACCTCGTGCTCCACCACCACGTTCACCGCCGCCGGCTCGCTCACCGCACACGTTCGGTACCGGTGGAGGGAAGGACAGAGCGGAATAGCGGGTGTTATCGAATTTCTTCAGCGCGTTGATCGTATTTCCGCTGATCGTGATCGCGACATACGCATCGCCGTGGCTGAGCAGATATTCCCAAGCGTATCCCCACATGGCGTTGTAGTCGTACCCACGGCCGGAATGCGCGAGTTCCACGAAAACGGTGCCGCTGAATCTGGCGGGATCGATCGGCCGGCGCAGAAGAATGCGGGTCGTGTACGGGCGATCGGAGGCCAGCACCTTCAGCGATCCATCCGGAGCCCAATCGTAAACATTGCCCTTACCACTGATGAAGTATTCCTCTTCGACATAGCCTTTCGATGTCACATCAACCGGTGTCTGTAGTTTGCTTGCAGCATTCCACGGATAGGATTCCGGAGTGACAGGAGTCGGTCCCATGACGCTCGGAATCGGCGTAGCTTTGCCTTGAGCGAACACGGACGTGCACGTCAGGGCGATCAGGGTTGCTGCGAGTAGAAATGTCTTTTTCATTTCCGGCTCCTTTGGTGCAGAGACAATAGCAAAGGCATCGCTGATTCCCAAAACGAACCACGCGGTCCTTAATTTGATTTGGATCCTGAAGTTTAGGAAGCGTGTAGTCCCCTCCTAGAATAGGAGGGGTGGCCGCGCCATCCAAAGACGTTAGAAAGGCGAGGACGGGGTGGTCATTCTGGACTGACCACCCCGTCTGCGCTTTCAAAGGTGGCTTCGCGATATTTTATTGATGCGCAGCCACCCCTCCTATCCTAGGAGGGGACTACACGCTTCCTAAACTTCGGCATCCAAAATTCAAACTGAGACACGACCAACTATGCAGCACACGTTCTCTCGTTTCAAATTCGCCGTATAATGCCGCTAAACAAACCGGAGGTAAGCATATGCCAGTCGTGGATCCGCGCTTGCGCGGCAAACCGGTTCCCAAGGTGTCCGTGGAGACGATGGAAAGAGACTGTGTGGCCCGCGCCAAGACGGTCAAAGGCTCTGATCTCGCCTTCCTGGACCAGAGGCTTCCAGGGTACCAGCGCGAGATCATCAATATTGTCGGTTCCGGTGTAACTGAGAATATGGCGGAGAGCACTCTTGCGCCGAAGATCAAGCTCCCGGCGCATGGCTTCGCGGTCGTCTATATCCGCGCGCCAAAAGGCGGCGCGGCAGCGTTGCATCGGCATGCAACGGAAGAAGTATTCATCTCGGTGAAAGGTCAGTGGGGCGTGTTCTGGCTGGAAGGTGATACGGAGCGGCAGATCATTCTGGATTGCGGCGATGCCGTCA